>Ga0302196_10002418_pt1 | contig 17396 bp, 14 predicted proteins | sample II_Bog_N1_3_FD_198794 | JGI IMG/M metagenome (GOLD analysis project Ga0302196, IMG submission 198794) | Peat permafrost microbial communities from Stordalen Mire near Abisko, Sweden - II_Bog_N1_3 | ecosystem: Environmental > Terrestrial > Soil > Wetlands > Peat | place: Sweden: Abisko...
AGGGAGGACACCATGGTCGAGACCGCCGACTTCACCTGCGTGCTCTACGATGTGAGAGACCACGTCGCCCGCATCACCCTCAATCGGCCCGAGCGGCGCAATGCCCTCAACCCGCGCGCCTACGCCGAGCTGGAGGCCGCCTTCCGCCACGCCAGCGCCGATCCGGACGCCCGCTGCGTGCTGGTCACCGGGACCGACCCGGCGTTCTGCTCCGGCGAGGACGTCAAGGAGATGATGACCGGCGAGGCGCCCCGAACGCCGCGCCCGGTGCAGGTCAAGTTCCAGCCGACGCCGGCGGCGATGGCGGTGATCGAGTGCGAGAAGCCGGTGATCGCGGCGGTCAACGGCCCGGCTGTGGGTTGGGGCATGGAACTGGCCCTCTACGCCGACATTCGGGTCGCCTCCGAGCGGGCGGTGTTCGCTGAGCTGTTCATCAAGCGCGGCCTGGTCTGCGACGTCGGGGGCTTCTGGAAACTGCCGGCGCTGGTCGGCCCGGAGAAGGCGGCCGAGCTGCTCTACACCGGCGATCCCATCGACGCCGCCGAGGCCCTGCGCATCGGGCTGGTCGGCCGGATGGTCCCGCACGCCGAGCTGATCCCCACCGCCGACGCCCTGGCCGCCCGCATCGCCGCCAACGCCCCGCTGGCGCTGCGCTACATGAAGCAGGGCCTCACCCGCACCGCCAATGGCGACCCGCGCGAGGTCGGCGCCTGGGCGATCGAGATCATCTACCGCCTGTTCGCCACCGAGGATCACCGCGAGGGTGTGAAGAGCTTCCTGGAGAAGCGCGCGCCGGTGTTTACCGGTCGCTAGGGCGAGCTTGTGAGCGTCACCCTCGACGAGGTCTGCGCCTGGGACACCGAGGACCCGCTGCGGGGGCTGCGCGAGCGGTTCTTGTTGCCGAAGGGGGTGATCTATCTCGACGGAAATTCCCTGGGCGCCTTGCCGAAAGCGGCGGTGGCGCGGACGGCGGCCGTCGTCGAGGACGAGTGGGGCCAGGGACTGGTGCGCAGCTGGAACAGCCGCGACTGGATCGGCGCCCCGGCCCGCATCGGCGGCAAGATCGCCCGGCTGATCGGCGCGGCGCCGGACGAGGTGATCGTCGCCGACTCCACCTCGGTGACGCTGTTCAAGCTGATCGTCGCGGCCTTAGGCGCGCGGCCTGGACGCCGAGTGATCCTGTCGGAGCCCGGCAACTTTCCCACCGACCTCTACGTCGCCCAAGGCGTCACTCAACTGATGCCGGGCGCCACCCTCCGGCTTGACCCCGCCGACAAGATCGCTGCCGCCATCGACAAAGATGTCGCCGTGGTGATGCTGACCCACGTCCACTACAAGTCCGCGGCCCGCCACGACCTCGCGGCGATCACCGCCCGCGCGCAGGCCGCCGGCGCCCTGGTGATCTGGGATCTGAGCCACAGCGCCGGCGCGATCGAGGTCGATCTCAACGCCGCGGGGGCCGACCTCGCCGTCGGCTGCGGCTACAAGTACCTGAACGGAGGCCCCGGCGCGCCGGCCTGGCTCTTTGTCGCCCGGCGACACCAGGCGAGCCTCAGCTCGCCGATCGCCGGCTGGATGGGCCACGCCGCGCCTTTCGACTTCGTCGACGAACACCGCCCGGCGGCGGGCGTGGCCGGCTGGCTCACCGGCACGCCGCCGATCCTGTCGCTGCTGGCGCTGGAAGCCGGCGTCGCCCAGTTCGACGGCGTCGAGATGGCGACCGTGGAGGCCAAGTCCCGGCGGCTGACCTCGCTCTACATCGACCTCGTCGAGGACCGCTGCGCCGGCTTCGGCCTGGCCCTGGCCACGCCCCGCGATCCGGCGTTGCGCGGCAGCCACGTCGCGTTTGCCCACCCCCACGCCTGGCCGATCATGCAGGCGATGATCGAACGCGGCGTCATCGGCGACTTCCGCGCCCCCGACATCCTCCGCTGCGGCTTCACCCCGCTCTATGTGGGCTATGAGGACGTCTGGCGGGCGGTGGAGACACTGCGGGATATTCTCGCGTCCGAAAGCTGGCGGGCGGAGCGGTTCCAGGCCCGGGCGGCGGTGACCTGAGACCCTGCGTCCTTCGAGACGGCCGCGTTGCGGCCTCCTCAGGATGACGACCAGGTGTGGCTATCCCAACTCTTCGTCATGGTGAGGAGCGCTCGGCAGAGCGCGTCTCGAACCACGCACGCTCCCACACCCTTCCCCGCGAGGGGAGAAGGAAGACTCTGGACTGCCCTTACGGCGGGTGGCCAAGTGTCGGTCAAACGCCCTCGGGCCAAACGCCTTCCAGAAGGACCACGACCATGACCGAAGCCCTCATCATCGACGCCTGCCGCACGCCGCGGGGCATCGGCAAGGTCGGCAAGGGCGCGCTGGCGGACATCCATCCGCAGCAGCTGGCCGCCACCGTGCTGAAGGCGCTGGCCGAGCGCAACCACCTGAACACCGCCGAGGTGGACGACATCATCTGGGGCACCTCCAGCCAACGCGGCAAGCAAGGCGGCGACCTCGGCCGGATGGCGGCCCTCGACGCCGGCTACGACGTCAAGGCCAGCGGCATGACCCTCGACCGGTTCTGCGGCTCGGGCATCACCACGGTCAACCTGGCCGCGGCCCAGATCATGTCGGGCATGGAAGACCTGGTCATCGCCGGCGGCACCGAGATGATGAGCTACACGGCCGCCAGCGCCGACCGCTCGGGCGGGCCGATGCTGATGGACGGCGGCAATATGCGCCTGCGCGCCCGCCACCCGCAGTCGCACCAGGGGGTCTGCGCCGACGCCATCGCCACCATGGAGGGCATCTCCCGCCAGGCGGTGGACGAGCTGGCCCTGGTCAGCCAGCAGCGCGCCGACGCGGCGATCAGGGGCGGCCACTTCGATCGCTCCCTGGTGCCCGTCTACAAGGAAGACGGCAGCCTGGCCCTCGACCACGAAGAGTTCCCGCGCCCTCAGACGACCATGGAGGGCCTGGCCGCGCTGAAGGCCTCGTTCGAAGCTATCGCCGGGGTGCCGATCGACGACAAGGGCACGACCCTCGGCGGCCTGATCAACCAGGTCTATCCTGACCTGAAGATCCAGCACGTGCACCATGCGGGCAACTCGTCCGGCGTGGTCGACGGCGCCGGCGCGGTGCTGCTGGCCTCGCCGAGCTACGCCGCCAAGCACGGGCTGAAGGCTCGCGCCCGGGTGGTCGCCATGGCCAATATGGGCGACAGCCCGACCCTGATGCTCAACGCGCCGGTGCCCGCGGCGCGCAAGGTGCTGGCCAAGGCCGGCCTCACCCTCGATGACATCGACCTGTTCGAGATCAACGAGGCTTTCTCGGTGGTGGCCGAGAAGTTCATCCGCGACCTGAAGCTTGACCGCGACAAGGTGAACGTCAACGGCGGGGCCATGGCGCTCGGCCACCCCATCGGCGCCACCGGCTCGATCCTGATCGGCACCATCCTCGACGAACTGGAGCGGCGAGACCTGAAGCGCGGGCTGGTGACCATGTGCGCCGCCGGCGGCATGGCCCCGGCGATCATCATCGAGCGCGTCTGACGGCAGAAGCGCGAGGCGTCCGTTGTATCTCCCCGACCACGCCCGGCTGACGCCCGGCAAGCCGGCGATGATCTCCGCCGACACCGGGGCGGTGGTGACCTACGCGGAACTAAACGACGCCTCCAACCGCCTGGCGCAGCTCCTCCATGCCCGAGGGTTGCGCCGGGGGGACCATCTGGCCGTGCTGATGGAGAACAATCTGCACTTCATGGAGCCTGTCTGGACGGGGTTCCGCTCGGGCTTCTATGTCACCACGGTCAACCGCTACCTGCCGCCGGACGAAGCGGCCTACATCGTGAACGACTGCGGCGCGGCGGCGATCGTCACCTCCTACGAAAAGCGCGAAACGGCGGCCGGGCTCACCGAGCTGATCCCGAACTGCAAGATCCGGCTGATGATCGGCGGGACCATCCCCGGCTGGGAGTCCTACGAGGCGGCGCTGGCGGCGTCTTCGCCCGAGCCATTGGCCGAGGAGTGGATCGGCGACGCCATGCTCTACAGCTCCGGCACGACGGGCCGGCCGAAGGGCATCTTACGTCCCCTGCCCGACCGCACCGCCGCCGAGGGCTTCGACCTGCGCCAATCGGCCAACCGCTACAACTACACCGCCGACACGGTCTATCTGTCGCCGGCGCCGCTCTATCACGCCGCCCCGCTGGCCTTCGTGCTCACCGTCCAGTCGTTCGGCGGCACGGTGGTGATGATGGAGCGCTTCGACGCCGAGCAGGCGCTCGAGCTGATCGAGAAGTACAAGGTCACCCACAGCCAGTGGGTGCCGACCATGTTCGTGCGCATGCTGAAGCTGCCGGAGGAGGTCCGCGCCCGCTACGACCTGTCATCGCACCAGATCGCCGTCCACGCCGCCGCCCCTTGCCCGGTCGAGGTCAAGCGGCAGATGATCGACTGGTGGGGCCCGATCCTGTTCGAATACTACGCCGGCACCGAGGGCTCCGGCTCGACCACCATCACCAGCGAGGACTGGCTGGCCCACCCTGGCTCGGTGGGCAAGGCGGCCATCGGCGTGCTTCACATCTGCGATGAGAACGGCAATGACCTGCCGCCGGGCGAGCAGGGACTGATCTACTTCGAACGCGAGATCGCCACCTTCGAGTATCACAACGACCCGGCCAAGACCCGGGCGGCCCGCCATCCGCTGCATGACAACTGGAACGCCCTCGGCGACGTCGGCTACCTCGACGCGGACGGCTATCTCTACCTCACCGACCGGCAGTCGTTCATGATCATCTCCGGCGGGGTGAACATCTATCCGCAGGCGATCGAGGACGCCCTGATCACCCACCCCAAGGTCGCCGACGTGGCGGTGTTCGGGGTGCCGGACCAGGAGATGGGTGAGGCGGTGAAAGCGGTGATCGAGGTCGCCCCCGGCCATACCGCGGGCGACGACCTGTCGGCCGAGCTGATGGCCTACGCCCGCTCCAAGGTCGCCCACTACATGGCGCCCCGGTCGGTGGACTTCATCGAGGAGATGCCTCGCCTGCCCACCGGCAAATTGTATAAGCGTGTCCTGCGCGACGCCTATTGGAAGGACCGCAAGATCTGAAACCTCGGGTCAGCCCCGCCTTAGACGGGACGCCCGCACGACATTGAACTTTGGAGGAAGCCCATGGCCGCAAAGACATTTCCCGTCGAAGCCAGTCACATCCTGATGTTCGCCCGCTCGGTGGGCGACGACAATCCGGTCTATTCCGATCCGGACGCCGCCAAGAAGACCGAGGCCGGCGGCATCATCGCCCCGCCCACTTTCGCCCAGGCGAGCGCCCAGTTCGACCCCGACTATTTCCTGCGCCCGAAGATCGGCCAGCCCTGGTTCGGCTCCGGCAAGAACCCGACGGGCGTCACTCGCGCGCCGGGTGGCGGCGGAGGCGGCGGAGGCGGCGGCGGTGGTCTGCACGCCGAGCAGCACTTCGAATACCATCGGCATCTGAAGCCCGGCGACGTGCTCACGGCCACCACCACCCCCGGCAAGACCTGGGAGCGCGAGAGCGCCCGGGCCGGCAAGCTGGTGTTCTCCGAGAGCGTCACCGAATACCGCGATCAGCATGGCGAACTGGTCATTACCGCCAGAGGCGTCGGTGTGCGCACCGAGCGCCCCGTCGCGGCCAAGGCGTAAGGGAGAGACCACGATGGCTTTGAGCGCCAAGAAACTGAAGGTGGGCGATACCCACACCGCGCGCCTGGTCGAGGACCTGAAGCGCACCCAGATCGTCCAGTACGCGGGCTCGTCCGGCGACTACAACCCGCTGCACACCGACGAGATCTTCACCACCAAGATCGCCGGCTACCCCAGCGTGTTCGCCCACGGCATGCTGACCATGGGCATGACCGGCAAGATGCTCACCGACTATGTCGGCGATGCGCGGCTGACCAAGTACGGCGTGCGCTTCACCAACCAGGTCTGGCCGGGCGACACCTTGGACTCCACCGCCACGGTGAAAGAGCTCAAGGACGAGGACGGCAAGAAGATCGTCGTGCTCGACGTCTCGACGGTGAACCAGGACGGCGTCGTGGTGGTCAGCGGCTACGCCGAGGCGCGCGTCGATCCCTGACGATGGGCCTATAGTTCCGCCCTTGGAGGATATCCCCATGCTCAGCGGAACTCATCGCAACAGCGTCCAGGAGCAGGTGGTCTACGGCCGCTCTGCCCTGGACGCCCTGCGCGACCTCGCCAAAGGCTTTGGCGCGCAGCGGCTGTTCATCACTAGCACAGCGTCCCTGGCGGGGCCGGGCGGCCTCGCGCAGCGGCTGGCGGCGGAGCTGGGCGAGACCTGCGTCGGCGTCTTCAGCGGCGTCTCGGCTCACTCGCCGCGCGAGGGGGTGATCGCCGGCGCCGACGCGGCGCGGGCGGCAGGCGCGGACCTGCTGGTGGCCCTCGGCGGCGGCTCGGTGATCGACGCCACCAAGGTGATGCAGCTGGCGTTGTGGGCGGGGATCGAAACGCCGGCGGCCCTCGGCGCCTATCGCGCCGGACCGGGGCCGGATCGCGCCGACCTGACCAGACTGACGCCCGGCGTGCGCATGGTCGCCGTCCCCACCACCCTGTCAGCCGCCGAGTTCACCGGCTTCGCCGGTGTCACCGATGTCTCGAACCATTCCAAGGAGGGCTACGGCCATCCGTTGATGATCCCACGGGCCGTGGTGCTGGACCCGGCGATGACCCTCACCACCCCGCCGCAGCTTTGGTTCTCGACGGGCATGAAGGCGGTCGATCATGCGGTGGAGCAGCTCTGCAACCCGGTCCGCTCGCCCTACGCCGACGCCCTGGCCGAGGCCGGACTGAAAGGGCTGGCCAAGGGGCTCGCGGCCACCCAAGCCAGCCCGAACGACGTGGACGCCCGCCTGGACTGCCAGATCGGCATGTGGTTGGCCATGTCCGGCGCCAGCTCAGGGCGGGGCCTGGGCGCCAGTCACGCCATCGGCCACACGCTGGGCGGAACCTACGGCGTACCGCACGGCCTCACCTCCTGCGTCGCCCTGCCGGCGGTGCTGAAATGGAACGAGGGCGTGGCCATGGACCGCCAGGCCCTGGTGGCGGCCTTGATGGGTCACCCCGAACTCAGCGCCTCCGACGCGGTGAAGACCCTGGCGACCACCCTCGGCCTGCCCACCACCTTGGCCGCCGTCGGCATCCGCCCCGACCAGTTCCAGGCCATCGCCGAACACACCCTGCACGACCGCGGCGTCCGCTCGAACCCCCGGCCGATCAAGGGCGCGGCGGACATCGTGGAGATCCTGGAGCTGGCGCGGGGGTAGCTCCCGCCCTAACGCTTCGACCGATCCGGCGCGATCGGGTCGCCGGAGTCGCGCTCGGCCACCGCCTGTTTGAACCCCACCTCCTCGGCACGCTCCTGGAACCAGATGCCTTCGGGGCTATGCCGGGCGACGCCGTCGAAGAAGGTGGCCAGCATCTGGGTCGAGGCCAGACCCATGTTCTCGTAGGCCTGGTTCACCACCATCTTGGTCATCATCAGCTGGTTGCGGGGCACGCCGCGCAGGCGGCTCACCAGGGCCTCGACCGCCGCTTCCAGCTCCGCCTCGGGCACGGCCTTCAGCGCCAGGCCCATCTCGGCCGCCTCTTTGCCGGTGATCAGATCGCCGGTCATCATCAGCCGCTTGGCCGCCTGCGGCCCCAGCCGATAGACCCACATGGCCGGCGTCGGCACGCCCCACACCCGCGACGGCGGATAGCCGATGCGGGCGGTCTCGCTCATGATCAGGAAGTCGCAGCAGAGCGCGATGTCCGAGCCGCCGGCCACCGCCGCGCCGTGCACCTGGGCGATGGTGGGTTTACGTGAGCGCCACAAGGCCATGAAGTCCTGGGTGTTGCGCCACATGCCGGCGAAATCGAGCGTCGGGTCCCAGGGCATCTCCTGGCCGCCGGAATAGTCGCCGTCGGAGCGCTCAGCGAACTTCTTCAGGTCGTAGCCGCCACAGAAGCCCGGCCCCGCGCCCTTGACCACGATCACGTGGCAGTCCGGATCGGCGTCCGCCTGCTCGACCGCGGCGCGGATCTCCCGGGGCATCCGCCGCTCGATGGCGTTGAACCGTTCCGGCCGGTTGAGGGTGATGGTGGTGACGCGATTGGAGGTCTCGTAGAGCAGGGTCTCGAAGGCCATGTGGGCGTTTCTCCCGCGCGGCTGACTTGCGCGCTCGTGGCCACGATGCCGCGTTCACCGGTCAGAGGCAAAGGGCCGCGGTCCGGGCGCGCGGGCGGTTAACGCTAGGGAGAAGGTTCCGTGACAGGCTTCGGTGACTCGCCAGCCCGCGTGACGGCGCCGGCGAGCCGATGCATGGAACCTTGCCGATGAACGCCATCACTCCCACGCAAGCGGCTGTCGGATGGCGGCCCGACCGGTGCGGCCGCGTCGCGCTGGTTCTGCAGGGCGGCGGCTCGCTGGGCGCCTATCAGGCCGGCGTCTACCAGGCCCTGCATGAGCGGGGCATCGAGCCCGACTGGGTCTCCGGCGTCTCCATCGGCGCGATCAACGCGGCGATCATCGCCGGCAATCCGCCGGAACACCGCCTGGAGCGGCTGCGCACGTTCTGGTCCCGGATCACCGACCGCACGATCTGGCCGCATACGCCCGACGGCGACATCTTCAGGCAGGCCCGCAACGCCACCAGCGCCCTCTTCACCCTGACCATGGGCCAGCCAGGATTCTTCGCGCCGCAGAAGCTCAATCCCTGGTTCATGCCCGCGGGCGCCCAGGCGGCGACCAGCTACTACGACAGCGCGCCCCTGCGCGAGACGCTGCTGGAACTGGTCGATTTCGACCTGATCAACGCCAAGACCTGCCGGTTCTCCGTCGGCGCGGTCAACGTCGCCACCGGCAATTTCATCTTCTTCGACAACGACACCACCGAGATCGGTCCGGAGCACGTGATGGCCAGCGGCGCCTTGCCGCCCGCCTTCCCGCCAGTGAAGATCGGCTCCGACTGGTACTGGGACGGCGGCATCGTCTCCAACACGCCGCTGCAGCATCTGCTGGCCCAGGATGACAGCGTCAATTCCCTGGTCTTCCAGGTCGACCTGTTCAGCGCCCACGGCGCCTTGCCGCGCACGATCAACGACGTGGCCGGGCGCCACAAGGACATCATCTATTCCTCGCGCACCCGCCAGGTGACCGACATGTTCCAGCGCCTGCAGCGCTGGAAGCTCCGCGCCTACAAGGCGCTGCTGAAGGTGCCCGACGCCGACCTCACCGAGGAGGAACGGGCGATGCGGGACAAGCTCGCCGACCTGCCGGTCCACACCATCATCCAGCTGATCTACCAGCAGCAGGCGTACGAGGGGACCGCCAAGGACTTCGAGTTTTCCGCCGCCTCCATGCACGAGCATTGGCAGATCGGCCATGACGATACGACCCGCAGCCTGGGCCACAAGCACTGGCTGGAAATCCCGCCGGACAACGCCGGCATCATCTCGCACGACGTCCACCGGGACCGGGATCGCTAACCGGCCTTGACTGCCGCCGCGACGGTCCGCCTTCATGGCCGCCTTCAGGAGGCCGCCATGATCGCCGAACGCCAGCCGCCCATCGTCTCGTCGCTCGAACCCAGCAACCATCCCTACCTGACCGGCGCCTGGACGCCGTTGATGGAGGAGGTCGATGCGCCGGAGCTGGACGTAATCGAGGGGACCATCCCCACCGACATCGACGGGATCTACCTGCGCAACACCGAGAACCAGGTGCATCAGCCGCTGGGGCGGTTCCACCCGTTCGACGGCGATGCGATGATCCACCAGATCAGCTTCCAGAACGGCAAGGCCAGCTACCGCAACCGCTTCGTCCGCACCCGGTGTTTCGGCGCCGAGCAGGAAGCCGGCGGCTCGCTGTGGGGCGGCCTCGCCGACCCGCCGTCAATCGCGCTGCGCCCCGGCTACGGCGCGCACGGATCGCTGAAGGACAACGCCAGCACCGACATCGTCGTCCACGCCGGCAAGGCGCTGTCGACCTTCTACCAGTGCGGCGAGGGCTATCGCCTCGACCCGATGACCCTGGAGACCCTCGGTGTCGAGAGCTGGGTCCCCATCGACGGGTTGTCGGCCCACGCCCGGGTCGACGAGGCCACCGGCGAGCTGATGTTCTTCAACTACTCCAAGCACGCGCCCTACATGCACTACGGCGTGGTCGACCGGGACAACCGCCTGACCACCCTGATGCCGATCCCCCTGCCCGGTCCGCGCCTGCCGCACGACATGTGCTTCACCGAGCACTACTCGATCCTCAACGACCTGCCGGTGTTCTGGGACGCCGAGCTCTTGAAGCGGAACATCCATGCCGTGCGCCTGCACGACGGGCTGCCGTCGCGCTTCGCCATCGTGCCCCGCCACGGCGGCGAGATCCGCTGGTTCGAGGCGGCGCCCACCTACGTGCTGCACTGGCTGAACGCCTATGAGGACGGCGACGAGATCGTCCTCGACGGCTACTTCCAGGAAGAGCCGATGCCGCGCCCGAACAAGGACGCCCCAGCGGGTTTCGAGCACATGATGGCCTATCTCGACGAGCACAGCTTCCGCTCCAAGCTGCACCGCTGGCGCTTCAATCTGAATGACGGGACCACTCGCGAGGAACGCCTCAGCGACCGGATCATGGAGTTCGGCATGATCAACCAGCGCTTCGCCGGCCGGAAATACCGCTACGCCTTCTCGACGGTGAGCAAGCCCGGCTGGTTCCTGTTCACCGGCTTCGTCAAGAACGACCTGGAGACCGGCAAGAGCACCGAATACCTGCTGCCCGAGGGCCGCTACGCCTCCGAGGCGCCGTTCGCGCCACGCATCGGGAGTGTGGACGAGGACGACGGCTACCTGGTCAGCTTCATCACCGACGAGAACACCGGCACGTCCGAATGCGTGCTGCTGGACGCCCGGCGGATCGAGGAAGGGCCGGTGGTGAGGATCGCCCTGCCGCACAAGCTCTGCAGCGGCACGCATTCGTGCTGGGCGGATCGAGCGTTGCTGGCGCGATAGGCGCCGTCACTGCGCTGTCCCAGCGAAGCTTTCGTCCACGAACCAACATCGTCATCCCGGCTGGAGCCGCGCAGCGGCGGAAGGCCGGGACCCAGTTGCGCCGGCGGTGCTGCCGGGTCCCGGATAGCGGCTGCGCCGCTTCCGGGATGACGGTGATTTTGAGCGTTCGTGCGGTTCGTGGACGACCTGACCGCTCCGAGCCCTACTTCGCGGCCTTCGGGAACCAGGGCACGAACCCGGACGTCCGCGCCACGTAATCCTCATACCCCGGCCGGCTCCTGCGCAGCCGTCCCTCCACCGTCGGCACGCCGCTCCAGCGGGTGAGCAGGAAGGTGATCAGGATCGGCCCCGGGAGCGACCAGATTCCGAACCGCGTCTCGGCGGCGATCAGGAAGAGGCCGATCCAGACGCAGGCGTCGCCGAAGTAGTTGGGGTGACGGGTGAAGCGCCAGAGGCCGCGGTCCATCACCTTGCCCTGGTTGGCCGGATCGCCCTTGAACATCGCCAGCTGGAAATCGCCGATGCTCTCGAAAAGGAAGCCGACCACACCGATGACGAGCCCGGCGATGGCTATAGGCCCGAGCGGCGCGGCGGTCGGCGCGGCCTGGCCCAGCTGGACCGGCAGCGAGACGACGAACTGCAGCGGATACTGCAGGGCGAACACCAGCAGCAGCGAGCTCTTGGCGAAACCCCAGCCGCGCTCGCTCTGAGCTTTTCCGAGCATGGTTCGGTAGCGGCGATCGGGTCCGTTGCGCCGCCAGCGGAGCAGCAGATAGGCGCCCAGCCGCACGCCCCAGGCGGTGCAGAGCGCGAGGAGAGCGACGCTATGCGCGGTCACCGGCCAGCCGGTCTGGGCATAGCTGGCGAAGGCCAGCACCACCATCCCCAGCGCCCACCAGGAGTCGACAAAGGTCACGTCCTTGATGGCGATGCCGATCAGCCAGAGGCCGATGAAGCACGCGGCCGAGATCGCGGCGTTGATCGCCAGAAGTTCGAACACCCCCATCATCGGATACGCCTCAAACGAAGCCCTGATCGGCGAGCCAGTCCTCGAAGAGATCGATCCAGCGGTCCACCGGCACCCCGCGCCGGAACATGCCAAAGCCGTGGCCGCCCTTGGCGAAGATGTGCAGCTCGGCCGGACGGTCGGCGTTGGACCAGTCGGCGTAGAGGCCCTCGACCACCTTGAACAGCATCCGGTCGTCCTGGGCGATGCAGGTGAACAGCGCCGGGGCGTCGGCGGCCACCGGCTTGCCGCTGGTCTCGCCGCCATAGATCGGCGCCGCGAACAGCAGCGGCTCGCCGGGGCTCATGGCAACGTCGACGGTGAGGAAGGCGCCGGCGGAGAAGCCGATCATGCCGACCTTGTTCGGTTTGACGCCCCATTCGGCGGCGCGCTGGCGGATCACTTCCAGGGCGCGGCGGCCGTCGTCGGCGGCGATCTCGCGGGCATAGTGCGCCGCGTCGTCGCGCATCAGTTCGGCGATCGCCCGGGGCGGCTTGGTGGCGATCCGCTCGGCCATCTTCGGATTGACCACCCGGGTGGCGGCGAACGCCTCGGGATCGTCCGGCGTGCCCATCAGCCGGTATTTCAGCAGGAAGGCGGTGTAGCCCCGCGCCGCCAGCCATTCGGCCGCGTCGATGCCCTCATGCTGCCAGGCGAGAATCCTCCAGCCGCCGCCGGGGGCGACGATCACGCCGATGCCGTTGGCCTTGGCCGCCGACGGGCGGAAAACGGTGATGGTGGCGTCGGTGACGTTGCGCAACATCGGCATTTCCGGACCGCCGCCGCCGGGCGAAAGGAATGTGGCCTCCGGTCCGACCCCGTTGATCACCCGCGGCGCGCCATCGGGCCACAGGCGGATCACTTCGTTGGACGTCCGGGCTTCGATCCGCGCGTCGTCGGCCATGGCTGCTTCCTCCCATTTATTGCCATTCACTCTCGCGCAAAGTCCGCCCGGCGCAAGCCTTGTTACGAACCCGGCGACAGGTGGATCACCAGCCGGGTGGCCGCGTCGACGGCGGGCCGGGTGAACAGCAGCGGGAAATATTCGCCGCCGGCCCACAGCGGGAAGATGTCGCGATACTGGGCGCTCATCGGGTCGCCGGACTCGCCGGGGGTGTTGACCGCCCGGCTCTGGTCCCAGTCGCCGACGTCCAGCACCATCCGCACCGACGCGCCGCCGATGGCGCCAAAATCCTCCATTCGGTAGGTCGCCGCCCGCGGCGTGGTGGCCGAGCCCGGCAGCTCGACCGGGCCGAGCGACATCTGCGCCTTCAGCGCCGGATCGGCGAGCGCGGCCGCGGCGGGAACGAAGGTCGCGTGGTGCAGCCGACCCCAGGTCCAGGCCGACAGGTTGGGGCCGAGCCGCTGGGTGAGCTCGTCCAGCGCCGATTGCAAGCTGGAGCGCAGAACGGCGTTGTAGGCCGGATCGGGGTGCGTTTCGAGGAAGCTGACGACGGCGTTGGGCGAGCCGGCGCCGATCAGCTTCGCCGCGTCGGCATGTCCGGCGGTCATCGACGCCACCAGCGCCGGGCCGAGGTGCTTGTTCACCCACACCTCGGCGATGGCCGCGGCGGCGCTGTCCACGTCCACATGGCCGTCCCAGGCCCGCAGCAGCGGCAAGGCGTAGGCGATGGCGCCGCTGTCGAACTGGCTCGGCGATGGCAAACGGGCGAGCAGCGCCACCGCCCGCATGTCAGTGATCGAATAGTCGTCGGTCTGCAGGGCCATGGAGTCGGCCAGGGTCATGTGGTCGTTGGCGGCCAGCACCTGCTTCAGCCGGTTGGCGCGGGTCGGGTCGGACCACTCGAAGCCGACTTTGCGGTCCTCCGCCGGATAGCCCGACGGCAGGTTCATCTCGTTAGCGCTGGCAAACCAGCCCTGGGGCGGATTGACGACGGACGGCAGCTGATCCTGGCTCAAAAAGCCCTTCCATTCGTAGCGGCCGTCGCCGGGGACCGGCATCAGCCCGTCCCAATTGGGTCGGATCGGCGCGCGGCCGACCGCCATCCAGCCAATATTGCCGCCGGTGTCGGCGTAGACGAAATTCAGCGTCGGCGCGCCGAAGCCGCTGAGTTCGCGCCGGAAGTCCCCGGCGTCCTGGGCGGTCAGATACCGCGCCGAGCCGAAATAGGCCGAGGTCCCGGGCTCGGACCAGATGGTGCGCACGGCGAAGGCGCGGTGGGTGGCGGGGTCGAGCTTCACCACCGGCCCGTGACGGGTGAAATCCAGCTCGACGTCCCGGGGCGGGCTGGCCTTCACCTCAATGCTCTCGTGCACGACCTTCATCGCCTCCCAGCCGCCGCCGTAGCGGTACTGGCGCGGGTCGGCGGGGTTGAGGTCGTAGACGTAGAGGTCTTCCTGATCGATCGGGAAGATGGTCAGGCCGAAGGCGACCTTGTCGTTGTGGCCGAGGCTGACGCCGGGCTGGGCCGGCTCGCCGGCGCCGATGACGTTGAGGCCGGGTGCGCTCAGGGCCACGATGTAGCGCAACGATGGGACGCCCAGGGTCCGGTGCGGATCGTTGGCCAGCACGGCGCGGCCGGTGGCGCTGCGCGTGGGCGCGATCACCCAGTTGTTGGAGCCCTCGGCGGCGGCCTCGGTGTCGAGATCGGCCAGGTGGCTGGCGTCGTCGGCCGCGGCGCTGGCGGTGGGCGGCGCGAAGCTCACGTCGCGGGTGGCCAGCTTGTAGTCGTCGAGCACGTCGGCCGGAATCGAGCAGGGGTCGAGGCCGGCGGGAACCGCCAGCCCGTGTGGCGGCTCGATCTTGACCCGCAGCCGGTCGAGCTCAAGGCCGGCGGCGCAGGCGACCTCGGAGCGCTTCACCTCGGAGTCGACATTGCGGGTGAGGCCATTGCTGCGGATACGCACCACGTCCTCGGGCGCCCAGAGGTCCGGCTGGCTATCGGTCAGCTTGAACTCGACCGGTAACGGCTGGGCGCCGGCGCGGACGGCCCGAACATAGGCGTTGATCCCGGCGGTGAACGCCTCGGCTGACGCCTTGCCGCCCAGCCCATAGGTCGCCCATTCCGCGTCCATGTCGCCGCGATAGAGAAACAGCCGGGCGGCCCGGTCCTGGGCCACGTAGGCCGGGCCAAAACTCTTCGCCAGCAGGCCGAGCCCGCGCTTGCGCCACAGGTCGATCTGCCAGAGCCGGTCCCTGGCGGCGTTCCAACCCTGGGCGAAGAAGGCGTCGTGCACGGTGGCGGCGTAGATATGCGCCACGCCCCACTGGTCGACCTCGATATCCACCGGCAGGTCGAGACCCGGCGCGGCCAGACTCTCGTGGCGGGCTGAGGACGGGACCTGCGCAGCGGACGGGTGCGGGGCGAACGCCAGGACGGCGGCCAGCACGGCCGAGGTCCACTTCATCGCTCCGCTCCCACCCGTTTGCTCCCCGGTCCTAGGCCGCCGCGTCCTCCAGTTTCAGGGTCTCGCGCAGTTCGCGCTTCAGGAACTTGCCGTTGGCGTTGCGCGGGATCGAGTCCTTGAGGAACCAGATGTAGCGCGGAATCTTGTGGCGCGAGAGGTGGTTGGCGCAGTGGGCGCGCAGGGCCTCGGCGGTCAGCGTATGGCCGGGACGCAGCACGATGGCGGCGGCGACCTCCTCGCCCAGCCGGGCGTCCGGCACCCCGAACACGCAGCACTCGGCCACCGCCGGGTGGTGGTGCACGCAGGCCTCGACCTCGGCGCAATAGACGTTCTCGCCGCCGCGCAGCACCATGTCCTTCTTGCGGTCGACGATATAGATGAAGCCGTCCTCGTCGATCCGGGCCACGTCGCCGGTGTGCAGCCAGCCGTCGGTGATCGACTCGGCGGTGGCCTCAGGGCGGTTGATATAGCCCTTGATCACCGGCGATCCGCGCACCCACAGCTCGCCCACATCCCCCAGCGGCACGGGCTGGCCGTAGTCGTCGACGCATTGCACCTCGAAGGTCGGCATGGCCGGCCCGACGCTGGTCGGCTTGTCGACGAAGAAGTCGGCGGAGACGGCGGTGATGATCCCGCAGGTCTCGGTCATGCCGTAGCCGGTGTTCGGCCGGGCGGTGGCGACCTGGCTGTCGATCTTGGCCACCAGGTCGGGCTGCAGCGGCGCGCCGCCGCCGCCGAGGGTCATCAGGCTGGAAAGATCCGTGCCCTCGAAGTCGGGGTGAGCCAGAAGTTCGCGGCTCATCACCGGCACACCGCTCATGACGGTCACCTTCTCGCGCTCGATCAGCTTCAGCGCGTCGCCGGCGTCCCAGCGGTACATCAAGACCAGTTTTCCGCCCGCCGCGGTGACCGCATAGGCGCCGCAGTTGTTGGCGGTGACGTGGAACAGCGGCGTCGTTAGCAGCGCCACCGGGACGGGTAGGGGCGCGTTCGGATCGGGCGCCACCCCGGTGGCCCGTGCCGTCGCCAGTCCGCCGACCTGACCAGAGAACATGATGTTGAACAGGTTGGCCACGCACCCGCGATGGGTCAGTTGCGCGCCTTTCGGAAAACCGGTGGTGCCGGAGGTGTAGAAGATGCAGGCGTCGGTGTCGGGGTCGACGGTCATCTGCGGCAGCGAACCGCCAACGGCGATCACTTCCGACCACGGGATCACGTCGCCCAGCGCATCGGCCCTGACCGCCACCAGCTTCGATTTGGCCGCCGTCTGTGGCCGCTCCTGGATCCGGTCCAGCCGGTCGGCGTCGGCGAACACCACTTTCGGCTGGGAATCCCGCAGCGCGTATTCGACCTCCTCGGGCACCCACCAGGCGTTCATGCCCACCGCCGCCACGCCGGTGCAGACACAGGCCCAGTAGATCAGCATCCATTCCGGATAGTTGCGCATGGCGATGGCGACGCGGTCGCCGGCCTTCACCCCCTGCTGCGCCAGCCAGTTGGCGATCGAGGCGACCTGGGCGTGGGCCTGGGCGTAGGTCAGGCGCTCGTCGAGATAGACCATGTAGTCGCGCTCGGCGTAGGCGGCCGTCGACAGCCAGAGCTCCCGGATGCTGGGTGGCTGGTTCTTGTAGGTCTTCAGCTTCACGCCGCGGACCGGCACGTCGATGACTTCGAACGGGGCGCCGGGCGCGGTCAGTTCGGCCCAGGCCACCTTCAGTTCCTTGTAATGCATCCTCCGCCGCCTCTCTTTCGCGCTGGGCTTCAGACGGCGCTAGTGGGCGGCGGGCGGCTTGTCAAACGGACGTTGGGTCAGGTCCGACGGACCGGTCAGCCTCTCACGGCGTTACGATGTTGAAGTTGGGCGTCAGCGGCTCGATCAGTCCGACCAGGGCGGCATAGAGCGAGGCGTCGCCCTCGATGACGATGTCGCCGCTGTCGACCCGGGGGGCGAAGGGAATGCCGGCCAGCAGGGTCATCAGCAGATCGGGACGCTTCA
>Ga0302196_10002423_pt1 | contig 17385 bp, 12 predicted proteins | sample II_Bog_N1_3_FD_198794 | JGI IMG/M metagenome (GOLD analysis project Ga0302196, IMG submission 198794) | Peat permafrost microbial communities from Stordalen Mire near Abisko, Sweden - II_Bog_N1_3 | ecosystem: Environmental > Terrestrial > Soil > Wetlands > Peat | place: Sweden: Abisko...
TGTTCCCCTCCTCTCCATGTGGGGGACGCCCTAGCGGTCGATCGTGAAGCACGGAAACCCCACCCGCCCGCCAGGACGTACTGGGACCGCCCTGATATTCATTGGCGTGTGCGAAACAGTAGTTTGGCGCTTAGTTATCTGTGATCCTCCCAATTTTACTTGCGTTGTGCTAACAAGATGGCTTGGGTTGCCTGGGTGCGAGGAGGTGAGGCGTCATGCGTAAAAGTCTGATTATCGTCGGCGGCGGCACCGCCGGGTGGATCACCGCCTGCACCCTGGCGCGCAACCTGTCGGCCGACCTGCCGGGCGGAGTGGCGATCACCCTGGTCGAGTCCGAGGACATCGGCATCATCGGGGTAGGCGAGGGGACCTTTCCGTCGATCCGCAAAACCCTTAGCCGCATCGGCCTGGACGAAAGCCTGCTGATCAAGCACGCCAGCGCCACGCTCAAACAGGGCATCCGCTTCGTTAACTGGACGCATGACCCGGCGACGGACCCGCGCGACCACTATTACCATCCCTTCCAGGTCAATAGTCAGCATACGGACATGGACCTGCTGCCCTATTGGCTGTTGGGTGTCGCCGGGGACGTGCCCTGGGCCGACGTGGCCACTGTGCAGAAGCGGGTGATCGACGACATGCGCGCGCCCAAGCTGATCACCCACGAAAACTATTCCGGGCCGCTCGGCTACGCCTATCACTTCGATGCGGTCGAGCTGGCCGCCGTGCTTCGCCGGCGGGCCATCGAGCAGGGCGTCCATCACCTGACCGACACCATTGACGAGGTGCGCCTGGCGGATGACGGGTCGATCGGATCGCTGCTGGCGCGCAAGGCCGGCGAGCTGAAGGCTGATTTCTACATCGACTGCACCGGCTTTCGCGCCCAGCTGATTGGCAAGACCTTGGGCGTTCCGTTCACGTCCTATCGTGATCAGCTGTTCTGTAACCGCGCGGTGGCCATGCAGGTCCCCTATACGCGGCCGGACGGTCCGATCCCCTCCTCGACCATCTCCACCGCCCAGGAGAACGGCTGGACCTGGGACATCGGCCTCAATTCGCGCCGGGGCGTCGGCTACGTCTATTCGTCCGATCACACCACCGACGAGCGCGCCGAGCAGGTGCTGCGCGGCTATATCGGTCCGGCGGCGGAAAAACTCAGTTCCCGGGTGCTGAAGTTCGAAGCCGGGTTTCGCCAGACCCAGTGGCGCAAGAACTGCGTGGCCATCGGCCTGTCGGCCGGATTCATCGAGCCGTTGGAAGCCACCGGCATCGGCTTCGCCGAAATCGCCGGCACCATCTTCGGCAACCTGTTCCCATGGAACGGCGATTACGAGGCGGGCGCCAAGCAGTTCAATGATCAGATGAACAACCGCTACGCCCACGTGGTCGACTTCATCAAGCTGCACTATTGCATCAGCCAGCGCACCGACACCGAGTTCTGGCGCGACAACGTCGCCCCGTCCTCGATCTCGGATGATCTCAAGGACAAGCTGGTGCGCTGGCGCTTCCGGCCGCCGGAATTCCTCGACATCGACATGAACCACGACATCTTCACCGAACAGAATTGGCAGTACGTGCTCTATGGCATGGGCTTTACGACCGACATCAGCGCCCGGGCCGGGTCCTACCGGTATTTCGCCGACGCCAAGGCCGAGTTCGACAGCATTCGCAAACAGGCCGACTACGCCCTGACCGTCATGCCCAAGCACCGCGACCTGATCGAGCAGGTCCGGGCGCACGGTTTCACGCCCCGGAAGGCGGCGTGAGCGGAATGAGGTCAGCGCACAAAGCCCTTCTCCCCTTATGGGACAAGGAGGGGTCCACCCGCGAAGCGAGTGGGAGGATGAGGGGACGCGCCGACAGGCGCGCTTTGACTCTCTCCGCGGAGAACACGGCTACGGCCCGCTATGTTTTCGCGCCTGGCGGCGCGTCCCCTCATTCTCCCAGGCTCCGCCTAGGTCCCTCCTTCTTCCGCATGGGGAGAAGGGTATGACGGCCGGTCCCGTCGAGAAGGTGGTCATCGTCGGGGGCGGCAGCTCCGGCTGGATGACCGCCGCCGGGTTGGCGCGGATCCTGCCGCCCGGGGTTCAAATCACCCTGATCGAATCCGACGAAATCGGCATCATCGGCGTGGGCGAGGCGACCATCCCGACGCTGCTGACCTTCAACAAATTCCTCGGCCTGGACGAGGACGAGTTCGTCCGGCAGACCCAGGCGACTTTCAAGCTCGGCATCGATTTTGTCGATTGGGGCGGGCTGGGCGAAAGCTATATCCACCCGTTCGGGGTCCACGGTCACAACACCCCTGAATTCCAGTTCCACCATCTGTGGCTGCGCCTGCGCCAGGAGGCGCAGCGCGATCCCCGGCTGAGCGGCGTGGCCGGAACCCTGAGCGACTACAGCCTATGCGCGGTGGCCGCCCGGCTGGGCCGGTTCATGCGGCCCCAGGGCGGTCCGGATTCGATCCTGTCCTCCACCCGCTACGCCTTCCATTTCGACGCCAGCCTGTATGGCAAGTTCCTGCGCGGCTATGCCGAGCAACGCGGGGTGACCCGGCTTGAGGGGCTGATCACCAGCGTCGAGCAACGCCCGGAAGACGGCTTCATCCAATCGGTGACCCTGCGCGACGGGCGGGTGATCGAGGGCGACCTGTTCATCGACTGCAGCGGCTTTCGCGGCCTGCTGATCGAGCAGACCCTGAAGGCGGGCTTCGTCGACTGGAGCGCCTACCTGCCCTGCGACCGCGCCGTGGCCATGCCCTGTGAGCTGGCCGGACCGCCGACGCCCTACACCCGCTCCACCGCCGATGTCGCTGGTTGGCGCTGGCGCATTCCGCTGCAGCACCGGATGGGCAATGGCCACGTCTATTGCAGCGACCACCTGAGCGATCAGGAGGCGACCGACCGGCTGGTCGCCAATCTGGAAGGCGAACCCCTCGCCGATCCGCGGGTTATCCGCTTCAAGGCCGGTCACCGGGCCAAGATGTGGGTGAAGAACTGCGTGGCCATCGGCCTGGCCGGCGGCTTCATCGAGCCGCTGGAATCGACCAGTATCCATCTGGTGCAGATGGGCATTGGCCGGCTGGTCACTCTGTTCCCGGACAAGAGCTTCAATCAGGCCGACATCGACGAATACAACCTGATCAGCACCCTCGAATACGAACAGATCCGAGACTTCATCGTGTTGCATTACAACGCCACCCGGCGCGATGATTCCGAATTCTGGCGCCGCTGCCGCGACATGCCGGTTCCCGACTCCCTGACCCACAAGCTGGAGCTGTTCAAGCATAAGGGGCGGGTGTTCCGCTTCAAGGATGACACCTTCACCGAGGACAGCTGGCTGGCGGTGATGCTGGGCCAAAACATCGTGCCGGAGGGCTACGATCCCTGCGTCGATCGCATCCCCCTGGCCGATCTGGCCAAGAATCTGGGTTACTTGCGCGAGGCGACATTGAAGGCCGCCCAGGCCATGCCGACGCACCAGGCCTTCATCGACCGCCATTGCAAGGCGCCGATGGTCAGTCGACCCGCGGCGTGAGTGATCGCCTCGGCGCACACCGTAGACTGGCCGATTTTTCTTCACCCAGTTTGCCAACCGTTCAGCGTCGAAACATTCATGGCTGTCCGCCTATGATACCGGTGTCCAACCGCAAAGGTGACGACAACTGAGTCCCGCCCGCGGGCGTGGACAGACCGATTGGAGGACTTATGGCGCCGACTGTTCCCGCCCGCCGCCTGGCCCAGGGCTGGCTATTGGCGATGCTGGCCCTGGTCGCCTTGTTGGGCCTTGTCCGCCCGGCCCTCGCCGCCGACCCGTCGCCGCGCGAGCGGATCAACATCGATCGCGACTGGCGCTTCGCCCTTGGAGACGCGCAGGACCCGCGCAAGGATTTCGACTACGGCACGGCCGCCTTTTTCTTTTCCAAGACCGGCTATGGCGATGGCCCGGCCAGCCCGACGTTCGATGATCGCGCCTGGCGCCAGCTGAACGTGCCGCACGACTGGGCGCTGGAGATGCCGTTCGACCCGCGCGCCGACAGCAATCACGGCTCGCATGCCGTCGGCCCGGGTTTTCCCAGCCACGATATCGGATGGTACCGCAAGCGGCTGGACCTGTCGGAGGCCGACCGCGGCAAACGCATCTCGGTCGAATTCGACGGCGTCTACCGCGACGCGGTGGTGTGGTTCAATGGCTTCTACATCGGCGAGGCGCATAGCGGCTATACTGGATTTCGCTACGACCTCACCGATTACGTCAACTATAACGGCCCCAATTTGCTGGTGGTGCGGGTCAATGTCTCAGTGAATGAGGGTTGGTTCTATGAGGGCGCCGGCATCTATCGCCACGTCTGGCTGAACAAGACCGCGCCCTTGCATATCCCGCAATGGGGCGTGACCGTGGCCGCCGACACCGTCAGCCCGGCCGCCGCGACCCTCACCGCCCGCGCCAAGGTCGACAATGAGGACTCGGCCGCCCACGACTTCACCGTCGATCAGGCGGTGCTGGACGACGACGGCCATCAGCTGGCTGCGTCCCAAGGGGCGACGCAGCATCTGGAGCCGGGGGCGAGCGGCGAATACGCCGCCGCCCTGACCGTGCCCAGGCCGCGCCTTTGGTCGCTGGAAAGCCCGCATATGGAACGGCTGGTGACCACCATCCGCTCCGCCGGCGCGGTGATCGACCGCTACGAGCAGCCGTTCGGTATCCGCACCGTCCGCTGGGACGGGGCCACCGGCTTCTGGCTCAATGGCGTCAATATCAAGCTGAAGGGCGTCAACCTGCACCAGGACTTCGGCGGCGTCGGCGTGGCCGTGCCCGACGCGCTGCTCGCCTATCGGATCGAGCGGGTCAAGGCGATGGGCGGCAATGCTGTGCGCACCGCGCACAATCCGCCCTCGCCGCAGTTCCTGGACTTGGCCGACCGCATGGGGCTGCTGGTTCTGGATGAAAACCGGATCATGGGCGTCACGCCGGAGGTCAAGGACCAGTTGACCGCCCTGATCGAGCGCGACCGCAACCACCCTTCGGTGATCCTGTGGTCGGTCGGCAATGAAGAATGGGCTGTCGAGAGCAACGAGATGGGCGCGCGGCTGACCAAGCTGATGCAGGACTATGTCCGCACGCTGGATCCGACTCGCCGCTCCACCGTGGCCATGTCCTGCTGCGCCGGCTGGGGCAGCTCGGCGACGACCGACGTAATGGGGATGAACTACCGCGCCCAACACGACGTCGACGGCTTTCACGTCAAGTTCCCCGACAAGCCGGTGGTGATGACCGAGGAGGGCTCGACCTTCGCCACACGCGGGATCTACGTGACCGACAAGGCCGCCGTGCACATCGCCGCCTATGACGAGCCGCAGCATCCGACCGGCTCGTCCAGCATCGAGCAAGGCTGGACCCCGGTGGCGGAAAAGCCCTGGCTGGCGGGCCTGTTCATCTGGACCGGCCAGGACTACCGCGGCGAGCCGACCCCGTTCGGATGGCCGGCGATCAGCTCGCAATTCGGCATGCAGGACACCACCGGCCTGATGAAGGACAGCGGCTATTACTTGAAGAGCTGGTGGTCGGCGGAGCCGATGGTGCATATCCTGCCCCATTGGAACTGGCCGGGGAAAGAGGGCCAACCGATCCGCGTGGCGGTCTATTCCAACGCCGAGGCGGTGGAGCTTTTTCTGAACGGCAAGAGCCTGGGCCGCCAGACCATGGCCCGCAACGGCCATCTGGAATGGCAGGTCCCCTATGAGCCCGGGACCCTGATCGGCCGCGGCTATGCGGACGGCAAGGAAGTGGCCTCCGACACTGTCGAGACCACCGGGCCGGCGGCGAAGATCAAGCTGGAGCCTTATCGCCAGACGCTCGCCGCCGACGGCGTTGACGCCACCATGGTCAAGGTCAGCGTGCTCGACGCCCAGGGCCGGGTGGTGCCGACCGGCGACGCCGACGTCAGCTTCACCCTCGACGGGCCAGCCAAGCTCATCGGCGTCGGCAATGGCGATCCGGGCAGCCACGAGCCGGACCAGTTCGTCGATGATATCACCAGCCAGCCTTTGATGGGTTGGCGGATGATCGACGCCAGCGCCGGGGCCAATCCGAGCGGCGCGACGGAGGATCAATGGCGCAACCCGTTCCAATGGTACCCGCCAAGCGAGCGCCCGAAACCTCCGGAGGCCTTCGTGCTGCGCGGCGGCTTCTATCAGACCGGGCCGATCCCGCCGGGTCAGAGCCTCAACCTGTTCGTGCCCAGCCTCAACGCGCACCAGCGCGTCTTCGTCGCCGGTCAGGAGGTCACCGCGCGGCTGCAGCCATCGGGGACCGGCTACGTCGTCTCGCTCGATGGACTCAACCTGGGCCTGGGTGAGGTCAAGGTGATGATCGCGGTGCCTGATCAGGGCCCGGCGGCGCTAAAGACGCTGGAACAACTCGGCGGCGGCTCGAACGTCGCCTTCCTGCAAAGGGTCACGCCGGCCGGGGTCTGGCGGCGCAGCCTGTTCAGCGGCTACGCCCAGATCGCCGTGCAGGCGACGGACGCCGCTGGTGTGGTGACCGTCCATGCGTCATCGCCGGGGCTCGCCGCCGGCGAGGCGACCCTCCGCACGCAGTCTGCGCCGCAATTTAGCGATCCGCCTTAGGATTGACTTAGGGCGCGCGCCGCCTGGGCCCGCGACAATCCGACTTTCCTGTGCAGCTGGATGAGGTTAACGCCGTTCGTTGATATCGCCCATCTTGACAGGCGGCGAAAAAGAACGCCGTTCGCGCTATGGCGGGGTGTCCCTGCAGCGGGGCGGGCGATTGACGACGGACTTGCAGCGGCACGACCATCGGGCGCCGAGCGTGAGGTCGAGCGAACGGCTTCACGGGGCCATTGCGCGCCAGATCGGCGTGGCCATCGTCTCAGGCCAGTACCAGCCGGGCGACGTGCTCGACAACGAGGTCGCGTTCAGCGAACATCTTCGCGTCTCTCGCAGCGCCTATCGCGAGGCGGTGCGGATGTTGGCGGCCAAGGGGCTGCTCGACAGCCGGCCCAAGACCGGCACTCGAGTCTCCCCGCGCAGCCGCTGGAACCTGCTCGATCCCGACGTGCTGTCCTGGTTCTTTGAGGCGTCCGACGTCAGCGCCGAGTTCGTGCGCGACCTGTTCGAGCTGCGCCTGATCGTCGAGCCGGCCGCGGCCGCCCTGGCGGCGGAACGCCGAACCAACGCTCATCTGACCCAGATGCGCCATGCGCTGGAAGCAATGCAGCGGCTGGGCCTTGGCGTGGAGGAGGGGCGCAGCGCCGACCGCGACTTCCATGACGTCATCCTGGTCGCCGCGCGCAACGCCCCGCTCTTGACCCTGACGGGCGGCATCGGGGCGGCGATCCGCTGGACCACCATCTTCAAGCAAAGGCGGGGCGAGCTGCCGCGCGATCCCATGCCCGACCATTGGCGGGTGTTCGGAGCCATCGCCGCCTGCGACGCCTCCGGCGCGAGCGAAGCCATGCGCGAGCTGGTCAGCGCGGCCCTGGCCGACACCCGTGCCGAGTTTGAGTCCTAGCTGGTCTCGCCGCCGCCGGACATAGCCAGGTCTGGCAGCACGTCGCTCGGCCTTGACCCCCACAGCGCGTAGAACAGCACATAGAGCTCACAGGCGGCGGTGAGCAGGAACGACAGCTGCAGCCCGATTCGGTCGGCGAGCATCCCCTGCACGAACACCAGAGCGCCGCCGCTAATGGCCATGATCAGCAGGCCCGAGCCCTCCTCGGTCAGCGGTCCCAGGCCCTTGATGCCCAGGGTGAAGATGGTCGGGAACATGATCGAGTGGAACAGGCCCACACTGATCAGCGCCCAAAGCGCCACGTGCCCAGTGGTGAATACGACGGTGATCATCACGACGAAGGCGCCGACGCTGGCCCAGGCCAGCATTTTTTCCGGGGACACCCAGCGCATCACGAAGCTGCCGACAAAGCGGCCGACGAACATCCCGCCCCAAAGCAGGGTCAGGTAGTTGGCGGCGTCGGCATGGGTCAGGTCGCCGATCGACTTCTGACTGACGAAGTTGATGAACAGATTGGCGGCGCCGATTTCGGCGATCAGATAGATGAAGATCGCAGGAATGCCGAACATCAGGTTGCGGTGACTCCACAGGGAATGGCGTCGGCGCTCCTCGGCCGCGACCCGGCGGGTGGCGACGCCGAACTCCGGCAGCTTGAAGCGGGCGATGACCACCGCCAGGGCGAGCAGCACGGCGCCGATCAGCAGATAGGGAAGTTGCACCGAATGGGCGTCGGCCAGGCGTTGGGCCTTGGTCAAGGCTGCGGCGCCGGCCGCGGCGTTCCCCGAGAGGCTACGGCGCAGGATCAGCCAACCGCCGAATCCCGGAGCGAGCAGCGTTCCTAGCGAATTCAGCGACTGCACCAGGTTCAGCCGCGCCGAGGCGCTCTGCGGCGGGCCGACCACGGCCACATAGGGGTTGGCGGCGACCTGTAACAGGGTGATGCCGGCGGCGATGACGAACAGCGACAGCAGGAAGAAGGGATAGGAGGGGATCGCCGATGCGGGGACCATCATCGCGGTGCCGATCGCCATGATCACCAGGCCGACGACCATGGAAAGCTTGTATCCGATCCGCTCGATCAACCACGCCGAGGGGATCGAGGCGACGAAATAGGCGATGAACCAAACCGACTCGATGAGCGTGGTCTGGGCGTAGTTCAGGTCGAACACCGCCTTCAGGTGCGGCAGCAGCGTGTTGTTCAGCACGGTGGCGAAGCCCCACATGAAGAACAGGCTGGCCAACAGGATCAGGGCCGATCGGAAGGTCTGACCGGCTGGTGCGTCCGACGTCGCCGGCGACGACGATGCGCGGGTGATGGGACCCATGGCCATGTGTCGTTGCTCCCGGCTAGCCGATTTCCCCTTGCGTCGGGGTTCTGAGGGCCGCTAATTGTCTGACTATATAAGCGGCCGGCGCCCGTCAATCAGCCGAGCCGCACTCACACGCTTAGGGAGCGACGCATGAGACCGCAAGCCATTTGGGCCGCGTTGATCGCCGCGCTCGCCTTGCCTGTCGGCGCCCAGGCCGCCACCGCCACCCGCGGCCTGTTCGACCACCTGCCCGACGGAACCGCGGTCGAGGCGGTGACCCTGACCAACCATCACGGCGTCTCGGCCCGCGTGGTCGCCTGGGGCGCCATGCTGCAGTCGCTGGTCATGCCCGATCGCCACGGCAAGCCGGCCGACGTCGAGCTGGCCTATCCGGACATGGCAGGCTACTTGGCCAAGCCGCAGCATTTCGGCGCCACGGTGGGCCGCTACGCCAACCGCATCGCCGGCGGGGTGTTCACCCTCGATGGGCACAGCTACGCCCTGAGCAAGAACGACGGCCCCAACAGCCTGCACGGTGGCCCGCATGGCTTCGACGCCCAACTATGGACCATCGCCTCGATCAAGAGCGGCCCGAGCGCCGAGGTCGCCCTGACCCGCACCAGCCCGGACGGCGAGGAGGGCTATCCAGGAACGCTCCAGGTCAGCATCACCTACGCCCTCGACGAGCGTGGGAACCTGACCTTGACCTATGCGGCGACCACGGACAAACCGACCGTGATCAACCTGACCAATCACAGCATCTTCAACCTGGCCGGCGCCGCGTCCGGCCGCGGGGTGCTGGACGAGCAATTGACCGTCGCCGCCGATCGCTACACCCCGGTCGACGCCACCCTGATCCCGACCGGGGCGCTCACCCCGGTGGCTGGCACGCCGTTCGACTTCCGCAAGTCCCAGGTGATCGGCGCGCGGGTGCGCGACGCCCTCGATCCGCAGATTGTGCTGGGCCATGGCTATGACCATAATTTCGTGCTGAACGCCGGCCAGACCCCGGCTCCGCACTTCGCCGCCCGGCTGGTCGATCCGGCCTCCGGCCGCGCGCTGGAGCTCTGGACCACCGAGCCGGGGGTGCAGGTCTATTCCGGCAACTTCCTCGATTCCACGGTGATCGGCGTCGGTCACACCCTCTATCGCCAGGGCGACGGCCTGGCGCTGGAGCCGCAACATTTCCCTGATTCGCCCAACCATCCCGCCTTCCCCTCGACCCGGCTTGACCCCGGCCAGACCTATCGCCAGGTTTCGGTGCTGAAGCTGTCGGTGGTGGGACAGTAGGGCAGGGCGGCGCCGCATAGCGGGCTTAGATCGGGCCGAACCAGCCCACACCCGCTCATCCCCGCGAAGGCGGGGATCCAGGGCCCTCATACGCCCTTGCGCGCCGCCCTGGGTCCCCGCCTTCGCGGGGCTGAGCGGATTTGTCAACTGGTTCAACTAGTTGTCAACTCGGACTAATAGCCCGAATATCGCCCTGGCCGGTGATAGGCGATCATCACCAGGCTGAGCGCGGCGGCGCTGAGGATCGATAGGGCGAGGTGGCGCAGGTCGACCACCAGGCCCGCCAGGGCGATGATCACCACATCGGCGGCCAGCTGGGTCTTGCCGGCGTTGATCCCCTTGGTCTCGTGGAGATAGAGGGCCAGGAGGCCGATGCCGCCGACGCTGGCGTGGTGGCGGGCCATGGCCAGGACGCCCATGCCGATCAGGGTGCCCCCGAACACCGCCGCGAACACCGGATCGACGCCCTTCAGGCTCATCCAGCCGGGGATCACCGCGGTGAACAGGGCCAGGGCGCCGGTCACCGCGACGGAGCGCAGGGTGAAGCCCCAGCCCATCCGCGGTTGGAACACGGCGAAGAACGGCACAGTGATGCCAAAGAACAGCACCCCGACCGGCCAGTGGGTCCAATAGGCCAGGGCCAGCGCGAGGCCCGCCACCCCGCCGGTGATCAGCCCCGCGGACTTCAGCATCACCACCCCCACGGCGGCGAAGCTGGAGCCGACCAGCAGGGCGTGAACGTCCTCGGCTAGACTATGGCGCAGGGCTTGGGCCTTTGGGCCGCCATCGTCCGCTACGGTCTGCACCGATCATTTCCCTAAGCGCAACGAATCGATCGCCCAACATGCAAGGCGTGGACGCCCATTCCAAGCTCAACGTCAAAACGGGTTCAATATACCGCTCAGGCGCCTAGCATTGGCCGCCCTGACCCAAATCGCGCCCGCAACCGGTCCATCGCGGCGCCCAGGCCCGGGCCGCCGCCGCGGGCGATGGGGCGGGGCAGGGTCGAGCACTGCGGCTGGGACGCCGCCAGGGCCCGCCACTGGACCCACAGCCGGTCATAGTCAGCCACCGCCGCGGCGATGCGCGCCGTCTCGAACACGCCGCCATCGCGGCCGCCCGCTTCGGCCAGCAGCAGGGCTGTCCAGGCCGCGGCGATGATCGAATACTTGAACTGGCCATAGCGGGCCGAGACCTCGGCGAAGGTCTGGCGGCGCGGCGTGGAAAAGCGCACCTGGCCCATCCGCTGCGCGATGTCGCTCCACATCGCCACCGCCGTCTGTTTTTCGGCGATCGCCGCCTCAGTCAGGCCCTTGTCGACGAAGTCCGTCAGCCGCGGCTCCGAGAGGGTGTCATCGCGCGCCCACCAAAGGTCGATCTGCGCCCCCAGGTCGCTCAGCTGCCCGCGCAGCACCGCCGCCGCCGAGGCCAGGCACAGCTCGCGCAGCAGGCCGGTGTCCCCACCGCTCAGTCCCAAAACCTCGCGCCCATATTGCTCGAACAGCGAGGCCTCGCTGCGGGCCGGGTCGCGGGCGAAGCCGCTGAGCACGAAGGCGTTGAGGTCGCACCACAGCTCGTCCTGGATTTCCGGCCCGTCCCAGCCGCCGCCGCGCGACCAGGTCCATAGGCCGGCCCATTGCGGGCTGGCCGCCAGATCGCGCAGGCCTTGCGCCGCGCCCGCCGGCTCCAGCCAGGCCATCTCCTCCCAGCCCTCAATCACGCCGCGGGCGACATAATAGGGATGGGCGCCCTTGCCATAGGCCTCCAGCTGGCACTGGGCCTCGACGATCTGAGGATGGCGCCCCCGGCCCAGGGTCGGATTGAAGGCGGTCAGGCGGTGGAAATCGCCGCGCTGGTGCTTGATCGAGAAACTTAGCCCAGGATGCGGCTCGATCCTGTCGGTCACGCCCAGATAATAGCGGACATTGTTGTGAAAATTGTCGCCGAAGTCCCAGGTGCGGTAGATCAGCCGCCTTCCGGCGGCGACACAGACCTCCTGGCGCAGCACCGACAGCAGGGCCAGGTGGCTCTGCTCGCCGTGGATGATCGCGGTGGCCGCCTGGATCGCGTCCTCGGCGCCGGCGCCCGGCGCGGCCACCCGCGCGGCGTGATAGGGCAGGTCCTGCAGATAGATCTCGCCGGTTCGCACCACCAGGCCGTCCAGGTTCGGAAAGGTGAAGAGCAGCTCGCGGGTGAAGGCGGCCACGACGGCCTGGGTCGCCGGTCGGGCCAGATCGATGCGCCCGGCCGCGTCGACCATCGCCGCCCCGTGACGGGCGAGCAGCCGCTTGGGCAGCACCAGGTACTGAACCCACGCGTACGCCGCCAGGCCCTGGCTCTTGGCGGCGGCGATCCGCGCCGCGATCTCGCCCCGCAGCCGCCCAGCCAGCCTCGCCTCGTCGCTGTCCTTCGGGATCAGGCCCGGGTCATAGGCGTCGAAGGTCGCTGTCCCTTCGATCGCGTGCTCGATCACCACCGCGCCATAGCTGCGGGCGCGCAGGAAGGCCGGGTCCAGATAGGCGGTTTGCGGCGGCGGCTGGCCGGGATTGGGCTGCACCATGTCCAGGGTCAGTCGGCCGCGCGATGGAGCAGCGACCGGCGTCGGGCTGGGCTCGGATGCTGCGGAGGCCGCCCCACCCGTCCCGGCCAGGCCCACGGCTAGGGCCGCCTTGAAGGCGGCGCGACGATCAATCGGCTGGTCCATCGCCCTCTGATATCAGCTTGCGACGCCTGAGCGCAGCCCCTGCGGCGCGCTTGCGCGACCCGAAAATATCGCCGATGGTCCGGGCTGATCGGATCGGTCAGATCCGTTCGGACAAGGCCCAAACCCAATGGACTGCATCGCTTATTTCAGCACCGCTGCAGTCGATTTTAGTCCAATCGCGCTGTCGGCGCTGATCGATGGGGCGGCGGCTAACAATGCGCGCGCCGGACTGACTGGCGTGCTGTGCTATCACGATGGCAATTTCCTGCAATTTCTGGAGGGCGAGCCGGATAAGGTCCGGGCTGTCTTCGCCCGGATTGTGGCGGATCCTCGCCATTTCGGCGTGATCGAGCTGTTTAACGGGCCGATCACGCGCCGGCAGTTCGCCGACTGGACCATGGCCCTGCGCCGGGTTGATCAGCTCAGTCCGCCACAGCAGGGGGTGGTTCAGACCCTCTCTGGCCTGCGTCTTGCGCCCGCGGAAAGCAACGACCATCGCCGTCTGATCCAGGGCTGCCTGGACGCATTTCGATTGTCCGTCCCTTAGCCTGACGGAACCTGCGCCGCTGATCGCCGTTAGGACCAAAGCTCAAGAGGGAGAAGGTCCATGTTTGCTTTAATCGCGGTCATTCTGGTGGTTTGTTGGCTGGCGGGTTTCTTTGTCCTGCACGTGTCGAGTTTCCTGATCCACCTATTGTTGATCTTTGCGGTCATCTCGCTGGTGCTGCATTTCGTGCGCGGTCGCAGCGCATCAGCCTGACTACAGCGGCGCCCGCCAGCGATGTGGGGGGCGCCGCAACCCGGCGGATCATGCGTCGCGCGGACGGTGAAGCAGCCTCACGCCGTGAATCCCGCCCACGCCAGGGCCGCGCCCAGGACGAGAGTCGCGGCCGTGTAGGCGGCGAACCACCGATCGTAGCCCAAAGCAGCATAGAGGCGGCGCAGCCTGTCAGACGACAGCGCCAATAGCAGAGCCGCCTTCAGCGTCACCACCCAGCCGACAAGGGTGATGGCGATAGGCAAGACGCCGCCGCTCCAGACATTGTGGCCCAGCACCATGGCCAGGCCGCCGAACAGAGCGAAGACGCCGGCGATCATGATCTGCCCCGGCTGAACCATCATCGCCTCGATCGCGGCGATGGTCTCACGTCGCTTGACCAGCATAACCCCGGCGATGATCACGCAGTAGAGGCCGAGCAGGCGGGCGAGGAACAGGGTGAGCGGCATGGAAGGCTCCGGCCGAGGCGCCGGCCCTGGCGGCTGGGCGCACCTATCAGGCGCAGCCCCGGCAGCCTGCGTCCTTGATCTGGCGCAACTCAGGCATGCAGCGCGTCGATCAGCGGTTGGAGGAAGGCCTGTTGCGAGCGCCAGCGTCCGATCGAGCTGCGAAAGATCGGTTGGCGCACCTGGGTGGCGCTGGCCGTATGCACCCAGCGCTCGGTCAGGTGGAAATCGATACAGCGCGGGTCCCAGTCGAGGCCGCAATGGCTCACGATGCGCCGCGCCTGGCCGTGCAGGTCGGCGACGATATCTTCGTAACGCACCTCCAGCATCACCTGCGGCGGCACGACCTCGCGCCAATGCGCCATCAACGTCTCATAGGCGCGGTGATAGCGGCCTAGCTCCGCCAGATCGTAGGTGAACGGCAGGTCGCCGCCGAACAGCTTGGTGAAGCAGGACAGGCAGGTGTCGATCGGATCGCGCTGAACATGGATGATCTTGGCCTGGGGCAGGGCCAGGCGGATGAAGCCAATCAGTCTGAAATTCTCGGTGGTCTTGTTGGTGATCCGCGCCGCATCGGCGCCGAAGGCGGAGATCTGGCGAAGATAGTCCTGCCCGATCCGCCGCCATTGCGCTGGCGGAATGTCGCCGATCGCCTCGAACGCCAGGGCGCCGTCCGCGTTGATCGAGCCCAGGGCCTGGCGCAGGTCGTCGGTCTCCCCGGCCGCGGCGACCTTGGGATGGCTGGCTAGGATCTGCTCGACCAGGCTGGTGCCGGAGCGAGGCATGCCCAGAATGAACACAGGGGCGGGCGACGGATCGCCCGATCCCGTCACATCGCGTAACACGTCCTCACTGAACACCGACTGGATCCGGCGCAGTTCGGCCAGGCTGGCGGCCTCGTCATAGGTGATCGCCTGGCGCTTCAGCGCCGCGCCAGCCAACAGGTGCGGAAATGAGCGCGCATGGTCGCCGATGTCGCCGAGCGCCTTGGCCAGGGCGAAGCGCAGATGGATCTGCTCATCAAGGCTGAGGGCGTCGATGTCCTCGGCCAGGTCTTGCATAGCCTTCAGGTGCGGATCGCCGGCCGCCAGCTTCATCGACACCGTCAGATTATAGTAGCCGCGGACCGAACGGGGCGCGAGCGCCAGCGACCGCTCGATCGCCGCCCGCGCCTCGTCGAACCGGCCAAGCTCGGCCAACAGCATGCCGCGATTGCCTAGCGCGTCGGCGAAGTCCGGATCCAGCTCAAGCGCGCGGTCATAGCTGGCCAGGGCCTCCGTCGGCCGGTTACGGCTGAGCAGGGCCAGGCCGCGCAGGTTGAACGCCTTGGCCTCTTGCGGATCGACGCTGACCGCGCGCTCGAGATTGGCCAGGGCCTCGTCAGCGCGTCCAAGCATCAGCAGCAGGCCGCTGCGGTTGATGAGGGCCTCAAGTCTGTCCGGGTCAAGCGCCAGGGCCGCATCATAGCTGGCCAGGGCTTCGTCCGACCGGCCGAGGTCCCTGAGTAGATCACCACGGTTGATCAAGGCGAGGCGATGGCCCGGATCGATGGTCAGGACCCGGTCATAGCTGGCCAGGGCCGCGTCCGAGCGCCCTAGGACTCGCAGCAGGTTGCCGCGATTGTTCAGCGCCTCGACATGGGCCGGTTGCACGCCGACGGCGCGGTCGAGGTCGGCCAAGGCTGCGTCCAGGCGACCAATGGTCTGCAATAGCACGCCGCGATTATTCAGGGCGGCGACATGGTCCGGATGCTTGGCCAGCGTCAGGTCATAGGCCTGGAGCGCTTCGTCCAGGCGTCCCAGATCCTGCAGGGCGCGTCCGCGATTGCACAAGGCCAACCCATAGTCCGGTTGGGCCGCGAGCGCCCGTTCGTAGCTGGCCAAGGCCTCAAGCGGGCGGCCCAGCTCGATCAGCGCCAGGCCGCGGTTATTCAGCGCCTGGGCGAAGTCCGGGTAAAGCTCTGTAGCGCGATCGTAGCTATCCAAGGCGTCGGCGGGGCGCATCAGCCGGCGCAGGGCGTCTCCTCGCCGGCAATGGGTCTCGGCCAAGTTGGGCCGCAGTATCAGGGCCAGATCATAGGTGGCCAAGGCGCCGTCGAGGTCGTTCAGGCTGGCCTGCACCAGGCCGAAATCGGCCAGGATCGCGCCGTCATCGGCCTTGGCCTGCAAGGCCGACGCGATATGGCCCAGGGCGCTGACCAATTCACCCCTTTGGAAGGCCAGAATGCCCAATCGGTGCAGAGATGGCGCATGGTCAGGCTCAAGCTCGAGAATCTGCTCGTAAAGCCGCGCCGCCTGATCGCGCTGACCCTGGCGGTGCAGAGCATCCGCCTGCTGGAACGAGCTTTGAACAGACATCGATTTTGAAGTCAGCCGCCAATATCAAGCCAACAACTTCATCGAGTCGCCATCCTGAGCAAGGGGATTGATATAGATCAATTGTTGCCGCTTTCGAACCGAATGGCCACTCGTTTTCAGTATTGAAACAATCATGAAACATCGGGTGCGCGACGGCCTGGTCCATGGCCCGCGTGAGCGACCCAAAGGGTGTTGACAGGTGACTATTTAGTCACCTATGGTGCCGTGGTGATTGATGACGATCTGGTCTTTCGGGCCCTCGCGGACCCGACGCGTCGGCTCTTGCTCGACCGGCTGTACGCCCGCGACGGACGCACGCTGATCGAGCTTGAGGCGGCGACGCCGATGACCCGATTCGGCGTGATGAAACATCTGCGGGTGCTCGAGGAGGCGGGCCTGATCGTTACGCGGCGGGCCGGGCGGACCAAGCTGCACTTTCTAAACCCGGTCCCGATCCGGCTGATCCACGATCGTTGGATCGACAAATACACGGAGCGTCCGGTGGCGGCGCTCACCCAACTGAAGGCGAAACTGGAGAACCCAATGAGCGAAGCGACCATCAAAATCTTCGAGATCTATATCAAGGTCCCGGTCCAAACGGTTTGGGAGGCGATCACCACCTCCGAATGGACCGCGCGCTATGGCTACAAGGCGTTGTCGGACTACGACCTGCGCCCCGGCGGGGCCTTTGTGTGCCGGTCCAACGACCAGATGCGGGCCATGGGTCTGGCCGACATCATCATCGATGGCGAGGTGATCGAGGTCGAGCCGCCCAACAAGCTGGTCCAGACCTATCGCTTCCTGTTCAACGACCAGACCAAGGCCGAGGGATTCACCCGCATCACCTGGGAGGTGGCGGCGACCCACGGGGGCTTCACCCGCCTGACCGTCACCCACGACCTGACCGGCGCCCCGATCGCGACGGGGATGGTGACCAGCAAGTTCAACGACCACGGCGGCGGCGGTT
>Ga0302196_10002428_pt1 | contig 17364 bp, 13 predicted proteins | sample II_Bog_N1_3_FD_198794 | JGI IMG/M metagenome (GOLD analysis project Ga0302196, IMG submission 198794) | Peat permafrost microbial communities from Stordalen Mire near Abisko, Sweden - II_Bog_N1_3 | ecosystem: Environmental > Terrestrial > Soil > Wetlands > Peat | place: Sweden: Abisko...
ACACCGAAGTCGAATTCAGCATCCTAGCCGGCGCGGGCGTGCCTGTGCGCATGTTCAAGGAAGGCGAGGTCATCTTTCGCGAAGGCGACCCGGCCACCGAGCTCTATGTCATCAAGAGCGGCAAGGTCGACATCAACAGCGGCAACCGCCTGCTGGCGACGATCGGCGAGAACGGCATTTTCGGCGAGATGGCGCTGATCGACAAGGAGCCGCGCAGCGCGACCGTCACCGCCGCCACCGACGTCGAGGCCGTCCCGGTCGGCGAGAAGCAGTTCCTGTTCCTGGTCAGCCAGACGCCGTTCTTCGCGCTGAAGGTGATGCGCGTTCTCGCCGCCCGGTTGCGCGCCGCCAACAAGGCGATCTGAGCCCCCGCCGTCCCGGCTATTTGGTCTCCAGCCTGAAGACCGGCTCCCAGGCCGGGCCGAGGTCGCTGGTCGCGAGGAACGCGAAGCGTTCCTGATAGTAGTTCGTATAGAGGCCCTGGATCTCCGCCGGCGCGAGCGCCGCCGCCTCGGCGGCGAGCCGCATCGCGGCGGCGAAATCGCGCGCGCGATAGGCGGCGAGAATCTCGCCGTGGCGCGCGGCGAGCGCGTTGAACTCCGGGCTTGCGGCGGTCGCCGCGTCTCCCGCCAGCGCGTAGATCGGCGTCGGGCGCGTCTTGCCCTTGAGCAGCACGCGGTCGATCTCGAGCCAGGCGAAGCCCGGCGCCTGCTCGCGGGTGAGGCCGCTGGCGACGATGTCGACGCCGAGGACCTTCGAGGCGCCCTCGAGCCGCGAGGCGACGTTGACCTCGTCGCCGATCGCCGAATAGTCGAAGCGACGGGTCGAGCCGAGGTTGCCGACGCAGCATTCGCCGGTGTTGAGGCCGACGCCGAACTTGATCCTGAACGCCCGACCCGGCTCCGACGCCCGCTCCGCCCAGCGGCGATTGAGCTCGGCGAGCGTCCTGCGCATCGTCAGCGCGGCGCTGACCGCATGCGCGGCATGGGCGGAATCGTCGAGCGGCGCGTTCCAGAACGCCATGATCGCGTCGCCCATATATTTGTCGACCGTGCCCATCTCGCCGAGCACCGCGTCGGTCATCGGCGTCAGATACTCGTTGAGGAACGACGTGAGCTCGACCGCCGACAGGCCTTCCGAAATCGTGGTGAAGGAGCGGATGTCGCAGAACATCAGGGTCAGCGGGCGCTGCTCGCCGCCGAGACGGACGGCGTCCGGATGCTCGGCCAGCCGCGCCACCACCGCCGGCGAAACGAACCGGCCGAAATGCGAGCGCGTCTCGTTGAGCTGGCGCCGCTTCTGGCTGTAGAGCGCGAGCACGCCGGCGAGGAAAACGGCGCCGGATGACAGGCTCGGCGTGATCGGGTCGAGCAGCCAACCGTATCGGACGAAGGCGAGCCAACTGCCGCCCGCCATCGCCGCCACCGCCAACCCGCCGAGCGCCGCGCTTCCCAGCGCCGACAGCGGGGTGGCGACGACGAGGGCGAGCGAGAGCAGCGTCCACGCCGCGACCTCGGCGCCGGGCGCCCAGTCGGGGCGCAGCAGTTCGTCGCCGTCGATCAGCTGTTCGATCAATTGCGCCTGGGCCTCGACGCCGGGCGTCGAGGGATTGAGCGGCGTCGCGACGACGTCCGACAGCAGCGACGCGCTGGCGCCGACGACGACGATCTTGCCGGCGAGCCCGGAGAGATCGGCGCCGGGCGCGAGCAGCTTCCACGCCGGAATCGACTGGCTGGGATCGGTCGCGGCGAAATAGGCGCGAATGTCGCCGGCCGGCTGGGTCTGCACGACGAGATCGCCGACCTTGATCGCCGCCACGCCGCCGGCGTCGCCGGACTTGACGAGATAGGTCGAGGCGCCCTGCGCCACGCGCAGGCATTCGATGGCGAAGCTCGGCTGAATCTGGCCGTCGACGACGATCAGCAGCGGCACCCGGCGAACCACGCGATCGGCGTCCGCCTGCCAGTTGACGAAGCCGATCCCGGACGCCCACGTCGCCAGATCGGCCAGAGGCCCGAGCGCCCCCGACATCTGCGGCAGATCCGCCGTCGGGTTCTCGCCGATGAAGGTGAAGCCGCGCTTCACCGGACGCACGGCGGCGAGCTTCGACTGCGTCACGAGTTCGCTCAGGACGACCGGTCGATCGGCGATCGCCTGCGCGAACGCTTCGTCGCCTTCGCGACGCACCGCGACGTTGGCGTCGGAGCCGATGCCGTGGCGGACGAGCGCGGCGTCGGAGGGCGCGCGATCGGTCTCCGAAAACAGCACGTCGAAGCCGATGAGCGCAACCTTGGCGCCGGCGAGGGCGTCGACCAGTTTCGCCATCTCGGCGCGCGGCCACGGCCACTGGCCCAGACGCCGGATCGACTCGTCGTCGATGTCGACGATTCGCACCAGCCCCTCGGCGCTGCGCGCGCGCGGCCGCCAGCGTTGGTACTGGTCGAAGACGACGTTCTGGAAATTGGCGCGCATCGCCGTCAGCGTCTCGCCGAGCGCCAGCGCGCCCGCGTAGACCGCGACGACGACCAAGAGATAGCGCCAGAGCCACTTGAAACGTCGCGCCGCGGCCTTGCGCCAGCGCGCCGTCATGCCGGTCGCGCCGGGCCGGCCGCCACGCGAAGACCGCCGCGCCCCGGTTCGATCCGCTTGGGCATCAGGCTCGGCGCCTCCTCGAGAGCGCCGGATTCGGATCCTCGTTCGGCGCGCCCGTCATTCAGTGGCCGGGACCGTGCCCTGGTCCATGGTGACCGCCGGGGCCGGGACCGCTGGACCCGCTTACGCTCGGCGAGACGCTGTCCTCCCCGCCGTCGCCGCCGTCCCCGCCGTCGCCGCCACATCCGCCGGGCTTGGTGTGCACCGTGACGGTGTCGGTCGTCGTCGTCGTCGTCGTGGGAGTCACGCTGGCGTGCTGGCCGCTCGGCCCGGAAGGCCCGCTCGGCGCGTTCGGGATCGCCTCGATGATCGCCGTGACGGCGGCGGCGGCCCCGGAGTTCCACCGGATCCCGGTCGCCGTCACCTCGACCGCCTGGCCTGGGTCGGTCATCTGCAGGCAATGCTTCCTGGGCAAACTGCGCATGCACACGACCGCCCCGCCCTCGCCGAGCACGACGAACGTCTTGGCCGGATCGGAGACGATCTCGAGCACGGTTCCGCGCACGCCCAGCGACGCCGTCGGCGTCGAGATGACATAGGCCTTCTTGTCGGCGTCGCCGGTCGCGAACCGGAACGCGCCCTTGACCAGATTGATGGCGATCGCGCCCGGCTGCTTGGGGCCCGCGTAGACGAAGCGATCGAGCTTGATCGAAGACGACGGCCCGAGCAGCAGGTCGGTGTTGTCGCGCAGCACGAGCCGCGCCGAACTGTTGTCGTCGGTCTTGACGCCCTCGTCCCTGAACACCTGGTCGCCCTGGACGACGCTGACCTTGTCGCCGGACGAGAGATCGCCGGTCACCAGATTGACGACCGTCGTCGCGCCGCCGATGTCGTCGTCGGCCAGCGCCGGCGTCGCCGCGGCAGAGGCCGCCAGTCCGACGGCGAAAACCGCCGCCGCCAACCCGGAGCGCCGCGGCGCGCCCTGGCGGAAAACCTTCGTCATAGTGACGTGCAAGAATGTTGACTGGATGGTGCGCATTTCGCTACTGCCCCCGGCTTCGCAGAAACTTTGCCGCCGCTGTCACAGAACCTTAGATTTTTAACAGTTTGATGACAATTGGCAGATTCAAAGAAATCATATAACGGTCTGCCAGAAAAGGTAAATTGGCTAATTTCCCGGCGCAGCTCGGAAGGGCGGGCGCACGTCACGCGAGGGGATTTCGCTCCAGGCCATGACCAGCTTCACCATCGGATCGGCGCCCACGACCCGCCTCGAGGACCGTCGCGATTTCGACGCGCTGCTTGCGCGCGTCCCCGTTTCCGACCGGGCCAAGTCCGAACTGACGGCGATGATGGAGTCGCCCGAGCGCCATTACCACGGCCTCAATCATCTCGCGCTGCTGTGGCGGCGCCATCGCCTCTATGCGGCGGCCGAAGGCCTCGACGCGCCCGAGGTCGAGACCCTGATCGCCTGCGCGATCGCCTATCACGACTGCGTCTACGAGCGTGGCCGGCGCGACAACGAGGCGCGGTCGGCCGAGGTCTGGCTGGAGGCGAGCCTGGGGGCGCCGCTCTCGCCGCCCGACCGCCTTTGGATCGCCGACACGATCCGCGCCACCGCCGACCATCTCGCCTATCCCGACCCGGCGCCGGACGCGCCGCTGCGCGAACGCGCGCGGGTCTGGGTTCTCGACCTCGACCTGACGCCGCTCGGCGAGATCGACGCCGATTTCGATCGCAACACCGAACTGCTGCGCCTCGAGGTTCCCCACCTGACAGAAGCGCAGTACGACGCCGGCCGGCTCGGCTTCCTGCGCAAGTTCGCGGATGCGCCGCGCGTCTATCGCACGCCGACTCTCACGGCGAAATTCGAAGCGCAGGCGCGCGCCAATTTCGCCCGGCAGTTGGTCGCCGGCTGAAGCGCGCGACGCGCAGCACGGGCTTGCGATCGCCTGGCGGCTGCGCGCCTCGCGCGTCGACTCGCTCTCGCCGGCGCGAGGACGGCCCGGCGCGAGGTTCGCGCAGAGCCGAACGCGATCGCTCTACACCTGCTCGAGCTCGATCAGCGTCCCGTCGAAATCCTTCGGGTGCAGGAACAGCACCGGCTTGCCGTGGGCGCCGATCTTCGGTTCGCCGTCGCCGAGCACGCGCGCGCCGGAAGCCTTCAGCGCGTCGCGCGCCGTCAGGATGTCGTCGACCTCGAAGCAGAGATGGTGCATGCCGCCGTCGGGATTGCGCTCGATGAACTTGGCGATCGGCGAGGCGGCGCCGAGCGCCTCGAGCAGCTCGATCTTGGCGTTCGACAGCTCGACGAAAACGACGGTCACGCCGTGCTCGGGCAGCGCCTGCGGCGGCGAAACGCGCGCGCCGAGCGCGTCGCGGTATCGCGCCGTCGCCTTCGCCAGATCGGGCACGGCGATGGCGACGTGGTTCAGGCGTTCGATCATGGTTTCCTCCTCGAGCGCGCCGCGCTTCCCCTTCCCGTCATGGCCGGGCTTGACCCGGCCATCCAAGCGGCGCCGCTTCCGTATCGCCAAAAGGCCATGACGACAGTCTTGGCCACGCACTCGCGCAGCCGCGCCTGGATGGCCGGGTCAAGCCCGGCCATGACGCAGAACTTTGGCGGCGCGCACAAGCCCTTACACCTCGACGATCAGCACATGCACCGTCGGCTTCTTGCCCCAGACGCGGTCGACCGTGTTGCGCACTGCGCGTTCGATCGCTTCGCCGACGAAATCCGCGTCGCGGCGCTTGCCGCGCGGCAGGCCCTCGAAGGTCTCGAAGATCGCCGCGTCGACCGCGGCGTCGAGCCCCGCCCCCTCGCGCGTGTTCTTCGGCAGGCCGGCGATCAGCACGTCGGGCTCGCCCGCCATCTCGCCCTTGGCGGTCAAGGCCAGGGCGATCGACACCACGCCGGCGAATGCGAGCTTGCGCCGCTGGGCGACGCAGTCGTCGGTCGGCGGCAGCAGGATCGCGCCGTCCTTCATCAGTCGACCGTGGTCGACGCGCGCGATGACGCGCGGCGTCCCCGGCGCGAGCCGAACCACGTCGCCGTTGAACGCGCGCACGATCTCGCTGACGCCGAGGCTGCGCGCGAAGGCGACGTGCTCGGCGAGATGCAGCGGCTCGCCATGCGCCGGCACGGCGATCTTCGGCTTCAGCCAGCCATAGAGCTGGGCGAGTTCGCCGCGGCGCGGATGGCCGGAGACGTGGACGAGATGGTTGCGGTCGGTGACGACCTCGATCCCCTGCTTGGCCAGCGCGTTGACGATCCGGCCAACCGCCTTCTCGTTGCCGGGAATGGTGCGCGACGAGAAGATGACGCGGTCGCCGGGCGAGAGCCCGACCGCGACGCGTTCGTCGAGCGCAAGCCGCGCCAGCGCCGCGCGCGGCTCGCCCTGGCTGCCGGTGGCGAGCGCCAGGATCTTGTCGCGCGGCAGGCGGTCGAGCCGATCGGAGCCGAACAGCGCCGGCACGCCGTCGAAATAGCCGCACTCGCGCGCCACCGCGACGACGCGCTCGATCGCGCGTCCGAGGATCAGCACCTGCCGGCCGGCGGCGAAGCCCGCCTCGGCCGCGGCGCGCAGCCGCGCGACGTTGGAGGCGAAGGTGGTGACGACGACGCGGCCTTGGGTTCCGCGCGCGAGCTCGGCCAGCGTCTTGGCGACTTCGGCTTCCGACGGGCTGGCGCCGTCGCGCAGGACGTTGGTCGAATCGCAGACGAGCGCCAGCACGCCCTCGTCGCCGATCTCACGCAGACGCCGCTCGTCGGTCGGCGCGCCGATCGGCGGCGTCAGGTCGATCTTCCAATCGCCGGTGTGGACGACGGTTCCGAGCGGCGTGCGGATCGCCAGCGCACAGCTCTCGGGAATCGAATGCGCGACCGGAACGAACTCGACGTCGAACGGACCGATGTCGAGCCGGTCGCCGGGCGTGACGACCGTGATCGGAATCTTCGGCGCGCCCGGCTCGGACAGGCGGCGCGCCTCGGCGAGGCCGGCGGAGAAGCGCGACATATAGACCGGCGCGCCCAGACGCGGCCACAATTCGGCGAGCGCGCCGATGTGGTCCTCGTGAGCGTGAGTGATGACGATGCCGACCAGGTCCTTCTTCGCCTTCTCGATGAAGGCGATGTCGGGCATCAGCAGATCGACGCCGGGCAGGTCCGCGTCGGCGAAGGCAAGCCCGACGTCGACCATCAACCACTTGCGCGCGCGCGGCGGCCCGAAGCCGTAGAGCGCGCAATTCATGCCGATCTCGCCGAGCCCCCCAAGCGGCGCGAAAACCAGTTCGTCGCCTTCACTCATGGGCCTGCGCTTTCCTTGTTTTCGAGCGGCGGCGCGAGATAAAGGTCGGCCGCCTCGATCGTCTCGACGCCCTGCGCCGTGCGCAGCAGCAGCCGTCCCGTCCCATCGAGCCCCTCGAACGCGCCCTCGCGGGCGCCGCGCGGATCGGATACGCGGATCGGGCCGCCGAGCCCGGCGGCGTTGGCGAGCCACAGCGAACGAATCGCCGCAAACCCCTGCCCCCTCGACCATAGGCCGAGCGCCTCGTGGAAGCGCGTCGCCAGCCGGAGAAAGAGCCCTTGCGGCGAGATTTCGCGGCCGAAGGCGTCGGCGAGCGACGCGGTCGGATAGTCGAGGCCCGACGGCGCGCTCACGCAATTGACGCCGACGCCGACGACGCAGGCGAGCCGGCGGTCGCCGGTGGTCACCCCTTCGGCGAGCAGGCCAGCGACCTTGGCGCCGCGCCACATCAGGTCGTTCGGCCATTTGAGGCCGAATTCGGCGCCGCCGAGATCGGCGATCGCCTGCGCGAGCGAAACTCCGGCCACGAAGCCGAGTTGCGGCGCGAGCGCCGGCGGACAGGGATCGACGACCACGACGCTGGCGTAGAGGTTGCCCGGCGGCGAACTCCAGAAGCGGCCCTTGCGGCCCCTCCCGTGGGTCTGCTCCTCAGCGACGACCCACAGCCGGCCCGCGTCGCCGGAGAGCGCCGCGCGCCGCGCTTCGTCATTGGTGGAGGCGAGGCGCGCGAAACGCGCGACCCGCCAGCCGGCGAACAGCGGCTCGGGAACAATCTGAAAATCGATTGCGTTCAAAACAGCGACTTCGCTGCGGCCATCGCCGCGTCGGTCAGCGGCGCCGGAGCGAACGCGTAGAAGATGACGATCGCCGTCGACAGCGCGAGCACCACCCGCGCCGCCGAGCCCGGACGGTCGAACGCCTTGGCCGGCTCGTCGAAATACATGATCTTGACGATGCGCAGATAGTAATAGGCGCTCACCGCGCTGAGCAGCACGCCGATGACGGCGAGCCAGTAGAGATCGGCCTTCATCGCCGCGGCGAAGACGTAGAACTTGGCGAAGAAGCCGGCGAGCGGCGGCACGCCGGCGAGCGAGAACATCATCGCGCCGAGAAAGAACGCCATCGGCGCGTTGGTGCGCGCCAATCCGGCGAGGTCGGCGATGTCCTCGACGTAAGCGCCGTCGCGGCGCATCGACAGGATGCCGGCGAACGTGCCGAGCGTCATCGCCAGATAGATCGCCATGTAGAGGATGACGCCGTGCGCGCCCTCGACCGTGCCGGCGGCGAGGCCGACCAGCGCGAAGCCCATGTGGCCGATCGACGAATAGGCCATCAGCCGCTTGATGTTGGTCTGGCCGATGGCGGCGAAGGAGCCGAGCGCCATCGAGGCGATCGAGACGAAGGTGACGATCTGGCGCCAGTCGGCCGAGATGCCGGGAAAGGCGACGACGACGACGCGGATCAGGATCGCCATCGCCGCCATCTTCGGCGCCGAAGCGAAGAAGGTCGTCACCGGGGTCGGCGCGCCCTCGTAGACGTCGGGCGTCCACATGTGGAAGGGCACCGCCGAGATCTTGAACGCCAGGCCGGCGAGGACGAAGGCGAGACCGAAGACGATTCCGAGGTTGCCGTGGCCGTGCAGCGCCGCAGCGGTCCCGGTGAACGACACCGTGCCGGCGTAGCCGTAGATCAGCGACGCGCCGTAGAGCAGCATGCCCGACGACAACGCGCCGAGGACGAAATACTTCAAACCCGCCTCGGAGGCCCGCAGGTCGTCGCGGCGGTAGGCGGCGATGACGTAGAGCGCCAGGCTCATCAGCTCGAGACCGAGATAGAGGGCGATGAAATCGCCCGCCGAGATCAGCATCATCATGCCGAGCGTGGCGAGCAGGATGAGCACCGGGAACTCGAAGCCGCCGATCTTCTCGTTGCGCATGAAGTCGATCGACAGCAGCAGCGTGACCAGCGAGCCGATCAGCGCCAGGGCCTTCATGAACCGGCTGAACGGATCGTCGACGAAGGCGCCGAAGAAGGTCGCGGCCGACTCGCGCTGGTCGGCGACGACCACCGCCAGCGCCGCCGCCAGCAGCGCCACGGCGATCTCGGCCACCAGCCACTGTGTCCGCGCGCCGCGCAACGCGCCGTAGAGGATCAGCGCCAACACGCCGGCGGCGATGATCGCCTCAGGCAGCACGACCGGGAGCGAGAGAGCGGTTACGTTCATCTTGCGTCGTTCCCCTAGCTTCGCTTCGCTCTCAGAGTCCCGCAGTCTTGGTCAGGCTCAGCGCCTGGCCGACGCCCTTGAGCAGGGAGTCGATCGAGGCCGCGCTGGCGTCGATGATCGGCTGCGGATGGACGCCGTAATAGATGGTCAGGACCAGCAGCGGCGCGAGCACCGCCATCTCGCGTCCCGAGAGATCGAGGATGCCGGCGAGACTCGGCTTCTCGATCACGCCGAAGATGACCCGGCGGTAGAGATAGAGGGCGTAGCAGGCCGACAGGATGACGCCGGTGGTGGCGATCATCGCCACCCACGGATTGGCCTGGAACGTCCCGATCAGCGTCAGGAACTCGCCGACGAACCCCGACGTTCCCGGCAGGCCGATGTTCGCCAGGGTGAACACCATGAAGGCGGCCGCGTAGCGCGGCATGCGCTGCACCAGGCCGCCGTAGGCGGCGATGTCGCGGGTGTGCATGCGGTCGTAGACCACGCCGACGCAGAGGAACAGAGCGCCCGAGACGAGGCCGTGGCTGACCATCTGGTAGACAGCGCCCTGCACACCCTGGGTGTTGGCGGCGAACAGGCCCATCGTCACGAAGCCCATGTGGGCGACCGACGAATAGGCGATCAGCTTCTTCATGTCCTCCTGCACCAGCGCCACCAGCGAGGTGTAGACGATCGCGATGACCGAGAGGGCGTAGATCAGCGGGGCGAAATCCGCGCTCGCCGCCGGGAACATCGGCAGCGAGAAGCGAATGAAACCGTAACCGCCCATCTTCAGCAGGACGCCGGCCAGGATGACCGACCCGGCGGTCGGCGCCTCGACATGCGCGTCCGGCAGCCAGGTGTGCACCGGCCACATCGGCATCTTCACCGCGAACGACGCGAAGAATCCGAGCCACAGCCATCTTTGCATCGAGGCGGCGAAGGGGAAATGCAGCAGCGCCACGATGTCGGTCGTTCCCGCCGTCCAGTACATCGTCATGATCGCCAGCAGCATCAGCAGCGAGCCGGTCAGCGTGTAGAGGAAGAACTTGAACGCCGCGTAGACGCGCCGCTTGCCGCCCCAGATGCCGATGATCAGGAACATCGGAATCAGGCCGCCCTCGAAGAACAGGTAGAACAGCACCAGATCGAGCGCGACGAACACGCCGATCATCAGCGTCTCGAGCACCAGGAAGGCGATCATGTATTCCTTGACCCGGTTCTGGATCGACGTCCACGAGGCGGCGATGCAGATCGGCATCAGGAAGGTCGTCAGCAGCACGAACGGGATCGAGATCCCGTCGACGCCGAGCTTGTAGAGGATGACGTGCGAGAACCAGTCGTGCTGCTCGACCAGCTGGAAGCCCGGATCGGCCGGGTTGAAGCGCTCCCAGGCGACGACGCTGAGGACGAAGGTGATCAGCGTCGTCCACAACGCGATCCAGCGCGCGTTGTCGAGCGTCGCCGCGCTCTCGCCGCGCAGGACGAGGATCAGCAGCGCGCCGACCAGCGGCAGAACCAGCAGTCCCGACAGGATCCACGAGCCGGACATCAGCGGATCCCCCCGAACAGGTACCAGGTGGCGATGATCGCGACGCCGAGCAGCATCGCGAAGGCGTAATGGTAGACGTAGCCCGTCTGCAGCCGCACCGCCCCGCGCGCGAAATCCAGCACGCGCGCCGAAATTCCGTCGGGGCCGAGTCCGTCGATCAGCGCGCCGTCGCCGCCCTTCCAAAACGCGCGACCGATGCGGAACGCCGGCCGCACGAACAGGAAGTCGTAGAGCTCGTCGAAGTACCACTTGTTGAGCAGGAAGCGATAGAGCGCGGGGTTGGCGTCGGCCAGCGCCTTCGGCGCCCTGCGATCGACGATATACATGTAGTAGGCGACAGCGAAGCCGATCAGCATCATCAGCGTCGGCGCGAGCGACACGATCGCCGGGACATGTTCCATGGTCTCGAGGATCTTGTTGTCGGATCCGACGAACAGCGCATGCTTCCAGAAACCCTCGTAGCCGCCGCCGATGAACCAGTAGCGGAAGGCGACGCCGGCCACGACCGCGCCCAGAGCCAGGACGCCGAGCGGAACCAGCATCACCTGCGGCGAATCGCGCACGGCGTGATCGCCGTGGCCATGGTCGTCGCTGTGCGCATGGTCGTCGCCGTGCGCATGGCCGTCATGGCCGTGGGCGACCGCCTGCGGCGACGCGGCCCAATCGCCGCGCTGGCCGAAGAAGGTCATGAACACCAGCCGCCACGAATAGAACGCCGTCAACGCGGCGGCGAGCGTGACGCAGACGAAGGCGTAGGTCGCGCCGAAACCGGTCGAGGCGTAGGACGCCTCGATGATCGCGTCCTTGCTGACAAAGCCGGCGAAGCCGATCGAGGTGAAGGGAATGCCGACGCCGGTCAACGCCAGCGTACCGATCATCATCATCCAGAAAGTGACCGGGATCTCCTTGCGCAAGCCCCCCATCGCCCGCATGTCCTGCTCGTGGTGCATCGCGGTGATGACCGAGCCGGCGCAGAGGAACAGCAGCGCCTTGAAGAAGGCGTGGGTGAACAGGTGGAAGATGCCGAGGCTGTAGCCGCCGACGCCGAGGCCGACGAACATGTAGCCGAGCTGCGAGCAGGTCGAATAGGCGATGACCCGCTTGATGTCGTTCTGCACCAGGCCGACCGTGGCGGCGAAGAACGCCGTCGTCGCGCCGACGATGGTGACGACCGCCAGCGCGACCGGCGCGAGATCGAACAGGGGCGACAGCCGCGCCACCATGAACACGCCGGCGGTCACCATGGTCGCGGCGTGGATGAGGGCGGAGACCGGCGTCGGGCCCTCCATCGCGTCGGGCAGCCAGGTGTGCAGCAGGAACTGCGCCGACTTGCCCATCGCGCCCATGAACAGGAGCAGGCAGGCGACAGTCAGCGCGTCGCCATCGAAGCCCCAGAGATGAATCGTCTTGCCGGCGATGCCGGGCGCGGCGGCGAAAATCTGCTCGAAGCCGACCGACCCGGTCAGCACGAAGACGAGGAAGATGCCGAGCGCGAAGCCGAAGTCGCCGACCCGGTTGACGACGAAGGCCTTGATCGCCGCGGCGTTGGCCGCCGGCCGATCGTACCAGAAGCCGATCAGCAGATAGGAGGCGAGGCCGACGCCTTCCCAGCCGAAGAACATCTGCACCAGGTTGTCGGCCGTCACCAGCATCAGCATGGCGAAGGTGAACAACGACAGATAGGCGAAGAAGCGCGGCCGGCTCGGGTCCTCGGCCATGTAGCCGATCGAATAGACGTGGACCAGGAACGAAACGGTGCCGACCACGACGAGCATGACGGCGGTCAGCGTGTCGATGCGCAACGCCCAGGCGACGGCGAGCTTGCCCGAGGTCAGCCAGTTGGCGACCGGCACGACCAGGGCCTGCTCGTCGTGGCTGAGGCCGACCGAGAAGAAGGCGACCCAGGCGAGCAGCGCGCTGACCGCCAGCAGGCCGGTGGTCGTCAGCTCCGAGGCGCGCACGCCGATCTGGCGGCCGAACAGGCCGGCGATCAGGAAGCCCAGCAGCGGCAGGAAGACGATCAGATCGTACATGGCGCCTTCAGCCCTTGAGCGCGTTGATGTCGTCGACCGCGATCGAGCCGCGGTTGCGGTAATAGGCGACCAGCACCGCCAGCCCGATCGCCGCCTCCGCCGCCGCGACGGTGAGGATCAGGAGCGCGAACACCTGCCCGGTCAGGTCGCCCGACTGGGTCGAGAAGGCGACGAGGTTGATGTTGACCGCGAGCAGGATCAACTCGACCGACATCAGAATGACGATGATGTTCTTGTGGTTGAGGATGATGCCGGCGACGCCGATCGTGAACAGGATCGCCGCGAGCGTCAGGTAGTGGGCGAGGCCGATGACCATGGACGAACCTTTCTAGAGACCGGCGCGCGAGGGGACCTTGCGCAGCTCGACCCCCGTCGCGGGGGTGCGGGCGACCTGCGCGGCGATGTTCTGACGCTTGACGCCCGGCTTGTGGCGCAACGTCAGCACGATTGCGCCGATCATCGCGGTCAGCAGGATCATTCCCGCCGCCTGGAAGAAGTAGAAGTAATGGGTGTAGAGGACGCGGCCGAGCGCCGCGGTGTTGGTGAGGCTGCCCGTCGGCGCGGCGGCCGCGGCCGGTGTCGGCGAGCCGTTCCAGGTGACCGCGACATAGCCGAGTTCGCCGGCGACGAACAGCGCGATCACCGCGCCGATCGGCAGGTAGCGGACGAAGCCCTGCTTGAGCTCGGCGAAATCGACGTCGAGCAGCATGACGACGAACAGGAACAACACCGCCACCGCGCCGACATAGACGACGACCAGGATCATGCCGAGGAACTCGGCGCCCATCAGCAGGAACAGGCCCGCGGCGTCGACGAAGGCGAGGATGAGGAACAGCACCGAATGCACGGGGTTGCGCGCGCTGACGACGGCGAGCGCCGACGCCACCAGCGCGGCGGCGAAGATCCAGAAGAAGACCGCTTGGGCCTGCATTGTTCTTACCCCTGCCCCCGTCCTGACCACTGCGCCCCGCCCCTCCCGTCTCCCGCCTGCGGGAGAAAGGCCTGCCCCTGGGTGAAGTCCCGGGGCTGGCGGCGAAGCCGGCGGATGAGGATCGTTCGACTTGCCCTCACCCCTGCCCTCTCCCGCAAGCGGGAGAGGGGCTATCTATACTTCGCGTCGGCCGCGATGTTGCGCGCAAGCTCCCGCTCCCAGCGCGCGCCATTATCGAGCAGCCGGTCCTTGTCGTAGAACAGCTCCTCGCGCGTCTCGACCGCAAATTCGAAATTCGGCCCCTCGACGATCGCGTCGACCGGGCACGCCTCCTGGCACATGCCGCAGTAGATGCATTTCGTCATGTCGATGTCGTAGCGGGTGGTGCGGCGGACGCCGTCGTTGCGCCGCGGCCCCGCCTCGATGGTGATCGCCTGCGCCGGGCAGATCGCCTCGCACAGCTTGCAGGCGATGCAGCGTTCCTCGCCGCTGGGGTAGCGGCGCAAGGCGTGCTCGCCGCGGAAGCGCGGGCTGAGCGGCGACTTCTCGTGCGGATAGTTGAGCGTCGCCTTCGGCTTGAACATGTAGCGCACGGTCAGCGCGAAGGCGGCGAAGAACTCGCCGAGGAACAACGACCTTGCAGCGGCGTCGAGTTTCAGCGCCATTGGCGGCTCCCGGGATTGCTCGGCCCACTCAATGATGAACCCCCCACCCCGTCGCCTCGAGCACGCCGGCGACAAGCACGACCATGAACAGCGAGATCGGCAGGAACACCTTCCAGCCCAGGCGCATGAGCTGATCGTAGCGGTAGCGCGGCACGAAGGCCTTGACGAAGCTGAACATGAACACCACGGACCACGCCTTGACCAGGAACCAGATCACGCCCGGAACCCAGGTGAACGGCGCGAAAGGCAGCGGCGACAGCCAGCCGCCGAGGAAGAAGATCGTCGTCATCGACGACATCGTCAGGATGGCGACCAGCTCGGTGAGGAACTGCAGCAGGAACAGCGACGCCGAATATTCGACCATGTAGCCGGCGACCAGCTCCGACTCCGCCTCGGCCAGGTCGAACGGCGGCCGGTTCGTCTCGGCCAGCGCCGAAACGAAGAAGATGACGAACATCGGCAGCAGCGGCAGCCAGTACCAGCCGAGCAGGCCCCAGCGCGTATCCTGCGCGTGGACGATGTCGGTCAGGTTGAGCGAACCGGCGCACAACAGCACGGTGACAATGACGAAGCCGATCGACACTTCGTAGGACACCATCTGCGCCGCGACGCGCAACGCGGACATCAGCGGATATTTCGAGTTCGACGCCCAGCCGGCCATGATCACGCCGTAGACGCCGAGCGAGGAGACGGCGAAGAGATAGAGCACGCCGACATTGATGTCGGAGATCGCCCAGCCGTCGGCGACCGGGATCACGGCCCAGGCGGCGAGCGCCAGCGTCACCGAGACCAGCGGGGCGAACAGGAACACCCCCTTGTTGGCGCCGGCCGGGATGATCGGCTCCTTGAGGATGAACTTGAGGAAGTCGGCGAAGGGCTGCAGCACGCCCCACGGGCCGACGACGTTCGGGCCGCGGCGCAGGTGGATCGAGCCCCAGATCTTGCGCTCGGCGTAGATCAGCACCGCCGTCGACAGCAGGATGCAGACCAGCAGCAGCAGACTCTCGAGCAGGTAGCGGACGAAGACGCCGAGCGCCGAAGCGTACATCCAGCGCCCGAACGCCGCCGCGCCGCCGCCGAAGAAGAAGGCGTAGAGCGCAACGACGACGATCGCCAGGACGACGACCCCGGCTACCGCAGCGATCAGCAGCGGCAGGTTGGGTCGGGTGGGACGGGTGGGCGTGACGCTGGTCATCGTTCGTCCTATTCCGCCGCCTGCCGCGACGGGCCGCGCGCGCGCAAGGCCGAGCATTCCGCCATGACGCGGGAAGCGCGGGCGATCGGGTTGGTGAGATAGAAGTCGGCGACCGGCGAAGCGAACGGCGCGCGCTCGAACGCCCCGCCCCTGTCGGCGAGCGCCGCGAACACGCCGGCGTCGGCGGGCGTCACGGCGTCGTATTTGACCAGGTCGGGATGGGCGGCGGCAAGCGCGGCGCGCAAAGCGGCGAGCGAGTCGTAGGGCAGCCGCGCGCCGAGCGCGTCGGACAGCGCCCGCAGGATCGCCCAGTCCTCGCGCGCGTCCCCCGGCGGGAACACCGCGCGCTCGGCGAATTGCGGCCGGCCTTCCGTGTTGACGTAAATGCCGCTCTTTTCGACATAGGCCGCGCCGGGCAGGATGACGTCGGCGCGATGGGCGCCGCGATCGCCGTGCGAGCCGATATAGACGACGAAGGCGCCGCGCTCGATCTCGATCTCGTCGGCGCCGAGGTTCAAAAGGAGATCGACAGCGCCGGATTTCGCCATCGCGCCGGCCTCGAGGCCGCCATCGCCGGGGACGAGGCCGAGATCGAGGCCGCCCACGCGCGAGGCGGCCCCGTGCAGGACGTTGAAGCCGTTCCAGCCGTCCTTGACCACGCCGAGCGAGACCGCCGCCTTGGCGGCGAGCGACAGCACGGCCGCCCCGTCGATGCGCGCGAGGGCGCCGGCGCCGAGGATGAACGCCGGCTTCGTCTTGTTGGCCGGGGGATGATCGGCGAAGGCGGCGAGCGTCTCCGGCCCGGCGCCGAGATAGTTGTAGCCGTAGGTCAGGTCGGCCTTCTCGCCGACGACTCCGATCAGGCAGTCGCCCTTCAGCCAGCGCTTGCGGATGCGGGCGTTGAGCACCGGCGCCTCGAGCCGCGGGTTCGAGCCGACGATCATGATCGCGTCGGCTTCGTCGATGCCGGCGATCGTCGAATTGAACAGGTAGGAGGCGCGGCCGAGCTTCGGATCGAGCTTGGCGCCGTCTTGGCGGCAGTCGACGCTCGCGGCGCCGAGCTTGTCCATCAGGCCCTTGAGGGCGAACATCTCCTCGACGCTGGCGAGGTCGCCGGCGATCGCGCCGATGCGCGAAGGCGTCGTCGCCTTGGCCTTGGCGGCGATCGCGGCGAAGGCTTCGCCCCAGGTCGCCGGCTTGAGCTTGCCTTCGACGCGCACATAAGGCCGGTCGAGGCGCTGGGTCTTGAAGCCATCGACGACGTGGCGGGTCTTGTCGGAGATCCACTCCTCGTTCACCGCCTCGTTGAGGCGCGGCAGGATGCGCACGACCTCCCGGCCGCGCGAGTCGACGCGGATCGCCGAGCCGAGCGCGTCCATGACGTCGACCGACTCGGTTTTCACGTATTCCCACGAGCGCGCATGGAATGCGGTCGGCTTGGAGGTCAGCGCGCCGACCGGGCAGAGATCGACGACGTTGCCCTGCAACTCGGAGGTCAGCGCGCGTTCGAGGTAGCTGGTGATCTCCATGTCCTCGCCGCGGCCGATGGCGCCGAGCTCCGGAACGCCGGCGACTTCGGTGACGAAGCGGACGCAGCGCGTGCACTGGATGCAGCGGTTCATCGACGTCTTGACCAGGACGCCGAGGTATTTGTCCTCGACGGCGCGCTTGTTTTCGGCGAAGCGCGACGAGTCGGCGCCGTAGCCCATCGTCTGGTCCTGCAGATCGCATTCGCCGCCCTGGTCGCAGATCGGACAATCGAGCGGATGGTTGATCAGCAGAAACTCGAGCACGCCCTTGCGCGCCTTGCGCACCATCGGCGAATTGGTCTCGACCACCGGCGGCTCGCCGTTGGGGCCGGGACGCAGGTCCTTGACCGCCAT
>Ga0302196_10002438_pt1 | contig 17322 bp, 14 predicted proteins | sample II_Bog_N1_3_FD_198794 | JGI IMG/M metagenome (GOLD analysis project Ga0302196, IMG submission 198794) | Peat permafrost microbial communities from Stordalen Mire near Abisko, Sweden - II_Bog_N1_3 | ecosystem: Environmental > Terrestrial > Soil > Wetlands > Peat | place: Sweden: Abisko...
CGCGCCGGGTTGATCGACCTGGCGCAGTTCGAGCTGACGGAATTCGGCCTGAACGACGCCAACGCCGCCGTCGCCCACGCGGCCGCCAACGCCGGCCCGCGGCGCCTGACCGTGATCCGACCCGATCGAATGGCGGGGTAGGCTGGCGCCGGTCGTCCAACTGTCGCCGATAGGGGCTAGACTTACGGCCCAGCAGCAAGAACCCTGGGCGGCATGAGCAACCAAGACAGCCGATCCCCACTCGACCTCAACCGCCGCCGCCTGCTCGCGGCGGCCGGCCTCGGCGTCGCGGCGGCGGGCCTGGTGGTCGAGGGCGACGTCGCGAGGGCTGACGCCGCGCCGGCCGACCCCGCGACGCCGGCGGTCTCGGGCCTGCACCTGCAGTTCGGCGCCGACGCGGCCGCCCAGATGGTGGTGTCGTGGCACACCCTGAAACCGGTTCGCCGGCCAAGGGTGCTGCTGGGGCGTCCGACCGGCCGGCTGGAGCAGACCGTCGACGCCGATACGGTCAGCTATGTCGACGGCAAGTCCGGCAAGACGGTCTTCGCCCACCACGCCCGGATCGACCGCCTCAGGCCCGATACGGCCTATCTCTACGCCGCCTTGCACGATGGCGCCGAGCCCGCCTTCTCAACCTTCCGCACCGCCCCGCGCGGACGCGCCAGGCTGACCTTCACCAGCTTCGGCGACCAGGGCACGCCGACGTTGGGCCGGGTCGAGGATGGCGCCGCCGCCGCGCCGGGGGGCAAGACCATCTACGTCAACGACAATCTCGGCTCCCCGGCGGCGGGCGACACCACGATGGGGGTCGAGCGGCTGCAACCGCTGTTCCACCTGTTCAACGGCGACCTCGCCTACGCCAACCTGGCCCACGACCGGGTTCGCGCCTGGTCCGATTTCTGGAGCAACAACAGCCGCAGCGCCCGTAACCGGCCCTGGATGCCGTCGGCGGGCAACCATGAGAACGAACTGGGCAACGGGCCGATCGGCTACAAGGCCTACCAGACCTATTTCGCCGTGCCGGAGGCGGCCGGCCAGACCGCGCTGACCCGGGGGCTCTGGTACGCCTTCACCGCCGGTTCGGTGCGGGTGATCAGCATCGCCAACGATGACGTCGCCTACCAGGACGGCGGCGACAGCTATGTGCGCGGCTATTCCGACGGCGCGCAGAAGGCGTGGCTGGAGCAGGAGTTGGCCGCCAGCCGGGCGGATCGGCGGATCGACTGGATCGTGGTGTGCATGCATCAGGTCGCCATTTCCACCGCCGACAAGTTCAACGGCGCCGACCTGGGCGTCCGAGAGGCGTGGGGGCCGCTGTTCGACAAATACGGCGTCGACCTGGTGGTTTGCGGCCACGAGCACCACTATGAGCGCTCGCACCCGATCCGCGGCCACGAGACCAACGCCACGCTCACGCCCCTCGCCGCGGCGACCGGCACGGCCGTGATCGACACCAGCAAGGGCGCCGTGCACATGGTGATCGGCGGCGGCGGCACCTCGATCCCGTCCAACGCCCTGTTCTTCGACCCGCCGCAGTGCCGGGTGATCACCGGCGTCGGCGACCGCGATCCCAAGACCGGCAAGCGGCGCCCCATCTATGTCACGGAGCCGGCCGCCTGGTCGGCGGTGCGCAACGCCGCCCACGCCTACGGCTTCGCCGCCTTCGCCGTAGATCCCGGCGTTCGCGGCGGCGAGACGACGATCGAGGTGACCTACTACGACGTCACCGGCCCCGATGGCGAAGTGGCCCCGTTCGAGCGCTTCACCCTGAAGCGCCCGAGGCGGGGGTAGGGCGGACCGCTAAAACAGCACCGACGGCAGCCACGCGCCTTGGGGTTCATTGTAGAGCCCCATGCTCATCAGGGTCATCGACTGGGTGACGCGCAGGCCGCGCTGGAGGCACCAGCGCATCAGCTCGCCGTTGCCGGTGGGAACCAGGAAGCCGGGGTGGCGGATCGGGCCGGCCCCGCCGATCAGCGCCTTCAGGTCGTCGTTGGTCTCGGCGACCGCGTGCGCGGCGATGCCGATCGCGGTGGCGTAGCCTGTCAGGCGTCCAGCGCGCTCAACCACGCGGGCCGAGCCGGCGGTGATGGCGGCGGCCAGATCGCCCCCGCGCGGATGGCCGTGCACGCGGAAACAGAGGGCGTCGCAGGCGGCCTGGTCGGCGGTGATCGCGGGCCGCACCACGCAGCCCGGCTGGGCCTCGTCGATCGCCGGGCCGAGCAGGCAGGACAGATGCTCGCGCGCCTCGAAGCCCAGCTTCAGATAGAGGGCCAGAGAGCGGCTGTGATAGCCGGCCTGGACCAGGCGGACGCCGGCGAAGCCCTTGGCCGCCGAGCGGTCCATCACCGCCTGCATCAGCATCCGGCCGGCGCCGTCGTTCTGGACGTCGGGATCCACAGTGATCGGGCCGACGCCGCTGATCGGATTGGACTCGTTGAGGAAGTTGCTGCCGATGATGCGGCCATCGACCTCGGCGACCACGCCGAAACCGTCGCGCTGCTCGACCAGATGGCGAAAGAGACCCACGGTCCCGTCAGCACTGGGGAAGTCGGTCGGGAAATTATGCGCGTCGGCGATGGCCTTGAAGGCGCGGTAACAGATGTCGCCGAGAACAGGCGCGTCCTCCGGGCGGGGTGGGCGCAATGTGACGGTCATGGTGTGTCCTTCGCCGGGTCGCCGGACGGCAAGCTTAGCAGATCGGCCACGCCGAACAGTCGCATGTCGAGCAAGCCGCCCGGTCCGATGGCGCCGATCACTGGCGCGGTCCCGCCGGGCATGACGATCTGCACGCGCGGACCCTCGACCAGCCCGAGATGCAGCGCCGCGGCGGCGACCGCGACGGCGCTGGTGCCGGACGAGCGGGTCGGCCCTTCGCCGCGCTCGAACACCCGGGCGGCGAGCCGGTTCGGCCCGATCCGCGCGGCCCACTGCAGATTGACGCCGGCGGGGCAGACGCCGCCGCCGGGATCGGCGATGGCCTTCAGGCCCCCGTGCAGCGGCTCGGCGTGGAGCGCTTCCCAGCTCGGCAGGTTTTCGGCGCTCTCCAGCAGGGTGACGCAGTGCGGATTGCCGATCCGGACGAACTGGCTGGCGGTCCAGCGCGCATCGAGCGCCGCCAGCGCGGCCACGCGCGAGCAGGCCGCGCCCTCGAACGCCGCCGCCGCGCTCGCGCCGGGCCGCGCGCCAACCGCCTCGGGACCGAAGCCGGGGGCGCCCATCGACAGCCAGACCCCCGCCGACCCGTCCTCATGGCCCAGTTCCGCCACCGTGGTGGTCGGGGCCGCCGCGCCGTGGTGGACATGGAGGTCGAACGCGCCGTCCGGGGCCAGGCCCTCGTCCTTCAGGGCGGTGACGAAGATGGTCAGGCCGTTGCCACTGCGTTCGGCCAGGCTGGCGTCGGTGTTGACGATCAGAACGTTGAACGGTGGGGTGGTCTCGAACGGCCCCACCAACAGGCCGTCTGAGATGAAGGGCTTTGCGGCGGGCGCTTGATCGGGCGTGCGGCAGAAGGCGTCGATCGCCTGGCGCGCCCAACTCGCGACGGCGGCGGCGGCCCGCGCGGGGGTCGGGGGCACGGCCACGCCCAGGCTGCGCGCCACATCCGGGCCGACCACCCGGTAGCGATTGCCGCGCGCATCGTAGAGACGGTTCATGGCCAAGGCGACTATCAGACTTGGCGGCGGGATTCGATCAGCTACCGCCGGATGAAGTCCACGAACGCCCGCAGCGGCGGCGGGACCAGCCGGCGGCCGGGGTAATAGAGGAAGGGGCCTGTGAACTCTTGCCACCAGGATCGCAGCACCGGCTCGAGGGCGCCGGAGGCCAGCTGTCCGGCGACCATTTCCTCGAAGATGTACATCACGCCCAGCCCATCGACCGCCGCGTCGATCGCCAGGCCCACCGCAGCGCCCAGACGCACGGTCAGCGGCCCGGTGGGATCGACCCGCACCAGTTCGCCGTCCCGCTCGAACTCCCAGGTCGGGATGACGCCGCTGGCGAACTGGCCGCGCAGGCAGGCGTGGTTGAGCAGGTCGCGGGGATGCTCCGGCCGCCCGTGGGCGTCGAGATAGGCCGGCGAGGCCACGCAGGCGAAACGCTGGACCCGCGGGCCGATCGGCACGGCGATCATGTCCTGCTCGAGCCGCTCGTCGTAGCGTACGCCCGCGTCGCAGCCGACGCCCACCAGGTCGACGAAGGCCTCCTCGACCACAACCTCCAGCCGGATTTCGGGATAGGCCTTCAGGAACGGCGGCACGATCGACGGCAGCACCAGGCTGGCGACGCTGCCCGGCACGTTCAGTCGCAACACGCCCGCCGGCCGGTCGCGGACCGCGCCCGCCACCTCCACCGCCGCCTCGATCTCGCCCAGAGCGGGCGCCACTCGGTCCAGCAGCCGCTGGCCGGCGTCGGTCAGGGCGACGCTGCGGGTGGTTCGGTTCAGCAGCCGTACGCCCAGCCGCGCTTCCAGCCGCCGCACAGCCTCCGACAGGCTGGACGCGGACGGGCCGCCCAGACGAGCGGCGTCGCGGAAGCCGCCGGCCTTGGCCACGGCGGCGAGGGCGGACAGCGCGTTCAGATCGCGCGGCATTGTGCGATATTCCGCACAGCCTGTTCCGATTGCAAGGGATTATCGGGCAGGCCCGATGGGGCCATATTGGCGCTGTTCGAGCCGATGGAGACCTGACATGACCGACATTACCGCCGCGGGCGACTTCAAGATGGGCGACCGCGTCGTCCGCCGCATGGGCTATGGCGCCATGCAGCTGGCCGGCCCAGGCGTGTTCGGACCGCCGAAGAACCGCGACCAGAACCTCGCCGTGCTGCGCGAGGCCGTCGCCAGCGGCGTCAACCACATCGACACCAGCGACTTCTATGGCCCCCATGTGGTCAATGAGCAGCTGCGCGAGGCGCTGCATCCCTATTCGGGCCTGACGGTGGTGACCAAGGTGGGCGCGGTGCGCGGCGCCGACGCCTCGTGGAACCCGGCCCAAAGCCCGGCCGAGTTGACCCAGGGCGTGCACGACAACCTGACGCGCCTGGGCGTCGAGGCGCTCGATGTGGTCAATCTGCGCATCACCGGCGCCGAGCACGCGCCGACCGAGGGCTCGATCGGCGAACGCTTCGCCGCCCTGGCCGCGCTGCGGCAGCAGGGGCTGATCCGTCACCTGGGGCTGAGCAACGTCACCGCCAGACAGGTGGAGGAGGCGCAGGCCATCGCCCCGGTGGTCTGCGTGCAGAACCTCTACAACTTGGCCCACCGCCACGATGACGCCCTGATCGACAGCCTGGCGGCCAAGGGGATCGCCTTCGTGCCCTTCTTCCCGCTCGGCGGCTTCTCGCCGCTGCAGTCGGAGGTCCTGTCGGCCGTCGCCGCGCGCCTCGGCGTCACGCCCCTGCAGGTCGCCCTGGCCTGGCTGTTGCGCCGTTCGCCCAACATCCTGCTGATCCCCGGCACATCTTCGCTCGCCCACCTGCGCGAGAACCTGGCGGTCGCCCAGATCGTGCTGCCGGACGACGCGATGGCCGAGCTGGACACGATCGGCAAGGCGAAGGTCCACTAAATCGCCCGTCCGAGGTTGGGATTGGGCTCCGGGAAGCCTAGGTAAGGCCCACCCCCCACCCGGAGCCGCGTCTTGTCCCAAGCCCAACTGCTTTCGCCGCTCACCGTCCGCGACCTGACGCTGAAGAACCGCATCGTCGTCTCGCCCATGTGCCAGTACAGCGCCATCGACGGGGTGGTGAACGACTGGCACCTGGTCCACCTGGGCCGCTTCGCCCTGGGCGGCGCCGGCCTGGTGTTCGTCGAGGCGACGGGGGTCGAAGCGCGCGGACGCATAAGCCCCGGCGACGTCGGCCTCTGGAACGACGACCAGGGCAGGGCGCTGGCGCGGATCGCCGAGTTCCTCAAGGCCAACGGCGCCGCCGCCGGCATCCAGCTGGCGCACGCCGGGCGCAAAGCCTCGACCCGCCGGCCCTGGGATGGCGGCGCTGAGCTGGGCGCGGAGGACGCGGCCAGGGGCGAGCCGGCGTGGGAGACCCTGGCGCCCAGCGCCATCCCGTTCGCCGACAACTATCCCCTGCCCAAGGCCATGAGCACCGCCGACATGGCCGAGGTGATCATCGCCTTCCGCGAGGCGACGATCCGCGCCCAGGCCGCCGGCTTCGACGTGGTCGAGGTGCACGCCGCCCACGGCTATCTGCTGCACGAGTTCCTGTCGCCGCTCTCCAACCATCGGACCGACGACTACGGCGGCGACCTGGCCGGGCGGATGAAGTTCCCGCTGGAGGTGGTCGAGACGGTCCGCGCGGTCTGGCCGGACCACAAGCCGCTGTTCATGCGCATTTCCGCCAGCGACTGGGTCGAGGGCGGCTGGACGCCGGAGGAGTCGGTGGTCTTCGCCAAGGCGGCCAAGCGGCTGGGCGTGGACGTGGTCGACTGCTCCAGCGGCGGCAACACGCCGGTCCCGCCGACCCTCTATCCCGGCTACCAGGTTCCCTTCGCCGAGGCGGTGCGCAAGGGCGCGGGGGTGGCGACCATGGCGGTGGGCTTGATCCTGGACCCCAAGCTGGCCGAAGAGATTGTGGCCGGCGGCAAGGCCGACCTGATCGCCCTGGCGCGTCCGGCGCTGGAGGACCCCAACTTCGCCATCCACGCCTCGGCCGCCCTGACTGGAACGCCGGACTACGGCCTGGCGCCCACGCCCGCCAAGAGCGGCCTGGACCGGTTGGCCCAGTCGCTGCGGCACATGAAGCCGGCGCCCGACGCGGGTCGGAAGTAGATCTCCACGACTAGAGTGAGTTGAAATTGCGCGCGCGCATCGGCGGAGGCCGGCGAAATTCGCCGGATCAGTTCAAGGTCAACGCGCTCTAGACGCGGCCGCTCAGGCTGCGGCCGAGCGTGAGCAGGCCCCGGACGCTATAGCTGGCGACCAGCAGGACCACCACCATGGCGACCGTGTCCTGGAAGGTGTCGTTGTTGACGTGCGGCTGCCCGCCGTTCGCGGCGCTGAAGATAATAAAGGCGAGCTCAAGGGCGAGCGCGACGAGAACACACATCTGACAGGCGAAGGCGAAGGCCCGGTCGAAGAATCGGTCGCTGCTGCGTCCCTTGGCGGCCAGCACCAGCTGGTCGAGCGCGCGGGCGATCAGGATGGCCGCAAACAACAGCAGCAGCTGCCCGGCGTTGACCACGTGCGCTTCGTCGCCGAGCACGAGGTTGACCAGATAGAGGATCGCCCACAGCACCACGGTGGTGCTCAGCGCGCCCAGGATCAGTCGGGAAAGCCGCATGCCGCCCGGCAGCGCGCTGTCCATCACCACGCGCAGGATGTTGCTGTTCTGAACCTTGGCCTTGAGCTTGGGATCGACCAGATTGGCCAGTCGTTCGCGGTCACGCGCCGATTTCAGGCCATCCACCCGCACCACCAGCCGGTCGATTTCCGGCGCCCGTTTCTCGCCCGTCCAGTCGCCGAGGTATTCGGCGTGCAGGTGTTCGAAGCCCATCGGCGGGGTCAGATCGCTCGAATAGCGGACCGGCACAAGGTTGTTGCGCTCCAGGCCCAGCATGGCCTCGGCCTTGACCCAGAGTTTCTTGATCGAGCTTTCGGTCCACAGCACGATGACCGCATCGACCCGTGAAATCCGGTCCTCGATGACATCGCGAAAATCATCGCCGCCGACCAGATGGGCGTCCCACCAGACTTCATGCCCGTAGTCCTCGATGGCGGCCGCCAGGATGGCGGCCTTGTCGCGGTCGTCGCGGCTGTAGCTGACGAAAATCCGCGCCATCTCAGGAACACCTGGACGCGCTGGTGGCGGCCACGAATTCGCCGGACGCGGTGCTGAGCGTCAGGTTGAGGGTGTAGCAGCGGCGTCGCCCATGGCCGTCGTCGCGCATGGTCGAGGTCAGCTCCGGCGAGATGATGAAGTCCACGTCGATGGCCCCGGCGGCGAACAGGCGGGCGACGCCGGCGCCGACGATCTGGTTGCGGATTTCGTTCGACAGGTCATCGACCCGCACGCCGTCATTGTCGGTGTCGTTGGTGACGTCGCCGATGACGATGCGGACCTTGCGGCCCGATCCGGTCTTGGCCTGGACCGCCGGACTGGCCAGCACGCCGGCGGCGACCTGGTCGGCCATCTGGGTGAAGATGTCGGGACCGGCCGGTGCGGCCGCGGCGGAAAGCGGCGCCAGGGCGATCGCGGTCAGGGCGGCGACAAGGAGGCAGGCGATGGTGCGGGCGGCTCGTCTGGTCACGTCAGATTGTCCTCCAGGCGTCCCTCGATCCACAGCTTTCGCGCCGCCTGGACGCGCATGCCTTCGCCGGTCGAGCGGGCATAGACGATCGACTGCTGTTCCGACGCCAGCAGGGGCGCGGTCTGTGAATTCAACCGCCGTCCGCCGGCGTCATAGGCGACCAGGTTGACCGCCTGGGCGTTGCGCGGGAGCGCGATCCGCGCGACGTGGAAGCGTCTCGGCAGGCTGAGCCAGCTGCGGGTGTCGGGCGTGGCGGCCATGTCGCGGACCGAGTGGATCGCCTGGCCGAACAGGCCGAAGTGGTTCAGCGCCTGGCCCTCGACATAGGAGGCCAGGGTGCTGGCGGCGACCCCGAACATGATTTCGGGCAGGCGGTCGTGCTGGTCGCGCATCCGGATCGCCTCGAAATCGCCGATCGGATCGAGGGTCGCCAAGGCCGCGCCCCCCGCCGAATGGGCGACGATCTTGTGGACCGGCGAGGGCACCGGCTTGAAGATGGGCACGCGCACCAGCACCACGGTTCCGTGCAGCGCCAGCCCGAAGGTCAGAACGTCGCGTGACGGCGCGAAGCCTTCGCCCACCACCACATGCAGCACCCGCTCATTGGCCGGCGGCCGCGGCCGGGCCATGGCGGCGGCCGCGGCGGTCAGCTGGGGCGACAGGCCGCAGAGCTTGGCCGCGTTCAGATAGGCGATGCGGGAATTGTCGCGCAGCGAGGGCTGCTCGTGGCTGACGATTTCCTGGATCACCCCGTTCAGATAGTCGCCCAGCGGGTTGACGTAGGCGTTCGGCACCCGGGTCGCCTCGGCGTCGTTGGCCTTGAACTGGGCGGCCATGCTGTCGAGGGAGGTGCGGTCGGCGTCGGTGACCTTCTTGTCATTGACCTGCTGGTCGTATTTGGATTTGTACTCCTCGATCTCCTTGTCGAACTTGTCCTTCAGCAGCGACTGCTGCTCGATGCAGCGACGCGTGACGTTGTAGCAACGCCGCTCTCCCTGAAGCAGATAGGCCAGCGACAGATAGTTCAGCTGCAGCACCTGCTCGTGGTCGAGGGGGTGGTAGACGGCGAGCTCTTCCTGCCCGGTCACCTTGCCGGCGACCATGCGCCCGGCGCCGGTGAGGAAATTCTTGGCCTTGGTGGTGTTGCTGGCGGTGGGCTGGGGGGTCTGGCTGTCTTCGGCGGCGCGCAGATGGGTGACGGCGTCGTCGGCCGAACCGCCCTCGAACAGGATCAGGCCCGCTTCGGCGTTGGCGAGAAAGGGGTCGCTGACAATCGGCCCGGGCGGCGGAGTCGCCGCGCCAGCGCCAGCGCCAGGCGCGGAGGTCGCGGCCGCCGTTGCGCTCGGATCGGGCTTGGCCGCCGGCCCGAACCGACTGGCCGCGTCGGCGTAGCGCCCCTCGGCGATCATATCGCGGACGGGCAGGAAGCGCTCGGAATAGCCGCGCGGGACGATGCCCTGGGGACCGGCGACCACGGCTGGCGTCGCGCCAGGCTGCGGGGTCGTCGTCGGCGGCGTGACCAGCTTGTTGAGGAAATCGCCCAGCTGGGCGTGGGCCGGGCTCGTCGCGCCGGCCGCCGCGAGCAGGCCGAGCGCGGCGCGCCGGGTGTGGGCATGGGTCGGGAGAGACGGCGGCCTGTTCAAAAGTGGAGCCCTCCGTCATCGGGCGCGCTGTCCGCAGCATTCCTCGCATGGGCCGTGTGGTGACGCGGCGGCGCCCCCGCCAGCGCTGCGGCTGGATGGGCCGAGCTCGACGGCGGCGCGCTCGAGGCCGGCGGCGGTGGTGCGGCGGCCCTGGCAGTCTGGGCGGGCGCCGTCGCGCCGGGGATTATCTTGGCCAGCAGAGCGGTCGCCGCCGCCTGGGCCGCCGCAGCCGGCGTGGCGCCCGCGCCCTGGGCGACACCGATCAGGCGGCCGTCCACGGCCACCGCGCGAAGGTTGCAGCTGGCGCTGGTGGACACCGAACTGGAGACGGTCTGGCTGTCGCCGGCGATCGAGATGGTCTTGTCGTGGCGGTGGCTGGTGGCGCTGCAATCGCCTTCGACCAGATAGTTGGACTGCGCCAGGCCCGCGTCGGGCGTTAGCCCGTAATCACCGCCGGCGCGGGCGTTGAGCGCCCGCTCGCTCGCCAGTTTGCCGAGTTCGGCGCGCGCGAGCACGGCAATATGCGGATCGCCCGCCAGCGCGGCGGACACGGTTTGCGCGAGCGCATCGGAATCGGCGCCGCCGGAGGTGATATGATCGACCGCGACGTTCAGCGTCTGGCCGGCGACGGGAAGCGCGCCCGCCGGCGGCGCGACGTTGCCGCTCTCGCTCCCGGCCGCGGGCGCCACGGCCACGACATCACCCTTCAGGAACGGACCGCCAGTCGCGACGCTGGCGGTGGCGATCCGGTCCTGCACGGTCTGGATCAGGATCGAGCCGACGTCCTTGCGGACCTTGCCGAGGGAAAGGCCGTCGTCGGAGTCCTTCAGGTCGTCGCCGACCTCGCGCTGCACGGCGTAGACGGCCCCCTGGACGATGCCGTCGTTGGCGCCGCGGTTGATCACCAGATTGCTGTCGGCCTCGACGATCTTGGCGGGCGCGATCTTGTCGAGGGTCCATTCCAGGATCTGGCGGGCCACCACCTGCGACAGGCGATCGTTGAGCTTGGCCTGGGCGGCGGCGTCCTCGCCCTTCAGGGGCACGCCAGGACCGGCATAGACGGTCGTGGCCACCGGATGGTCGATCTGCTTGCTGAACCGGAAGGCGTAATGGCCGTCGGCGTCGAACACTTCGCAGTTGATGATCGGCTGGGCCGAATAGGTGAGGTGTTCGGGGTCGCCTGGCGACGCCGCCACATAGTCCTGGACCATGTTGGGTTCGCCCATGCTGACGATCAGCGTGTAGTCGGCGCCGACGCCGCGGCCGACGTCGGTGATGCCGTGGGAGAATTCCTTGGCGTCCTGGGTCGTGGTGTTGGCGCCCGCCTTGGTCTGGCTGGTCACCGAGCCGGAAACGTACTGCCAGAGATTGGCGGGAGGGATGTGGTTCGAGCGCGCGTAGGCGTCCATCGCATCGACGATCTTGGCCTGGGGCACCAGGTGGAACCGGCCGCTGTCCTGGAACTCCTCGGCGATCCGCCCGCCCAGCGCGTCTTCCATCGACGAGATCAGCACGTTGAACTGGGAGCTTTGCCGCTGGCCGGCGGATCGCCCGTCATTGCTGTCGGACTTGTCGTTGGCCTGGGCGCCCTTGGCGTTGGGCGCGGCCTTCGGTCCCAGCACCGTGGCCTCGACCTGCTGGTTGGTCTGCACGGTGGTCATTAGCATCTGCCGGCTGATGATCATCAGCGTCGGCGTCTCGCTCTGATGGTGGCCGAACAGGGCGCCGAGGCGGGCCCGCCCCACCAGGCCGACGGCGACGATGGCCAGCAAGGCGACCACGACCGCGCCGATCAGCAGGGTCTGCCGTCCGGTGTCCCGCCTGATGCTCCCGCTCAATTGTCCGCTCCCGCAACGGGCGCGCGGACGATGTCGCCGATGGCGACGTCGGCGGACGCGGTGGTCACCTGGGCGATGGTCATGCGCGGCAGCACCTGCACCACCTTGGCTTCGCCGACCGGCTGCTCGGCCGTGCCGATGACCTCGTGGGTCACCGGATTGCGGATCGGCTCGCCCCGGCGAATGATCTGCAGCACATCGCCGACCTGATAGCCGGCGTCCTCGCCGCGGGTGATGTAGATCCGGTCGCCCGTGCGCTGGGCGACCAGCGCCGGATAGACCTGGTCGGCGACCCGGGTCGCAAACGCCCGGCCGACCGCCTCATAGGCCGCCTTGAGCTCCTCGGGCGTTGCGTTTCCGTTGTAGATGTCGCGGCGTTCCGAAGACTCGCCGGACAGCGGGTCGTTGGCCAGGGGATCGGTCAACCGTTCGGCGGTCTGATAGGGAACGTCGATCTGCATCCGCGTCTGGACGCTGCCGTCGGAGACGTTCATCACCTCGACGGTCATCGAGAACGTGCCCACGACCGACAGGGCGTCCTTCGACTTCATCATCGGCGCGCGACGGCGCCGCTCATGGATATCGAAACCTTCCAGCGTCGGATTGAGGATCAGCTGGGCCATGTGGAAGTCGCCGCGGGGCCGCCGCTTGGCCGCCGCGAATTCCCTGAGCAGGGGGTCAAGGTCGTGCTTGTCGCGCGAGGGAACGGTGAACAGGCCGGTGGTTTCCAACGCCACCTCGAGCTCGCGCCGCAGGGCGTCGGGCGAATAGGTCGGCGGTAGGCGACCGGCCAGCGCCGGGTCGGACTCGATCGGCGAGACCAGCGCGATCGTGCGCCCGTCCGCCGAGGCCGGCGTTGAAAACGCCGTGATCTCTGCAACCGCCGCCAGGCAGGCCGCGGCCAAGCCGACCGCAGCCAGACGCGCGGCGCGTCTGTTGATAAACCCCATGCCCCACCCCGGCGTTCTTGAACCTTTACGCTAGTGGTCAAGGTTAATTCGCGCAAGCACGAGTATCGCGTTTGCGAGCTGGCAACTCAGGAGAGAAGTAATTCCCCCTAGGGCGGCCGCAAATCCAGGCGCCGGCCGACTTGGCCGGGCTCTCGTCATGGCGTCGCCGCGAGCGGCCTCGGCGCTGTCGCCGCCGTCCTCGGCCACGATCCCCAAGCGATCACGGAAAATCCGTCGTGATGTAGGCGAACAGGGTCCGTGGCGAAGGAAACTGGACGAAGCCTGGCGTGTATTGGGTGGTCCACACGTGGCTGTCGAACAGGTTCTGCACCTGCAGGCGGAGGCTGCTGTTGCGGCCGAACGCGGTGAACTGGTAGCGCCCACCGAGATTTACCAGCGTGACCTGGGGCGTATAGACCCCGTCGTCGACCACGCCCGGCGCCTTGTCGAAATAGGTGACTGACACGTCCACCGACGCGGCCGGCCAGCGCGGCAGGACGTAGTTGGCGTTGGCCACATACGTCAGCGCCGGCTGGCCGACGGCGACCGGGCCGACCTTCTCGGCGGCCAGGTTCGGCCCGGTGATGGCCACCTTGCCGGCGAGCACGCCGACGTTGATGTCCAGGTTCGACGTCAGATTGCCGGCGATCGAAAGCTCGAGCCCCTTGGCCTGCTGCAGGCCGAGCGCGCGGTCGACGTTGTTCGCGTCGATGTTGAAGTAGGGCTTCTGCAGCTCGAACACGCCGGCGATGAGCTTCAGCTTGGGCGTGACCGCATAGCGCGCGCCCGCGTCGACCTGCCAGGTCAGGGACGCGGGCAGCACCGCGCCGCTGTTGCTGGCGGATGTCGGCGCGGTTCCGGAATTCTCCAGCCCTTGGGTGTAGCCCGCGTAGAGGGTCAAGGGCCGCCAGGGCGAGACGGCCGCGTTGCTGTAGACGCGCAGGGGATGGGCCGACACGGCGCTGTCGGGCGTCCCGGGCGCGCCCCCGGGGGTGATCGCGGTCTCCCGGTAGTTCTCGTCCTGGACCCCGACCTCGAATACGCCGCGCCTGCTCCAGTCGAGCCGGTAGGCCGCGCCCACGCTCCACAGGTCGGCATGATCGTTGGTTCGCGCTGAATAGACGAAGGCCGGCTCCGGCGACTGGACCAGGACGCTGGTGACCACCGGCCCCAGATCGACCAGGTCGCCGCCGCCATAGCGCGCGTCGGTGTCGCGGCCGCGCACGTTGACGATCACCTGGTGACGCCAGTCGCCGGTGGTGAATCCGCCGGTCAGCCGCGCCTCGCCCGAGGTGGAGGCGGTGTATTGATCCGGATAGCCCACCACCAGATGCTCGGCCCGGCCGTTGGGCTGAAGGTCGGTGTAGAGGTCGGCGAAGCTGACCGGATCGTCGTTGGTCGAGCGGAAGATCCCGGCCTTCAGCTGCCAGACGTCGCTCAGCTGGGCCGAGACCAGGCCGCCCAAGTTGGTCGTGGTGCTGCGGCCCTGGGCCCAGTTCTGACCGAAATAGCCCCGCGACACCGCGGGCGGCAGGACGTCGGTCGCGGTGAAGAAGACCGGAAAGGTCTTGGCCGCGGTGCTCTGCTGCCAGTCGAGGATGGCCCGCACGGTGAGCCGGTCGTTCGGCGACCACACCGGCGTCGCGCCGGCGCTGCTGGCGCGGGCGGTGTACCCGGGATAGGGCCCGAACGGCGTCTGGGCGCCGGTCCCCGTGCTCACCCCGATCGGCAGAACCAGGTCCTTGCCGGCGAGCGGCAGGCTGCCGTCGAGGCTGACGCCCCAGGCCTGGTAGGGGCCGGCGCTTGCGATCACCGTGGCGCTGGGCGTGTCGCCGCCGGGGTGACGCAGGTCGTAGTCGACGATCCCGGTCGGCGCGGGAAAGGCGTAGCCGATCTCGCTCACCCCGACCTTGATGGCCGAGCCCTCGACCACCCGCTCCGACAGACCGCCCTGCTGGTCGAAGTAGAGCCCGTCGACCTCGACATTGCCGGCGACCTGCGGATTGAACCCGCGCACCAGGCCCGGATTGTACAGCCCGACCGACTCCAGCCCCAGCGTCAGCCCATAGGCGTCATCGGCCGCGGTGACGGCGTTGTCCGACGCGTGCTGCGCCCAGGCGGCGGAGGGCCCGGCGCTGGCGGCGGCGGCGATCGCGACAGCCAACATCCGGGTCTTTCTCGAGGCGATACGCATCCCATTCCGTGTCAAAGCCGAGCGCTGAACCCGCTGGGCCTCGCTACGACGTGCGTCGGGGGCCCGATCCGACCGCCTTCGCGGGCGACGTCCCCAGAAAATATGGACGCTGACAGAGTTAATATCGAGTTTACCCATCGGGTTTATGACGCATTTGTGGCGGCAAGCGCCTGGGAGCGCTTGTGCAAACAAATTGGGGAACTCCGTTGCAATCCTTGCCTTCTCGCGCCGCGCGCCGCGGCGCGCTCATCGGGCTTCTGATGGCCGCCGCCGCCGGCGGCGCCTTCGCCCAGACCTCCACCACGGCCAAGCCGGACTGCTCCGTCTGGGGCTGGATCCACGCCAGCGCCGCCGACTGCCCGCTGTCCGCCGACGGCATAACCTTCTATGGCGCGATCGACCTGGGCCGCGGCTATGAGACCCACGCCGCGCCGTTCAACGGTGACGCCAAGACGGGCGTCAGCGAGCTGATCTCCAAGGTCAACAACCGCGCGCTGTGGCTGGGCGTGCCCAACGGCCTGACCCAGTCGAATTTCGGCTTCAAGCTGAAGCAGCAGGTGGTTCCGGACTGGTACCTGATCGGCGACGTCAACGCCGGCTTCGATCCCCTGTCGCTGAAACTGGCCAACGGACCGAAGTCGCTGGCCGACAACAACAATGTTCCGCTCGCCCGGCAATCGACCAACACCGACTCGGCCCGCTCGACCGGTTGGGACAACTCGCGCGGCTACGTCGGCCTCAGCAATTCCACCTTCGGCACGCTGACGGTCGGGCGCCAGAACTCGCTCAGCAACGATCTGGCCGTCCAATACGACGTGTTCGGCGGCTCCTACGCCTTCTCGCTGCTCGGCAACTCCTCGACCTTCGTCGCCGGCACCGGCGACACCGAGCTGTCGCAGTACAATATGTCGGTCAAGTATCAGCTGGCCTACAAGCACCTGCGCGCCGGCGTGCTTTCGCAGGTCGGCGGCTACGACCAACGCAACAACGCCGAAAGCGCCTACCAGGTCGACGTCGGCGGCGACGCCGGCGCCCTCTCGGTCGACGCCGTCTACGCCTACGCCAAGGACGCGGTGACCTTGAGCAACTACACCTCCGGCGCGCCGACGCCCGATACGCTCAAGGCGACGCTGGTCAACATCAGCGCCGCGGTGGTCGGCGCGAAGTACAAATGGCACGCCTTCACCTTTTACGGCGGCTACGAATACGCCCGGCTGAGTTCGCCGAGCGACCTGTTCGGCGCGACCGCGACGGCCAATGGCCAGACGCTGACCTTGAACGGAGGCTATCCGGCCGTCGTCCAGGCCAATCCGTACGTCAATCCAAAGGCGCTGCAGGTCGCGTGGCTGGCGGGGAAGTACACGATCCTGCCCAATCTCGACCTGGACGCGGCCTACTATTACGCCCACCAGAATACCTACACCAACGCCGCGACCAAATATAACACCGGCGGCAGCAGCACGCACACCGGCGTCGGTTGCGGCCCGAACCTGAACCCCGCCATTCCCGGCTCGGTCCCTCAGGGCGCCAACGCCGCGGCCTGCGCGGGCGACGAATACGCCCTGTCCGCGGTGCTGGACTGGCGGGTGCTCAAGCGCCTGGATCTGTACACGGGCGTCATGTACAGCGAAGTCACCGGCGGCTTCGCCAACGGCTTCATCCAGAACAACAACACCGCCTACACCAGCGGTCTGCGCGTCGCCTTCTAGGCCAACGCTCCGAGCGCCAGACGAAGGCCTGGAGGGCGCCCGCGCGCGTCGTCCAGGCCATTTTTGTCTCCGGCCTGTAGGCGGCCCGCGGCCAATCCGGTTAGCATGCGGCATGAGCAGCACCGTCATTCCCATCGGCGCGGACCACCGCGGCTACGCCCTGAAGGCCGAGATCGTCGGCTGGCTGCAGGCCCGGGGCCATGCGGTCAACGACCTCGGCGCCCCTGACGCCGAGCGCTGCGACGCCCTCGACTACGCCAGGGCCAGAGCGCCGCAGCCCCCACCCCCGTCATCCTGAGCCGGCCGCCCTTGCGGCCGTGTCGAAGGACGCACCTCGGCCGCCGCTGCGTCCCTCGACCCGCGCTCTGAAGAAGAGCGCGGCTCAGGATGACGAACAGGGGGAGCGATCAAAAACCAAAGCGGCGCCCGGGGGCGCACCCACCCCCTCAATCGCCTGCAAGCCATTTTTTCCGAGCCGGACGGTTGGTCAAGGATCGCGCCTATGGTGCGACCGCGGAGCGGCGACGCTTCGCGTCGTCCTTGACGAACCGCCCGGCCTCGGAAGCACGCTCCGCCATGCGGTTGGAGGGGGGAGGAGTCGATTGCTCTGGGGACAGAGCATGCTGTCAGGGTAATTCCCCAGGCCTAGGACGACAGTGGCAGGGTTGGTAGGGCCGAGCCCAGCCCAGCCCCCTTCAACCGCCTGCAAGCCCTGTTTCCGAGCCGGC
>Ga0302196_10002440_pt1 | contig 17306 bp, 14 predicted proteins | sample II_Bog_N1_3_FD_198794 | JGI IMG/M metagenome (GOLD analysis project Ga0302196, IMG submission 198794) | Peat permafrost microbial communities from Stordalen Mire near Abisko, Sweden - II_Bog_N1_3 | ecosystem: Environmental > Terrestrial > Soil > Wetlands > Peat | place: Sweden: Abisko...
GGCTTCGTCGTACACACTGCGTGGCCCGATCGGATTGACCTTGCCCCAGTAGGACTCGGACTGCGGATGGATGTCCGGATCCCCGTAGACCTCACTGGTCGACGCCATCAGGAAGCGCGCATGGTGCTGGCCGGCCAGCTCCAAGCCGTGTCGGGTGCCCTCGGAGCCGACCGCCAGCGTCTCGAGCGGCAGTGCCAGGTAGTCGGGGGGTGACGCCGGGCTGGCCAGGTTGCACACCCCGGTCACCTCTCCGTCGACAGGGATCCCTTGCGAAATGTCGGCCTCGATCAGTGCGAACTGCGGATGATCGACCAGGTGGGCGACGTTCGAACGGCGGCCGGTCGAGAAGTTGTCCACGCTGACCACCTCGTCGCCGCGGGCCAGGAGTTGGTCGCACAGGTGCGAGCCGAGGAAGCCCGACCCGCCGAGCACGACGACACGTCCCACTACCGGCGTCCGATGCCCACGTAGGAGAACCCGAGCCGACGCACCTGCGCCGGATCGAGGAGGTTGCGGGCATCGACCAGGACCGGTGAAGCCAAGGCCTCGCGTACCTTGACGAAGTCCAGCCACCGGAACTCATCCCACTCGGTGAGGACAACGACCGCATCGGCACCCTGGCATGCGGTGTAGGCGTCGGGATAGGCCTGCAGCGATCCCTTGGCCTCGAACCCCGGGGAGTCGAGGCCCGGCACGGCGACCGACCCTTCACCCTCGGGTACGGCCACCGTCGGGTCGAACGCCCGGACCTCGGCGCCGCCAGCCTGCAGGCGCAGTGCCACTTCGACCGCCGGCGAGTTGCGCAGATCGTCGGTGCCGGCCTTGAACGTGAGGCCCCAGACGGCGATCACCGCGCCGGCGAACTCGCCCTCGTCCGAATCCCCGTCCGACTCCCTGTCTGCTCCCGACCCCGACCCCGACCCCGATCCCGACCCTGACCCAGCCCCCGACCCCGAAGCCGACTGGGACTGCTGGCCGACACGGGCCGCCAACGCTGGCGCCACGGCCGTCCTGACCTTGGCCACCACCCGCTCGAACTGCTCGTCGTTGGTGGCGATGGCCCCCTTCAAGAAGGAGAAGTCGTATCCGGCCTGTTCAGCGATGTGCACGAGGGCGCGGGTGTCCTTGGGGAGGCAGCTGCCTCCCCAGCCCGGACCGGGCTTCAGGTACTCGAACCCGATCCGCTTGTCGTAGCCGAGGCCGAGGATCACATCGCGCACATCGGCACCGACCGCTTCGCACAGCCCGGCGACGGCGTTCACGAAGCTCAGCTTGGTGGCCAGGAACGCATTGGAGGCGTACTTGATGGTCTCAGCCGTGGCTGCGTCGGTGATGAGCAGCGGGGCCCGCGTCCCGACGAAGAGCTCGCCCACCCGTGCGGCCGCCGACTGGTCGTCGGCGCCGACCACGATCCGCTCGGGGTGGAGGCTGTCGGGGACCGCCGTGCCCTCCCGCAGGAACTCGGGGTTGGAGACGACCGGGAGGTCGGTCCGGCCGAGGACCCGCTCCACCACCAGGGTGGACCCGACCGGCACGGTCGACTTGTTGACGATGATGGTGCCGGGGTTCAGGTGGGGACCGATCTCGGCCGCCACCGCCTCGACATAGGAGAGGTCGGCCGACCCGTCGTCTCCCTGAGGCGTGGGCACGCACAGGAAGACGAACTCGGCGCCGGCGACGGCGGCCGTGGCCCCGAGGACGAACTTCAGGTTGCCGGACTCCTGGCCCTCGCGGACCAGCTCCTCGAGGTGCTCCTCGACGATCGGGACCTCGCCCCGACGGAGCATGTCGACCTTCCTCGGATCGGCGTCACCGCAGGTGACCTTGTGGCCGAGGTGGGCCAGGGTGGCGGCCGTGGGCAGGCCGACGTATCCCACACCGATGACGGCGACGGTGTGGACGGGACCTTCCGGGGGCCGCCCGAAGACGGACTCCCCGGTCGAGCTGGCGCGTCCGGACTCGGAGTCTCCTCCACTGGCGAAGAGCGTCGAGCTCAGTGACATGGCAGGTCACGTCCCATCATTTGGTCGGTTCCGCCCGCAGGCGGTGGTTCGGATTCCTCAGGTTCCACACGTGGGCCCGCGGCGGTGCGGGGCGATGGACTCCCACCGGAAGCATCGGCCGCCTTGACCGACTCCCTGAGCGATTTCCGTCCCGACGCACGTGGCGTGCTCCGATGCCATCCTGCAACATCCCGCTCCCCGGCGAAAGGCCTGGGTTGGAGACCCGACGTCGGGGGCACCGCCACTGATCCACGATCGGACGCACCTGTTCCCCGATCGAACGCGGGTGCTGCGCTCAATCGACGGCGGACAGCACGGCGACGAGGCGTGCCAGCGCGTCTTCCCACGGTGGCATCGCCGGGAGACCCGACAGACGCAGTGCGGCGTTGTCCAGACGGGAGTTGGCCGGTCGGGGGGCCGGATAGGACGCACTGTCGAGGTCGGAGGTGGTGATCGGCTCCACCCGTTGCGGGTCGAACCCGGCGGCGGCCAGTGTGGCTCGCACGAAGCCGAACCAGGTGGTCTCGCCCTGGTTGGTGACATGGAACGTCCCGGGTCGTCGGTCGGTGCCGAGCCGCACGATGGCCCGGGCCAGATCGGCGGTGAAGGTCGGACAGCCGCGCTGGTCGTCCACGAACCGCAGGACGCCGTCCTCGGACGCGGCGGCCAGGCGCATCGCCGTCTTGACCATGTTGGCGCCGTGGGCACCACTCACCCAGGCGGTCCGGACGATGGTCCCGGCCGGCCCCGAGATCGCCCGGACCTCGTCCTCGCCGCCGAGCTTGCTACGCCCGTAGACGGACCGGGGTCCGGTGGGGTCCCATTCGACGTAGGGCCGGTCCGACGCCCCGTCGAACACGTAGTCGGTCGACACATAGACCAGGTGGGCGCCAGTGGCTGCGGCAGCCTCGGCCACGTGCCGTGTGCCCAGTGAGTTGACGGCAAAGGCCGTGTCGGGATCCGATTCGCACGCGTCGACGGCGGTGTAAGCACCGCCGTGCAGTACCAGGTCGGGACGGAAGCCACCCACGGCGTCACGCACCGCGTCCCGGTCGACAAGGTCGAGGGTGTCGATGTCGGTGGCCAGCACCTCGAAGGTCCCCGGCTCGACCGGGCCGAGCAGGCTTGCGTCCAGTGCGGCACCCGACAGCCCCCCGGATGGGACCACGCCGGCGAGGACGTCGCGCACGTCACGCCCGAGTTGACCGTTCCCCCCGGTGACCAGCACCCGTTGGGGCCGATCCGGGCTCACCTCGCCGTCGTGCCGGCGGCAGGCCCGGACCAGGCGCCCTCGACCACCGGAGCCCGGTCACGCAGTGGCTCCCACCAGGCGCGGTTCTCGGTGTACCAGGCCACCGTGTCCGCCAGTCCGCGCTCGAAGGGGACGGTGGGTTCCCAGCCGAGCTCCTTGCGGATCTTGGTGGAGTCGAGCAGGTAGCGCCGGTCGTGGCTGGGTCGGTCGGGGACGATCTCCTTCAACGACTGTGGTCGGCCGGTCGCGGCCAGCACGGCGTCGGCGATCTCCTCGATCGATGCCTCCACCCCGCTCCCCACGTTGTAGGTCTCACCCACCACACCGTGCTGGAGTACCAGCTCGATGGCCCGACAGTGGTCGTCCACGTGCAGCCATTCGCGCCTGTTCTGGGTGGACTTGTAGAGCGGGAGCGGGGTGTCGTCCAGTGCGCGGGCGGTGAACAGCGGAATCACCTTCTCAGGGAACTGGTAGGGCCCGTAGTTGTTGCAGCAGTTGGTGATGGTCGCCGGCAGGCCGTAGGTCTCGCCGTAGGCCCGCACCGCGTGGTCGCCACCCGCCTTGGACGCGTTGTAGGGGGTGCGGGGGCGGTAGGGGGTCTCCTCGGTGAACACCTCGTCGGAGTCGAGCGGGAGGTCTCCGTAGACCTCGCAGGTCGAGATGTGGTGGAACCTGCTGACACCATGGCGCCGGGCCGCCTCCGCCAGTGTCTGGGTGCCCATCACGTTGGTCTGGAAGAACCGGGTGGGGTCGAGGATCGCCAGGCTGTTGTGGGACTCGGCGGCGAAGTTGACGATCACGTCGATCTCGTGATCGGCCAGGGTCTGGGTCACTCCGTCCAGATCACCGATGTCGCCCCTGACGAAGGCGATCCTGTCCTCGACGTCCGCCAGGTTGGGACGGTTGCCGGCATAGGTGAGCACGTCGAACGCGACGACGGCGTCGTCGGGGTGCCTGTCGACCCAGTACCGGACGAAATTGGATCCGATGAACCCGGCTCCGCCGGTCACGAGTAGTCGCATATCGGTCCAGCGTAGCCGTGGCCCTGTCCCCGACTCCGCAGGCAGTCGTACGACTTGCAACTTACAGTCGCACAACGCCACCCGGTCCCCGGCGACGCGCCGGACGGGGAGCGCAGGGCACGGGCCCGCTCCCGGGACGCCGCCTCCGGGCCGGGACGGCGGACGGTTTCGTCAAGTCCCTCCCGTCAGGCCCTCGTCCATCAAGCCTCGTCCATCAAGCCCCGTCCGTCAGGCCCTCGTCCATCAAGCCTCGTCCATCAAGCCTCGTCCCCCGGGCGCCGTCTATCGGGCCCCGTCCTTCCGGCCCGTCCGTCAGGCGCCCGGTCGCACGTGGACGACGTCGCCGGCCACGACCGCGTGGATCGTTCCCTCGACGTCCACGATGAGGTGACCCTCGTCCGTGATGCCGGTGGCCGTGCCGGTGATTGGTCCGTCCGGGAGTTCGACTCTCACCGTGGTCCCGAGCGTCGAGCAGGCGGCACGCAGGTCGTCGGCCAGGCGCGACCGCCCCTCGGCGGAGTCCAACCCGTCGACCCGGGGCCCGAGGGCGACGAGGAAGCCGCCCAGCAGGGCCTCCCGGTCCACCGGTCCTCCGGTCAGCTGGCACAGCGAGGTCGCGGCACCACGCAGCGGTGGTGGGAGTTCCTCGTCGGTGGCTGGCCAGTTCACGTTGATCCCGATCCCGACCACCACCGGAGGGGGGGTACCGGACGGACCGGCAACCAGGTCGGCCTCGGCCAGTACACCGGCGACCTTCCTGCCGTCACGGGCGACCAGGTCGTTGGGCCACTTGATCCGCACGAGGGCGACGTGCCCGGCCCCGATCCCCGGGGAGCCCCCGTCGCCCGGGGAGGTCCTGTCGCCCGGGGAGGTCCCGTCGCCGTCGAGTGCGAGCACGGCGTCGACGGCGGCGAGGGCCACGGCCGTGGTCACCAGGTGGCGTGCCGCAGGTTCGAGCGCCGGACGGAGGAGCACCGACAGGAGCAGGTTGGCTCCGGGAGGTGCTTCCCAGGTCCGGCCGAGCCTCCCCCGTCCCGCCGTCTGGTGATCGGCCACCGCGACCACTCCCTCCGGTGCCCCCGCTCGGGCCTCGTCGAGGAGGTAGCGATTGGTCGAGTCGAGGGAGTCGAAGCGTCGGACGTCGGTGAACCTGATCTCCGGCATGGCAGACACCCTACGGGCCGTGCCAATCTGTGGGACCGGTGCGGGCTGTCCGCGCCGGGACGCCCATCGTGGGCGTGACAGAGTGGGGATGCCCCACCGTGGGGTGAGGACCCACCCGGCCGACGACGGCGGGACCCGGGTCCTCGCCACTCCGAATTCGAAAGGCGCAGCGTGCTCAAGAAGGTCCTCATCGCCAACCGGGGAGAGATCGCCGTCCGGGTCATCCGGACGTGCCGCGAGATGGGGGTGGCGACGGTCGCCGTCTACTCGGATCTCGATCGTGACGCCCTCCACGTGCGACTGGCCGACGAGGCCTACGCGCTCGGTGGACAGACGGCGGCCGAGTCGTACCTCAACACCGAGGCCATCCTCGACGTCATCGAGCGCAGTGGCGCCGACGCCGTCCACCCGGGGTACGGCTTCTTCTCCGAGAACACCGACTTCGCCCGGGCCATCACCGAGCGGGGCGTGACGTTCATCGGCCCGCCGCCCGAGGCCATCGAGGTCATGGGTGACAAGATCAGCGCCCGACACGCGGCGGAGCGGGTCGGCGTCTCAGGCGTCCCCGGACGCACCGACGTGCTGAGCTCGCCGGACGAGGTCGTCGCCTTCGGGAACGAGTTCGGCTGGCCGGTCGCCATCAAGGCGGCCTACGGCGGCGGCGGTCGGGGCATGAAGGTCGTCGCCGGAGCGGAGGAGGCCGCGGAGGCTCTCGAGTCGGCCATGCGCGAGTCGCTGGCCTACTTCGGCCGGGACGAGTGCTACGTGGAGCGCTACCTCGCCTGGCCCCGGCACGTCGAGATGCAGATCATCTGCGACACCCACGGCAACGGAATCTGGCTGGGAGAGCGGGACTGCTCGGCCCAGCGCCGGCACCAGAAGCTGGTCGAGGAGAGTCCGGCTCCGAACTTCCCCCACGAGGTCCGGGTGGCGATGGGCGAGGCCTCGATCAAGGTGGCTCAGGCCTGCGGGTACGTCAATGCCGGCACCGTCGAATTCCTCTACCAGGACGGCGAGTTCTTCTTCCTGGAGATGAACACCCGGCTCCAGGTGGAGCACCCGGTGACCGAGTTGGTCACCGGTCTCGACCTGGTCGAGTGGCAGCTCCGCGTGGCATCGGGCGAGCCCCTCGGATTCACCCAGGACGACGTGCAGCGCAACGGTCACGCCATCGAGGTCCGCATCAACGCGGAAAATCCGGCCGGCGGCGCCTTCACCCCCTCACCGGGGACGATCACCCGCATGGTGGCCCCGGGGGGACCTGGGGTGCGCCTCGATGCCGGCTACGAGTCCGGTGACACCATCAGCCAGTTCTACGACAACCTGGTGGCCAAGCTGGTCGTGTGGGGCCACGACCGTGAGGCGGCCCGCCGCAGGATGCTCCGGGCCATCGACGAGACGGTGGTCGAAGGAGTGGCCACCACCCTGCCGGCCGACGTGGCGATCCTCAGCCATCCCGATTTCGTCTCGGGCGAGCACTCCACGAACTGGGTCGAACAGACGCTCGACCTCTCCGGGATCACCGCACCGGTGGCGCCTCCTGCCCCCGAGCCGGCCGAAGGCGAGGAGGCGACGCCTCGCGTGCTGCGAGACGTGACCGCCGAGGTCGACGGCCGCCGATACCAGGTCAAGCTCTGGGTACCCGACCTGGGCGACGCCGTCGCCGTCCAGGTGGGCGCGGGCCAGTCCCGCGGCGCCGGTCCGAAGCGCCCCAAGGCCGCCGCCGCGGCAGGAGGCTCGGGAACGGTGGCCGTGCCCATGCAGGGGACGATCGTCAAGGTCCTGGTGGCCGTGGGCGATGCCGTCGAGGTCGGCCAGACGGTCTGCGTGCTCGAGGCGATGAAGATGGAGAACAACGTGAACGCCGAGAAGGCGGGGACGGTCACCGATGTCCGTGTGGCACCGGGGGAGTCGGTCGGTCCCGGCGACGTGATCGCCGTCATCGAATAGCCGGACCACCGGGCTCCGGTGCACGGACCGCCCGTCACCGGATGGGTCGGTCCCGGGCGGTCCACGACCGGATCGCCGAGCACCGCGCCACCCACCACCCAGCCGGAGGAGCCGCATGACGGAGACCCGCACATCCGAGTCCGGACAGGCCAAGGACGTGGCCACCGCGGCCATCGACGCCGGTCTGCCGGACCTCCTGCGCCTGAGTCATGCCATCCATGCGCAGCCCGAGCTCTCGTTCGAGGAATTCCGTTCGTCGGTGCTGGCCGCCGAGGCACTCGAACGGGGCGGGTTCGCGGTCACGATGGGAACCGCGGACCTTCCCACGGCGTTCACCGCCGAGGTCGGTTCCGGGCCACTGGTGCTGGCCATCTGTGCCGAGTACGACGCGCTGCCCGATGTCGGGCACGCCTGCGGACACAACATCATCGCCGCGTCCGCCGTGGGAGCAGGATTGGGTCTGCTCCCCCTCGCCGACGAACTCGGTCTCACCGTCCGGGTGGTCGGGACCCCTGCCGAGGAGGGTGGCGGCGGCAAGGTGGTCATGCTCGACCGTGGGGTCTTCGACGACGTCCACGCCGCCATGATGGTCCACCCGTGGCCCACCGAGCGGTTGGAGGCGACCTGTCTGGCGGTGTCGCACTTCGACGTGTCCTTCACCGGGCGGACGGCGCATGCGTCGGCGGCACCCTGGCAGGGCATCAACGCCTCCGACGCCATGGTCATCGCCCAGGTCGCACTCGGCCTCCTTCGCCAGCAGCTGCCACCCGGGGACCAGGTGCACGGGGTGGTCACCCACGGAGGGGAGGCCGCCAACATCATCCCGGCCCGGGTGACCGGCCGGTTCATGGCCCGCTCGCTCACGTTGGAGGGCCTCGGGCACCTCGAGCCCCGCGTGCGCGCCTGTTTCGAGGCGGGGGCGGCGGCCAGCGGTGCAGCTGTCGAGTTCGTCCCCCTCGCTCCCGACTACTCGCACATGGAGAGCGACCAGGGTCTGCTCGGGCTCTACCGAGCGAATGCCGAGAACCTGGGTCGCAGTTTCACGCTCGACGACGAGGGAGCAGCCCGGCCGACCCTGTCCACCGACATGGCCAATGTCTCACTTGCGGTGCCGACCATCCACCCCCTCATCGCCATCGACGCTGCGGGCGCGGTCAACCACCAACCCGAGTTCGCCGCCGCCTGCATCACCCCGTCGGCCGACCGTGCCGTGCGGGACGGGGCGCTGGCCATGGCCTGGACCGCCGTCGACGCCGCCCTCCCGGGTCCCCTGCGGGACCGGCTCCTCGCCGGCGCGCACTGACGGCGTGGTCGGCGGCACGGCGCCCGGGGTCACGCACGTGTACCCGATCCGGTTCGACACGCCGATCCGGACCGGACGCCTCGTCCTGCGGCCGTGGCGTCCCCAGGACGGGGCGGACCGCAGCCTCTACCGCCGGCTCATGGCCGATCCCGACGTGGTCCGCTACCACTACACCGACGTGCTCGACGCCACCGGGTCCGACGAGCGCCTCGCCCAGCGCGATGCGGTCATCGACGGTCCGGGAGGATGGATGAATCTGGCCGTCGAGTCGGCCGACACCGGTGTGACGGTCGGTGACGTCGGGTTGGCGTGGATGGGCGACGACCACCGTCAGGCGGAGATCGGCTACACCCTCGCTCCCGAGCACCACGGCAGGGGCTACGCCACCGAGGCGGCCACGGCCATGGTCGACCTGGCCTTCTCCGTTCTGGGGGCGCACCGGGTGACCGGTCGTCTCGATGCCCGCAACACCGCGTCCGCCCGGGTGCTCCAGCGACTCGGCATGCGCCACGAGGCGCTCCTCGTCCAGAACGAGTGGGTCAAGGGCGAGTGGACGGACGAAGCCGTCTATGCCGTGTTGGCCGACGAATGGGCGGCCCGCCCCCACTGAGCCACGGGTGGCCCGGCGCCGCACTGGGAACGTGCACGGCCAGGCCCCGACCGCCTGGCCAGCTTCGATCGCCCGTCCAGCCTCAACCGTTCGGGTGGAACTCCCCGAAGACGCCCCGCAGCACGTCGGAGACCTCGCCCAGCGTCGCCATGCGGGCGAGGGCGACCTTCATGGGCACCAGGAGGTTCTGGGTCCCCCGTGCCGCCGACTCGACATCGGCCAGGGCGGCATCCACGCCGGACTGGTCCCGTTCGGCCCGCACCCGGCCCACCCGGGCGACCTGGGAGCGCTGGAGTTCGGCGTCGATGGGGAAGACGTCGTTCGGGGCTCCGTGCTCGTCCACGAACTTGTTGACGCCGATGACCACCTTGTCGCCGCTGTCGATGTCCTTGGCGTAGGCATAGGCGGCCTGCTCGATCTCCTGTTGCATGTACTGGGCCTCGATGGCGTCGACGGCTCCACCGAGACCGTCGATGCGCTCCAGGTAGTCCCAGGCGGCGCTCTCCACCTCGTCGGTCAGCGACTCCACGAACCAGGAGCCGGCCAGTGGATCGACCGTGTCGGCGATCCCGGACTCGTAGCCCACGATCTGCTGGGTGCGCAGCGCGATCTTGGCGGCGTGTTCGGTGGGGAGGCCGAGAGCCTCGTCGAATCCGTTGGTGTGGAGGCTCTGTGTGCCACCCAGGGCGGCGGCCATGGCCTGCACCGTGACCCGCACGATGTTGTTCTCCGGCTGCTGCGCGGTCAACGTGGACCCGCCGGTCTGGGTGTGGAAGCGCAGGAGGAGCGACTTCTCGTCCTTCGCGTCGAACCGCTCGGTCATGATCCGGGCCCACATCCGACGGGCGGCCCGGTACTTGGCCACCTCCTCGAACAGGTTGTTGTGGGCGTTCCAGAAGAAGCTGAGTCGGGGCGCGAAGTCGTCCACCTTGAGACCGGCGGCCAGTGCCGCCTCGACGTAGGCGATGCCGTTGGCCAACGTGAACGCGATCTCCTGGACCGCCGTCGAACCCGCCTCGCGGATGTGGTAGCCCGAGATGGAGATCGTGTTCCATGCGGGCAGGTGCTCGGCACAGTAGGAGAACGTGTCGGTCACCAGCCGCATCGACGGTCGGGGCGGGTAGATGTAGGTGCCCCGGGCGACGTACTCCTTCAGGATGTCGTTCTGGATGGTGCCGCCCAGCAGCGCCGGATCGACACCGTTCTCCTCGGCGACCAGTTGGTAGAAGAGGAGCAGGATGGCGGCCGTGGCGTTGATGGTCATCGAGGTGGTGACCTTGTCCAACGGCAGCCCGCTCAGCAGCGCCCGCATGTCCTCGAGGCTGTCGATGGCCACACCGACCTTGCCGACCTCACCCTCGGAGCGGGGGTGGTCGGAGTCGTAGCCCATCTGGGTCGGCAGGTCGAAGGCACACGAGAGACCGGTCTGGCCGGCGCCGAGCAGGAACTTGAAGCGTTCGTTGGTCGCCTCCGCCGTCCCGAAGCCGGCGTACTGCCGCATGGTCCACAGCCGGCCCCGGTACATGTCGGGACGGATCCCCCGGGTGTACGGGTACGAGCCGGGCGCACCGAGCCTGGTGGCGGGGTCCCAGTCACTCAGGTCGTCGGGTCCGTAGACCTGGTTGATGGTGATCCCCGAGTCGGTGACCCGCTCGTGCTTGGGTGTTCCTGACGCGGTCTCAGATGCCATGGCCGACAGGTTACGGCCACTGCACCCGTCCCTGGAAATGCGCTCCTCGGCGCATGTCGCACCGGACCCGGCGGCGGACACGCGGGCGGCTGCTCGGGTAGAAGTTGGTGGTGCCCCTCGCCCTGTTCGACCTCGACAACACCCTGCTCGACCGGGAGGCGGCCTTCGCCCGGTGGGCCCACACCTTCTGCGAGACGCACGGGTTGGCGGACGGAGCCCACGACTGGTTGGTGGCAGCCGACGAGGACGGGTTCCGACCACGCGAGGAGGTGTTCGCCGACGTCCGTGCCCGCTACGACCTGGACCCGCCGGTCGACGACCTGGTGGAGGCCTACCAACGTGAGTACCCGGCCTCCTTCGTCTTCCCCGACCCCTCCCGCGTCGCACTGCGCAGGCTCCGGTCGGCCGGCTGGAAGGTGGGCATCGTCACCAATGGACACCAGTTCCAGGAGCGCAAGCTCGAGGTCGCCGGACTGCGCCACGAGGTGGACGGTGTGTGCATCTCGGCCCTGGTCGACTCATGGAAGCCCGATCCGGGCATCTTCCTCGAGGCGGCCCGTCGGTGCGGCGCGGACCTGGTCGGCTGGATGGTCGGGGACTCCGGGTCGGCCGACATCCGGGGCGGGCAGGCCGTCGGACTCCGCACCATCTGGATCCACCGGGGACGGGAGTGGGATCTGGGCGACCCGGCCCCGGACGCGCGGGCCTCGGACATCGCCGAAGCCGTGGGCGTCATCCTCGGCGGAACAGCTCCCGCCTGATCAACCGACAGGAGCCTCGATCACGTGCGGCATGCACAGGTCGTCGTACTCGGCGATGACGATCTCGGCGGCGTCGGGTCCGCAGGCGGGGCACGACGGATCGCGTCGCACCTTGAAGGTGCGGAAGCTCTGCTCGAGCGCGTCGTAGGCCAGCAGACGGCCCTGGAGCGTGTCGCCGATGCCCAGCAGTACCTTGATCGCCTCCACGGCCTGGAGCGACCCGACGATACCGGGCAGGACACCGAGGACACCGGCCTCGGAGCAGCTGGGTGCCAACTCCGCGGGGGGAGGCTCGGGCAGGAGGCACCGGTAGCACGGGCCTTCGTACGGGTTGAACACGGTGGCCTGTCCCTCGAACCTGAAGATGGAACCGTGGATCACCGGGATGCGCTTCAGCAATGACGCGTCGTTCACCAGGTACCGGGTCGGGAAGTTGTCCGTCCCGTCCACGATGACGTCGTAGCCGTCGATGATGTCGAGGATGTTGTCGGCACCCAGGCGGACGTCGTAGGTGACCACGTTGACGTCAGGGTTGATCAGGGTGAGCGTCTTCTTGGCCGAGTCGACCTTGCGCTCACCGATGCGGTCGGTGTTGTGCAGGATCTGGCGCTGCAGGTTCGAGGCGTCGACCACGTCCATGTCGATGATCCCGATGGTGCCCACTCCGGCTGCGGCCAGGTACAGGGCGGCCGGTGAGCCCAGGCCCCCGGCGCCGAGCATCAGCACCTTCGAGTCGAGGAGCTTCAGCTGACCGGTCTCCCCCACCTCGGGCAGCAGGAGATGGCGCTGGTACCGGTTGCGCTGCTCGGGCGAGAGGGTCCGCGGCGCGGACCATGCCCGACCTTCGTCCTTCCACCGGTTGAACCCGCCCATGATGGACGCGACGTCGGTGTAGCCCAGCTGTTGCATGGTGTCGGCCGCGAAGGCCGAACGGACGCCGCCGGCGCACATGACCAGTACATGGGCCGACTTGTCGGTGATGCGACCCTCGATGGAGGACTCGAGATTGCCTCGGGGCAGGTGCACCGAGCCGGCGAGCGCCCCCTGCTCGTACTCGTCGGGCTCGCGCACGTCGAGGAGCACGGTCCCGGGCTCGGCCAGCTCCGCCTCGGCTTCCTCGGTGGTGATCTCGCGGATGTTGGCCTTCGCGGTGGCGAGCAACTCTCTGAAGGTGGGCACGTCGGTCTCGCTTCCTCTACGTGTGCCGGGGGGGCTCGATCGGTCCTGCGCACCGCTCCCGGACTGCTCTACGTGAAGGTAAACACTACCAGCGGGGTCGACATTCCCCGGGGGTGGGCTCCGGCGGTAGCCTGCCGCGGGTGGAACTGCGTGACGCTGTGGGCCGTCGACACATGAGCAGGAACTTCACCGGAGAAGCGCTCGAGCCGTCGGTGCTCGACGAGCTGCTCACCTTGGCGCTGTCCGCCCCGTCGGCCGGCAACACGCAGGGCCGCGATCTCGTCGTCCTGGAGGGTCCCGACCAGACGGCGGACTACTGGGACGCCACCACGGACCCTGCCTGGCGTGCCCGCTCCCGGCGATTCGAGGGACTGTCCCGGGCGCCCGTCATCGTTCTGCCGTTCAGCGATCCGACGGCCTATGTCGAGCGCTACCGCGAGCCCGACAAGGTGCGTGCCGACGGGGAGGCGGTCGACTGGGTCGTGCCGTACTGGCACGTCGATGCGGCCTTCGCGGTGCAGACGCTGTTGCTGGCCGCTGCCGATCGCGGGCTCGGTGCGGCGTTCCTCGGGAACTTCCGGGGGGAGGAGGCGCTGAAGGTCACCCTCGGCGTGCCGGACCGCTGGTGTTGGCTGGGTGCGGTACTCCTCGGTGAGTCCGCCCGACCCGACCCTCCCTCGTCATCGGCCACCCGTCCGAAGCGCACGTTGGCCGATGCCGTCCACCGGGGGCACTGGGGACGGCCGACCCGGTCCTGACGGGACGGCCGACCGGTCCTGACCGACCGACGGTTCCGACCGACCGATCGACCCCGGTCACTCGAGTTCTTCGTCCGCCGCCTGCCTAGCGGCCCGTCGACCACGTGCCGGGATCACGACCGGTGGGCGCTCGTAGGTGAACGGCTGGGCACCGCCGGGTCGGCGTTGGGGAGGACGGCGGGGTTCGACCACTCCGGTGCGCACGTGCCGGCGGGTACCGGACCAGGGGGCCGGAGGTGCGGTGAGCCTGTCGGCCAGGCGGTAGGCAACCGTCTCGTAGTTGACCCGCCAACCACGGAAGTCGGCCCACGCCTCCTCCGCGGTGCGTTCCATGGGGAACCCGTAGGACGAGAGCATGGTGACCGCCTGTTCGAACTCGGCGAACTCCAGCGCGATCGGTCCGTCCGGGTCCGGGTCGAGGTCGACCTCCCAGCCCATGGATCCGGCGATCCGGTTCATCAGGGTGAAACCCATGCGCAGGCACAGTCGGGCCTGCGACGGGGCGGTGCTCGGAGCCAGTGCGAGATGCATCGCTCCTGCGTCCAGGACGGCCAGGAGGCCGATCATCCACGAGAGCCAGGGCTCAGGTGACCGGAAGAGCAGCAGGATGGGGTAGGTGGTGTGGCTCTCCGCCACGTCGGCTGCCCACTCCTCCCACTTGGCGTAGAGCTCGGGCAGCGTGTCGATGATCCCGACCAGCTGGTGCCGGGCGAGGAGCTCCGGGCCCCAGGCGGGATCCCCGGCCCGGCTCTCCAGGAGTGCCACCAGGCCCTCCCGTCGGCTGTACGAGTTGTAGAGCGACGGAAGGTAGGCGATCTGGAGTGCGACGATCACGACCCAGATGGCACCGACGGCGATGTCGATCCCGGTGTTCTCCCGGCCCCCGAGGTGGATCGCCCCGACGGTGAACAGCGCGGTCAACGCCTGGAGCAGCCCGTCGGACAGCGAGTGTTCGGTGGGGACGAGCATCAATCCGAATCCGAGCGTGAGCGAGGCCGCCCAGAACAGGAGTTGGGCGATGAGTGCGACCGGAGCGGTGGGAGCGAGGATCGCGTCCTTCGTCTCATAGCTCTTGGCCAGGCGGGACAGTGCCACGAAGCCGAGCCGGACGACGCGATTCACCACCAGGGTGATCCGCTCGAGTCCGACCGGCTGGCGGGGAAGCACCAGGGTGAACAGGACGCTCGTCACGGTGCCCAGGACGATCAGGAGCCCGATGATGAACAGGACCTGGTTCACGCCGACGCTCCGGGACCACCGGGATCGGGTGGACGGCGGACGTACCGCTGGTCGTGTGGCACTTCAGCCATCGGTGTCACCTCCGTCGCGCTCCGTCGCAGTATCGCAGGCAACGGGACGAGCGCGAGACGCCGCCGGTCGGGTGGTTGTGGCCAGGTGCCCGGCAAGGTGGCCGGCAAGTCGTCGCCCCCACACTGCGGAGGTCCCTTCGATCCGGTGCCCACACCGGGCACCTCCGGTCCCGACCCCAGGAGCGCTCCATGACCACGCCGTCCGTCATTCCCCCACCTCCCCGACCTCTCCGCCCGATCGCCTCCCGCTCCGAACCGCCTGCGCCCGATCTGGGAGGTCCCACCCTGCACATCGTGCAGTGGAACGACCCGATCGCCGACCCCCACGGGCTCCACCCCTGCAGCCGGTATGTCGAGCTCTACTGGCTCGGGATCATCGGACCGAGCACGACGTGGCTCCTCCGCCGGATCAACTACGGGCTCGAGGTCCACGGTGACGGCTTCGACCTCCACCTGCCCGACACCGCCCGGTCACTCGGTCTCGGGGACAAGATGGGAAAGAACTCGCCGTTCCGTCGGGCGCTGGCCCGGCTGGTCACCTTCGAGCTGGCACGACCCCACGGACCGGGCGAGTTGGCGGTGCGCGCGCGCATTCCCCCGCTCCCCCTCCGCCACCTCAGTCGACTCCCTGAATCCCTCCAGCGGAGTCATCGACGTTGGGCCGCGGAGCAACAGATGTCCGGACCGGAGCAGATGCGGCGCCGGGCCCAGCGCCTGGCCTCGGGCCTGGCGGCAGCCGGCCACGACCGGACGACCATCGAACAGCGGCTCGCCGAGTGGCAGTTCCATCCGGCCGTGGCCTTCCACGCCGCCCAGCACGCGGTGTCCGGGCCGGGATCCGAGCACGCACCGGGTGCCGGGTCGGAACGGGCGACGGACCTGGTCGGTCCGCCTCGGATCGGAGCGCTCCGACCGGACGGAGGTGAGCCGACCTACCCGGGTTCCGCCTCGTGACCGGCCGGGGTCAGGCCCCAGTAGGTGTCGACCGGCTCCATCTCCCCCTTCACCACCTTGTCGATCATCCGGCAGATGGGGAGGTCGAGGTCGTGGCGTTCCGCCAGTTCCAGGGCGACATTGGCGGTGTTCACACCTTCGGCCACCATGTGCATCTCGTCGAGGATGTCGGCCAGCCGACGCCCCTTGCCGAGCTGTTCGCCAACAGCCCGGTTCCGGCTGTGGGGGCTCACACAGGTCGCGATCAGGTCGCCCATCCCGGCCAGTCCGGCAAACGTCGCCGCCTTGGCCCCCATCGCCTCGCCGAGGCGCATCAACTCGGCCAGGCCCCGGGACATCACGGCCGCCCGGGTGTTGTCGCCGACACCGAGGCCCTGTCCCATCCCGGCGGCGATGGCGATCACATTCTTGAGTGCGCCTCCGAGCTCACACCCGATCACGTCGTCGTTGACGTAGACCCGGAACACACCCCGGGTGAAGACCGCCTGGATGGCACTCGCCACCTCGAGGTCCTCGGTGGCGATGACCGCGGCGGCGGCCTTGCCGGCGAGGATCTCGCTCGCGATGTTGGGCCCGGTGAGTGCGGCGACCGGGTGCCCCGACACCACTTCCTTGATGACTTCGGTCATCCGCAGGTGGGAACCCCGTTCGAGGCCCTTGGACAGGCTGACCACCGGGATCCACGGACGCATGAAGGGTGCCGCGTCCTCGAGGACCCGGCGGAATCCACTGGTCGGAACGCCGAGCACGAGCAGGTCGGCCCCACAGACCGCCTCCTCCAGGTCAGCGGTCGCCGAGAGCGAGGTGTCGAGTCCGAAGCCGGGGAGATAGTGCGGGTTCTCGTGATCCTCGCGGACCGATCGGGCCACTTCGGGGTCCCTGGCCCACAGCACGGTGTCGTGTCGGGCCGCCACCAGCGACGCCACCGTCGTCCCCCACGAGCCTCCCCCGAGGACTGCGATCTTCACCAGGCAGACGGTAGTGCAGGGCCGGACCCGACGCGCCCCGTCGTCCACCCCGTCGTCCGCCTCCGAGTCACGCGCCCGACGTCGACACGCGCGTCGACATGCATCGCGACACGCACGTCGACACACACGTCGACTGGATGGCGCGCCCCACAGCGACAGGCCACGGCACCGCCGCCCCAGGCGGGACCGGGATCAGTCCTTCGGGCGGGTGGCCAGCCATCGGGCGAACTCGTCCGAGGTGCCCAGAGCCACCAAGGTACGGACACCGAAGCCACTGGCGCCTTTGGTGTTGTACCAGCGGTTGTCCTCGGAGCGGGACGGACCGGCGATGTCGAGGTGTGCCCACGGCACGTCGGCCACGAATTCGCGCAGGAGCAGTGCC
>Ga0302196_10002445_pt1 | contig 17288 bp, 10 predicted proteins | sample II_Bog_N1_3_FD_198794 | JGI IMG/M metagenome (GOLD analysis project Ga0302196, IMG submission 198794) | Peat permafrost microbial communities from Stordalen Mire near Abisko, Sweden - II_Bog_N1_3 | ecosystem: Environmental > Terrestrial > Soil > Wetlands > Peat | place: Sweden: Abisko...
TTCCTGATCTCTGAACCCTGACACGTGCGCTAATTTACATTCCCCCCCCCCTGAGCCGCGTATCGCAACTGGGTGCGTCACGGTTGAGGCGCTGGCATCAGGGGCGGAGGACTGGCGATTGCCTGTTCTCGATGTACCACCGGCTTGTTAAGCAAGTGACCTTTGCAGGTTGACCGCTACGACAATCGCGACGAGTGGTAAATCGCCAAAACACTGCTGGAGCGCTAAAGGACTCTTGGGGCGCCAGGTCCTCCCCCTGCGGTCGCTTCCCTCGGAAACGTAGGGGACGGTCCACTTTTGGGGTACATCCTCAGCGTGGCTCGTCGCATAGAATCGTTCTATGTGTGGAATTGTCGGTTATGTTGGTCCCAAGAAAGTGGTCCCCGTCATCATCGAGGGGTTGCGGCGGCTTGAATACCGCGGTTACGACTCGGCTGGCATCGCAGTCGGCAGTCCAACAAGCCCCACGCTTCAATTGCGCCGTGCCAAGGGCAAGCTGGCCAACCTGGAAGAGGTGCTGCGCGAGCAGCCGCTGGAGGGCTCCTTCGGCATTGGCCACACGCGGTGGGCCACGCATGGGCGGCCTACGGAAGAGAATGCTCACCCGCATCGGGACTGCTCCGGGCGCATCGTCGTGGTGCACAACGGCATTGTGGAAAATTACCTTGACCTGAAGCACGAACTCACGGCGCAGGGGCACAAGTTCGTCACTGAGACGGACACCGAGATCATCGCCCACCTGATCGAGCAGGTGCAGATGGATGCGGAGGCCGCGGGCGAGCCGGTTCTACTGGAAGTTGCCGTGCGGCGCGCGGTGAAGCGCCTCACCGGAGCGTTTGCTCTGGGCGTTCTGTCTGCCGCGGAACCGGACAAGATTGTCGCCGCGCGCTCCGGGCCTCCGGTGGTAATCGGCGTGGGCGAGGGCGAGTCGTTTGTGGCCTCCGACGTGCCGGGCATTCTGCATCACACGCGCAACATCTACTTCCTGGCCGACGGCGATATGGCCATCCTGACCCTGGCCGGTGTTGAGCTGACCGACTTCGACGGCAAACCGATCCATCGCGAGATCACGCGCATTCAATGGGATCCGATTCAGGCGGAAAAGGGCGGCTACAAGCACTTCATGCTCAAGGAGATCTGGGAGCAGCCGCGGGCCATTACCGACACCACGCTGGGGCGCGTGTCGCTCGACTCGGGCAAGGTGTACCTGGGTGAGATGAAGATCTCCGACGAGGAGCTGGCCGCGGCATCGAGCATCAACATTGCCGCCTGCGGCACCAGCTGGCACGCGGCGCAGGCGGGCAAGTACATGATCGAGCGGCTGGCGCGGCTGCCGGTGGACGTGGACTACGCCAGCGAATACCGCTATCGCAATCCGATTCCCGACCGCAACGCGCTGGGGCTGCTGATTACCCAATCGGGCGAGACCGCCGACACGCTGGCGGCACAGCGGGAGATGATTGCGCTAGGATCGAAGACCGTGGCCATTTGCAACGTGGTGGACGCGATGGTGGCGCGGGAGGCTCACGGCGCGATCTATACGCACGCCGGGCCGGAGATCGGCGTTGCTTCCACCAAGGCTTTCACCGCGCAGCTCACGGCGCTGTTTCTGCTGGCGCTGAAACTGGGCCAGTTGCGCGGGCGGCTCGACACGGAACGGTCGGTGGCGCTGATTGAAGAGCTGAGCCGAATTCCGGCCAAGATTGAAGAGGTTCTGCGCTCGCGCTCGGCGCAGTGCGAGCAGCTGGCCGCGAGTTTTTCTACGGCGCGGGATTTTCTTTACCTGGGCCGCGGCATTCACTTTCCCATTGCTCTGGAAGGCGCGCTGAAGCTGAAGGAGATCTCCTACATCCACGCCGAGGGCTACCCGGCGGGCGAGATGAAGCACGGGCCCAACGCGCTGATCGACGAGACGCTGCCGGTGGTGGTGCTGGTGACGAGGGACGTGCACGACCCTGCGTCGAAGCTGCGCTATGAGAAGACGCTGTCCAACATCCAGGAAGTGACGGCGCGCTCGGGCCGCGTGATCGCTGTCGCGACCGAGGGTGACACCACCATCGGCGGCCTGGTGGAGCACGTGATCTTTGTGCCGCCTGCCTTCGAGCTGCTTTCTCCGCTCATTGAAGTCGTCCCGCTGCAGTTGCTGGCGTATTACATCGCTGTCCGGCGCGGCTGCGATGTGGACCAGCCGCGGAATCTGGCCAAGTCGGTGACGGTGGAGTAGGGGTATGGTGCGATTCGCGAATCGCCACAGGACGGGGCGAACCCGATTTAGTTGTTCGCTAGCGCCAGGGTCAGGACGGTGATGTCGTCTTCCTGGCCAAAGCGCTGGGCGGCTTCGGCGATGGCGTGGGCGGGCTGAAGGGTGAGGCTGGAGAGGCGATCAAAGCCGTAGAGCTCGCCGGCTGCGGAGCGCGCTTCCGGAACGCCGTCGGAGAGCAGGACGAGACGCTCACCGGGTGCGAGGTGGCCGCAGATCAGCTCATAGTTCTGGTCGGGCACCAGACCGAGCGGCAGGGCGGGCGGGGTGTCGAGCTCACGGCCGGAGAGATAGGGTGCGATGTGTCCGGCGTTGGCCAGCGAGAACTCGCCGGAGAGCGCGATGCGGATGCAGCAGGCGGTAGTGAAGCCCAGCTGGCCCTGGGCGATGAGCGCACTGTTCAGGGCGTTGAGGATGTCGGCTGGGTCGTTGGAGGTCTCGCGGCGCAGGACGCCGAGGATCATGGCCACGCGCATGGCGGCGGTGAGACCCTTTCCCGACACATCGCCGACAATGGCGGTGAGGGAGCCATCCGGCGCGGGGGAGACGAAGAAGAAGTCTCCGCCAACCTCGCTGGCAGGCAGGTAGACGGACTCGACCTGAAAGCCGGGGGTGGGGCGGGAGGCGCTCTGCAGCAGCAGTTGCTGCACGGTGCTGGCGGCCTGAAGCTCGGCCGCAAATGCGGCCCGGGCGCGGGCGGCATCCACCATTTCAGCGCAGAGCAGCGAGTTGGCGATGGCGGCGGCGGTTTGCAGAGCGATGGTGTTCAGCAGCTTGAGATTGGCCGCCGAGTACGTTGCTCCCGGGGCGGTGTTGGCCATGGCGATGACGCCGACATTGCGCTGGCCGGCGCGCAGAGGCGCGCAGATCAAGGCGTTCAGTGCGCGCTCGGAGTCGAGAGCGCGGGGATCGGAGGCGCAGTCGTTGACGATTTCGGCGATGCCTCGTTCGAGGATGGAGGCCGCGAACTGGGAACCGGGCGACAGGGGACCGGGGCCATTTGCTGCTTCGCCGTTGAGCGTGTTGAAGGACGCGGCGGAGCAGAGCGGGCCGTCGGGTTTCTCCATCACCAGAATGCCGCCGTGGGTGGCGGGAATGAGGCGCTGCGCCTGGGCAAGGGCGGACTGGCCGACAGTGGAGAGGTTGAGCAGGGCTGCGAGCTGCTCGGAGAGCTGCTCAATGAGATGGACTTCGCGGTAGAGATGAAGCACCTCGGCGGCGAGGGAACGGCCTTCGGACTCGCGTGCGGCCATGTGCGTGAGCAGCAGAGCCAACGCGGCGGCGGCCGCCGCGGCTCCGACTACAAAGCCGAGCGTGGCATCTTCGAGCACGACCGGCACATGGGACTGGCCGTCTGCGCTCCCAGAAGAAAGCTCGCCGAGGAGCAGCTTGCCGGAGGGATCGACGACGCAGGTGTTGGCGCCGAGGCTCTCCCGCAGCGCGGTGAGCGCAGTGAAACCGCCGGACCGGGGGCTGAGCAGAGATCGGAGCGTCACACTCGGCATAGGCCTCACAATCCGGGCGCGGGCAGGCCAAGTACGGAGCGGGCTTTGGCGACCAGGGCATCGGGGTCGAAGGGCTTGGTCATGTAGAGGTCCGCGCCCACTTCGAGGCCCCGCTGGCGATCGAACTCCTGGCCTTTGGCAGTGAGCAGGATGATGTGGATGTGGCCGAAGCCCAGCTCGTTCTTGACGGCGTTGCAGACGTCGAAGCCGTTTTTCTTGGGCATCATCACGTCGAGGAAGACAAGATCGGGCTGCTCAAGGCGGATGGTCTCAAGCGCCTCCTCGCCATTGGCGGCTGTGAATAGCTCCACGCCTTCGTCCTCCAGCTCTTCGAGCGATTGCTGGATAAGCGTGCGTAGGTGGGGTTCGTCGTCAACGATGAGTATTTTCATGGTTTTCATTGATAGATAAGAAAGAGAACGTTCTCCATGCCTTTCTCGAAGCGCAGCGCGCGCACCGCTTCGTTATTGGAGAGGAGGGAACTGAGGACGATGATGTCGGGCTTGGAGAGAACAGCCCGCGAGACGAGTTCGGAACCGTTGGATTCCATGACCTCGTAACCGCGCGTTTCGAGCACATCGGTGAGCGTGCGGATGGTGGAAACATCCTCGTCCACCACCATGACCTTCTTCTTCGACTTGCCCTGATCGAGCAGTGCGTCGACTTCATGGAAGAGCGAAGCCGTGTCGATGGGCTTGGTGAGATAGCGGTCAACGCCGAGGCGGAATCCGCGCTCCTTGTCCTCGACGATGGAGAGGATGATGATGGGAATGTCCATGGTGGCGGGGTCGTTTTTGAGCACGGCGGCCACATCGAAGCCGTTCATCTCGGGCATCATGACATCGAGGATGATGAGGCCGGGCGTCTCCTCGCGAATCAGCGCGAGAGCCTTGCGGCCATCTTCGGCAAGGCGCACGGTGTATCCGGCTTCGGTGAGTTCCTGTTGCAGCAGGGAGCGGATGTTGGGGTCGTCATCGACCACCAGAACGAATTTGTCGCGGGGCTGGTGAGAGGGCACGCGCTCGCGCAACTGGCGAACCAGGGACTCGATGTCGACCGAGCGGCGCTTGGGCAATAGCTCGAGCTGCGCGGGATTGCCGATGACCGGGAGCGTGAAGGAGAAGGTGCTTCCCTTGCCGGGCTCGCTCACGACCCAGATGCGGCCGCCGTGGTACTCGACAATCTCCTTGCAGATGGGCAGGCCCAGGCCGGTGCCTTTGGGCTTGTCGGTGAGCGTGTCGCCGACCTGCTTGAACTTCTCGAAGACCTTTTGCTGATCGGCCGAGGCAATGCCGATGCCGGAGTCGCGCACGCCGACGACGAGCTCATTGCCATCGAGACGGGCGGACAGGGTGATCGAGCCGGAGTCAGTGAACTTGACGGCATTGGAGATGAGGTTGATGACCACCTGAATGAGCCGGTCGAGATCGCCGTTGACGGAAGGCAGATCGGCATCGATGGCGCGCACCAGGGTGAGCTTGCGGGCTTCAAACAGGGACGCTGTTGCGGCGATGGCGCGCTCGATCACGTCGGATACGGAGACGGTGCCCATGTTCCAGGTAAATTTGCCGGCTTCGATCTTGGCCAGATCGAGAACGTCGTCAATCAACTTGGTGAGCCGCTCGCCCTCGCTGACCACGACATCGAGATTCTCGATGACCTGGCGCTTGGTCTGCTGCACCTTGCGGTCGTCTTCGGGGATCATGGGGAAGAGGCGGTCTTCAAGGCGGCGGCGGATGATTTTCGCGAAGCCGAGCACGGAGGTGAGGGGTGTGCGCAACTCGTGGCTGACGGTGGACAGGAACGAGCTCTTGGCGGCATCGGCTTCTTCGGCGGCGGCGCGCGCCTGGCTGGCGTCTTCAAAAAGTTTGGCGTTGTGGAAGGCTACGCCGACGGCCGAGGCGACGGTTGACAGAAGACGTTGATCGGCTCCGGTGAAGCGGCCTTCCTGATCGGTTGATTGAACGCTGATGACGCCGATGGTCTGCCCGCCAGAGGGAATGGGGACGCCGAGATAGGATGCGATCTGGCGGCCGATCTGTTCAATGCCCAGGCGTTCGCGATTGCGGTCCATCTCCTCATTGATGAGCAGCGGCTGTCCGGTGCGGATGATCTGCGAGGTGAGACCGGAGCCGAAGGGGCGCGAGTGCGCATCTTCGCCGAAGCTGTAGGGGAAGTGGAGCATCATCGTGGCTCGGTCGAGCAGCGAGACATAGACGATGGGCGCGTGAAACAGGTCGCGGACCTGGTCGCCGACCAGCTCGATGAGCCGGTCCTTGTCGAGCTGCGTGGCCAGGGCCTGGGTGATGTGATTGATGGTGACCAGCTCGGCGGCGCGCTCGCGCACTTCGCGTTCGCGCTCATTGATGACCAGGTAAGCGTTGGCGTTGTCGAGGGCGATGGTGGTGTAAGCGGCCAGGTTTTCAAGCAGGCTGAGGTGCTGCTCGGTGTAAGCATTCTTGCGGAAGCTCTGGATGCTCAACGCGCCCAGCACGCGCTCCTGTGCGATGAGCGGCAGATAGATCATGGACGCGGGCGGCTGCGCCTCGCTGCCGTCTTCGAGTGCGCCGCCGCGGTGCTCGTAGGAGGGGATGTACTGCGCGAACTCCGTGGCGACGTCGTTGAGCAAGATCGGTTGGCGATGGTCGATGCACCAAACGGCGAACTGGCTCTTGTCGTCGGTGCTGCGCGTATAGGGCGCATAGCGCTTGCCGTTTTCGATGGCGAGCGTGTATTCGATGAGGTGCTTTTCCGGCCGGTAGAGGCCGACGCCGAAGATGCTCGCATCGACGATCTGGTTGACGCGCTCGTAAAGCTTGAACAGGATGGTATTCAGATCGAGCGAGGCGGTGATCTCCTTGCCGATTTCGCTGAGCAGCTCGATCGAGTCCTTCTGCGCCGCGATTTCCGCGGCCTGGGCGCGAATCTCCTGGGTGCGTTCGTTGACGGTGGATTCGAGAGCTTTGGCCTGGGCTTCCAGGGCGTCGGTCTTGCGGCGGGCCTTTTTCCGCTCGTGGCTGCTGATCAGCATCCACGCGGCCAGGGCGAGGAGCACAAAGAGGATGCCATAGAAAGCGTAGGCGAAGCCGGTGCGGTACCAGGGCGGCAGGATGGAGAACGCGTAGCTTGCTTCCTGGCCGGTGCGGCCATCGTCGGCGCGCGATCGCACGCGAAAGCGATACCGGCCGGGGCCGAGGCCGCTGTAGTTGGCCTCCTTCTGCTTGCCCCAGGCCGACCAATCCTTGTCCGCGCCTTCCAGCAGATACTGGTATTCAATGTCTTCCGGATTCTCGTAGCTCAGAGCGGCGAACTGAAAGCGCAGCGCATTGCTGCCCGGCGGCAGACGCAGGTCTTTGGCGTCCGCAACGGCGGTGCCACCGAAGACTACATTCGACCCGGCATTGACCTGGCGCACCAGTGTGGGAAACGGCTGCGGCGGCGCTTGATTTTTGTCGGGTGCGAAACGGATCAACTGTTCGCCCGTGATCCAGACGGCGCCATCGGGCTCGGTGCGCAGGTAATAAATGCCAAAGCGGGTGAGGCGGCGGTAGGAGTCTTCATCGACGTGCCAGCTCCCGTCACCTTGCCGGCTGAAGAGACCCAAACGCCGCCCGTCTGAAGAGTTGGTCAGCGACCAGAAGCTGCCGCTCGCGCTTGCATCGTCTCTCTTGAATGGAGCCAGGTAGGAGGTCGCGTCTGGAGAATCGACGGGAAGGAGAAAGTGGTTGTCGACGACGAACTTCCCCGCTGCGGGGTCCCAGCGAAAGACGTCCTTCGAGTGATCGATGGAAACAAAGATACTTCCCGCGACGAATCCCACATAGCTGGTGCCTTCCGGCAAGCCTTCCTTCTTTGAGATTTCCTGGACCTTGGAGTCTCTCATGCCGGTGGGCGCGACCTCGACCCGAAGCACCTTGCCGGGGCCACCACTGGCCCAGAGATTTCCCTCGGCGTCTTCGGCCAGGTTCCTGGATTCGTAGATGAGCTTCGGCAGTCTGCCCTCATCGATCCAGGCGTGTCCATCCCAGCGCATGGAACCCAATCCGTCGGAATGACCGATGAAGATCCGCTCCGGCGTTTTTCTGGATTGCAGGATCTGATAGGTCTGCTCTTGTGGGCCGCGCACGGCGGGCATGGCAGGCAGCAGCTTGTCGCCGGCCACTTTCAAAACGCCCTCGCTGGTGGCGGCCAGCAACTGGTCGGGCGCCTTGCCGGCGGCGTCTTTGAAGACCAGCAGAGTCCAGCCCTGGACTGCGCCGGAAAGCGGGACAAAGACCGGCCGTCCGGTCTGCTTGTCGGGCACGAGCCGCGCGACGGCTGCCGAGCCCACCGACGAAGCGTAAATCGACCCGTCGAAACGAGCCACGTCGAGATCGCCGTCGCGGAGGAAGATGGAGATCGGGGAGTTGACTTCCACACGGGAGATGCCGGTGTCGGTCCCCAGCCACAGAGCGCCATCGCGATCCTGGTAGGCCGTGAGGGTGCCCGAGCTGGCCAGCCCGGCAGCCCGATCGACGATCTGCAGCAACTTGCCGTCGTGCGACAGGATGACAGCACCGCCGGTCAAGGTGGTTACGCACAGGCTGCCATCGGCCAGCACGATCGAGGAGTAGATCCGGTGATCCTTCAGGTAATCGTCAGCCTGGGTGGGGAAAGGGGTGACCTTCTGGCCATCGTAGAGAGTGAGCAACTGATCGCGCGCGGAGACCAGGATGCGGCCGTCATCGTAGGGATGAAGGAAGAGCTTGACGGAGGATTGATAGGCATCGCCGCCGGGGACGGGGCGCAGCTCATCGCCGACGATCTCTTCGAGGCCGACTCCGGACTGGGAGGTGTAAATGTGTCCGCGAATGGCCGAGAGGGCTTGAAATCTGTCTTTCGGCGAGGCAGGCGACCAGACCTTCATGCGGGCGCCATCCCAGCGGAAGAGCAGCTCGTAGGAGCGGAAGAAGACGCCCTGGGGAGTGACCAGTGTTTGCCATACGCTGGTAAAGCCGCGGTCGCCAGGCGGCACCTTGTCGAGGATGGAGACAAAGTGCTGGGTACCGGAGGCGTCGGGATCGAGGTAGCCGAAATCCGCGGCGGCGCCCACCCAGATCTTGCCTGAATCGTCCATGACCATGGAACGAAGGACGCTGGAAGGGGTGAAGATCTTTCGCCAGGTAACGCCGTCAAACTCAAGGATGGTGCCGCCGGAGATGCCGAAGTACATGACCCCACGGCGGTCCTGAAGGGCGGTCCAGGTTTCGGGATAGAGGCCGACTTCCTTGGTGCTGTAGTTCTCCAGGACCGGCATGCCCACTTCCGCCCTGGTCTGGAGGGGAGATTGCGGCAGTTGCGCAATGCCGGCAGGAGCGGCGCAGATCGGCATGACCGCCAGGGCAAGGAGCAGCGGCAACCGGCATTTGCAGTGAGCAACGAGGGCTGAAGACAACAAGGATTTCAAATTGATACCTGAAGGATCGGGCAAACGTCGGAGTCGCAGGGGGAAAGACTTTGGTAGAACCGCATGGTACCATGGGGCGTTTTGCGGGCGCAAGCCGAGAAGCGCCAGCGGGTTACGCGACATACGCACGGCTCATAGCAGGGGAGCGCCGGTCTTGGCCCGCACTTCTTCCTGAGTGACGCCAGGGGCTAGCTCGACCAGGCGCAGTCCATCTGGATCCACATCGAGGACGCAGAGGTCGGTGATGATGCGATGGACGACGCGCCTTCCGGTGAGCGGCAGCGTGCATTCGCGCAGGATCTTGGGTGCGCCGTCCCGGGCCGCGTGTTCCATGATGACGACGACGCGCTTGACGCCGGCGACCAGGTCCATGGCGCCGCCCATGCCCTTGGCGAGCTTGCCGGGGATCATCCAGTTGGCCAGGTCGCCTTTTTCCGACACCTGCATGGCGCCGAGGAGGGCCAGCTGCACGTGGCCGCCGCGGATCATGGCGAAGGAGTCGGCGCTGGAAAAGAAGCTGGCTCCGGGCAGCGTGGTGACGGTCTGCTTGCCGGCGTTGATGAGGTCGGGATCGACTTCGCCTTCGCTGGGGAATGGGCCGATGCCGAGCAGGCCGTTCTCCGATTGCAGAGTGATCGTGATGCCGGCGGGAATATAGTTGGCGACCAGCGTGGGGATGCCGATGCCGAGGTTGACGTAAGTGCCGTCGCGGAGCTCCTGGGCGGCGCGCTGCGCCATTTGATCGCGGGACCAGGGCATGGGTCAGGCCTTTCTGACAGTACGTTGTTCGACACGGTTGACCGGGTGCGGATTGTGGACGACGCGCTGCACGAAGATGCCGGGCGTGTGGACGAGGTCGGGGTCGATCTCACCGGCTTCAACGACGATTTCGGCTTCAGCGACGGTGACTTTGCCGCACATGGCGGCGAGGGGGTTGAAGTTGCGCGCGGTTTTGCGATAGACGAGGTTGCCGGCGGTGTCTGCCTTCCAGGCTTTGACGAGGGCGAGGTCGGCGCGGATGCCGCGCTCGAGGATGTAGGTCTGGCCGTCGAAAGCTTTTTCTTCCTTGCCTTCGGCGACCAGCGTGCCGACGCCGCTGCGGGTGTAGAAGCCGGGGATGCCTGCGCCGCCGGCGCGCATGCGCTCGGCAAGACTGCCCTGGGGGCAGAACTCGACTTCAAGCTCGCCGGAGAGATACTGGCGCTCGAACTCGGCGTTCTCGCCGACGTAGCTGGAGATCATTTTTTTGATTTGCCGGCGCTTGAGCAGGAGGCCGAGGCCCCAGTCGTCGACGCCGGCGTTGTTGCTGGCGATGGTGAGGCCGGAGACGCCGCTCGAGCCGAGGGCGGCGATGAGCGCCTCGGGAATGCCGCAGAGGCCGAAGCCGCCGACGGCGAGCGAGAGGTTGTCGCGGAGCAGGCCGGCGAGGGCGGATTCGGCGTTGGGGTAGAGCTTGTTCATTCCCTATCCAGACCAGCCGGGACCGGAGTCATTGTTTGATTGACCATTGGAGAAGGCCTCCGTATCGAGACATTCGAGAGCAGTTGCCACGGCAGCTCGTTCGCGCAGCTCGGCAACTGGGCAAGCATACCGCAAAAGGTCAAATGTCCGGAATCTCATTTCGACAGTCGGAACATCACTACGCCGCCCTGGGGCGGGGTCACGGTGAAGGAATCCCGGATGAGCCCAACGTCCTTGTGTGTCCAAAGATCGCGAGCATGGACGGGGCCACTGAATCCAAGATCCCGGAGCCGCACCGTGACCGGCTGAGGCACGTCGTCGGTGACAAAGTTGAACACGGCCACAGCCTTGGCGCCATCGGCCAGGGTACGCGCCCAAACCTGGGGTGGGCCCAGGCGAAAGCCTTGTGCGCCGAGCTTGTCCTGATCGACGGCGATGACGTCCTTGTTCATCAGGATGCTCTTTGTGGTCTCATCCATTTTGCCGAGGTCATTGCCTGCCAGCAGCGGGGCGGCGAGGATGGCCCACAGACTCATCTGGGTGCGGTATTCATCGGCGGTCATGCCGCCGTTGCCCACTTCAAGCATGTCGGGATCATTCCAGCGGCCGGGCTTCGAGTAGCGTTCCAGACCCGCCTGGGAGAAGCCGATCAGCGCCATGCTGCGAAAGCTGTCGCTGATGTCATCGGTGGTGCGCCACAGGTTGCCGCCGACGTCTTCGCCCCACTCCCAAACTGACTCGACGCCATACTGACAGATGCTGTAGACGATGGGACGGCCTGTTGCGATGAGTGCGCGGTGCATCTTCGCATAAGCATCGCGCATAATCGCCGAGGCCTTGCTGGGATCCTGACCGGGGTCGTAGAGATCCATGATGGAGCGGAGTCCGCACAGGTCGTACTTGAGGAAATCGACGCCCCACGCTGCGTAGGTTGCAGCGTCTTGTGCTTCGTGTCCATAGCTGCCTTCAAAGCCGGCGCATGTTTTAGGGCCGGGCGAAGAGTAGATTCCGAACTTGAGGCCCCTGGAGTGGATGTAATCGCCGAGCGCCTTCATGTCAGGAAACTTTCCGTTGGGGTGGATGTTGCCCTGCGCGTCGCGTTCGCCTTCCCAGGTGTCGTCGACATTGACGTAGACATATCCGGCGTCGCGCATTCCGCTTTCGACCATGGCATCCGCGGCGGCGCGGACATCGGCATCGGTCACCTTTTCCGCGAAGTGGTTCCAGCTGTTCCAGCCCATGGGCGGTGTGGCGGCGAGCTTCGCGGATTGCGCAAGGAGGGCAGACGAGAGTGCCGCACCGATGGCGAGCGCGGCGGCGAGGAAGGCGCAGCAGGAATTCAGAGGACGGGCGATCCGATTGGTCATTTTTCTTCCTGATGCGAGCCGGTATCGAAGCAAAGCAGGGTTTAGGTTTGCGTGGCGATCTGGGAGGCGGTGCGCTGACGCCAGAGGCCGCGGGTGAAGTCGGGGAACTTTTCAGGGGCGCTGCCGTTGGCGACCGATGCGCGGCTGAGCGGGCCGGGCGCGGACCAGGCAGCGGCGTCGTAGACATCCATATCGGGCGGGAGGCCCTCGCGGAGGCACTGGACGAGGCGATAGAGCATGATGAAGTCCATGCCGCCGTGGCCGCCGAGCTTTTGGGCGATCTCGCCCTCGGACTTCCAGAGCGGGTGCTGGTGCTCCTTCCAGGAGTCGATGCCGGCCCAGTCTTCGCCGCCGGCCTGGCCGTCGAAGTAGATGCGCGGAGGGTAGTCGGCAAAGATGCCCTTGGTGCCGGCGATCATGTTGATGCGGTCGTAGGGATGGGGATTGACGGTGTCGTGCTTGAGGGTGATGTTGAGGCCGTTGGCGGTTTTGATGAGCGAGGTGTTCATGTCGCCGTCAATATACTTCTCGGCCCAGCGGGGGTCGCTGGGGGCGAGATGGGCTTTGCGGTACTCGTCGAGGCCGCGCTGCGGGGTGCTGACGCTGACGAGATAGTCGAAGCGGTCGCCGCGCTGGATGCCCATGTAGTTGGCCACGGGGCCGAGGCCGTGGGTGGGGTAAAGATTGCCGTTGCGCTGGGTGTGGACGGTGCGACGCCAGAGGCCCTCGCCCTTGTTGGAGAACAGCTCCTCGCGCAGGTCGTGGAGGTAGGCGCCTTCGCCGTAGAGCAGGTCGCCGAACAGGCCCTGGTGGACCATGCGCAGGATGAGGGTCTCGTTGTAGCCGTAGCAGCAGTTCTCAAGCATGATGCAGTGGCGGCGGGTTTTCTCGGAGGTGTCGACGAGTTTCCAGCAGTCCTCAATGGTGGTGGCGGCGGGGACTTCGACGGCGGTGTGCTTGCCGTGGGTCATGGAGGCGACGGCCATTTCGACGTGCCAGTTCCAGGGCGTGGCGATGAGGACGAGATCAAGATCGTCGCGGGCAACGAGAGACTCAAAGGCGTGATCGCCGCTGGTGTAGAGCTGGGGCGCGGGCTGGCCGGCTTTCACGACGAGCGATTGCGCATGCTCGGCTTTGTCGCGCACGACGTCGCAGAGGGCGAGGACCTTGACGTCGGCGGCGAGCAGGTTGCCGAGCAGGCTGGTGCCGCGGCCGCCGGTGCCGATGAGGCCGATGCGCGGGGCTGCTACCGGCGCGAAGGGCACGCCGATCATGGTGGCGGCGTGCGGCTGGGCAGACTCGGCGCGCAGCTCGGGAATGGCGGCGGCTGCGGCGGTGATGCTGCCGAGGCGGAGGAACTCTCTGCGGGAAACGTCGTTGATTAAATCGGAGATGTTCTTTTCCATGGCCTTCCTGTCGTTGTGCGGGTGGCTTTGGGCTGCGTTCACCATGATATTCCAGATGGGCGTCGGCGGACAGGGTGGAGTGCCGGAGCGTGGCGGCGCGAACGCAATTCTTGAGTGGTCTGGCGCATTGGGGATGTGGTACCTTTCAGGTGACTTTCCCCAAGGCGAAAGACGGGAGCCGTACGCGCAAAGTTTACGGCGGAGGGCGACAGTGTCTGCAACAACCGTGACGGAGATTTCCAGAGGCAAGGATGCGCCGCAACTGCGGCAGGTACCGGCGCCGGCGCCGCCCAGAAACATTGCCGTGGACGCGTATCGCGGGCTGGTGATGCTGCTGATGATGGGCGAGATCATGCAGTTTGCCAAGGTGTACAAGGCGTTTCCGGGGAGCACGTTCTGGCGGATTCTGGCGTTCAACCAGTCGCATGTGCAGTGGTCGGGGATGGGATTGCACGACACGATCCAGCCGGGGTTCAGCTTTCTGGTGGGCGTGGCGCTGCCGTACTCGATCGCCAGCCGCACGGCGAAGGGGCAGAGCTTCAAGAAGCAACTGCTGCACACGATGTGGCGCAGCCTGGTGCTGATCTTGCTGGGATTCTTTTTGCGCTCGACGCAGAGCACGCAGACGTATTTCACGTTTGAAGACACGCTGACGCAGATTGGACTGGGATTTACGTTTGCGTTTCTGCTGGCGCACTGCCGGCCGAAGTGGCAGTGGACGGCGATTGGCGGGATTCTGTTTGCCTATTGGCTGGCGTGGGCGCTCTACCCGGCTCCGGGGGCGAACTTTGACTGGCAGGCGGTGGGCGTTCCCAACAACTGGCCGTATAACTTTTCGGGGTTCGCTTCGCACTGGAACAAGAACAGCAACCTGGGGCAGGCGTTCGACGTGTGGTTTCTGAACCTGCTGCCGCGCGCTTCGCGGTTTGCGTTCAACGACGGCGGGTATCTGACGCTGAGCTTCATTCCCACGCTGGGCACGATTCTGCTGGGGCTGCGGGCGGGCGAGTGGTTCCGCGCGGCGGCGCCGAAGATTCCGGTGAAGAAGTTTGCGATTGCGGCGGTGGTGCTGATTGCTGCCGGAGTGCTGCTGCACGTGACCGGCATTTGCCCGATCGTGAAGCGGATCTGGACGCCGAGCTGGACGCTGTTCAGCGGCGGCGTCTGCTTCGCGTTTCTGGCCGCGTTCTCATGGGTTATCGACGTGAAGGGCTATCGGCGCTGGGCGTTTCCGCTGATGGTGGTGGGCATGAACTCGATTGCCGCCTACCTGATTGCGCACCTGTGGGAAGACTTTATTGTTGAGAGTCTGCACATTCATCTTGGGTACAGGATCTTCCAGGTGTTCGGCACGGGGCTGGAGCCGCTGATGGTGGGCATCGCGGTGATGCTGACTTACTGGCTGATCCTTTATTGGATGTACCGGCGGAAGATTTTTCTCAGGGTGTGAGCGCGGGCCTGGGGGAAGAGGCTTGAGACCGCCTCAAGTTTGTCATTGATTGAGCCGATGAACAGTTCGGAATGGACTCTCGAGCCATGCAATCTGCGTCCGCGGCACGCACTGAGCCGGTTACGGCGGTAGCGGAGCGGTGCGTGGCGCGGCGGCCGATTCTGGATGTGCGTGGCCGCGTGCACGGCTATGAGTTGCTGTTGCGCGATGGCGGGCTGGACGGCCTGGAGCGCTATACAAACGGACTGCCCGGTTTTGTGAGCTGTACGGCGGACTCGCTTCTGGGGCAGCCGGGGCAGACGCCGCCGGCTGCGACGACGGTGCTGGTGATTGCGGCAGCCACCGAACCAACCCCGGAGCTGCTTAAAGTCTGCGTGGCACTGAGAGCCGCGGGTTTCCAACTGGCGCTTGCGGGCGAACCGCGCAACGGGCGGGGACTGGCCGAACGCGCCGATTACATTGTGGTGGATTCGAGCGGCCTGGACGACGAAGCGCGCGGCCGGCTGCGCTCGTTTGCGGCGACAAAGATCGCCAGGAATGTTGCCACGCAGGAAGACTTTCAGCAGGCCGCGGCAGCTGGCTGCACGCTGTTTGAGGGCGACTATTTTTGCCAGCCGGGGATGGCGAAGAATCGCAAGACGACAGGGAACCGGTTCTTTCATTTCGAGCTGCTGCGCCACTTGAATCGGGAGCCGATCGATCTGAAGAAGGTGGCCGAGCTGGTACTGCGCGATGCGGCGCTGACGTACAGGCTGCTGCGGCTGGTGAACTCGCCCCTGTGTGCGATTCAGCGCGAGGTGACATCGATTGAGGCGGCGCTGATCATCATTGGCGAGCAGGCATTTCGGCGCATGGCGACGCTGGCAATCCTGAGCGAACTGAACGACGGGCAGCCGCAGGAGATTCTGCAGATGGCGCTGGTGCGGGCGCGGTTCTGCGCGCTGGCGGCGGCGCAGAGCGCGCGGGACGCAGGCGAGCAGTATCTGCTGGGGTTGCTGAGCCTGCTGCCGGCGATGCTGGGGCTGCCGATGGAGGCGCTGACGCCGTCGTTGCCGCTGCGGGCTGGGATTCGCGAGGCGCTGGAAGGCACAGCGAATGCCGAGCGCGCGCTGCTGGGGTGGCTGGAGTTGCACGAGCATGGCGACTGGGCGGCGTGCGATGCGCTTGCCACGGCTGGCAGCCTGAAGGCTGGGGCGCTGACGCGCTGTTATGGTGAGGCGATCGACTGGGCCAGTGCGACGCTGCGAGCGGCGGCTTAGGAAAGGCGGCGGGCCGTCGCGGTTATCGCGCGTGATTCGATCCGGGCCTGAAGGCCGGCTGCGTGCGAAGGCATTTCAGGGGCCTGAAGGCCCCTGCTCCCTCCGCGATTGGCAGCCGGAGCCGTGAATTGAGTTGGGCTCCATCGAGCTGCTGCGCTGGGATTGGCAGGACATTTCTCGGGGCGACGAGCGAGCGATGTTCAGAGCTGCGCTGCTAGAGCAGTTCTCCAATTCATGTGCTCTGTTTAGTTGCGTGCAAGGTGGCTCTTTCTTAAGGAAAAAGCCACTTATCATCGTGCTTTCGGTGTACAGCAAGTTGGAGAACAGCTATAACTCCGCGGCGCGAATGCGCATGTTCTTTGCGAAGGCCTCATCATCCGCGGAACCTGCTTCCATGGAATCGAGATTGATGTGGACGTTTGCCAGCGCGCCCTGGATGGCGGCGGCGGCGAGGGCGATGGATGTGGTGAGGTCAGACTTCATCATGGGGCTGGAGATTGCGCCGAGGGTCGCGGCGATTTGCGCGACTTCCGCGGCGCGTTCGGCGACACGGAGGGGGACGGTTGCTGCTTCGCGCAAGGCAGCGTTGATGAGGGCTGCGCTGTCTTCTGATTCCTTTGCGGCTTTGTAGGCTTTCATGACGGCGTTGTACGAGGCGGCGTCGGCGTCGATGGCGGCTTTCAGTTCTTCACGCAAGACGGCGAGGCGGGCGACGGCTTCGCTGAGCTGCGGCTCGTATTGTGCATAGGCTTTCCTGGTGCGCGACATGGAAGCGACCATACTCGCGAGACCCGCGGCCATGGCTGCGCTGGCGGCGGCGGCGCTGCCTCCGCCAGGGGTTGCGGTGGGCGCGGCGAGCTGCTCGATGAAGGGCTCGATGCCGGCGCGCAGGCCGCCGACAGCGGTTTTGCCGGTCATGATGGCGGAGAGGCGGTTCTCAAGGATTAGCGAGGAATCGAAGTTTTCGACTTGCAGGAACCACTCGGCGGCAGACTCGAGCGCGGCCTTGGGAATGAGGCCGACAATCTCGCTGGAGAGGGGCGCAACGCCGTAGCGCGCGGCTTCGCGCTTGACCAGCTCGAAGACGCGATGCACGGGGGTTTGCTCGAAGTCGGTGAGGTTCATGGAGACCTG
>Ga0302196_10002447_pt1 | contig 17281 bp, 17 predicted proteins | sample II_Bog_N1_3_FD_198794 | JGI IMG/M metagenome (GOLD analysis project Ga0302196, IMG submission 198794) | Peat permafrost microbial communities from Stordalen Mire near Abisko, Sweden - II_Bog_N1_3 | ecosystem: Environmental > Terrestrial > Soil > Wetlands > Peat | place: Sweden: Abisko...
GAGACGCTCGAGAAGATCGAGGTCTGGGCGCACCGGCGCCATTACCACCCGGACGATCAGAAGACCGGCGGCTCGTAGCCGTGGCCCTGCCCGTCATCCCGAGGCGCAGCCGAAGGATCCCCGCACGAGCCGCGGGCGATCGCCGCCAGGGCCTCCGGTCGGTCCTTCGCTCCGCTCAGGATGACACCGGGGGGGCGCGGGTACGCGGCTTGCGGCACCCCAGCGGCACATGCTGGCTGGCGCGATCGCGGTCCTGGTCGTCACCTTCGCGATCTCCTTCCTCTGCTCGCTGGCCGAGGCCTGCGTCCTCAGCCTGAGCCGCGCGGAGATCGCGGGCGTCGCGCAGCGGAGCCCGCGGATCGGGGCGATCTGGGCGCGGTTTCGGCAGCACCTCGAGCAGCCGCTCGCCGTCATCCTCATCCTCAACACGACCGCACTGACGATCGGGACCTCGCTCGCCGCGGGGCGCTTCGCCTTCCTCTACGGGCAGCGCGGCGTGCTCATCGCGTCGGCCATCGTCGCGTTCGTGATGATCGAGTGGGCCGAGGTGCTCCCCAAGGGGCTCGGCCTGCGCCACCGGCGCACGCTCGCCATCGCCTTCGGCGTGCCGCTCCAGACCATGGTGACGTTGCTCCGGCCGCTCGTCGCGCTGATACGCCTGCTCAACCGCCCCTTCGACCGCGGCGGCAAGGAGCCGCCCACGACCATCGAGGAGATCCGCGCGCTCGCGCGCGACGCGCGCCGGTCGAACGTCATCGGGGCGGCCGAGAACGCCATCATCGGGCGCGCGGCCGGCCTCAAGCGCCTGAACGCGCGGCGCATCATGGTGCCGCGCGAGGAGATCTCGTTTCTCTCGACGAACATGACGCTCAACGAGGCCTTCCTCCACGCGCACATGGACGCGCACACGCGCTTCCCGCTCTGCGACGGCGGCGACATCGACAAGGTCCTCGGCTACGTGAACCTCAAGGAGCTCGTGTCGATCCTCCACACGAACCCCGAGGCGGGCAAGCTGCGGGACATCGCCCGCCCGATCCACCGCGTCTTGCCCGACGCCAACGTCGCCTCCATCCTGCGCGACTTCGTCGGCGCCCACATCCACGTGGCGCTCGTCGAGTCGGCCGGGCCGAGGAAGAAGCGCACGCTCGGCATGATGACGATGGAGGATCTGCTCGAGGAGGTCGTGGGCGAGCTCGAGGACGAGTTCGACTCGCTGCCGCGGCAGCTGCACGATCTCGGCGGGAGCGTGCTCATGGCGGGCGGAGGGGCGGACGCGGCGGAGGCCCTGGGTCGCGCGGGCGCCGCCCTGACCGGCGACGAGCGGGGGACCGTCGCCGCGTGGATCCTGGCGCGGCTCGGGCGCCTTCCCGTGCCCGGCGACGAGGTCGAGCACGGCGGCGTGAAGGTCGTCGTGCGGCGCATCCGGCGGGGCCGCGTGTTCGAGGCGACGTTCACGCGCGGGCCGAGCGCCGCCTCCCTCCATCGCCCGCAGTGAGCTGGCCGGAGAGCAGGCTACTTGGCCGCTTCGAGCTTGCCGCCCAGCCTGGTGCACGTGCCGGCGGGCACGTTCTTCCAGTCGTTCGGGTCGTTGTCCTTCTTGCTCTGGCCCGCGCACGAGTGGCTTCCGCTCTTGCTGGCGCAGTCGTTCTGACCTGCCTTCGAGATGCCGAAGCACTTCTCCATCTTGGCCTGAGCGTCGGCGACGGCGGGGGCGCCGAGGCCCGCGACGATGCCGGCGACGGCGGCAAGGACCAAAGCGTGCTTCTTGTGCATGGGGTCGCTCCTTGAAGAGAGGGGGAACCGGGAACCGTAGCACGGCAGCCTCTCGCCCTCGCGGCGCCGCGCGTCTCCACGCGAGGGGCGGTCGCCCGCGGAGAGGCGACGGCCATGGCTCGCAAGACGGCGTCCTTCGCTTGGCCGGGCACGGCCGCCACGACACGGGAGACGAGCACCGCGAGGCGGCTTCCGACCGTCTCGCGCCTGGGGGCGACCATCTCTGGGCGGGTGACGACGATCTCCCGCCGGGGGGCGACGGTTCCCGGCCCGTAGACGGCCTCCGGCCGACGCGCATGCCGCGTTACCCCACGCGCTTGCCGCGTCACACGACGCGCTTGCCGCGTTACCCCACGCGCCTGCCGCGTCACACGACGCGCCTGCCGCGTCACACGACGCGCCTGCCGCGTCACACGACGCACATGGCGCGTCACACGACGCACATGGCGCGTCACACGACGCACATGGCGCGTCCCCACCGCTATGATGCGCCACATGCGATACACGATGGCGGATCTCGTCGAGCAGAGCGGCATTTCAGCGCGCACCATCCGCTCTTACATCGCGCTGCGCCTCATCCCACGCCCCGAGGGGAAGGGTCCGGCGGCGCTCTACACGCCCCGCCACATGAGGCTCTGCATCGCCGTCTCGCGCATGCGCGCCCAGGGCATCAGCCTGGCTGTCTGCTACGAGGAGATGATGAGCTGGACGGACATGAGGCTCCGGCGCTACCTGAAAGAGAGCGAGCCGAAGACCGAGGCTCCTTCCGAGCCGCCCGCGAGCCCCGAGCCTCCGCCCAGCCTGCCGCCCGAGCTCGAGGCCCCTACCCTCCCCGGCGCGCGCGGCAAGAAGCTCCAGAAGCCCACGCCCGCGGGGACGCTCGCCCTTCCCGACGCCCCCGCGTTCAAGTTCATCCCGATCCTGCCGAACCTGATCCTCTGCGTCGGCGAGCGGGCGACGCCGCTCGTCCAGCGCGTCGCGGCGGAGATCTACGAGAAGTACGGCGGCAGCCGCACGGACGAGGAGTGAGGCAGGCGGGTCAGTTGTTCGTCGGCGGCGGCGCGATCTGCGCGAGATCGAGCCCGCCCGGGTACTGGTAGCTCGTGTACGCGCCGTAGCCGAGCACCTGGATGCCGAACGGGTTGTTGCCCGTGAGCGTGTGCGCGCCGTTGGCGGAGCCGTTGGGGAGGGTGAGCCGCACGACCGAGAAGCTGCTGTCGATCGTCTCGGGCGCCGTGGAGACCGGCGAGCCGTCGAGCTTGAGCGTCGTGCCGGGGGATACGGTCACGTCGACGTAGTTGACCGCGTAGTCGGTGGGCGCGAGGAAGATGTAGCTCGTGCGGTACTGCTCGACGGCTGCCGCGAAGCTCATCGAAGGGTCCCCCTGCTGCATCGTGTCGGCCGGGTTGTTGTCGACGAGGCCGGCGCTCAGCTGGAAGCTTCCGACGCCGAACTCGTGCGTCCCCGTGACCTCGAACGAGGTCGACGTGTACCCGCTCGAGTCTCCGCAATCGACCACCTGACCTGCGCTGAGGGTGATGGGGCAACCGGCTGGCGCCGAGGGGCTGTAGGTGAGCGTCGTGCCGTTCGCGTTGCCGTAGAAGCGCACGACGTGGCCGACAGGCTGCCCGGAGGGCGACGTGGGCACCGTCACGACGTAGTGCTTGCCGAGCGTCTCGGCGGGGAAGACCGACTCTTCGATGTGGTCGCACGAGCCCGCCAGCGGGTTGTTGAGCGGGAGCGCGATGCACGAGATGCCCCCGATGACCTGCACGGGCTTGCTCGCCTTGAGGAGGGAGCCGCTGAAGTCATCCATCCCGGTCGCGGTACCGATGACCTCCGCGACGTCTCCTGCGTTGAGCGTGAACGTCAGGGTGCCGCCCCCGCTGGCCGCCTGGATCTGGCCCCCGGCGGCGGCCGCCGCGGTGTTCGCGAGCGTCACCTCCACGGTCGTCCCGGCCTGGGTTCCCGTGACGGCAAAGTAGCTGCCGAGCCCGGGCCCGCCCTGGCCAGGCTGGCTGTAGATGCCCATGACGCGGTAGTTGCCGGTCATCGCGGTGCTCGGCAAGAGGAGCGATGCGTCGTTCGAGAACGAATAGCAGCCGATGGGCCCGAGGTCCTCGGGGCAGCTCGTGTTTCCCGGGCACGCGGCCCAGCTCTTGCCGCTGGGGCCGCCCATGCCCGCGTACTCGAGGGCGTTGAACTGGTAGACCGTGACGGGCACGCTGCTGACGAGGTGGTAGGCGCCGCCCGTGGAGAAGATCGTGTTCGCGAGGGGCATCGCGGACCCGCAGTTGTCGGCGTCGGGCCCCTTGAGCGCGGCGTTCCACGGCAGGTAGATCTTGGCGAGCTGGCCCGGCGCCACCGTGGTGGTCTGCGAGAAGCTGTTCGGGCCCGTCACCGTGATCATCGCCGGTGTCGACTGCGTGTTGGCGACGGCCACGGCGAAGTCGAAGATGGACCACACGGCGTTGGCCACCGACGTGGGCCAGTAGTCGCACCCGATGTACGAGTGCGTCGTCGCGGCCTGCGCGCACGTCGCCACCGTCGTCTGCATGGGCGTGGGCGAGGAGTCGGCCTGGCCGGGGCCGAAGCCCATCCCCGTGTCGCCGGTCATCATCGTGGGGCTGCCGCTGTCGTCGCTGCCCGTGGGGCCGCCGTCGGGCGAATCGTCGAAACCAGAGCCCTTCGACTTGTTGCTGCCGCAGGCGGCGGTGACGGTGAGAAGGGCTAAAAAGGCGCTCGCAAGGCAAGAAGAGGTACGCATCGGGGCGTCGCTATAGCACCAGAGCCCGCCTGTCGCACCCGCGCGAGAGGCGAACAAGTAGGCCTCGCCGCACCGGCCAGAAGAGACTTGAAATCCCCTCTCTTCCTCTGCGCCCTCCGCGCCTCTGCGGTTCCCCCCCTTCCTCGGCTACCCTGCAAACGACATGAGGCTAGTCCGAATCGCCATAGCGAGCGTCAACACGACCGTCGGCGCGGTGCGGTCCAACGTCGACCGCGCGGTCGCCACGGCGCGGCGCGCGGCCGGGGACGGCGCGACCATCATCGCCTTCCCCGAGCAGCTCGTCGGCGGGTACGCAGCGGAGGACCTCGTGCAGTGGCGCGCCTTCGTCGACGCGCAGTGGACGGAGCTGTCGCGCTTCGCCGCCGAGACGTTCGACCTCGAGGCGGCCATCGCCCTCGGGGTGACGGTCGCCCGCGGCCCGCGCCTCTACAACGCCGCCGCGCTCGTCCACCGCGGCAAGGTGCGCGGGCTCGTGCCCAAGGAGAAGCTGCCGACCTACAACGTCTTCTACGAGTCGCGCACGATGGCGCGCGGCATCCCGGGCCAGTACGACACAGTGCAGGGCGTGCCCTTCGGCGACCTCGTCTTCGACCTCGACTTCGGCACCCTCGCCCTCGAGGTCTGCGAGGACATCTGGTCGCCCGACGGCCCGATGCGGCGCCGCTGCTACGCGGGCGCCGAGGTCGTGCTGAACCTCTCGGCCTCGCCCTTCCGCCTCGGCGTCCCGGCGACGCGGCGCGAGATGCTCGCCACGCGGGCGTCCGACAGCCAGGCGACGGTGGCGTACGCGAACCTCGTCGGCGCCAACGACGGCCTGCTCTTCGACGGCGGCGGCTTCGTCTCGCAGAACGGCCGGCTCGTGCTCGAGGCGCCGCGCTTCCGCGAGGGCTTCGCGGCCGTCACGGTGGACCTCGATCGCACGCGCCGCCTGCGCGTCGAGAACACGACGTGGCGCACCGACCAGGAGGCCTTCCTCGCGGAGACGACCGCCACAGTGCGCCGCGTCGCGGTCGACGGCCCTACGGGGGGCCGCGGGCTCTCCTTCCCGGTGCCCAGGCACAAGAGCTTCTTCCTCCCGGCGCCCGACACCGCGCGCAGCCCCCGCACGGACTTCTGCGAGGACATCCTGGACGCGCTCGCCCTCGGCATCGGCGACTACTTCGAGAAGACGGGCGCGTTCAAGACGATCGGCGTCGCGCTCTCGGGCGGCAGGGACAGCCTGCTCTGCCTCATCCTCGCGCGCCGGTACATCGACCGCCGCTTCGCGAGCGTGGACCTCGCGGCCAGGCGCGCGAAGGCCTCCGAGATGCTGCGCGCCTTCTTCATGCCCACGCGCTACTCGTCGCCCGAGACGCGCCTCGCCGCCGAGCGCGCGGCCGAGGAGCTCGGCGTCCCGCTCGCGACCGTGAGCATCGACGACGTCTTCGAGCGCGAGCTCGAGGCGGTCTCGCGGATGCTCCAGCCGGGCGAGGCGCTCACCGCGGCCGCCCGGCAGAACGTGCAGGCGCGCATCCGCGCCGAGCGCATGTGGACCTGGTCGAACAGCGCCGCGGGGCTCGTCCTCCAGACGAGCAACATGAGCGAGAAGGCGGTCGGCTACACGACCATCGGCGGCGACCTCGAGGGGGCCCTCTCGGTCATCGCGAACGTGCCCAAGACCGTCGTGAACTACCTGCTCGACTACCTCCTCGAGAAGACCGACTCGGAGGCCATCCGCCTCACCTTGAAGAAGCCCCCGACCGCGGAGCTCGCGGAGGGCATGGAGGACGAGAAGGATCTGATGCCCTTCCCGGTGCTCGACGCCTGCTTCGCGCTCTACGCGGGCGAGAAGATGGAGCCCGAGGAGGTGAAGATCGTGCTGCGCGCGCTCTTCCCCGAGCACGACGCGAAGAGCATCGACCTGTGGACGACCAAGTTCGCGCGGCTCTTCACGCAGTCGATCTACAAGTGGGTGCAGGCGCCCCTGAGCCTGCACATCGGCAACCTCGACCTCGAGCGGGAGCGCGCCCTCCAGCTGCCGGTGGTGCAGCGGACCGAGTGGCAGAAGTGACGACGCTGACGGAAAGGTCGCGCTAGGCTCCCCGCGTGCTCTCGCTGACGCCTCAAGAGCTACAGCACCTGCTCCTCACGTTGCCCGCCGAACGCACGCCGTTCATCTGGGGGCCACCCGGCATCGGCAAGAGCGCGATCGTGCGGGCCGTCGCCGACGCGCTCGGCTTGCCGTGCGTCACGCTCCTCGGGACGCAGATCGCGCCCGAGGACCTCATCGGCGTCCCGCGCATCCGCCAGCTCGAGTCGGGGAGCGCGGCGACGGAGTTCTGCCCGCCCCGCGCGATCCTCCGCGAGGAGCCGTACCTGCTGTTCATCGACGAGCTCAACTCCGCCATCGCCGACGTCCAGAAGGCCTTCTACTCGCTCATCCTCGACCGTCGCCTCGGCGACTACGAGCTGCCCGCCACCTCGCGCGTCATCGGGGCCGGCAACCGCATCGAGGATCGCGCGCTCGTGCGCCCCATGGCGACGGCGCTCTCCAACCGCATGATCCACGTGATGCTCGAGACGACGGCGGACGCGTGGCTCGGCTGGGCGGCGCGGAGCGAGATCCACCCGCTCGTGACGGCCTTCATCCGCGCGCGCCCCGACCGCCTCGTCGAGGCGCCCCCGACCGACGCCACCCCCGCCTACCCCACGCCGCGCGCGTGGCACATGCTGTCGGACGCCCTGAAGACCGTGAAGAGCTCGCTCTGGCCCGCGGTCGCCGCGGGCAGCGTGGGCGACCGCGCGGGCGCCGAGTTCAGCGCGTTCGCCAAGCGCGCGCTCGAGGCGCCGTCCCTGGATGACCTCGCGAGCGGCAAGGCCGCCGTCCCGCGCGACCCGGAGCTGCTCTATTTCCTCGGCGCGAGCGCGCTCGCCCGCCTCGCCTCGGGCGCCCCTGCGGATGGGCTCGTGGCGGCCAAGGCCGTGGTCGCTCTCGGTACGGTGTCGCGCGAGGTCGCGGTATGGTGCGTGGATGCTGCGCTGGCCAACGACAGGCACGACGCCTCGCGCGACGCGTTCGAGACCCACCTGCGAAGCGACGGCGCGACCGTCCTCGTCGACGTCCTGCGCCTCGGAAGGTTCGCCCGTGAAGGCTGAGCCTCTCCTGCGTACGCTGCGACGGCTTCGCGCGTTCTCGCTCGGCGCGCTCGCCGTCGCTCTCGCGGCGTGCGGCAACCCGAAGCCCCCGCCTCCTCCCCAGGAGACCCTGCTCGGCTGGTGGGTAGGCCCGATGCTCGCGACGACGTGGGTGTCCAGGAAGCCGTGGGGCGCGGACGACCCTCGAAGCGTTCCGACGTACTGCTCGCTCGAGTTCGAGTTCCTCGAAGACGGCACGGTGGAGACCAACTGGCTCGACGAGGACAGCTGGACCTCGATGTGCTCGTACGCGCACCTGCCCTACAAGATCGACCCGGCGAACCCGGCGGTCATCCGGATCGGCTTCCCGTCGAAGATCGTGCGGTCGTGCCGGATGCGCCACCTCCAGGGCCAGCTCGTCGCCGCCTGCGCGAACGGAGCCACTCCGCCCGCGGACGAGACCAACCGCATCCTGCTCCACCCCCGCGAGCCGGAGACGCGCGTGGGCCTCGACGGGCTCGTGGGCTCCTGGCAGTCGGCCATCGGCGGAGACCTGCGCACGCTCACGGTTCGCAGCGACGCGCGGTTCCTGGCGAAGGGAGTCGACGCGGGGACCTCGGACAACGGCTGGGTCTCGGCGACCGATCGCACCTTCGAGCTCCACGGCGCGCGCAACCTCGAGTGCGCGTACCGGGCGACGTCGCGCAAGCTCACCATCCACTGCCGGGACGAGGACGCCGCCCAGGGCTCGGGCGGCGCGGCCCGGCAGCCCTTCGTCGTCTACACGCGAACGCGCTGAGGGCGCATGCCCATCGCCGTCACGGTCAACGCCGAAGCCGCCGCGCGCGGCGCCGTGGACAAGATCGCGGCGGCGCGCGTGTGGCTGCTCAAGGAGAAGCCCTTCTTCGGGGTGCTCGCCCGCGCGCTCCTCGTCGAGCCGTCGCCCGGGCTCCGCAGCGCCGCGCGCCTCTACGCGGACGACCGCCTCCTCGTTCACCCGGCGGCCATCCTGGCCATCCCGTTCCCGAACCTGTGCGCCCGCCTCGCGCACCTCGCGATGCACGCGGCCCTGACGGCGCTGGCGCGGCGCGCGGCCAGGGCGGCCCCCCGCTGGAACGTCGCGCACGACCTCGCCATCGAGCCGCTCGTCCGCGCGGCCCAGCTGCCGAGCGCCGCAGGCGAGCTGCCTCCGTGGCAAAGAAGCGGGATGAGCGCGGAGGAGATCTACGAGCTGCTCCCGGACGACGCCGCGCCCGCGCCCGAGTGGTGCGACCTGTGCGACGCGCCGAAGCAACCCGAGGAAGAGCGTTCCCCTCCGCCCGGCGCCCCGCGGGGCACGAACGGCCCGCGCGACGAGAACGGCGAAGGCGAGGGCGAGCCGCCCGGCGAGGACGAACCGCCGCCGCCGCCGCCCGGCGAGGAGCACCACGAGGTGCGCGCGAGGGAGCTCGCGTGGAAGATGCGCCTCGCGGAAGCGCTGGAAGTGGAGCGTGCGTCGGGCGGCAAGACGTGGGGCTCGGTGCCCGCCTGGATCGACGCGATGGTGGGCGCGGTCATCGCGCCGCCGCCGAGCTGGACGGTGCTGCTCCAGCGTTCGATCGCAGCCCTCGCCCGCTCCGATCGCACCTTCCTCCGCCCGTCACGGCGGCAGTCGGCGATCGCGGACGCCTCGGGTGAGCTGTGGCCGGAGCTCGTGTCGATGCCCGGGCGCAAGGTGACGCGCGCGGGGCAGCTCGTGGCCATCGTCGACACGTCGGCCTCGATGACGGACGAGCAGATCGCCCACGCGCTCGGCTCGATCTGCGCGGCGGCGACCGCCGAGGGGGTCGACGAGGTGCGCCTGATGCAGGCCGACGCGGCCGTCACGAGCGACGCCATCGTGACGACGGCGGAGCTTCTCACGCAGAAGATCGCCATCAAAGGTCGCGGCGGGACGAGCTTCGCCCCCGCGCTCCTCTTGCTCGCGGACGAGGCGAACCGGACGCGGGAGCGGTTCACCGCCGTCTACGTGACGGACCTCGATGGCGACTTCCCGGACAAGAAGGCCGTGCGCTCGCTCGAGGTCCTCTGGGTGACTCCCATCAAGCGCCCCGTCCCCTTCGGCAAGGTGCTGCGCATGTAGTTCACCCGAGGGGCGGGCGTCAGCCGTAGCGCTTCTCGAAGAGAGCGCGGACGGGCGCCATGGTCCGCATCATTCCGAGCGAGTGCTCGGCGTGGCCGTGCGCGTAGCCGTTGCCGATCACCAGATCGACGTCCTTGCCGACGCCCTCGGCGCCGAGCGCCGCCTTCGTGAAGCTCGTCGACATGGCGAAGAAGTAGCAGGTGCCCCGATCGCGCGTGGAGAGGATGGCGCCCATCTCCGCGTCGCCGACGTTGACGCACGAGAAGCTCACGTCGACCTCGCGCTCGCCGTTGGCGCCGAGGACGGCGCGCCGCACCCCCACCGGATCGCGCGCGTCGGCCATGACGACCGCGTCGCACAGGCCGAGAGCGCGGAGATCGTCCGCGAAGGGCGCGTGCGACTCGACCCCCACGATGCGCGCGCTCGGCCCTCCCGAGCGACGCGCCTCCGCGCAGCAAAGCACGCCGCTCTTGCCGCCCGCGCCGAGCACGAGCACCGAGGAGCCCGGCTTGACCAGCCGCGCGACCTGCGGCGCAGCGCCCGCGACGTCGAGCACGGCCAGCGCCAGGCGCTCAGGCAGGTCGCCCGGGAGCTTGGCGTAGGACCCGCTCGCGAAGAGCACGGCCTCCCCGTCGACGTCGAGCTGGGCGCTCACCTGGCGCGTCGCCTTGATGCGGTCGACACGCAGGGGCGTCAGCGAGAGAGACACGAGCGTCGCCACCCGGTCCCCGACCTTGACTCCTTCCCCGGCCGCGGGATGCCCCGGCGCCAGCTGGAGGACCCGTCCGAGCAGCATCCCCCCCGAGCCGGTCACCGGGTTGTGCTGCTTTCCGCGTGTCCGCACGGTCTCGAGGACACCCCGCGCCACGGCGGCTTCGGGCGACTCCCCCTCCCGGTGCGCCTCCTCCATCTGCCGGAAGCTCGCGGCGTCGACGTTCAGCGTCTCGACGGCGAGGAGCATCTCCCCCTCGAAAAGCCGTGAGAAATCATTGTCGACTTGCTGGGCGGGCTGCGGCAAGGCCCCCCTGGGGAGGATGGACCTGTGGGTGCCGAAAGGGTCGGCGGGCGCTCCGGAGGCCTGGGAGAGGACAGGACGGTCGACATACATAAGCGCGAGCATACGGCGAAATGCGTGGCCGACTTGACCGCGTTCGATAACCGCCGTTACTCTTTTTTTGTAGTGCCTACGCTTGGCTCGGCGCGGATGACGCGTCGCGCGAAGTTATCGAGGCAACTCCCCGGTCTGCCCGTCTCCGTTTTCGTCTCCCCGCCCAATGCAAGATCCGTCCGTCAAGGCGCCCATCGCACAAGCACCGCGCCCCGGCGCGCCCCGCGCCTTTGTCCTGCGCTTCATCAGCGGCAAGTACCAGGGCGGCGAGTTCCCGATCGTCCCCGAGAAGCAGATCGTGGTCGGCCGCTCGAGCGATCTCGACATGGTGCTCGTGGAGGACATGGTCAGCCGCAAGCACGCCCGCATCGCGATGCAGAGCGACCAGATCTGGATCGAGGATCTGGGCTCGACGAACGGAACCTTCGTCAACGGTGAGAAGATCAAGAGGGCGCGGCTGAAGGAGGGCGACCGCGTCCTCATCGGCACGAGCATCCTCAAGCTCATCGCCGGCGACGGCTCGACGGATTCGACGGACGCCAAGATCCAGCTGGAGAACGTGGCCGCGGCCCGCCGCACGAGCCAGGCGCGGACGATGAGCGGCAGCATCGAGGAGGTCCCTCTCCCCGACCTGATGCAGCTCTTCGGCACCTCGAAGAAGAGCGGCGTCCTCGTCATCCGCACCGAGACCGACATCGGCCGGATCTACATGCGCAAGGGCGTCATCTACTTCGCCGTCATCAACGACGTCGAGGACGTGCCAGCCATGAAGAGCATCTTCCGGATGCTCACCTGGCAAAAGGGCCTCTTCGACCTCGACCCGCCCGACGAGCGCGAGTTCCCGAACGAGATCAACGCGAGCGTGCAGGAGATCCTCATGGAGGGCCTCCGCCAGCTCGACGAGTTCAACCAGGTCCGCGAGAACCTGCCGGATCTGAACACCCGCGTCGCGCTCTCCGTGCCGCTCGTGCCTCCCTTGCACACCCTCTCGAAGGAAGAGCTCGAGGTCCTCCAGCTCGCCCACAACTACGGCCACCTGGAGACGGTCCTCAACAAGAGCAACGCGACGGACCTCGACACCGTCCAGGTGCTCGTGAAGCTGCTGAAGGGCCAGTATCTCCGCGCCGAGTAGGCAGAGCGGCGGCCTCCCACGGGTGAGCCGGGTGACACTGCGCTGACTTGACGCTACACGCATGAAGGCATGCGCCTTCAGGCCGCACTCGATCCCCCCGCGGAGACCAAGCGCCAGTTCTTCACGCTGGTCATCTGGGTATTCTTCCTGGCGAGCGCGATCGTGGCGGCCACCGCCCTCGGCACCCACGTGCCCGGCATGATCGATCCCGTGACGATCGACCCACAGTCCGGTGCGGCGCAGGCGGAGCTACGCCGCTCGCGGCTCGCGCGCGTCAAGGTCGCCTTCTTCATCGGCCTGGCCGCGCCCGCCTTCTGCACGCTGTGGCTGCGGAGGCGCTACCGGCGCCACGGTGAGTACGCCCGCGGAATCACGGTCGAGCTCACGGACACCGAGCTCCGCGTCTGGGGCCGAGGCTACGGCACGCGGGTGACCGTTCTGGGCGCGACGGTCGACGAGCGCCTCGTGGACGTCTACGCCGGGCGCCTCGGCGCCTGGAGGCAGGTACGGCTGCGGGTGCGCGCGAAGACCCGCGAGATCGAGCTCGCGGCCCAGGCAGAGCCGCAAGATCTCACCCGTGGCCTGCGGCTCGACGGGGGCGAAGGAGACTGCGTCGAGGTCGACCGCGAGGACTACGAGGCCCTGAGGCTCGAGATCGACCGGCGGCGCGGGGAGGCGCCCGAGGCCGGGGTGTCGGGACTGGCCCCCAAGCATGTGCCTGGACAGTAGCCGGCGCACCCCGGACCGTTTTACGTTGAGGCCGTGCGGCCGGCGACCTCGCGTGCAGGCTCCGGCCTGGAAGCCGCGCTGGTCGCGCTCGGCGTGGCCGCCGCCGCAGCCGCGTGCGCCCACCCGCCCGCCAGAAGCGTAGGCCACTCACCCTGCCCACGCGGGGCCAGCCGCGGTGCGGACGGGACGTGCGCATGCAGGGACGGGGTGACCCTCGACGGCGCTTGCGTACCGCCGTCGCTGGCCGCGGCGTATTGCGGCAAGGCAGCGAGCTACGGCGAGGCCGCCTGCGTCCCGGCCGAGTGCAGCTGGGGAGGGCGCGCCGACCTGGCAACCGGCGCGTGCCTCTCGACGTCTGCCGTCCGCGAGATCGCCGCCGGCGCGGGCCTGACGGTGGGGGCCGAGGACTCGGTCGGGTGTGAGAGCGGGAGCCTCCTCTCGGTCGAAGGCGGGCGGTTGGGCTGTGTTCCCGAAGAAGGGTCGTGCGGGAGAGGTGCCCGATGGGTGGAGGGCGGGTGCTCCCCCCCCAACACGTGTCCGCCGGGCCGGCTCGCCGGCCACGCCGGCTGCGAAGGCTTTCTGACCGCTGGCGGCCGCGATGGGCAGGGCGTGCTCGTCGACGTGGGCGCATGGACGCGCCTGGCAATCGGCCCCGACGGCGGCGAGGGCGCGCCCGGCGTGTGCGCCCCCATCGCCCAGCGCCCGTGGCTCTTCAGCGGGCTGGAAGGGGCGGCTCCGACGGAGCTTCGCCTGGTATTTGCCCTGGTTTTCCCCGACAACGACGTGACCCGGGTGCACGTCCAGGTCACCGGGGCAAAGCCGCTCGGCACAGACTTCCTCGAGCGAACGGCCGCCCCGCTCGTCGAAGCGCTCCGCTCGCTCGGGGGGACGGCGACCGCCGCGAGCGTGACCACGACCGTCCGGTGCCCGCTCGGGAACGCGAGCCCCCCCGTTGCCCGACCGCTCGAGGGTGATGGCGGGGTCGGCGACGCGGCGGTCGAGACAGCGGTGAAGCGGCCCAAGGGCGCTCATCGCGTCATCACCTACTAGGCGCCTCCGGCGAGAGCGAGGCGGAACCATTGCGGGATGGCGTAGCCTGCACTACCGTGGGTCCCCCCAGTTGGCTGGGCTTGAGGAGAGCGAGGAGAGCGACGTGGATAGCGATCTCGCGGATGCGATCGAGGGCCTCAAGGCGATATTCCGCCGACGGAAGATCGACGCCAGCTTTGGCAAGGCTCCACCCGAGCTGGTTGAGTCGCTGAAGAAGCAGCTCCGGATTCCCCCACGCTTTCGTCACTTTCTCCTCGGTGCGAACCCGGAAAAGGTCGAGACCGTGACGCCAGTCGAGCGCATTCGCCTCATCCCCGCCGAGGAGCTCGTGAAGGCGCAGCTGCTCGTGAAGGCGCCCGATGGGTCACAAACGCCGTCGGACTGGAAACCGACCTGGGTGGTCATCGGCGAGAGCTCGCTGCTCGGCGACCCTTATTACATCGACGTCGCCAAGCTCGACCCCGAGGGGGACTGCCCCGTCTACACGGCCATGAGCGGGCAGGACAAGTGGACGCCCACGCTCGCCGCGTCGACGTTCGCGCAGTTTCTCCGCATCCTCTCCACGGCGATGGAGATTGCGTCCGGCTTCGGGGACGCAATCATGGACGACGAGGACGAGGACAGCTTCCGCGAGGCGCTCGGCCCCAAGGTGAAGATCATCGACGCCGCCGCGCTGCGCGCCGGGCACTGGACGTAGCCGCCGATGCCGGAGGTCGCGTACGCACAGAGCCACTACAGGCCCTGCGAGATCGAGCACCGCTACGGGCCAAACGTCCACCTGCTGGACGACCCGTTGAGCTTCACCCAGCTGGCGCGCCTCTCTGCCAAGGAGACGGGGCAGCCGCAGGTGGGGCGCCTCGTGCGGGTTCTCTACGAGCGCCTCGCGCAGGTGGTCCTCGCCGCCGAGTTTCCGCGCACGCGGCTCGACGTCGCGACGCGGATGGTCGTCTCGTCGCCGGAGGCCGTCGTCCGGGGCTCATCGCTGAGCCCCGGCACCAAGTGCGTCACCGTGGGAATCGCGCGCGCTGGGACGATGCCGTCGCAGGTCGTCTACGATCTCCTGAACGACGTGCTCGATCCGGCCGGCGTCCGCCAGGACCACCTCTTCATGTCGCGCGCGACCGACGCGAACGGCCGGGTGACGGGCGCGACGTGGCATGACGCCAAGATCGGCCGCGACGTCGACGGGCGCATCATCCTGTTGCCCGATCCCATGGGAGCGACCGGCTCCTCCATGATCAGCGCCCTCACCCACTACCGCAGCAAGCTCGAAGGCACGCCGGGCCGATGCATCACGATGCACCTCATCGTGACGCCCGAGTACGTGAAAAACGTCCTCGCGGCGCACCCGGAGACGATCATCTACGCGCTGCGGCTCGATCGCGGCCTCAGCCCGCACGACGTGCTCGCCACCGCTCCCGGGACGCGCTGGCAAGAGGAGCGAGGGCTCGACGAGCACCAGTACATCGTGCCCGGCGCCGGCGGCGTCGGCGAGATCCTGAACAACGCCTGGGTGTAGAGGCTTCGCGCTGCTCTGTTCGCCGAACGCGAGTTCGTCAGTGAAGCAAGCTCGGTAGCGCGATGACACGGCTCGACTCGCTTACTGGCGAGCCCGTTAGGCCGTCGTGTTCGCTGGTACGGGCATTGCCACTCTGCTCCGTGCCGAGAGGGCGCATTGCCAGACGCGCCCGCCACTCGGAGAAGTCCAGGAGAAAGTCATGGCGAGCCGAGACACGGAGCAATCGGGTCGGGGCACAAGTCACCGCGGATTCGCGGCGATGGATCAAGAGAAGCAGCGCGCGATCGCCAGCAAGGGGGGCAAAGCTGCCCACCAGGCTGGCACCGCGCACGAGTTCACCGCCGAGGAAGCTCGGGAGGCGGGACGAAAGGGCGGGCAGGCGGTCAGTCAGAACCGCGCCCATATGGCAGAGATCGGCCGGCAAGGCGGCCATGCACGGGGCAGCCGGGCGAGTGAGCGCGCGGCGAGCGGGTCGAGCCACCCGCCCAAGCGCGAGGAAAGTGAGCACGAGCCCAACGAGGGCGAGACGACGGTCGAGAATGAAAGTGAGAGCGAAGACGAGTCGGGCGAAGAGGGCTAGCCCTCTGCAATCGCAGCTTGCCGGGGCTTCAGGCTTCGGGCGCGTCTGGGAGCGGCCTCTTCAGGTTGCCGCTCGTCAGGCCGCCTGAGGCCTGAGGCTGGGGGCCGGCCAAGGCAGCGCGAGCTTGCGGGGAACCGATGTTGCTCTCCGGGGAGCATGACCCCGCTCCTCATGCTCGTGGTCGATGATGATGTGGCGTTCTCCATGCTCCTCACGGAGCTGCTCCGTGGGGACGATTGCAAGATCGAGCGTGCGGCGAACGGCCGCGAGGCGCTCGCCATGCTCGACCGGATGAAGCCGCACCTCATCCTTACGGACCTCGTGATGCCCGTGATGGACGGGTGGGAGTTCACGCGGGCAGTCCGGAGGGACTCGCGTTTTGGCGGAGTCCCCGTGGTCGTCATGTCCTCCGTGGTCAAGAAGACCGTGCCGGAAGGCGCCGCCTGCTGCATCGACAAGAACGTGCTGCTCGGGAAGATCGGCGAGCTCTTGACGCTGGCGGACGACCCCGCGACCTGACGGCGGCCTACCGAACCGGCCGATCTTGCGGACCGGCCGCACGAGGCCGAGAGAGCGCAATCAGATGAGCTGTGCGCCCAGCTCAAGGGTATGCTCGGTTCCCACCTGACTTCCGCTGTGGGGACCCCATGATGAAACGAGCTCGCTCCGGGGCAACGCTGAGCCTCGCGATGCTCGCGACGATCGCGGTAACAGGCGTGGCGCAGGCCGACGCGCTGCGGCTGGACGAGGCAGTTCGCCTGGCCCTCGCCCGGAACGAGAACGCCAAGATCGCCGACGACCAGGTCGTCGTGGCGGACGCGGCGGTGGACAAGGCCCGCACGGCGTTCCTCCCCATCGTCGCAGCGGCCGGCACCAACACCGCTCGTCCGTACCAGGTCTCGAAGTCGGGCACGGTCGTCCTGCCCTACGACCAGGCGACCAGCAGCACGACCATCGCCCAGCCGATCCTCGTGGCCTCCGCCTTTCCACTGCTGCGCCAGGCCCAGCGCCTGCTCGACGCGCAGCGGGCTTCCTCGACGGATGCCAAGCGTCTGCTCGCGTTCACGGCGGCGACGGCGTTCTTCCAGACGCTCTCGTCCGAAGAGGTTCTCCAGGCCGCCAACCGGAGCGCAGACGCCGCGAAGGCGAACCTCCTCGACGCACAGGCCCGGGTTGACGCGCAGCTCAATAGCTCGAACGACGTGACGCGAGCCCAGCTCGACCTCGCAAACGCCGAGCAGCAAGTGGCCAACAACGCCGGGACGGTCGACCGCGCCTACATCCAGCTCGGCTTCGTGCTGAACGCTACCGTCCAGGGTCCGCTCGCCCAGCCGGACGCCACGCTGAAGGCGGCCGCCACGCCGCC
>Ga0302196_10002454_pt1 | contig 17242 bp, 17 predicted proteins | sample II_Bog_N1_3_FD_198794 | JGI IMG/M metagenome (GOLD analysis project Ga0302196, IMG submission 198794) | Peat permafrost microbial communities from Stordalen Mire near Abisko, Sweden - II_Bog_N1_3 | ecosystem: Environmental > Terrestrial > Soil > Wetlands > Peat | place: Sweden: Abisko...
TGGTGGGCGATGACGACGTCCACGCCGGGACGGTGGGCGTCAACCGGCGGGGGAGCGACCGCCCCGACCGCGGGGTGGAGCTCACCTCGTTCACCGAGGACCTGGAGCTCGAGATCGCCGAGCGCCGCCTGCCCGAGGGCCCGTGAGCCTCGAGCACCTGTGGGCCGGCTGGCGGAACGAGTACGTCATGTCGGGCGGACCGGCGGATGCCCCGCCCGGTGAGGGCGAGGGCGAGGGCGAGGGTGCGGATGCGGGCGCGGGCGCGGCAACCGGTCACCCTGGCGCCGACGCTGCCGGTGGCGACGACGCCTCGGCGAACGCGGCCGGCTGCGTCTTCTGCCGCATCGCCGCCAGTGGCCCGCCGTCGGAGGACAACGGCGTCCTGTGGGTGGGCGCCCGGACCTTCGCCGTCCTCAACGCCTACCCCTACGCCAGTGGGCACCTGATGGTCCTCCCACTCCGGCACGTGGGTTCGCTGGCGGACATCACCGAGGAGGAGGCCGTCGAACTGTGGACCGGGCTCCGGTCCGGTGTGGCCGCCCTGGAGGCCGCCTACGGTCCCGAAGGCATCAACGTCGGAGCCAACCTGGGCCAGGCGGCCGGCGCCGGAATCCCCCGGCATCTCCACCTGCACGCAGTGCCCCGGTGGCTGGGCGATACCAACTTCATGACCGCCGTGGCGCAGACCCGGGTGCTTCCCGAGTCCCTCGACACCACCTGGCGACGCCTCCACGCCGCCTGGCCGGAGACAGCCTGACCGGTCACCCCCGCTCGGGTGCCCTTCCGGCCCGCTGAACTGGAATGGAACGCGCAACACGGCTGTTGACCAGCCGATGATCGACTGCCGACTGCAGTGGGGCTCAGCCGGTCGCGGATGCGCTCGGCCGGCGTGGGAGGAAACCACGCCGAAGCCACGCCGACACAGGGGGACAGCAGCCGGCCAACGGCACCGACGCAGCACGACAAGGGAGCGACACCATGCAGGTCAAAGAACTCGGGCACCTGGTGCTCTACGTACGGGACGTGCAGCGGTCGGCCGCCTTCTACGGTGACGTCCTCGGATGGGAGGCGGGCTTCCCCGTGACGCCCGGGATCCCCGCCGCCGCCTTCACCTCGGGACGGACCCATCACGAGTTGCTGCTGATCCAGGTGGGCGAGGACGCGGCACCCCAGCCCCGGGGGCGGCACCTCGGCCTCTACCACTTCGGCCTCAAGGTCGGTGACTCCGACGACGAGCTGCGCGAAGTGGTGGCCCGCCTGCACGAGGCGGACGTGACCATCGTCGGGGCCAGTGACCACACCGTGACGCACAGCATCTACATCCTGGATCCCGACGGGAACGAGATCGAGCTGTACATCGATGTCCCCGGCGTGGACTGGAAGTCGGACCCCAACCTGGTGATGTCGCCGGTCAGGCCACTCAGCCTGTAAGCGTCCCCGGCGTCAGCTCGTGCCGACGAACGACCGGGTGCCCTCGCCGCCAGGGCGCGGGCGGTAGCTTTCGTCGATGGGCCGATCCGACCAGGCCGGTCTGCGACCGTGGTGGGCCCGGCTCAGCACCACCTCCCTCGTCGTGGCGGCGGTGGCCGTCTGGGTGGTGTCGGCGGCCTACATGATCCGGTTCGGTGCGGGTTGGCACCTCGATCTCCGCGTCTACCGCGCCGCCGGACACGCCCTCTACCACGGCGGGTCGCCCTTCGACGAGGTATTCACCCCGGCCCGGCTGCCCTTCACCTACACACCCTTCGCTCTGCTGGTGCTCAGCCCCTTGTCGGTGGGTGCGCTGTGGCTGGTGGAGTCGCTGTGGTGGGGCATCAGCGCGGCCGGCCTGGTGGTGGCGTCGGCCCTGATGATCCGGTCGGCCTTCGAGATCCCGCCCCGCCGGGCCTGGGCCATCGCCGCCCTGACCGCAGGGGTGGCCACGCTGGCCGTCGAGCCGGTGCGGAGCAACTTCGACTTCGGGCAGATCAACGTGGTGCTGATGCTGATGGTGGTGGCCGACCTCACCTGGGTGCGGGGCCGCTCCCGGGGCGTCCTGGTCGGGCTGGCCGCCGCAGTCAAGCTGACCCCACTCATCTACCTGGCCTACTTCGCCGTCGGCCGCCAGTGGCGGTCACTCCTGCGGGGCGTGGGGGCCCTGGTGGTGGCCACCGCGTTGAGCTGGGCCGTCCTCCCGTCGGGCTCGGCCCGGTACTGGTTCCATGAGTTCTTCGATGCCAAACGGACCGGACCCCTCGGCATCGTGAGCAACCAGTCCTGGAACGGGATGGTGCACCGCGCCCCGTTCGACGGCTCCCACCTGGGCACCGTGGTCTGGTTGGTGCTGTCGGTGGCCACCCTGGCCGTCGGGGTCGTGCTGACCCGGTGGCTGGTGGGGGCCGGTCGCGCCGCGGAGGCGGTGCTGGTGCTGGCCCTGACCGAGGTGCTGGTCAGCCCGGTGTCCTGGACCCACCACTGGTCCTGGCTGGCGCTGGCCCCGATCGTGGTGGTCAGCGTGGCCCGGGTGCACCGGAGTGTCGCCGTGGCCCTCGGCGTCCTGGTGGGCCTGGCCGTGGTCACGCCCTACCTGTGGCTGCGGCACGGGGTCGTGGGCGAGGTGGCCTCCAACACCCTCGTGCTCGGGGCGGCCGTGGTGCTCGTGGTCTGGGTCACCGCCGAGGCCCGGCAGCGCCGGTCGCCTCCCGGTGCAGCGAAGGCCGCGGTGGAGCGGTCCGGACGGCGCCCCTGAGGGGGTCCCGACCGCCCGACAGGCCCGGGGTCGACCCGGGTCAGGGGCGGGGGCCCGGCATCCGGTCAGTGCTGCCTGCAGCTAGCAGATGGTAGGGTTGGGCGATCATTTCTGGAGGATGAGCCATGTTCGACGGGCGATGGCGCGACACGGTCGACCGGGGTACCGGTCCGGTGGGACGCAAGCTGCAGCGGTTCGGAGTCACCGCTGACATGCTCACGGCGACGGGCCTGATCTCGGCGGCCGCAACTGCGGTTGCGGTGGGCTCGGGCCACCTCCACCTGGCCATCGTGCTGTTGATCCTCACCGGCCTCCACGATCTGCTGGACGGCCCGGTGGCCAAGGCGTCGGGCACCTCGTCGGTGCGCGGCGCCTTTTTCGACTCGGTCACCGACCGCGTGTCGGACGCGCTCATCCTCGGCGGCGTGGCCTGGTATCTGGTGGGGACCCACCCCGGCCACCTGGTCCTGCTTCCTTTCGCCATCCTCGGTGCCAGCACCCTGGTCTCGTACCAACGGGCCAAGGCCGAGTCGCTCGGGATCTCGGCCAAGGGCGGTCTGATGGAACGGGCCGAACGGATGATCCTCCTGGGCATCGGGTTCCTGTCCCCGGCGGTCCTGATCCCGGTGCTGTGGATCATGCTGGGCCTGACGCTCCTCACCGCCGTGGGCCGCTTCGTCAAGGTGTGGCACCTGGCCGAGGCCCCCGTGCCCACCACCGTGGCCGGACAGCGGCGCCGGACCCGGGCGGCGGCACGGACCGGACGCAAGGAATCGGTGTCCCGCTCGAGGTGGAGGGCCCGTCGTCAGGGGGAGCTCTCCAGCCGGTCCGGTCGGACCTGGCGGGCGCGTCATGCCAGGCAGGGCATCCGGCAGCGTTCGGGTCGCCGTCAGTCCTGAGTCAACAGGTCGGGTAGTTGAGCGAGAACGAGGGCTCGTGAACAAGGGGCAGGCAGTCTTCCGTACCTACACCACGCTGGCACGCGCCCTGTCCGCGCTGCCCGAGCCGGTGGCCATGGGTGTGGCCAGCCTGGTAGGCGACGTCCTGTTCGCCCTGCGGTCGGACCAGCGCCGCATGGTCTCCCGCAACCTCCAGCGCGTCCTGGGGGCCGACGGGCCCGGAGGCACCGACGCCAGGGTCCTGAGTCGCTGGGCGCGCCGTTCCTTTCAGGCGTACGCTCGCTACTGGGTCGAGGGTGCCCGGCTGGCCGGCACGTCGCCGGCCGAGGTTGAGCAACGCACCGTCGTCCAGGGCTTCGAGCACCTGGAGGTGGGGATGGCGGCCGGAAAAGGCGTGATCATGGTGCTGCCCCACATCGGTAGCTGGGAGTTCGGGGGTGCGTGGCTGGCCACCCAGGGCATGCCGATGACGTCGGTGGCCGAGCGCCTCGAGCCTCCCGAACTGTTCGACTACTTCGTGGAGCAGCGGGCGGCCATGGGGCTGACCATCGTCCCTCTCGACGCGTCGTCGGGCAGTGCCATCATCGGCACCCTCCGCAACGGGGGGCTGGTCGGACTGCTGAGCGACCGCGACATCGTCGGAAACGGCATCGAGGTCGAGTTCTTCGGCGAGACCACCACCATGCCCGCCGGGCCGGCCACCCTGGCCCTGCGGACCGGGGCGGTCCTGGTGACCGGCGCCGTCTACAGCGGGCCCGGACGGGACCACCGCGCCGTGGTCGAGCCGCCGCTGGACACCGAGCGGCAGGGCACGCTCCGCGCCGACGTCGCCCGGCTCACCCAGGAGATCGCCACCCGGCTCGAGGGGCTCATCCGACAGGCGCCCGAGCAGTGGCACGTCTTCCAGCCGCTGTGGCTGGCCGACCGGCCCGACCATCCCGAAGGGGTGGCGGCGTGACCAAGCACGACGAGGGGCGCCTGACCGGACCGATGGGCCTGCCGCGGCTGATCCCGCCGGCCTCCGCGGACCACGACGGGCACCCGGGCAACGGCACCGCACCGTCGAGGCCCGACCACGCGTCCACCAACGGACACGTCCCCACCCGCGAGCCCCTGCTCCACACCCAGATCCGCCACGAGTTCGACGTCGTGGCCGTCGTCGACGCCGGGGGCCGCTTCACCTTCGTGAGCGCATCGGCCGAGCGCCTGTTCGGCTACGACGTCAGTGACGTGCTGGGCCAGGACGCCCTGGCCCTCTTCGACCCGTTGAGCATCGACTCGGTCCGGGGCCTGTTCGCCGACCTCGTGGCCCGGCGCAGGCTCTCGGTCTCCCTCGAGCTCAGCACCCTCCGGGCCGACGGGACGCCCATCGACCTCGACGTGGTGGCGGTGAACCATCTGGACGACCCGATCGGCGGGATCGTGGTCAACATCAGGGACATCACGGCGCAGAAGCGACTCGAGCAGAAGGTACGGGAGTCCGAGCGCCGCCAGGCCACCATCATCGAGTCGTTGGCCGACGGTGTCATGATGGTCGACGCCGCCGGCACGGTCATCCGCGTCAACGAGGCGTTCGAGGTCATGTTCGAGGCGCCCCGTATCCGGATCCTCGGCCACCCCCTGGCCGACGTGCTGACGTGGGGCGAGGCACGCGGCCTGAGCCTGGTGGACCGGGACGGCCGACCGCTCACGCTCCGGGACCATCCGACCTTGGTGGCCCTGCGCGGCGGCCGGCGCTCCGTCGGTGAGGTCCTCGGGCTCCGGAGGCGGGGCGGCGAACCGGTGTGGATACGTGCCAACTCGCAGGCCATGGTGGACGCCGGGGGAGTGGTCGGGGCGGTGTCCTCGTTCAGCGACATCACCGTGGTCCGCCAGTCGGCGGCCGAGCTCCACCGGGAGGAGCGCTTCCTCCAGGTCCTGTTGGACACCCTCGAAGAGGGCATCGTGGCCTGTGACTCCGACGGCCGGATCACCGTCTTCAACCCGTCGGCCAGGAGGCTCCACGGACTGGACGACGGAGCCGATCCCATCGGCAGCATCCCGAGCGACCAGGGCCTGCGACGGGGCGACGGCTCGCCCATGTCCCCGCGGGAGAACCCGCTCATCCGGGCCATGTCCGGCGAGCAGCTCCGCGACGTCGAGCTGGTGCTGGAGTCCCGGTCGGGCCGGAAGCGCAAGGTCAGCCTCAACGGGCAGCCGCTGGTGGACGACGACGGATCCATGCTCGGGGCCGTGGTGGCCATGCACGACGTGACCGAGCAGAAGCTGAACGAGGAGCGGCTGGCCGAGCTGGCGCTGCACGATCCGCTGACCGGGCTGGCCAATCGGACCCTGCTGGCCGAGCGCCTGCAGGACGCCATCGACGCACTGGACCGGGAGGCCCGGACGGTGCCCCTCCCCGACGGGACTGCCTCCATGCGGGGCGTGGCCGTCTATCTGCTCGACCTCGACGAGTTCAAGGAGATCAACGACGTCCTGGGCCACGACGTGGGCGACGACATGCTGATCGCCGTCGCCCGCCGGCTGTCGGCCATCGTCCGGCCCTCGGACACGGTGGCGCGTCTCGGTGGGGACGAGTTCGTGGTGGTCTGCGACATCGAGAGCGGTGAGGAGGAGATGGTGCGGATCGCCGAGCGCATCTCGGCCGCCCTGGCCCGTCCCTACCGCATCGACGGTCGGACCCTGACCGTGCTGGCCTCGGTGGGCGGCGTGTTCGCCGACAATCCCGACACCGATCCGTCCCGGCTGCTCAGCCGGGCCGATGACGCCATGTACGGCGTCAAGTGGAGTCGCCGTCGCGAGCGTCGATCCATGATGGACTGACCGCGTGATGCCGCGGCACCCGACCGACACCCTCCCACCCCTCCGCATCGCCCTGGTCTGCCCCTACAGCCTCTCCCGTCCCGGTGGGGTCCAGGGACAGGTGGTGGGTCTGGCCCGGGCCCTCGAGGCGCGCGGCGACAAGGTCACGGTCTTCGCCCCGATGGACGGCGGCGTCCACCTGCCCGAGGGCATCGACCTCGTGTCCACCGGCTCGACGGTGTCCCTGCCGGCCAACGGCTCCATCGCCCCGGTCAACATCTCCCCCCGCGCCATCCTCCGGGCCCGCAGGATCCTCACCTCGGGCGCCTTCGACGTGGTCCACGTCCACGAGCCGTTCACGCCGGGCCTGCCCTACGGCGTGCTGCTGGGCGGCGGGATCCCGCCCGTGGTGGCCACCTTCCACCGCAGTGGCGGGAGTGTCTTCTACACCGTGCTCCGCCCCCTGACCCGGTGGGTGTCGCGTCGCTTCGCCGTGCAGTGCGCCGTGTCGGTGGCGGCCCGGGACACCGCCGCCCGGGCGGTGCGCGGCACCTGCGAGGTCACCTGGAACGGCGTCGAGACCGACCGCTTCGCGTCGGTCGGGGCCTGGGCCACGGATCGGCCCACGGTGATGTTCCTCGGGCGTCACGAGGAGCGAAAGGGACTGATCACCCTGCTCGAGGCGGCGGCGAGGATGGACGACCGACCACGCCTGTGGATCGCCGGCGACGGGCCGTTGACCGGGTCGCTGCGCCAGCACTATCCGCCCTCATCGGACGTCGAGTGGTTGGGCGTGCTGACCGAGGAGGACAAGGTCCGGCGCCTGAAGGGCGCCCACGTGCTCTGCGCGCCGTCCCTGGGCGGCGAGTCGTTCGGCATGGTCCTCCTCGAGGCCATGGCGGCCCGGACGGTGGTCGTGGCCAGCGACATCACCGGCTACCGCGACGCCGCCGGGGGACATGCCGTGCTGGTCCCCCCGGCCGACCCGGCCGCCCTGGCCGCCGCACTGACCGGTGTCCTGAGCGGGGGATCGGCGGTCATCGACGGGCCGACCGGCGACCTTCCCGCGGGTACCGGGACCCCTCCGGACCCCCGGGAGCGGTGGTTGGATGCGGCCGCCCTGCGGGCCGCATCCTTCGACATGGACCACCTGGCCGAATCGTACGAGGAGCGGTACCGGTGGGCCATGGTCAGCCGACCCGGGTGAGCGGCCGTACACTGCTCGGAGCATGAGCGACCCCTCCTCCCACGCCACCAGTGCCGACCGCCCGGACCGCGGCGGGTCGTCCGGCCGACCCTCCGGGGGATCGGGGCGCCCGGGCGGCTCCGGTGGATCGGGGGGGTCCGGGAGCTCCGGTGGCTCCTCCAACCGCTCGAGGAACCGGAACCGCAACCGCAGCCGCAACGGCGGTGGCGGTGGCGGTGGCGGTGGCACCAGGGCGGCTGGCGGTGGAAACGGCGCCAGATCCGGTGGCGGCTCCTCGTCGAGGTCGGGGGGCGGCGGCGGTGGGTCGAACCGGTCCTCATCGGGCCGTGGTCAGCATCGCTCGGGTCCCCCCCGGGGCCCCCGGAACACCGGGGAGGCGCCTCTGGTGGTGGCCCCCGTCGCTCCGACCACCGAACGCCCCGGTGACGGGGGCGAGGAGGCGGCGGCCATCGCCGCCAACCGCAGGAAGGCGCTCACCGTCTGCCTGGTCCCCGGACTGGTGGTGGGCCTGATCATCGGCGTGGTCGTCGTGCTGGCCGGCCTCCCGGTGTTCGTGGGCCCGGTGGCGCTGGTGGTGGTGGCGGCCGTCGTGGTGTGGTGGCTGTGGTGGAGTGCGCCGCGTGCGGTCCTCCGTGCCGTCGGCGCCCGTCCCAGTCACGACTGGGAGCATCCCCGGCTGCACAACCTGGTGGACGGGCTGTGCGCCACGATGGGCCTGCCCGGACCGACCATCTGCGTGGTGGAGAGCCCGGTGCCCAACGCCATGGCCATCGGCCACGATCCGGCCCGTGCCTCCCTGGTGGTGACGTCGGCCCTCGACGAGACACTGACACTGGTGGAGCTCGAGGGGGTCCTGGCCCACGAACTGGTGCACATCAGGCGACACGACACGGTCCTGGCCGGTGTGGCCGTCGTCACCACCGCCCCGTGGGCCGCCATCACCGGCCTGGCCGGCGGCGTGGCGCGGGTCCACCGGATCATCGGGCCGGGTCGCCAGTTCGATGCCGACCAGCGCGCGGCCCGGGTGGTCCGCTATCCGCCCGGCATCGGCTCCGCCCTCGAGACCATGGTCGGGCTGACCGTGCCCTCCGCCGCCAGGCCGTGGCCCCCGGGCACCGGTCGGACGGCTGCGCTCACCCGCTGGCTGTGGATCGACCCCATGGCCGGCGCCCCGGCGGGGGAGTCTCCCGAAGGGAACCTCGACGACACGCGGGTCCGGGCGGCCGCACTCGCCCTCAGCTAGCCCGTGACACTCCGGCGGTGACCATCGGCGGCGGCCGACGCTGGCGCGCCCCCCGGGGCCGGGGACGGGACGGGGATCGGACCGGCCGGCTCAGTCGTCCGCCGACGGGCAGGGCCCGCCGTCGTCCTGGACCAGCGCACAGTCACCACCGACCTCGAACAGGTGATCACGCAGCCTCCGCAACAGGAGCGACAGGGTGGCCTCCTCATCGGCGGTGAACAGGCTGCTCAGCATCTCGTCGATGTGGGCCAGGTGCTCGGGTATGGCCCGGTCCATCAGTTCCTGACCCTCGGGGGTGAGCACGGCGAAGGCGCCCCGACGATCCTCCGGACAGACTCGCCGGGCCACCAGGCCCTGCTCCTGCAGGCGGTCTACCGAGCGGGTGAGCCCGCTCGGTGTCAGCGACGCCTGCGCGGCCAACTCGCTCATACGGAGCTCCGACCCGGGGGAGCGCGCCAGCCGGATCAGGACGTCGAAGGACTGGTTGGACAGGCCCGGCTCGGCATCGGTCCGACGTTGGAACTCCCGCCGGAGGCCGGCGGCCGACTCCATCAGGAGGCCGACCGTGGTGAGGCGATCCTCGTCGGTGGTCGAGAGCTGTCCCATGGCCACAGTCTACAGCCTGGAGGCCAACTACTTGCGAAGGCAAGTAACAACCTCTATAGTTGCTCATGCAAGGATCGACAGTCCGCCCGCCAACGGGGCCAGCTGGCGAGTCCGAGACAACCTGCAGTCCTCACCTGTCCCCTCAACCAAGGAGTTGCCAATGTCACCCGATGCCGCAGTCACCAGCAGGACCGTCAACGGAGCCGAGTACCCGGCCGTGGGAACGTACGACATCGATCCCTCGCACACCGAGCTGGGCTTCGCCGTCCGCCACATGGCCGTCTCGAAGGTCCGTGGCCGTTTCAGCACCTTCTCGGGCACCCTGGAGCTGGCCGAGGATCCCGCCGACTCCAAGGCCACGGTGACCATCGACGCCGCCAGCGTCGACACCCGTGACGAGAACCGTGACGGACACCTCAAGACGGCCGACTTCTTCGACGTCGAGAACCACCCGACCTGGACGTTCGTGAGCACCTCCATCAAGCCCGACGGCCCGACCGACTTCAAGGTCGACGGGGACCTGACCATCCGCGGGGTCACCAAGCCCGTGACGCTCGAGGCCACCTACGAGGGTGTCGTGACCGACCCCTACGGCAACCACCGTGTCGGCTTCAGCGCCACGACCACCATCAACCGTGACGACTTCGAGGTCTCGTTCGGCGCCGTCATGGAGGCCGGTGGCCTCGTCGTGGCGAAGAAGGTCGAGATCCAGATCGAGCTCGAGGCCGTTCTCCGCACCTGATCGTCCGCCTCTCACTGTTCCGGACACCGGCCGCTCCCCAGGGAGCGGCCGGTGTCGCGCCCGACCGTCGTCCCGGTGGCCGATCGGGCCCGGGCGGGGCGTCCGGCCGTCGTCCCGGTGGCCACGGGTAGAATGGCTCCATGGCCGATCCCGTGACCGACAGCTCCTCCAGCCAGCGTCCCACCGGGACCTTCACCGTCAAGCGGGGCCTGGCCGAGATGCTGCGTGGCGGCGTGATCATGGACGTGGTCGACGCCGAGCAGGCCACGGTGGCCGAGGACTCCGGGGCGGTGGCGGTCATGGCCCTCGAGCGGGTCCCCGCCGACATCCGCCGTGACGGTGGCGTGGCCCGCATGAGCGATCCCGCCCTCATCGAGGGCATCCAGGCCGCCGTCACCATCCCGGTGATGGCCAAGGCGCGGATCGGCCACTTCGCCGAGGCCCAGGTCCTGGCGGCGCTGGGCGTGGACTACATCGACGAGAGCGAGGTCCTGACGCCGGCCGACGAGGCCCACCACATCGACAAGTGGGCCTTCGAGATCCCCTTCGTCTGCGGCGCCACCAACCTGGGCGAGGCCCTCCGGCGCATCTCCGAGGGGGCGGCCATGATCCGGTCCAAGGGCGAGGCCGGCACGGGAAACATCGTCGAGGCGGTGCGCCACCTGCGCTCGATCCTCGGGGACATCCGCCGGATCACCCAGGCCGACTCGGCCGAGCAGTACCGATGGGCGAAGGATTTGGCCGCCCCCATCGGCCTCGTGCAGGAGATCGCCACCACCGGCCGCCTGCCCGTCCCACTGTTCTGCGCCGGTGGGATCGCCACCCCGGCTGATGCCTCGCTGGTCATGCAGCTGGGTGCCGAGGCGGTCTTCGTCGGCTCCGGCATCTTCAAGAGCGACGACCCGGCCCGCATGGCCCGCGCCGTGGTGGAAGCCACCGCCCACTTCGCCGACGCCGACCTGGTGGCCAAGGTGTCGACCGGCCTGGGCGGCGCCATGCCCGGTCAGGAGATCGGCACCCTCGGCGTCCACCTCGCCGAGCGTGGTTGGTGAGTAGGGCCGGCCGGACTGTCGGCCGGCCGCACGGGGACGAGACCAACCGCTCCACCGGGGCCCACCCGCACCGTGCTGGCAGCGTGACGCGGTGACCGTCGGCGTGCTGGCCCTCCAGGGGGACGTGCGGGAGCACGTGGCCGCGCTGGCCGCCCTGGGCGAGCCCGCCAGCCTGGTGCGGGCGCCCGGTGACCTCCCGGGTCTCGACGGGCTCATCATCCCCGGCGGCGAGTCGACCACGCTGTCGCTCCTGATGGAGTCGGCCGGGCTGTTCGACCCGGTGGCCGAGGCCCTGGATGAGGGCTTGCCGGTCTTCGGCACCTGTGCCGGCATGATCCTCCTGGCCGGCGAGGTGCTGGACGGGCGGGCGGACCAGCGGCGCTTCGGGGTCATCGACCTCACCGTGCGGAGGAACGGCTACGGCCGCCAGCAGGCCTCGTTCGAGTGCGAGCTCGACGTGGACGGACTGGAGGGAGGTCCCGTGCACGCCGTCTTCATCCGGGCCCCCGTGGTCGAGCGGGCCGGAGCCGGAGTCGAGGTGCTGGCCCACCTGCCGGCCGCCCCGGGGGCGGACGGCCCGGGCGGGACACCGGCCGGGACACCCGAGCAGGTCGCACCGGTCCTGTGCCGGCAGGGTCCGGTCCTGGTGAGCTCGTTCCACCCCGAGCTCACCGGTGACCGTAGGCTGCATGGGCTGTTCGTGCGGATGACCAAAGAGGAGAGGCGATAGTCGATGTCCGGACACTCGAAGTGGGCCACCACCAAGCACCAGAAGGGGGCCAAGGACGCGGCGCGGGCCAAGGTCTTTGCCAAGATCATCCGCCAGGTCGAGGTGGCCGCCCGGGAGGGGGGCAGTGACATGACCGCCAACGCCAGCCTCCGCACCATGTACACCAAGGCCCGCGACGCCTCGGTGCCGATCGACACCATCGAGCGGGCCATCAAGCGCGGCTCCGGGGAGCTCGAGGGTGTCCGGTACGAGTCGATCTCCTACGAGGGGTACGCCCCCGACGGCGTGGCCGTGATGGTCGAGTGCCTGTCGGACAACCGCAACCGCACCGGGGCGGAGGTCCGCAACGTCTTCAGCAAGAACGGTGGGTCGATGGCCGAGCCCGGGGCGGTCAGCTGGCAGTTCGAGCGCAAGGGGGTGATCACCGTCCCCCGCACCTTCGACGAGGAGCGCGTGCTGGAGGTGGTGATGGAGGCCGGGGCCGAGGACCTGGCCGACGACGGCGACCACTGGACGGTCACCAGCGCGCCGGCCGAGCTGGCCGCCGTGCACACCGCACTGGAGGAGGCGGGCCTCGAGCCCGGCGCCGCCGAGCTGACCATGGTCCCCACCTCGACCGTCGAGGTGGCCTCCGAGGCCGAGGCCAAGCGGGTCCTGCGCCTGATCGACGCCCTCGACGACCACGACGACGTCCAGAACGTCTATGCCAACTTCGACATCCCCGACGCGGTGATGGCCGCCTACGAGGGATGACCGCCGGCTCCCGCATCCCTCACTCCGACAGCGGTCCGGAGTAGCATCGAACGCATGTTCGTCCTGGGTGTCGACCCCGGCCTGTCGCGGTGCGGCTACGGCGTGGTGACCCGGCGCGACGGCGGGATGCGGGCGGTGGCCGGCGGTGTGATCTCCTCGCCGCCCTCGGTGCCCCTTCCCGACCGCCTCCACACCCTGCTGGTGGAGCTGCGGGCCCTGGTGGCCGAGTTCAGGCCGGACGCCGTGGTGGTCGAGCGCGTCTTCTTCCAGGTGAACGCCCGCACCGCCATGGCCACGGGCCAGGCGGCCGGGATCGCCCTGGCCGTGGCGTCCGAGGCCGGGTGCGAGGTGGCCCAGTACACGTCGAACGAGGTCAAGCAGGCCCTGGTGGGCTACGGCGGCGCCACCAAGGAGCAGGTCCAGCGGATGGTGGCCTCGGTGCTGGCCCTGGCCGAGCCGCCCCGGCCGCCCGACGTCGCCGACGCGCTGGCGCTGGCCGCCTGCCACCTGACGACCCAGCCGCTCCGGCGCGCCGTGGCTGCCGCGACGGGGGACGCGCCGTGATCGGCTCGCTGCGCGGCACCCTGGCCGACCGGCCCGCCCCCGGCGAGCTCATCGTGGAGGTCGGAGGGGTGGGCTACCGCCTGTCGGTGCCGACATCGGTGGTGGCCTCCGTCGGTGGCCCGGGCAGTCCCGTGTTCCTCCACGTGCACACCCATGTGCGGGAGGATGCCATCGTCCTCTACGGCTTCGCCCATGCCGATGAGCGGCGATGCTTCGAGGCCCTGCTCGGGGCCCACGGCGTCGGGCCATCCCTGGCCCTCGGCATCCTGTCGGCGCTGTCGCCGGCGGCGCTGTCCACCGCCGTCCTCGAAGACGACCTCGACACCCTGTGCACCGTGCCCGGCGTCGGGAAGAAGACGGCCGCCCGCCTCCTGCTCGAGTTGAAGGCGCGACTCGACCTCCCGTCCCTGGACGCCCCCGGGCAGCCGGGCCCGTCCTCGGGCGCACCGCGGGCCGAGGCCCGGGCCGCCCTCGCCGAGTTGGGCTACGGGCCCGAGGAGATCCGGGCCGCCCTCGACGGCCTGGACGACACCGCCTCGGTCGAGGATCTCGTGCGGACAGCACTGCGCGAGTTGGCGCGGAGCCGATGAGCCCCCGGGCCCGACGCGAGGTGCTGGCCGACCGGCTGGCCGAGGAGGGCGCGCCCGACGTGGCCCTCGGCGGGAACGGGCCCGGTGCGGACACGCACCCTGCACGCCCACGATCGGAAGGCCCCGGGCCGGGCCCCCGACCGGTGGACCCGATCGCCGCGCCCGCCGAGGAGGCCGACGACGCCGGCCTGCGGCCCCGCACACTCTCGGAGTTCGTGGGCCAGGGACAGCTCACCGAGCACCTCCGGATCGTGATCGAGGCCGCCCTCAAGCGGAAGCAGACCGCCGACCACCTGCTCTTTGCCGGGCCGCCCGGACTGGGCAAGACATCCCTGGCCGGCATCGTCGCCTCCGAGATGGGCGCGGGGTTCCGGATCACCTCCGGCCCCGTGCTGGTCAGGGCCGGCGACCTGGCCGCGCTGCTCACCGACCTCCAGGACGGCGACGTCCTGTTCATCGACGAGATCCACCGGCTCCACCGCTCCGTCGAGGAGATCCTCTATCCGGCCATGGAGGACTTCAAGCTCGACATCCTGATCGGCAAGGGTCCCACGGCCCGGAGCATCCGACTGGACCTGCCCCGCTTCACGCTGGTCGGCGCCACCACACGCACCGGACTGGTGGCCGGGCCCCTGCGCGACCGGTTCGGGTTCGTCGGCCGGCTCGACCTCTACGACGTGGACGAGCTCCAGACCATCGTGACCAGGTCGGCGGGCATCCTCGGCGTTCCCGTCGACGAGGACGGAGCCAGGCGGATCGCCGAGCGGTCGCGGGGCACACCGCGGATCGCCAACCGGCTGCTCCGCCGGGTCCGGGACTTCGTCGAGGTCCGGGCCGAGGGCACCATCACCTCGGGGGCGGCCGTCGAGGGACTCGACGTCTTCGGCGTCGACGAGCTGGGCCTGGACAAGGTGGACCGGGCCATCCTCGACGTCCTGTGCCGTCGCTTCGCCGGCCGGCCGGTCGGCCTCAGCACGCTGGCCCAGTGCGTGGGCGAGGAGCCCGACACCATCGAGGATGCCTACGAGCCCTATCTGCTCCAGCAGGGACTGCTCCAGCGCACGGCCCGGGGTCGGGTCGCCGCTCCGCGCGCCTGGGCTCACCTGGGGCTGTCGCCCGTCGAGTCCACCCTGCTCTGAACCCGCGCCCCTGCCGGAGCTTCGGGCCGCCGGACCCGCGCCAGCAGAACCCGAGGCGTCGGATTCGATCCCACCGGCCATCTGCCACCATGGTGGCCGTGTCGGAATCGGAGCCGGAGTCGGAATCGGAGCCGGGGTCGTCCCCGGGCCGGGTCGGTGTCGCCGCGCAGGGGTGGGCCGGGCACAGGACCGCCGAGGGCCCTCATCCCATGGACGAGTACGACTACCCCCTGCCCGAGGGGGCCATCGCCCAGACCCCCATCGAGCCGCGCAGCGCCGCCCGCCTCCTGGTGGCCCCGGGCCCGGGGGGCTCTGGGACCCTCTCCCACCGGACCGTGGCCGATCTGCCCGGACTGGTCGGTCCCGGCGACGTGCTCGTGGTCAACGACACACGGGTGTTGACCGGCCGCCTCCACCTGAAAAAGGACACCGGGGGTCGGGCCGAGGTGCTGTTACTGGAGCCCGGGGACACCGACGCCGCCACCTGGGAGGCCCTGGTGCGCCCGGGCCGGAGGCTCCCGCCGGGCACGCGGCTCGTCGAGCGCACGGGTGGACCACCTGTCGTCGAAGTGGGCCCGACCATCGGCGGCCCGGACGACGGGCGCCGACGGGTACGGCTGCTCGACCCCACCGTGGTCGAGCGGGCCGGCACCGTCCCGCTGCCGCCCTACATCCACCACGGCCTGGACGACCCCGACCGCTATCAGACCGTGTACGCCACCACCCGGACCCTGGGCGACCGGTCGGCGGCGGCGCCGACCGCCGGGCTCCACTTCACCCCCGAGGTCCTGGCCGCGTGCCGCCGGGCCGGGGCCGGGGTGGCCCACCTCGACCTGGCCATCGGCCTCGACACCTTCCGACCCATCACCGCGGCCACCGCCGAGGACCACGTCATCCACTCCGAGCGCTACTCGGTGCCGGAGGCCACCATGGCCGCCTGTGCCGCGGCCGAGCGGGTCATCGCCGTCGGCACCACCGCGGTCCGGGCCCTCGAGTCCGCCGCCGCCACCGGCGAGCTGTCCGGGCGGACCCAGCTGTACATCCACGGCCCCTATCGCTTCCGGGTGGTCGACGTCCTGATCACCAACTTCCACCTGCCCCGGTCGAGCCTGCTGCTGCTGGTGGAGTCGTTCTGTGGCCCCCTGTGGCGCGACCTCTACCGCACCGCCCTGGTCGAGGGCTACCGGTTCCTCTCCTTCGGCGACGCCATGATGGTGGCCCGCCAGGCTCCCGCCTCCTGATGGTTCCCCCCGACCCGGTCCGGACCACCGGCACGAGCCGGGCCCGGGTGGAGCTCACCGCCACCGACGGGTCGGCCCGGACGGGGACCGTCCACACGGCACGGGGCAGCTACCCGGTCCCGGCCTTCATGCCCGTGGGGACCCGGGGCGCGGTCAAGGCTCTGGACAGTGCCGACCTCGAGGCCCTGGGTGCCGGGGTGGTGCTGGCCAACACCTACCACCTGATGCTCCGGCCCGGGGTCGGGACGGTGGCCCGGCTGGGGGGCCTGCACCGTTTCACCGGCTGGTCGGGACACACCCTCACCGACTCGGGTGGCTACCAGGTCCACTCCCTCCGGCCCTCCGTCGACGACGACGGGCTCACCTTCGCCTCGGTGTACGACGGGGCGACGGTGCGGCTGACCCCCGAGTCCGCCGTCGAGGCCCAGGGGCTCCTGGGCGCCGACATCCAGATGGTGCTCGACGTCTGCGCCACGCTGCCGGCCACCACCGAGGTGCTCCGGATTGCGGTGGACCGCACGGCGGCGTGGGCGGAACGGGCCCAGCGGCGCCACCGCGACCTCGAGGAACGGCCCGAGGCCCAGGCGCTGTTCGGAATCGTCCAGGGAGGCACCGATCCCGCACTCCGGGCCGAGAGCGCCGCCCGCACCGTGGCGCTCGGGTTCGACGGCTACGGGATCGGGGGGCTGTCGGTGGGGGAGACCCGCCACGAGATGCTGGAGGCCCTGGCGGCCACCGTGCCCCACCTCCCGGCCGACCGGCCCCGCTACCTGATGGGCGTGGGCGACCCGGTCGGGATGCTCGAGGCCGTGGCCCTCGGCGTCGACCAGTTCGACTGCGTGGCCCCGACCCGCATGGCGAGGCACGGGGCCGTCCTCACGGCCGCCGGCCGCCTGAACCTCCGGAACGCCCGCCATGCCGACGACGATGCCGCCCTCGACCCGCG
>Ga0302196_10002455_pt1 | contig 17241 bp, 13 predicted proteins | sample II_Bog_N1_3_FD_198794 | JGI IMG/M metagenome (GOLD analysis project Ga0302196, IMG submission 198794) | Peat permafrost microbial communities from Stordalen Mire near Abisko, Sweden - II_Bog_N1_3 | ecosystem: Environmental > Terrestrial > Soil > Wetlands > Peat | place: Sweden: Abisko...
AGTAGCGCGAGGTCCGCCCGTCGAGGGTGGCGAGGTCGGAGCCGCAGATACCCGACAGCAGCGGGCGGAGTGGGAACCAGTCGTCACCCGGCCTGTCGGGCGCGACGGCGTCGAGCAGCTGGAGCGGTCCGATCCCCGCACCCCGCCCGGATCCGAGGATCGAGGCCACCCGGGCCGCGGCGAACCGGGGCACGTTCCGCTCGACGACCAGGGCCTTCATGGACGCGCCCCGGGCGTGCGGCGGGCCTGGCCGGCCAGCGCGGCGGGTGCGGTGCGTCCCCGGGCGGCCGCCCCGCGCCGGTCGAGGGGGCCGAGGGGGAGCAGGGGCCGGGCGCCGCCGTCGGCCTTGTGCCAGGTCTCGACGTGCCAGCCCCGCCGTCGGGCGATGGCGGCCAGCTTGGCCTCGGGATTGACGGCCACCGGGAACCCCACGGCCTCCAGCATGGGCAGGTCGCTGGCCGAGTCGGCGTAGGCCATGGACTCCTCGAGGCGGAGACCCTCGGACTCGGCGTAGTCGGCCAGGACCAGGGCCCGGGCCTCGCCGATGGGCGGCAGCAGCTCGAGCCGGCCGGTGAACCTCCCGTCCTCCTCGCCCAGGCGTGCGCAGACGATCTCGTCGAACAGGGGCCGGAACGGCTCGACCACGAAGTCGAGCGCCCCGGTGATGAGGACGGTGCGGTGGCCCAGGGCCTGGTGGGCCCGGACCCGGGCGATGCCGGACGGGAACGACTTGGCCAGCAGCAGGTGGTGGAAGAGGTCCCACCCGTCGTCGCGCAGCCGGGCTACCGGTGCTCCGTCGTAGCGCCGGTAGAAGGAGCGCAGGAAGTCACCCCGGTCGCGGCGGTCGAGCGCCAGGAGCGCCGGTGCCTCGGCCACCAGGTCGGCCACGAAGGTGGCCCGCTCGCCGGCCGGTAGGTGGCGTGAGGCCAGCCAGGCGTAGGAGTCGACGACGTTGGAGGCGATCAGCGTGTTCTCGAGGTCGAAGGCGGCCAGGTGCCGGTCGGGGGAGAGGATGTTCCGGCGGGCCCGGTCGGCCCGGTTGGTCCTGACCGACTTGCCCGGCGTGGTCCGCACGCGGGCGTGCTCGATGATCGAGGGCAGGTGGATCTCGTTTACGTAGGTGGCCCACTCGACGGCGGCCGGGTCGAGGCAGAAGGTGGCGCGGTCGTCCTCGTCCATCCGGTCCCACAGGGCGATCAGCCGGTCGACCCGGTAGAGGGCGTCGGTCTCGGTGTAGGCGCCGTAGAGCTCCACGTACCCGAGGGCCCGGTCGGCCAGGAGGTGCTGCTCCTCCAGCGCGGCCATCCACTCGGCCTGCTTGCCCCGGATGGGCAACGACCCGACGACCCGCTCGGCCAGGGACATGGCCCGCGACGCCCGGGACAACTGGCGCTGGACCCGACCGCGCCCGGGGAACGACCACTCGGGCACCACGATGGGCTGCCCGTCCTGGTCGTAGAGCGGGTGTTCGGTGAACCAGGCCTGGACCAGCTCGACCAGGCGGCCGTAACGGAACGGGTTCCGTACGCCGGAGGCCACGTGGTACACCGACGGACCGGCGTAGGCGTCGGCCGGGTCGCCCGAGCCGGCGTGCAGCAGCGCCTCGCCGGACACGGCGATGATGGCCGCCACCACCAGGTCGACGGGGATCACGTCGGTCACGCCCTCGGGCACCCCGGGGAACTCGCGGAGCAGGCCCCGGGCGTAGGAGATGATGATCGGCTCGGCCATCCGGAACCCACGGATCCAGCCGGGCCGGGGCTCGGCCAGGGCCGACTCGATGATCGAGGGGCGGATGATGGTGATGGGGACGGTGTCGCCGAATTGGGCGACCAGGGCCCGTTCGCCCAGCGCCTTGGTGTACGGATAGGCGTCGGGCCACCCGAGCGACTGGGCCCGGGCCTGGCCGATCGAGACCATCTGTTTCTTGACCCAGTCCTCGCGCAGGCGCTCGGCCCGCTCGGCCAGCAGGTGGAGTCCGGCGCCGCCGAGCTCTTCGCGGGCCGCCTTGTGGAATTGGTCGAGGCGCTCGGGCCGGCGGGACTCCGCCTCGCTGTCGCCCCGCTGGCGGCGGGCGGCATCGACCTCGTGGCGCCAGTCGACCTCGACGGTGAACGGGTTGGCCTCCAGCAGCTCCTCCTTGGCCTCGCCCTGGTGGGTGCTGGCCACGTACGCCGTCGACACGGGGACGAAATGGACGGGGCCGCGCCGACCCTCGGACTCGGCCAGCGCACGGGCGGCGACGAAGGCGGCGGCCACACGGGACGGCCCGAGCAGGTTGACCTCGACGGCGGCGTCGAGCGGCGAGTCGAAGCTGACCGAGGCGGCCGAGTGGATGACCACGTCGCAGTGGGAGAGCGCCAGGAGACCGGCCTCGTCCAGTCCCAGGCCGTCGGTGGCGACGTCGCCGGGCACGGCCGACACCCGGGCGGCCATCGACGCGTCGAACCCGTCGCCCAGATCCTCGCGCAGGCGGTCGAAGCAGTCGTTCCGGATGATCTCCTTGGTGGCCCGCTGCATCGGCGTGGCCCGGCGGCCCGGCCGGATCAGGAGGACGACCTGGCTGTCGGGGACGCTGCGCAGGATCCGCTCGACCAGGGCGGTACCGAGGAATCCGGTGGAGCCGGTGATGAAGAATCGCCTTCCGGCGAGGGCGTCGCGGACGCGGGTCACCCGATCTGTCTACCATATGGTAAGTGACCGGGTCGACCGTGCCAGCAGGGGAGCCGACGAAGGGTCCGGCGACCGGGGCCGACGGCCGCGCCCCGATCCGGTCCGACGGCCGCGCCGCGGCCAAGGCACCGGCCCGTGACCGGAGCCGGCCCCGTCCGGTGCCCGAGGGCGGGCGCACCGACGCCGACGGGGCCACCACGTCGGAGCGGATCCTGGACGCCGCCCTGGTCTCGTTCGCCACCCGTGGCTACGAGGCGTCGTCGCTCGATGCGCTGGCCGTCGGCCTCGACATCCGCAAGCAGACCATCCTCTACTGGTTCCCCAGCAAGGAGGTGCTGCTCGAGGCCGTGGTCGACCGAAGCGCCGTCGAGCTGTCCGCCGCGCTCGAGGAATCGCTGGCCACGGCCGGGAGCGGCTGGAGCCGGGTGGAGTCCGTGGTCCGCTCGGTCTTCCGCCTGGCCGCCCGACGCCCCGAACTGCTCGGGCTGGTCCGGGAGATGGGACGCCTCGGCACCCCGGCGGCCACCCGGTTCGTCACCGCCCTGGAGCCGCTGGTCCAGCGGGCCACCGAGTTCCTGGAGGCCGAGATGGACGCGGGCCACATGCGGCGTCACGACCCCCGGCTGCTGCTGCTCGCCATCTACTCGACGGTGATCGGGATGCTCACCGAGGTCGAGGTGCTGCGTGCGTTCGGCGAGGAGCCGACGGCCCGGTCGCTCGTGCGGCGCCGCAGCGAGATCCTGGAGCTGCTCCGGTCCGCCCTCGTCACCGATCCGGGCTGAGCGGCGGCGGGGCGGTCGGGGTCCCCCCGGTCGGGTGGGTCCGGATCAGTCGGAGGCCTTGGCCTCCCGGCGCTCCCGCCGCGTCGGCTTGGGCGGGGGGACCGGCTTGGGCGCCGGCTTCTTCGGTGTGAACCGCTTGTTGGCCTCGGGCCCGGTCGGTCCCTTCTTTCGGGCCGCCCGCGCCTCGGCCGCGGTCTTGCCCGATGCGGCCGCCCCCCGGGGGGTGCGGGCGGTCGTCGCGTCACCTCCCGCGGCCCGGTCGGCCCGCAGCTTGGCGGTGGCCTCCTTCTGCACCCGGTAGGACCGGTAGAGCAGCCAGACGGCGAGCACCAGGAACGGCACGCCGATCACCAGTGCCGAGTTCTCGAACCCGAGGAACGCGAACAGGGCGACGAACCCGACCAGGGCACGGCGCCCGACCCACGTGCTCACGGCGAGGAGCACGGCGCTGGCCAGCCCGACGATCAGCGCGGTGGTGGGGGAGAACTGGTTCTTGACCGGGTGGAAGTTCTTCTGGGTCTCCTCGCCCACGTAGATGAGGATCGAGAAGATGACGGCGATGCCGGACGACGCATAGCAGTAGAGCCGCTCCCGGCCGTCGAGGCGGTCCACCGACCACTTGGTGGGGGTGCCCCCCTTGGCGCCGGTGGGCTGCGGCGTGGGCTTCGGGGCGAGTCTGCGCTCGAGCCGGGCGATGCGACCCTCGGGACGGGGTGCGGGCGCGCCGTCGCCGCCACCGTCGTCGGCGGTCTCCTCGTCGGTCGGCTCCTCGTCGGTCGGCGCTGCCATCGGACTCAGGTTACCGGCCCGTCGGCGGCGGACCCGGTGGCCCCACCGAACCGGGTGAGCACGATGGCGAGGCCGCAGTTGTCGGCCGCCGGGATCTCGACCCTGGCGTCGTGGTCCGGCCCGCCGTCGAGCGTGGCGATACCGGGAGTCACCGGATGGACGCCGGGGACGGCCTCGGGCTCCTCCGTCTCGAACGCGATGTGGTGGACCCGGCCGGGCAGCCCGCCCAGCCAGCCGGCCACCGGTCCCGGTGCGCCGGGGTCCTCGGCGCCGACCAGGCGGAGGCCCAGCGGGCCGGGCCACCGCAGGTCGACCCACTCCGTACCGTCCTCGGACCCTCCGCCGACGACCTCGCCAGCCAGCAGACCGGCGAACAGCGCCCGGGCGGCGTCCAGGTCGGCCACCACGTGGCACACACGTTCGAGCGTGGCCGGTGCGGCCGGGCCGGACCCGTCGAGCCGGAGCCGCAGGTCGGTGGGGTAGTCGTCGGGTGGCGGGCTGCTCCATGCGTGGTTCTGCTCGGCCATCTGCACCACGACCCCACCGGACTGCTTGGGATGGAGGAACGCCTCCTTCCACTCGGGGTCGGAGAGGTCGATGTTGATCGGCTCGATCCCGAAGCGCCGGGCCTCCTCGATGGCGTGTCCGATGTCGGGCACCTTGAAGGTGAGGTGGTGGGCGCCCGGGCCGTTGCGGGCCAGGAACCGGGCCAGGAAGTCGTTGACCTCGACGTCCCACGGCATCAGGACCTCCACCCGGGCGCCGTTGGCGAACCGGAGCTGGCCCGGGGCGAAGCCGGGGCCGGGTCCGCCCGATGCCCACACCGCGCCCAGGTCGGCGGCGTATCGGTTCCACACGTCCTGCCAGCGCGGGACGGCATGGGCCACATGGTCGAGGACGGTGCCCGCGAGGTGGGGCCCGTCGGCCGGAGTGGTCGCCATGCGCACAGACTGTAACGACCCGGGTGTGCCTGTCGAAACGGCGCCGGCCGTGCGCTCCCGCCGACGGGCGTCGACCCTTGTCGTGGCGGGGTCGCCCCGGTACGGTCGACCCATGGACTTTCGCGTGGAATCGGTGGTCGACCTGGCGGCTCAGGTGCGGAGCGGGTCGTTGACGGCGTCGGAGCTGGTCGACCACGCCCTGGCGCGGATCGCGGCCGACAACCCGACGATCAACGCCTTCGTGGCCGTCGACGGGGCCCGGGCCCGGGCCGCCGCCGAGGCGGTCGACGCCACGGTGGCCGCCGGTGGGGACCCGGGACCGCTCGCCGGGATCCCCCTCGGGGTGAAGGATCTGGAGGATGCCGCCGGATACGTGACGACCCACGGATCGGCCGCCTACGCCGACTCCGCGCCGGCCACGGCGGACTCGACACTGGTCGCCCGCCTGGTGGCGGCCGGGTGCGTGGTGGTGGGCAAGACGAACACGCCCGAGCTCGGTTGGAAGGCCGATACCGAGAACCCGCTGTTCGGCGCCACCCGCAACCCGTGGAACCTGGAGCACACCCCGGGTGGTTCGTCCGGGGGGAGCGGGGCGGCCATCGCCGCCGGCATGGTGCCCCTGGCCACCGGCTCGGACGGGGGTGGGTCGCTGCGGATCCCGTCGTCGTGCTGCGGGCTCTCGGGCGTGAAGCCGTCACTCGGCCGGGTGCCCTCGGGCGGGGCACATGCGCCGGACTGGCAGCACCTGTCGACCAAGGGGCCGATGGCCCGGCGGATGGTCGACCTGGTGGCCGCTCTCGATGTGGTGGTGGGGCCCGACACCACCGACCTGCGGTCGCTGCCCAAGCCCGAGGCGTCGTGGCCGGCGGCCCTGGACGGCGCCCGGCCCCCGGTCCGGGTGGCGTGGTCGCCGACCCTCGGATACGCCGAGGTGGACGAGGAGGTGCTGGGGCTGTGCCGTCGGGCCCTCGACGCGCTGGCCGATCTCGGGACCGAGGTGGTCGAGGTGGACACCGTGTTCGACGAGGACCCGGTGGACGCCTGGCTGACCCTGTCGGGCGCCTACAACCTGCGGACCCACGGCGACCTGCTCGGCACGCCGGCCTGGGACCTGGTCGACCCGGTGCTGCGGATGGTCATCGACGGCGCGGCGGCCACCAGTGCGCTGGACATCGTCCGGGCCGAGGACGCCTGTCACGACCTCAACCTCCGGCTGGTCGACCTGTTCCACGACGTCCGCCTCCTGGTGACCCCGACCATGGCGGCGGTGCCACCACCCCGGTCGCTCGGCGGCGCCGGCATGATCAACGGGACCACGGAGTACAACTGGGTCAAGATGACCTATCCCTTCAACATGACCCGGTCACCGGCGGCCACGGTGTGCGTGGGGCTCTCGTCGACGGGGCTGCCGGTCGGGCTGCAGCTGGTCGGACCCCAGCACGCCGACCTGGTGGTGATTCGGGCGGCGGCCGCGCTCGAGGCCGCCCTGGTGTTCGACGCGGTGGCGCCGTTCCCGGCCTGATCGGGTGACCCGGGCTGCGACTGTCGGTGGTCCGTGCGGACGTCGGGCTAGGATGCTCACCCTGTCGTGGTCCTCGGACCGTGACGTCCGGGCGCTTAGCTCAGTTGGTTAGAGCGCAGCCTTCACACGGCTGAGGTCGGAGGTTCGAGTCCTCTAGCGCCCACCAGGTCAGAGGCCAGAAATGGCTCCGGGGTGAAGTCGGAGTCCTAGAAATGTCCTAGCGGCAACTGGTATTCGGACATGGCGACAAGTAGGGCAAAGACGAGGCCGGGCACATTGCGCGAGCGCTCTCCGGGCCACTGGCAGCTCCGTGCGTTTGCTGGCGCTGATCCGGTCACGGGCAAGCCAACTCAAGTCGCCCGGACGTTCGTCGGCACCGAGCGCGCCGCATCGAAGGCACTCGCCGCACTCGTGACCGAAGTCGAGGCCGGTATCTTCGCTCCGACCTCCGCCACCGTCAGCCGGCTCCTCGACCAATGGCTCGAGGTGGGGGAGAACACCCAGCGCCCGCGGACCCTCTACGAGAACCGTCGAAAGATAGAGGCGAGAATCCGCCCGAAGCTCGGAGCGGTGAAGCTAAGCAAACTAGACGCGGCCATGCTCGACAAGACGTATCGAGACTGGCTGGCCGAGGGTCTGTCACCGGCCACAGTCCACAAGACCACACCGTCCTTTCAGCGGCTCTCCGGCAGGCCGTGAAATGGGGCTACATCGGTTCCGCCCCGACGGCCCGGGCGACACCACCGAAGGTCGAGCGCCACGAAATGAAGGTGCCGACACCTGAACAGCTATCCGCACTTGTGAAAGCGGCAGATGCCGTCGACCCAGTCTTGGCGACGGCGGTGGCATTGGCTGCCCTTACCGGGGCTCGTCGTGGGGAACTGGTCGCTCTGAAGTGGTCCGACATCGACCTCGGCGCCGGCCGGGTGAAGATTGCACGTTCACTTACTGTCGCCCGTGGGGAGCAGCACACCGGGCCGACAAAGACCCACCAATCGAGAGATCTGGCCCTCGATTCCGTGTGTCTCGAGGTCCTGCGCAGCAGGTGGGACTTCATGGTCGAGCTGCCAGCTGAAGCGGCCTCACCACTAGTTCCGGATCCCTACGTTCTTTCCTACAATGGGAGTCATTTGCCGGGAGACAGATGCGGTCGCACCTGGCAAATCGAATGGAAGCTTCGGCCACGAAATGCGATAATGGTATTGGCTGAATCCAGAGAGAGGGACGACTATGCAACTTCCGAAGCACGTCGTGACATTGATTGCAGGCGTTCTTGCTGGAGGTGTAGTTGCTGCGGGGACGTCCATCGCCTTGGAGGCGGGAGCAGCAACCACGAACACCACCTATTACGCCTGCCTGTCAACTGCCAGAGGCACGCTCACGAAGGTGGGCACGACGGCGCCTTCCTGCAAGGTGGGAACCACCGGTATTAGTTGGAACAGTCAAGGACCGGCCGGAGCACCTGGATCAACGGTGAACGTCATCAGCACGGCAGGGACTCCAGACACCACCTGCACCAATCACGGCTACCTCATCCAAGTAAACGGGGTAGATAGCGGTGAGGCGTGCAACGGCGTAGCGGGATCACAAGGTGCGACAGGAGCAGCAGGACCTCAGGGAGTGCCTGGACCCGCAGGCCCCGCAGGGCTGACCACGGGCGTGAGTAACGGCGAGGTGTTCAAACAGTTCACAGATTTCGATACAAGCGATACCGTGGACACTTTGGCGCTCACCCCGGGCAACTACTTCGTTTCTGCGACGGTGTCGATCAACCCGCCCTCGCCGTCGGTCGGTCAGGCAGTCCTGACGGGAGAGTGGGTGTCATGCTCCCTTACTAACGCTTCTACCGGCGGAGGGGTGGACAGCGGGCAGTTGAGCCTTACGCAGTGGAACAATGGAACGCCGGGCAATTTTGTGGCGGCCGCCGCAGCGGGAACCATATCGCTGTCAGGATTGGTGAATGGTGCCAGCTCGGTGAAGGTTGTTTGCACCGCGTTTGAAGGCGACCAGAAGCCTGCTGCCAATGGCTACCTCACTAACGTCACTGCCGTGCAAGTTGCGAACACCAGCACCTGAAGCTGGTGAACCGCCCCGGTGGATGGCCAAGATCTTTTCGCTGCCAGAGACGAAGACTGCGTACGGGTCACCGGTGAAGCCATAGACCGACGCAGTCACCCGTGCATCACTATCTGATCCCACCGGGAACGTCACGCCGCTCGAAGCCGCAAATGCGGCAGCCTGCGACGGCGACTCGATGCTGTCTACGCCTATGACCGCCAACTTGTTGAGTGGACTGGAACCCAATTGCTGGTGGTGGACGGCTGCGGCAAGGGGCGGCAACTCGCTATGGCACAGCGAGCACCAGGATCCGAAGAACAACAGTGCGACCGGCTTTCCTGAGGCACCGCCATTTGCTGGCGTACCGACATGGGCCGTACCGGTGGCACTCACCAGAGTGAACGCAGGCGCGGGAGTTCCAACGCTCGGGAAGGCCTGTCCAGGCTTGGTGGTCAGACCCCGGAACAGGAAGAAGTGCGCTGACTTTGCGAGCGGCGATGCGAAGGGCCGCAGCCAAGGTGTCGACATCAATCCCTTCGGGCCGATCACCAAATTCGTCTCCTCTCTCGTCGACTCGGACCAGCGCGTGCAGGTGAACCGAACCCCGTCGCTGGAACTCGACGACCTTCACATAGGACAGCCGGAGGCTGCGGGCTGCTTGCCGTGCGCTCATCCCGAGCAGCGCCCCCAGTGATCGCAGCGCATAGATCGTGGTGCGTCGCCAAAGCTCAGACACGCCGGCGTTGAACAGCACCGCCCCCTCGTAGTCGTAGCAATCGGGACAGAGGGCCTGGCCGAGGGAGGCGTCCGAGTCACGGTGGCGGTATCCACAGACGAGGGCCTTTCCGTGCGAGCAACGTGTTCCGGTGGGGTGACACGTCCCGTCCGGTCGTCTCCGGTGGACGACCCCGGGGTGACGAACCCCCTCCTCCGCTACGTCCCGACCCCCTACTGACGGCGGCGCCCGATCGACGAGGGCTGATGGTCACACCCGTCCAACCGGTCCTAGGAGTCCGTCCTCACCAGCGGGTCCCGGCCGCGGGCGATGTCCAGGAGATCCCGCACGGAGATGTCCCTGGCCCGGCGCTGCTCGGCCGCGGTCAGATTTCCTTCAGGGACCAGCAGTCGCAGCCCGCGGGGGTGGATCCGGAACTCCAGCGGGGTGTCCAGCTCAAGTGCCTCACCGTCGATGCCCGCGTACGCCTTGCCGGACCCCGATCGCACCTCGAACTGCTCGGCCGTGAACTCGTGCCAGAACCGGCTCCGACGTCGCTGGCCGAGCGCCGAGAGGGTGAAGACCTGCGCCGCCTCGGCCCCCGTGCTGGCCGAGATGGCGACGACGCCGAGCGTCCCCGTGTCGAGCCGCCGGCGTTGCGACGCGTCCAGTGTGGCACCGAGCACGTAGGGGTTGTTCGACACCTGGATCAGGAACGCACCGTGCACCTCCCCCCGGGCCGGGTCGGTGAACTGGAGGTCGAACGGCTCCGTGGCCCTTCCCAGCATCTCGGGCAGGAGCGCCTTGGTGGTCTCCGACTTGGCCTCGCGGTAGCCCTCCTGCTGGACGATGGTGGCGTAGATGCCCAGCGACACGTTGTTGACGAACAGCCGGTCGCCCACGGTGGCGTAGTCAATGCGCCGTTCGATGCCGTCTCGGAAGGCGGCCAGGCTCCCGCGCGGGTCTTCTCGGTCGATTCCGAGGTCGAGCGCGAAGTGGTTCCGCGTGCCCGCGGACACGCAGACGAACGGCAGCTCGTGCTCGATGGCGATGGATGCCACCAATGCCTGGGAGCCGTCGCCACCGGCCATGCCCAGGCAGTCGGCTCCCCGGGCGATGGCGTCCCGGGCCAGCCCTTCCAGGTCGAGGCCCCGGTCGAGCATCACGACCTCGACCCCCATGTCGCGTGCCAGCTCCACCAGGCCGAACTTCTCCACCTTCCCACCACCGGACCAGGGGTTGCAGATGAGCACCGGGTGCCGGGGGCGGCTGACGGTCACCGGGCGCAGCTCGTCGTGGGCGTGGAGGTCGCGGGCGAGTGCCGCCCGACCGAGACCGACGGCCCCCGACAGGAGGACGGCCAGGATCACCAGCCGCACGCCGACGTTGTCACCCTGTGGTGTCGCCCGGACCATGGCCACGACGATGCCGGCCACCCCGAGTGCGACACCGACGATGCCGAATGCCCTGCGGGGCATCCGCTCCGTGATCGCCCACCAGGCCCCCGCCGTGGCCAGCCCAAGTCCGACCACAGCCAAGGCGAGGAAGCCGAGGTTGCGGACGATGTACCCGACGAGGAACCCGGCGAGCACTACGCCACATGCCAACGAACCAAGTGCGTAGGCGCGCTCCGGCCATCTGATGCGACGGGGTGCATTGCTCATCGCAGCACACCTACCACGCCTGCACCACACTGCTCGCCGGGCTGGCCACGATGACCGGGGTGTCCCATACCGCTCACACTACGTTCGGGCTGCTGTCCCGAGTAGTGCACAAAGGCACGCTGCGGTGCCCCGATGGCGCCCGGTAGGTTGGCCTGGTGCAGCCGGAATCGCTGTCGACGCGAGCGTTCGCGTCCCGCTCCTGCCTTCTCGCTCTGGGGTGGTTCGCCATCACCGCCGGGCTGTTCGGCGTCGGTGAGTTCGTTGCGCACTCCCACGCCGTCACGGACGTCGACCGGCACATCACCAACTGGGTGGTCGACCGTCGGACTCCGGCGCTCGACGCGACGATGAAGGTGGTCACCTGGATCGGCTCGTGGGTGGCGGTCGCCATCACCGGTGGCGTCGTACTCGCGCTCACAGTGGCAAAGTACCTGACCCGTGCCGCCCTCCTCCTCTTCGTCGTGGCCTGGGCAGGTGAGTACGCGACGGTGAACAGCGTCAAGCACCTCGTCGGCCGGCCACGACCCCCCAGGGCACTCTGGCTGGTCACCGCACGCGGCGCCTCGTTCCCTTCGGGCCATGCGGCCAACGCGACGCTCGTCGGCGCTGCGGCGGTGTCCATGGCACTCCTCCTGACCCGTCGACGTTCGTTCCGCGCCTCGGCGACCACCCTGGGATTCCTCGCGATCGCCGTGGTCGGGTTCTCACGCGTGGAGCTGGGTGTCCACTGGACCACCGACGTTCTGGCCGGTGGCCTGGTGACCCTCGTGTGGCTGGGGGCCGTCGCCTGGCTGTTCGCCCGGACGGTTCCGCTCGCCGTGCCCCGATCGGGACCGGACGAACCGGGGATCCGACGACACGCCGTCTGACCCGATGGCCGGCATGCGATAGTGCACACGTGCCGGTCGTCGTCCACCTGTCGGACATCCACTTCGGAGCCCACAGTCAGGACCTCGCCGAGTCGCTGTTGGCCGACATCGCCGGTGTGGGTCCTGATCTGGTCGTGATCTCGGGAGACCTGACCCAGCGGGCGCGGCGGGGCCAGTTCCGCCTGGCCCGGGCATTCATCGACCGGCTGTCGACGTCCGTGCTGACCGTAGTGGGGAACCATGACCTCCCGCTGATCAACCTGCCCCGCCGATTGCTGTCCGGGACCCGACGCTACGAGCGCTCCATCACCGACGATCTGGACCCGGTGGTCGCCATCGAGGGTCTGGTCGCCGTCGGGCTCAACACCATGCCCTCGTGGCGGTGGAAGGCCGGCCATGTCTCGCCTCGTCAGGCGAGGATTGTCGGTGACGTTCTGGGGAGTGCTCCGACGGGGGCGTGGCGGCTACTGGTCACCCATCACCCAGTCCTGCCAACCCACCTGTCCGGCCTCGTCGGCCGCGGTCTCCTGGTCGGTGCCTGCGCGGAAGCCGGTGTGGCCATCCTGCTGTCCGGTCACACCCACACCGCATCAGCCGATGTAGTGGACCTCGACGCGCCCGGTGTCCACCGCCGCGCACTCGCCCTCGTCACCGGCACCGCAATCAGCAGTAGGACCCGGGGGACGACCAATGCCTACGAGGTGATCCGGTTGGACGGGTCGATGGTGGCGGGCACGCCAATCACGGTCGAGGTTCGGGAGCCGGCACCGGCCGACTGGTCCGAGCGACGAACTACCCACTTCGTCTACACCTCGGACGGGGTCGCCGCCGGGCGCGGACCGAGCTGACAACCGCGCCCACGTCCGCCGCCGGGTAGGACTCCTGCACGTGATGACAAAGGACCTCGACTGGAAGGGCCACCGAGCCGGGCGATGCCCGTGAGGCCGCAGACCACCCGGTTGGGGGGCCGTGAATCGCCCCGGGTTCCGTGACTGCTCTGTGCACCTGAGAACTTATGAGGATTCGTTGCCTGCAGCCCCTCCCCAACCAGGGAGGGGCTGCAGATCTCTCCAGGTTGATCTGATCTTCGTGTGTGCACCCGAACGCCGGGAGCGGAGCGCATCGGTGACGAGGCATGCTTGCCACCTGCAGGCTGTCGCATCTGCACCGTGAAGGCGGAAAGTGAAAGGGAGGACCGAACCATGGCAGACGAAGCCAGATCGATCGAAGTGTCACGTCGAATTGGGGCACCGGCAGACCGCATCTTCGAGATCCTGGCTGATCCCCGCCGTCACGTGGAGTTTGACGGTTCTGGCATGCTCCGGGGAGCCGTCCTCGACCGTCACATCTCCAAGGTTGGCGACACCTTCGCCATGAAGATGCATCGGCTCGGGGATGACTACCTGATGCTCAACTACGTGGTGGAGTTCGAGCCAGCCCAGCGCATCACTTGGGAACCGGCCCCCGGAGACCCATCGCGGGCCGAGGGTAACGACCCATCGAAGGTCGGCATTCCTGCGGGCTACCGTTGGGGCTACATCCTCGTTCCGGACGGTGACGACGCAACACTCGTTACCGAGGTCTTTGACTTCGGCCCCTTGCCGGACGAACTCCTGCATGACGGCGGCGCGTGGATCAACGGGACCAGTCCGGTTCTCGAATCCATGGAGGCAAGTCTGGAGAGACTCGACATGATGAGTTCCACGTAGGTCCGCTGCCAGATTGCAGCCACGGATCGGCCTTCAAGGCGTTCGAGAAGGTAGGCACCCTGCCCCGATCGCCGGGTCGGTGATCCACCGCGGCCCTTGCGGGTGTGTGGGCGATAGGACGTGGATTGTCCCAATTGGGCCTGGGCGGACGTCGAGGCGTCGGCCAGGGCGACAGGAAGGTTGGAGTAGAGCGATGGAAACGCAGTCCGGGAGATCACCGATGAAGTGCCGTGAGATGAGCTTCTTCGTCGATCCTGAGCTACTGAAGGCATCGATGGACCGAGTCACGGACGAAGTGCTGCCTCAGTTTCTCGAACTTGCCCACTTCCGCGGCTTCGTCGTCCTCGAATCTGATCACGGCACGCACCGTCAGGTACGTGTGATGTCGTTCTGGGATGACCACATGGCTCAATCCGAAGCCGCTTCCCAGGCGTTCGTCGAGGCCGTCTACGACATCGTCGGGACCAATCCCTCCCGAGAGATCTTCGACATCCGCGCGGCCATGTTGATCGACCATGAGGGAGCGCGTCGAGTCGAGATCCCGTAGGCACCAGGGGAACCTGCGCCGGACAAGTTTGGTCCGCACCTACCCTCAACGCGGACGATTGCAGCGGGTGGCCGTGTCCAGTTGGGCCGGGCCGGCTGGCTCGCCGTCCAGTACACGAAGCTGAGATCGTGAGTGAATCCACCGGCCGGGCCCGTCGAGCAGACGGTTCACCCTCCCGACGCTCCGTCCTCGGCACTCCCGTCGGGTCCCAGCGTGAAGTCACCGACCAGCTCACCCCGCACGCGCCGCATCCGGTGGGGCCGTGGCGCCGAGATCGGGACTGTCGGTCTGCAAAAGGGCGCAGACAAGGTACATACCGTTCACTCACGGTGCGATCTGTGATTGCCGGCGCAGTCCACGATGACCTGGCATCAGTTGACATCACATGCCTAGACACGCACTCGGAGCGGTCGAGGCACGGCCGAACGCAGCGGGCGACATCAGGGTCGCATCCGGGTGCCCTCACGGTGTCTGCCCTCGCCGTGATGACCCTCACCGTGACGATGGCCGGCGGCCAGGGCGGGGGGCGGCGCAGACTCGTCGGGCTCTGCACCTGTCCGTGGATACCAGGGCCAGGTGACCGGGACCCTCGAGGTGACGCCCCGTCAACCGTTCCGGTCGGTGTAGATGCCGGTGAAGGGGCAACCCGAGCTGACGGTCAGCCCTCACGCACCAGTTGGACGCTGTGACCGGAAAGGCGGGGAACCAGCGACGTCGTCGACGGGCCGTGGAGCCGGGCCGCCCCACCGGGGGGCGCGGCGACGACGGTGACGGTGGCCGTCGACGTCCCGTAGTTGATCCGCAGGTACGGCGCCGAACCACTCGCGCACGACGGTGACCCGTCGCCGTTGGCCTGGAAGATGGTGCCGTTGGACAGGTTCTGGAAGGTTCCGGTGACCGAGGCCGCCTTGACCAGCGTGTACACGGCGCCAAACTTCTGGCTGCACGCGGCGAACAGGGTCAGATTGGCCGACCCGAGGCTGACGTTGCCGGTCGCCTTGATCTGCGGGTAGGTGAGCCCGGCGACAGGCTTCTTGGCTGCTCCCGGCTCCAGGGCGTTGAAGTTGAGGTTGGTACCGGAGTCCAGCGAAGCGTTGCCGGCCACGCTGTCGATCCCGTAGGGGCCGCCGGAGCCGTTCCCGAGGAACACCGTGGAATTGCTGATCGTGAGGGGACCGTACTTCACGGTCACGGCGCCGGCTGTCTTGCCGACGGGTCCGGTCTCGAAGAGCGCGCCCTGGTCGAAGGTGACGGACTGGTGGGTCTTGGCGTTGTAGGCCGTCGCTCCCGTCACATAGGAGTAGGGGTCACCGACGTAGCCCTGGAAGGTCAGGGGACCGGTCTCGAACGACGGCACCCCGACGAACCCGCCACCGTTGAGGCCGTTGGCGACCGGTAGGTCGACGGTCAGGCCGTACGTCGACTTGCCGCTGACCGCACCCAGATTGACGTTGCTGTTGTTCTCGGCATCGATGGACCACAGCTCGGACCCGTCGAGGGCCAGAGGGACGTTGATGTTGGCGCCCTGCCCACTCGCACCGGTCGGCGTGGCCGACGTGATGTTCAGGGTGCCGATGCTCGCGCCGGTGCCGGTCAGGTCGTAGCCGGGGCCGGAGTCCTGCGTGGTCAGCCCCAGGTCGAATGCCGCGACATTGAGCTTGGTGAGATCGTTGACCGGGTTGTTCCCGCATGCCGAGGTCCCGCAGCCCAGCGAGGGGAAGTCGAGGTTGACCGTCGTGCCCGACGCCGGTGCGGCGGCGCCCGCCCAGTTGCCCGGGTCGCCCAGATTGGAGTTGGTGCCGGCGGCGGCATCCGTTCCCGACCACGTGTAGGTGGTCGTCGCCGCCGCGATGCCCGGCGTCAGGGCGAGCACGGACACCGCCACCACCCCGGTGGCCACAGCGACCCGACGGGTCGATACGAATCGCGATCTGAAATGCGACGTCATGGGCTGTGCGCCTCCTCGTGGCGGTCGGTGCCGCAACTGTAGCCCGGACGCCCCCGCGATTCCCGGGTGACCCACCGCGTCCGGACCCGTCGGAGGATCCTCGGGTCGCCCGCCCACGCCGTCGGCGCTTCGGGCACGGCAGTCCGACGCGAATCCGTCGCCGGATTCCGCTCCGATGGCTGGCATACTGCGCTCATGGGCGAGATTCTGTGCACACGCGTCGGCGACGTCCGCCCGGGAGTCGATCGTCGATCGGGAGCCTTCCCGGCGTGCCTCCTCCCGGTCGCCCCCGCACCCGTTGGCCGGTGGCCGGTGGTGCGGAGGCCCGGCATGGTCCACCATCCGACCCCGGCGCGGGGAGGGTCATGGAGCTGATCCCGGCGCTCGATGTCCGTGAGATCCGCTTCGACGAGACGACCGATGTGGTCGTCGTGGGTCTGGGCGCTGCGGGTGCGTCGGCAGCCGTGGCGGCGCGGCAGGCCGGAGCGGAGGTGCTCGCCGTCGAACGGAGCGTCGGACCCGGAGGGACGTCGGCGAACTCGGGGGGCCTCCTCTACCTGGGCGGCGGCACGGCCCTGCAGACCGCGTGTGGCTTCCAGGACTCGCCGGCCAACATGGCGGCGTTCCTGCGGGCGGCACTCGGGCCCGGCGTTGACGTCGATCGCGTGGATGCCTACTGCGAGGGATCGCCGGACCATTTCGACTGGTTGGTCTCGATCGGTGTGCCGTTCCGGGCATCGTTCTGCGAAGAGCCGAACCGCGAATCGGCCGACGATGCCGGGCTGCTCTACAGCGGTGGCGAGGACACCTATCCCTTCGACGAGCTCGCCGTCCCGGTGCCGCGCGGACACAAGCCGCAGTATGTCGACTCCGCCGGCGGCTTCCTCATGGACCGCATGGGTGCGGCCGTATCGACGAGTGGCACCCGGGTGGTGGCCGACGCCACCGCCGAGGCGCTGGTGGTGGACAGCGGGGACGTGGTCGGCCTGCTCGTGCGGACCGATGACGGATCACGGGCCGTCCG
>Ga0302196_10002465_pt1 | contig 17201 bp, 15 predicted proteins | sample II_Bog_N1_3_FD_198794 | JGI IMG/M metagenome (GOLD analysis project Ga0302196, IMG submission 198794) | Peat permafrost microbial communities from Stordalen Mire near Abisko, Sweden - II_Bog_N1_3 | ecosystem: Environmental > Terrestrial > Soil > Wetlands > Peat | place: Sweden: Abisko...
CTCATCGCCAAGGACGTCCTGGGCGATACTCCCGTGGAGGTGGCCGTCACCTCCGGGTGCGGCGTGGTCATCGTCGCCGATGCGTCGCCGGCCAATCTGACCTCGCTTCTCTCGTTCGATCCAGCGTCCGGGACCGTCCTGCGCACGAAGGCCGCACCTATCCTCGCGACGCCTGGCTATTTCCTACAGGGTCTGGCGTGGATTGGCGACAGCGAGCTGCTCGTAGGAGAAGGCGACCCGACCATGCCGCTCGCGGCGAAGATTCACGTGTTCGACCGGACGGGCGCCTGCACCCTCACGGAGCGCGCGACCACGCTGCCGGTTCCGCTGAAGGCCATCGCCATTCACGCGACGATGTAGTCCCGCTCCACACGGGCGACACCGCCGAGAACGGCCTGCGTTTCGCTAGCGGTTTCGCACTTGCGCCGGGCGAACGGGGAATTACTGATTGGGTGGCTGGCAAGCCACCGCTTTCATTCGAAGCATGTCGCGCCAGGAAACCCATGCGAAGAGAGCTCCTCATTCTCGGAGGGCTTCTGCAGACCGCGCTTGTCGGCTGCACGAGCGTGAACGACTCGGGCGACACGAACGTCGCGTGCCGCCCGCTGACCGTCACAAGCGCCGTGCGACCACCCGGCTGGAGCGGAACGGTGTTCACCATCGTCATGGAGAACCACGCGAGCAGCGAAATCTTCGGCAACGGCGACGCGCCCTTCATCAATGCCCTGGCCGCACAGAATGCGGTGGCGGGCGGCTACCACGATGACTACGTTCACCCGAGCGAGCCCAACTACATCTGGATGACAGCCGGGGAGAATTTCGGGGTCCTGAACGACAACGATCCTGGCCCGTCCAACACCATCTCGTCGACGTCGCACATCGCCGACCAGATCGAGCGAGCGGGGCTCACCTGGAAGGCGTACGCGGAGAACATGGGGCAGCCATGCGGGCTCGTGTCGTCGGGGAACTACGCTCCGAAGCACGTCCCCTTCGTCTATTTCGACGACATCAACGGCTGGAATGGGAGCACCTTCGATCCTCCGGCGCGGTGCGCGGAGCACGTCGTCGACTACTCCGCGCTGGCTGCGGACCTCGCCCAAGGCACCCTTCCCGATTACGTCTTCATCACGCCGGACCTGAACGACGACATGCACAACGGTACGGTCGCGGAGGGCGATGCGTGGCTTGCCGCGCTCGTGCCGACGATTCAGGCGTCCAAGGCGTACCTGAACGGCGGCGTTATCTTCTTGCTCTGGGATGAGGGGAGCAACTCGGGCGACAATCCGCCCTTCCTCGCCATCTCTCCGAATGCAAAGCACGGGTACACTTCCCAGGTGTCTTACGACACGAGCGCTTACTTGCTCACGGTCGAGCGCCTTCTCGGGGTCGACGCTCTCCCGTGCGTATCCCAGCCGGATGCCGTTGAGCCCATGAGCGACCTCTTCACGGTCCCGCTCTCCGTGTCCGACGCCGGCCCTTGAGTGCCACCGCGTCGCCCGCTGGGTGAGGGTCGTGCTCGGCGCGATCCTGCTCAGACGAGACCGTCCTTCGCTCGACTTTCATCGAGTCACGGTGGATCGGCCGGACGGAGCTCCACCGCTTTTCCTAGCAAGACCTCGAACGCCGGTCGCTGCGTCACGAAGTGACTACCTCCGTAGACGACGAGGAGATCCTTGTCGCTCGCGAGCAAGGCAGAGATCCGTTGGACGATGAAGCGGTCACGGACGATCCCCACGACCGAAGAGATCCGCTGCGTGAAATATCTTCCCGAACCGATCGGTGCCGGTTCTTCGTCATCCAGCGTGGCGGCGTCGAACGGCTTGCCCTGCTTGCGCTGGTACCAGTCCCTGAACCGGTCCAGGGAGAACGCGGTCCCCTCCAGACCGGCGCGCTGCTCCATTGCCTCGATCAGTGTGTGGAAGCTCGCATCGAGACCGTTGCTCTCCAGCGCTCCCTCGCGACGAAGCTGCGGTAGCTGACGCACGAAGTAGAATCCGAGCAGGTCCTCTGCCGTGAAGCCTTGCTCGAGCACGGCCTGGGCGACGACCTTTTCGTCGGGCTCGCCACCGACGAACGAGGCTCCTCGCTCTCGGCCATGGGAGGCGGCGTAGGCACCTTCGCCACCGCCGCGGCAGAATCCACTGGCTGCCCATTCCTGGAGATGCCGGCTGTAGCCCTGCGGATTGACGCCCTTCGCCGCAGGGTAACCCTCGACGACCACGACGCCGACGTGGTGAGCGGCGAGAACGTCGTCGATGAGGCGGAACGTTCGCGGATCGCAACCGTGCTCCGCAGCAACGAAGAGGAGATGCGCAGGCCCTCTCTCGAATCGCGCCAGGAACGGCGGTTGAAGGGGCTGCGCTTGCTCCAGCTCGTAGGAGTAAGGGAGCACCGCGTCCTCGGCGCGCGTCGAGGTCCCCTGGGTGCTGACTGCCAGTCTCGGAGGCGATGGCTCATGATGCGCGCACGCCACCAGGACGCCCGACAAGAGGAAGAGCGGGCGAGGGCGCCAGCGCCCCACGCGGCTCCTGAACCGATGAAGAGTCACGGATTCGCGCCCGTCGCTCATTCGACGGATACGTGAACCACGGGCCACATCCGCCCCCGGGCCGGCACGAAAAGCGCGCCCTTGGGCGACGGCACATGCGTTGCTAGCGTGTGCTTCATGGCGTTTGCTCGTAGCACCCCGCTTCGCTTCCTGTCGACTGCCCAGGCCCTGATCTTGTCCGTCGTGATCGCCCTCGCCGCCGCGTGCTCCACGTCGGTGGCCCCGGGGCAGGGCCAAGGCCCCGGCGGCAGTTGCCCGTGTGACGTGGGGAACAGCGGCATTCACTACTCCATTCCGTGCGGCGGGTCGGCGTGCGTCGAGCTCAACGGAACACAGACCGGGTACACGTGCAGCGAGAGCGGCGCGACCGTCAATCCGGTCGTCTGCTCGCCCGGGTACGATTCTGGGATCGAGGCCCCCGACTCGGCGACCGGCGCGCAAGATGGCTCGTCTCCCCCGAGCCAGTGCGTCCCGAAGAGCTGCGCGGATCAGGGGTTCAGCTGCGGGACGGTGCCCGATACCTGCGGCGGCATGGTCGCCTGCCCCGCGTGCGCGACCTCGCAGTACTGCAGCGAGGATGACCATTGCCTCGCCGAGGCCCAGAACGTCGCCATCTACGGCAACCTGCAAGGTGGGACCTTCGGCATCAACGTCGATAGCAACGTTCCGAACCTCGCCATCGGCCTCCTCGCCAACTCCCCGATGAGCGTCACCATCTCGGGGCCCTACGCCAGCAACGTGGTCGCCGTGTACGTCGCCGTGAACAACGCGGGCAGCACGGTGTCCGGGGTCTCCCAGTCGTTGGTCGTGTCGCACCGCGTGCCAAAGGCAACGATCGACGCCGGGTTCACCAACATGGTCCTCGACTGTGAGCAGCCGTCGTCCGCGTCGAGCTTCCCCTGTAACCCGCCGGCGCAGGTCGATGCGTTCTTCACCTCGACGCTCGGGGGATCGCTTCTGTTCAACAACTGCCAGCTGGGCGCCTTCTCCGGCACGATGAACATCAGCCAGGGTGGAACCTGCATGTAAATGGCGACTCGTCGGCGTGAACGGGCCAGCTCGTTCGACGCAGGCGACCTTGCGACCTGCGTCAGCGCGTGGCGTTGTCCTCGGCGGGGCTCGCGGTAGATGGGCGCGCGCGGCCTGCCCAGCAGAGGCCGCCAAGCGCCCACGCCGCCAGCCCCGCACCCACACCCACGCTCGCGGCGGCCCCCGCGGCGCCCCGCCGCGCCAGCGACACGCTCAGCCCATACGAAGTGGCGCCCGCCCCGGCGCCGCCAACCTCCAGCGACAGGCCCCGCAGTGCTCGCATACTCCGGTACACGCCCAGCTCCACCACCCCGCCGCCGTACGCGCCGAAACCGGCACCCGCGAGGGCGTACGCGTAGGGACCAACCGTGAAACGTTCGGTGTCGAGATACACCCCGACACCGCCGCCGGCGCCACCGAGCCCCAGCACCGCCACCCACTCGAGCCCGACCGTGAACACCATGCCGTCCCCTCCGAGATCAGCCAGAACGGTTTGGACCCGCATTCTCGCCCGACCCCGCACCTTGGGCGAGCTTTCCCGGATTGCGGCGCCGCCGCTTGAGCAGCAGGGCCAACCCGATCGTTGCGAGCACGCAAAAGCTCCACCCGGTGAGCACCGCCCAGACGGTCATTTGCTCACGAGCGTACATGCGTCTTCACTGCCCGTCACGGGGCCAGGCCCGGGCTCGGCGTCACCCGCGCTCGACGGCATCAATCTCCGGCCTCCGGGCGCGATGGCGGTGGCGGGTCGAGCGCCTCCTCGGCAGCGAGCCGCTCCTTCGCGCTGGCGATCACGCCGCTGACCGTGCCTCCACACTTCGGACATGTCTCCTGTCCGACCTCGAGCGAGCCCTCGCAGGTTGGATCGGAGCAGAAGCGCACCCACCGCGTCTTGCCGAAGGCGTAACCGGATACGCCGCCGAACGCCGCTGCGGCCAGCACCACCATCGTGAGCGTGTCCGCCTCCATCTCTCGCAGCGCCACCCCTGCCGCGGCCGCAACACAGACGAGACCCCAGAAGGCCGACGTCAGCGCCTTGTTCTGCTCCACGCGGAACACGCGGCGGCCCTCGTTGGGCTTCCGCTTGCGCGCCGGCACGAGGCTCGAGGCCGGGGAGTCGTCCTCGATGGGCGCCAGCTCGGGCAGTGCGGTCCGGGGCCACGTCTCACGCGCGGGCAGACCCAGGCGACGGGTCAGGGCCCCCTCGTCCTTCGAGAGCGCTTTGCATGCGGCCTTGAAGCAGGCCGACTGGTTCGGTTCGAGCTCGCCCGCGATGCGGCTGCGTCCACGGGAGTCGATCCCTCGAGCGACGACCTGCGCGGCGAGCAGGAACGACATCGATTGCGGCGAGAGGTAGCCGGTGCTCGAGTGCTTGTACGACGTGTACGCAGTCGTGCCGCGCAGGTAGCCGCTCTTGCGAAACCGGTCGGTGTTGTTGACGGTCAGGATGCCGAAGCCAAGGTATACCGTCGTGAGGTCGGTCTGTTGCTCTTCGAGATCGCGAGGCTCGTGGGCGATCCCATGGTGCTGCCGGTACGCGTGAGCTACCTCGTGACACATCGTCCCGACGACCGCGTCAGGCTCCGCAAGCTGGCGCTCGTCGACCCCGAAGAGGCACGTGCCGTCCTGGATCCCGGCGAACCAGGCGGCAGCGCCCTCGTGGTGATAAGCGCCGCCCAGTCCCGCGAGGATCTCGCTATCGCTTCGGTAGACCGTCACCCGAGCGTCGAGGTCGCCCAGGCCCGCGTAGGTGAGAAGGCGGCGAGACAGGACGCGTGCGCCACGCCGGGTAGGCTCCCACCGGTCGGGGAAGTGCTTCGTGTCGGGCAGGACGATGGCGGAGCCGACGAACGGTTGCCAACCGCGCAGCGCGATGAGCTCCGAGAGGCGCTCGAGCAAGAGGTCCCTATCCTCTGCCGTCGGAAGCAGATCCATGCCCTCGGATTGTACATGGGTAGGATGCGCCCTCGTGTCGGGATCGGGCGTAGGCGATGGGATACGATGCGGCGATGCGGCGACAACGCACCGCTCCCCTCTCGCTCCTCGCTCTGGCGGCCGTCGCCTGCGGTGGTGGCAACACGGCGTCGCACCTGATCCAGACGCCCGTGACACGGTGAGCGTGCGGCCGTTCATGCTCGACGCCACGGAGGTCACGGCGGATGCCTACGCCGCGTGCGTGCGCGCCGGCTACTGTTCCGTCGACGGCGTACACTGCGGTGCGGAGGCGACGTACGGCACGAGCGGTGGAGGCAACCACCCGATGAACTGCGTCGACTGGAGCCAGGCAAGCGCATACTGCCAGTGGGCCCGCAAGCGACTCCCGAGCGAGGAGGAGTGGGAGTGGGCGGCGCGCGGTCAGAGCCGCGGATTTGACCTACCCGTGGGGGAGCGACGAACCGAGCACGCAACTTTGCTGGAGGAGGTCAGCGACGTGTGCGGTCGGCAGCTTCCCGGCGGGAGACGCTCCCGGAGGGATTCACGATCTCGCGGGGGAGTATGGGAGTGGACGTCCACGGACTACGACGGGGCGGCGCGCGTTTTCCGAGGCGGAAGCTGGCACAGCACCGATCCTTCTCACCCGCGCGCCGCGTACAGGAACTACCACCCGCCGGCGTCTCACCTCGGGTACCTGGGGTTCCGCTGCGCCCGGTGACGCCGTAAGTAGCAACCTCCCGAGCATCCGTGTGTATTGGCGGAGTGGCAAGAGAACGCGAGCCCACGGGGTCGAGCTGTTGAGCGGCCCGATCGACCAGCCCTGGGGTCGGCGGACCGCGGCGTTCGCCGATCCCGCCGGGAACGTCTGGGAGGTTGCCCAGGTCCTCTCGACGTGATCCGTGGCCGATGGAGCATAGCTCGGCAGAGCACCCGGCATCACGCCGGGCCGGAGGTATGCTTTCTCCATGACGACGGACGAGGCGAGGTTCGCGAGATTGATTGGCGAGGGGCTCGAATTTTCTTTCGACTACCGTGACGGGCTCACCAACCACGACCTCATGGCTCTCACCGCGCAGCACCGCCTGAGCCGTCGCCTCTCCCTCTCGCCCGACCGCCTCGAACCCTACGCCGCCGCGTACCGGACTCGCCTCGAGCCCGTCCGGGAGAGCGATCTCGCCTTCGAGGCCGCCTTCGCGCCCTCGATTTCCGCGCGCGGATTCACCGCGGTGGCCACCGAGGCGCTGGTCGAGCTCGGGCCGGCGCTGCCTGCAGCGGCGGGGCACGGTCTGCTTGCGGTCTACTTCGCACTCGAGGCGCGCCCCGATCTGCCCGTGGCCACGTTCGAGCGGCACCTGGCACGCGCGCTCGGCCACTACCGCGACCGCGCCGTGCGCCTCTACGACGGGCCGCGGGGGCAGGAGCCATTCGCTTCGGTACTGCGCGCGCTCCCGGAGCTGGATGGCGCGAGGCATAGGGAGATCCGCGCCCTCTCGCTCATCACGCTGCGCCAGGCTGCCGCGGCGCGGACTCCGGAGTTCGTCGCGGCGGCGTCGCGCGCGTGTCCCCCGCCCGACGTGCTCGAAGTCGCTCGCGTCCTCGCGCGCGTCGCCGTCGTTGATCCCAACTTCACGCTCCTGCACGGCCTGACGACGGCGCAGGCGATCCTCGATCTGCCGGGCCTCCTGCCCGAGCTCGACGTGGCGCCGCTGCTGCGTGGGCACGTCGACTTCGTGCTCGCCGCCTGCCTCACCGAGCGCCTCGAGACCGCGGTGGCTCATGCCATCGACGTTCCGTCGACCCCCCCGATCGATCGCGACGCGTCGCTCGCCGCCGTGGCCGCAGCCATCGCGACGACGCGGGACGATCACGCTCCGAAGGCGGCCTTCTCGCTGCTCCGCTTCTACGACCGCACCGGCGACCCGGTGTTCCTCGCGGCGGCAGAGTCGTTCGTCCGACGCTACGGTGGGGGGCGCTAGAGCGCCGACCTCGTCCCGGGGGAGGTTCGTGGGCGCGCCGGCGCGTGCATCCACCCGTCAGCGACGTCGACGAAGCTCGCGGTGGATCGCGGCCGGGGCGCCGACGAACGCGGGCAAATCTCGCAGCGGGGGCAGCCCGCGCAGCTTCAAGGCGTGCTCGACGAAGCCTTGCGACCGCACGAGGCCCGCGCGAAGAATCGTCGTGAGCAGCGCGCGCTGGGGAGCTGTGAGGCCCGCGGCGGACTTTCGTTCGCGACCCGAGAAGACCTTCCGGACGAGCTCGCCCGCGAGCTTGTCGCCAGCGATGTAGCCCACGGCCGAGAGGCGGGCGATGGCGTCGTCGCGGCCCCTGCTCGGCGCCGGCAGCGTCGCGAGGATAGCCCCGGCGTGGCCAGCCAGGTCTCCACCGTTCCATGGCTGAGCGGTATTCCGGAGAGCGCGCGCCACGCACGCGGCATCGAGGACCTCCCGCGCGGCCGAGGACAGCTTCTTCCCGTCCAGGTACGCGAGCGCTATCGCCGCGGCAGCGCGAACCTGTGACGTGACCTCGCCGTCGTCCAGCGCGCGCTCGAGCGTCGCCCGCTCCGCCCTCGCTCCGAGGTACCCGAGGGCGAGGAGCATCGACACGCGGGCAGCCGGGTCACGCTCCTTGCGGTACTGCGCCGCGATGGCCTTTGATGACGCCCTCGTCGGATCGCCGAGCCAGGCGACGGCGAACGCTGCAGCCGCGCGCACGCGAGCATCCCGGTCCGCGACGAGGTCTCGAAGGAACGAGCTGCGGGAAGCGACGGCCTCGTGGCACTGCCCTTCGACCGTCTTCACGGCGGTCGTCCGACGCGGCCTGGGCCGTTGCCTCGCGGGAGAGAGCGAGCCGTCGAGGAAGTTCGTGTGATCTCCGATCGCGATGCCCGTCAGCAGCTCGAGGATGCGGTGCCGTTCGCCCGTTCTGCGGGAGCGGGCGAGGTCCACGAGCTGCGGCACCGCGGCAACGCTCGCGGGATACACGGATCCCTGATGGCAGAGCCTTGCCCAGAGCCGCTCGAGCGCCGCCGCGCGCTTCCGGGGTGCCGAGGAGACGAGGCCGCGCATGTCGCCAGGCAGATCGGTCGCCGGACCGTACGCGTCCTCCAGCGTCGACCAGTCGATGTCGGGGATGGTCACCGCGTGACCTTCGCACGGGGCGCCGGGAGGTCAACCTTCTCCGCCGGGCAGCAGGTGCCTCGGCCCTCGAACGTCCGTCAGTCCACGAGGAATTGAAGGCGTAGACAACAGGTTCCGTCGCCGCGGCGCCCGCTGCGTTCGGGTTCTCGCCTGCAAGGGCAGGGAGCGCCGAGCTCAGCCCGCGTCGCCGCGGCCGGTCTCCGCACCCGCATCCTTCGCACCCGCGTCCTCCGGACCCGCATCCTCCGCACCCGCGTCCTCCGCACCCGAGTCCCCGTTGTCGCAGCACTGGGTAAGGGAGTCGCCCTCGCAGTGTGGCGTGTAGCGGTAGCTGAACCCCGAGGCGCAGGTGGAGTCACGACTGACCGATCCGGCGATGGGGGCGTCCGCGCAGGCCACCGCGCTGGACCCGGGACCCGCGGGGACGTTGGTCACGTGCAGCATCACGCTCGCGGGCGCTTCGCAGGGGGGCTCGCCGCCGCACGGGCACTGCCCCCCGGACCCGAAGAGGCCGCCCGACCCGCAGCCCGAGCCCAGCGCGATAGCCAGGGCTACGCCAACGGAAGGAACGATCAGCAACAACGCGAGACGAAAGGGCGGCTGGCGGGTCATGCCAGGCTGCTGCAGCAGCGTCCGTGCCGGGTGCGGAGCGAACCGATCCCCAGCACTCTTCAGCACTTGCGACGGACCCCTGGCGTGGGTGTGCCACGGACATGCTGCGGCGGTCATGGTGCGCGCAGGTATCGTAAGTGACCACCGACGTGGGAGCGCTTGGCGGTGGGTGAACCGTCGGACGGGCGTGGTCGGTGGGACTTGATCGCGCGGCGCGTCCCTGCGAGACCTGACCCCATGTCTCTTCAGCGAAGCCTCGCGCTTGGAGCCCTCCTCTCGCCGTTCCTGGGTTGCGGGGGGGCTGCCGCTCCGGCCGCGGTCGTGATTGCGCCCTCGAGCACGGCCCCCCAAGCTCCGCAGGCTCCCGCGCCCCTGCGCCGCGGACCGTCCGCCGCGCTGATGGCGCGCGCGCTGCCCGAGGACGACTTCACGCTCTACGCGGACGTGGCCAGTCTTCGCAACACGCCGCTCGGGCAGGCGCTCTTGCCGGCCCTCGTGCTCGCCGCGAAGGGCTCCCTCGCGCCCCCGCAGCTCCAGTGCCTCAAGGACGCGTTCGCGAGCGTGCAGGAGGTCATGCTCCTCGGTCGGAGACCCTTCGCGCTGGTTCGCTTCGACGAGAGCGCAGCTGCGCCGGCCGCGTGCCTCGGCATGGCTGGTGCGACGCCGGCCCCGCTCGATGGTGCGGCGGACGCCTACCGGCTCGACGGCACGGTCATCGCGCACCTGCCGGGGCTCCTCGTCCTCGGTAGCCCGCTCCAGGTCCAGCGGTCGCTCAAGCAGGAAGCGACGGGGCCGATGCCGAGCGCCGTCGCCCTGGGCGACGACCAGTACGTCGCGTGGAGCCTCCACACGCCGGAGTCGCCCGAGGTGAAGGGTGCCACGGGGCGGCTCGTGGCCACGAAGGACCGCTTCCGGCTCGACGCGGAGGCGGACCTCGCCGAGCACCTCGCCCAGGAGATCGAGCTGGACGTGCAAGGTGCCAAGGGGGCCAGCTCCTTCCCGGCGGTCGGACCGGCTGAAACGGCGCTCATCCGGGCGCTGCTCGCAGACGTGAGCGTGAAGCGCAGCGGCGGGCATGTGAGCGCCGCGTTCGATCTCGCCGAGCCGGTCACCGACCAGCTGCGCGACCTCAGCAAGGGCACAGAGATCGCCGTCTACGCCGTCCGCAAGTACATCGCGAACGCCAAGACGGCCGAGGCGCGCAATGCCATCGGCCAGATCGCCAAGGACATCGCCGCGACGTGGGAGCGCGAGGACGCGCCCCCGAAGCCCGGGCAGCGGGTGCCGGCGAAGAAGCTCGCCTCGTGCGCGCCGGTACCGAGCGCCGTGCCCCGTGGCGTGAAGTACCAGTCGACGCTCGCGGACTGGAAGTCCTGGGAGCCCATACGCTTCTCGATGGACGCGCCGCAGTACTACCAATACGAGGTCCGCGCCGCCAAGGACGGGCAGTCGGCCGAGATCCTCGCGCGCGGGGATCTGAACGGCGACGGCAAGACGTCGCTCTTCCGCCTGAAGGTCGTCGTCAACCCGAAGGGCGACCACGAGCTCGACATCGCGTCGAGGATCGAGGAGACGGACCCGGAAGAGTGACCGCGGCGCCTCGCGAGGGCGCTCTCACTTCCGGCGCGTCCATACGAGCCGGGTCGCGAAGGCGTCGAGGCTCACCGTGCCTTGCGTAGCCTCGCCCGAAGACTCGAACGCGAGCAGGCCCTTGGACCCGCCGATGACCATCTCCTGCATGCCCGCGGCGTTGGCGCGCGGCATACCGAAGCCCATCAGCGTCTCGGCGATGCGCTCGTCGGGCACGCGCGCGGTCTTCACCGGGCGGCCGAGCGCGCGGCCGAAGGCCGCCGCGGCATCATCGAGCGAGTAGGGCTGGGGGTGCGAGAGGTTGATCACGTGCTGGCCCTTGCGCGGGGAGCGCAGCGCTCGCGCCGCGGTCCGTCCGATGTCGTCGGAGGCGATCATCGGAAAGGCGTGCGTCGGGTCACCGAACGCGGGCAGGACTCCCTTCGTCGCCGCCGTCTCGAGACCGCTCTCGAGGTTCTCCATGAAGTAGGCGGCGCGCACGAACGTCGCGTCGAGGCCCGCCGTGCGGATCTCGTGCTCGAAGCGGTGCAAGGTCAGGATGGGACCCGTCCCCGCCTCGTGCTGCACCCCGACGGAGGAGAGGAGCACGGTGTGCGGGACCCGGCTCGCCTTCAGCGCGGCGACCACGGTGCGCGCGGTCCGGGCATTGACCTCCACGAAGTCGTCGCGCATCAGCGGCGGCAACAGAACGTAGGCGCCCTCCGCTCCCGCGAAGGCGCTCGCGAGGGCGTCCTGCGGGCCATGCAGATCGGCGACCACGACCTCGGCCCCCTTCGTCTTCCACGCTGCGCCCTTGGCGGCGTCGCGGACGAGGACGCGCACCTTGCGTCCCTCCGACAGAAGCGTGTTGGCTACGACGGAGCCCGTGTTCCCGGAAACACCAGCGATGACGAACATGACGAACCTGTCTTCCTGCCTGCGAGCGCCTTGCCCGCGACACACGTGAATGTGTGACCTCCCGGGGCATGTGTACAATGGATGTGGTTCATGACTGCCATGAGCCGTGCTCATCCACCACGGGGGTCGCGGGACGCCGGACGAGCTCGTCCGGCGCTCGCGTCCGTCACCCAGTCATGGGCACTCGGGCGAGCGGTGCGCCGTGGGGTCCTCATCGGGGCACGTGCACCCGATCGATCGGACCGGCTGGTACAGCTTGCCATTCCAGCGCAGGTGCTCGACGGAGCCAGCCATGCCAGCACACCCATCCTGGCCGAAGACCCGTAGATCGTGGACGCCCCCGTGCGTCTCCGCGAGCCTCTTCGCCGACTGGAGCTCGAAGTAGAACGCTCCACCAAAGGCCGCGCATCCGTGGTGGGAGAGATAGAGGAGATAGATGCAATTGCCCCCCATTCCCGCGCACCCTGTCCTTTCGGAGTAGACGGCTTGCTCGGGAACACCGTCGCCGTCGAGGTCCGGCAGGGGCTCCGGTGCCGCGGCGAGATCCCCGCAGGCGATGGGGCCATTCCCCAGTGGGTCGTTCCAGCGTCGGAGGGCGTCCGCGAGAACGTCGTGCACGCAAGCCCCCGCGTCCTGGTCTGCGGCGCACCGCGGGGGGGGCGGGGTTGGCGCCTGTGGTGCTGGTGGTGCAGCGGCGTCGCTCGATGCCCGGGCGACGGCAGGCACGACCACCGCAGATCGGGGGTGCTCGTCGGGCAGCGGCTGCGGTGCCGTCGCCGCGAAGTAGGCGGGCGCGCAGAGGGCGAGCGCGGGCGCTGAGAGCCAGAGCGCGCTGCCACGGCTCGCCCGATCGGTGGATCGGGTCCGCAGGTGCGAGGTGGGCATGCCCATAATACGCCCGCCCCTGCGGGCCGAGTCCGATGGCCGCCCTCCGAGGCGGCCCACGCACGGTCGTCGCCTGCTCAGTCCATCGGCTCGAAGTCGCTCTTCGTCGCGCCGCAGTCCGGGCAGGACCAGCTGTCGGGCAGCTTCTCGAAGGGCGTTCCCGGAGGCACCCCGTTGTCGGGATCGCCCACGGCGGGATCGTAGATGTGCTCGCAGACCTTGCATTGGTAGCGCTTCATGCTCGGGCAAACCTCCGTCGCTTCCGGCTCTCGTTCTACAGGCGTGCGCGCTGCGCGGCCACTGTCCTTTGCATGCGTGCCAGATCGCGTAGGCTCGCCGGTCGGCGCTCCCAGCTGGCGCGCGAGGGGACGGGGACACGATGGGCACCGAAGCTCGCTCGCCGCAGAGGATCATCCACATCTCGGATCTGCACATCGCCGAGACTCCTCGGTCCGCCGAGATCCTCCGCCAGCTACCGTCCGCGCTCTCCACGTACCTCCGGACGAGCGCCGGCCCCGCGGTGGCCTCGGTCTTCATCACCGGGGACATCTTCGACAGCTCCGACTACGACCGGACGACCGCCATGGCGAGGTTCGCCGACCTGTACGGGTCGCTGATGGCAGCGCTCCCCAGGCCGGTACCGGTCATAGTTCTGCCGGGCAACCACGACAGGCGCAAAGCCGGCGTCATCGGTGGCCACGACCCGACCCTGTTCCTCGCGCTCGTGGACGCCGCCAAGGCAGTCCAGCAAGCGCCCGTGTTCGTCGCGGGAGGACACCGGATTCGCGCCGAGATCGTGCCGCTGGCGAACCACGGCACGACGGCATACGTCTCGACCTACGACTCGACCGTCCTGTGGAAGGGTCTCTTCAGCGCGGGCGGCGAGCTGCGGCAGGACGACCTCCTGTGGTTACTCTCGTCGCTCAACCGCGCGCGTGACCTCGAGGCGCCGCTCATCCTGCTGACGCACCACCACCTCATCCCGACCCCGCTCACCGACGTGGGGCGCGTCGACGTGCAAGGGCGAGGGAGCCTCTCCCGGCTCATGATCCACAAGGTCCTGCCGCTGCTCGTCTCGAACTCCGACCACGAGGAGCTGACGATGACCGCGCTGGGCGCCGGCAGCGCTCTGTCGACCCTGCACGGAGTCCGGCGCCCCGTCGTCGTGCTTCACGGACACAAGCACTACCCCGCCGCGAGGCTTCTCATCGGCGCGGCGCCCGGCGAGAACGACGTCTTGATCCTCGCTGCGGGCAGCGCCGGGGTCGCCGAGCCCTGGTCACTCACCGATGGTCGCGACACGGGGCACCTCTGGCCCTCGTTCAACGTCATCGATCTGGCGCCTGACGACTCGCTGACCGCCCGCACCGTCGCGTTCTCACCGTTCGACGGCCGTCTCGCGCCCGCGCGCGAGCTCGTCGACGTGCGGCGCCGGGGGCTGCGCTGGGAGCCCGGCCCCGACGCCACCGAGCCCGCGGTCACTCCCGAGCTCGCGAGCAACCGCGCCGATTTCGTGCTCGAGGACGCCGGTACCCGTTGGCACCTGCGCGGCCGCCGTGTCCTCACGGCGCTCGGCTCCGCTCCGGTGAGCTACGTGGAGGAGGTCCAGGGAGCGCCGGGAGCCTCGGCGACCGACATCGTCGATGGGGAGCGGCGGACGAGCGACGCCGTCCCTTTCCACCTCTCCGTGTCGACGGCACGCTCGGAGTCGTCCTATTTCGTCCAGAACGGGCTGTGCAAGAACGCGGACGCGGCCGAGCGAGCGTACGGCAAGGGGACGGCGTTCGAGTGGGTTGGGCTCGTCAACCGCGTGCCGTCCTGCGAGGCGGTTCTGCGCCTGACGGGCCTGCCCGAGGGTGCGGACGTGTTCGCGAGCCTCACGGACATGACCACGGGACGCGAGCATGTCGTGCCGGTCGCGAGCGAGGGCGGCGGGCATACCGTGGCGTGCAGGCCGTGCGCCGCGCGGTGCATGCTGCGGCTCTACTTCGTCCTGTGAGCAGGGAGCGGGCCTGCCGGGCGAGTTCGGCATAGGATGAGGGCGTGTTCGCGCGGAGCCGCATCCGATGGAGATGCACCGAGGCGCGTCGCCTACGTGCCGCGTTCGCCGCGACGATCCTCCTCGCGGCCGGCCCCTCGTCGTGCGCGCGGCACGACCGTCCGGCCACGCCGCCTGCTCCAAGCCCTTACCTGACCGACGCGGCGTGGCGTCGAGCCGCGCTCGTGGCCTCCCTCGTCAACCCGAGCAACGAGTACTCGATGGTGCGGCTCGCCCACTACGACAGCGGCGACAAGTCCGACTGGTCGAGGCTCCCAATGTGGAACCCCCGCGCCGAGCCGGTCACGCCCGCGGAGCTCGACGCTCCGGGCGGCGCGCTGGCCACGGCGCCTCTGGACGCCGGCGCTCGACCCATCGACACGAAGGCCGATCTCCTGGCGCAGGGCGAGGACGCGTTCTTCCACTACCCGGCGCAGCTCGCGAGGGCGCAGGTCGCCCTCTCCTCGCGGCCGGCGGCAGCGCGCCACGGGCTGTGGGTGGACGAGGCGCGTGGGGTGGGCGGCATCGTGCGCGCCGAGATGGCCGACGGCTCGCGGGCCTTCGCCTTCACGTGCGCGACATGCCACGTGCGCCAGGATCCTGGGGGGCTCGTCGTCGGCGTGGGCAACGAAAGGCTCGACGTGGGGCGCATGCTCCTCGACGGCAGCCGGGGCGCTACGACGGACGCGACGCGGAGCTTTCTCACCTGGGGCCCCGGGCGAGTCGACGTCACGACCGCGGTGGGCTCGGAGCCGGTGCGCATTCCCGATCTGCGTCCCACGCGCTGGCTCACGCATCTGCAGCACGGAGGAGCCGTCCGGCAGCGGGACGTAGAGACTCTCGCCATACGGCTCGAGACGCTGATCATCACGTCGAACAGCTCGGTCGTACGCCCGCCGCGCGAGATCGCGCTCGGGCTCGCCACGTACGTATGGTCGCTCGCGGGCAGCCTTCCCGAGCGCGCGCCAAAGGCCGGGACCGAGCAGCACGGGGCCTGGCTCTTTGCGTCGCGGTGCGCCGACTGCCACGCAGGCGACGGATACACCGGCGCGCCGGTGCCGCTCGCGGAGGTCGGGACGGATCCGGCGCTCGGGCGCTCGTCCACGAGGGGGACGGGGGGCTACCGCGTTCCGTCGCTGCGCGGCGTCAGCTCGCGCGGCATGCTCCTGCACGATGCGTCACTCCCGGGCATCGAGGCGCTCTTCGACCCTGCGCGGCTGACGCCCGAGTACGCGGGGGGCAGGCGGCCTGGCGCGGTGCCGGGGCACACGTTTGGGCTCGATCTGCCCGACGCGGACCGCGCGGATCTGCTCGCGTTTCTGCGAACGCTCTGAGTCGCGCCAAGTGGTCCAGGCAAAGAGGAAGAAGGATCCTTACCGCGCGTGCCCGTACCAGAGCACGAGTAAGCCTGCAGCCGTCAGAGCCAGGCAAACGACGGTGTAGCGGTAGACCCAGACGGGGGGACGACTCGACGTGGCGCGCGGCGGCTGTGCCGGGGCGGCCTCCGCGGCCGGCCCGACGGACGACGCGGCCTGTGCCCGCGCAGGCCTCTCGTCCCGTGCGGCCTGAGGGGCGCCGTGCAGCCCGGCCGGCAGCGGCATCGGCGGCGGTATGCTCTGGATCGAGAGGTCCTTCTCGGGTTGGGCCGAGCCCTCGTCGAAGGGCCGCCTCGCCGTCAGGCCAGAGCCACGGAGGCTCTTGGCGACGAGCTCGCGTGAGACCTCGACCGTGGGATCGTACTCCTCGGGAGCGTAACCGACGGGGATGTCGGAGTCGGGCGATCGGACCGGGTTCGTGGGCCGATCCGTGACCGCAGCCTCCGCCTCGAGGGGAGACCGGGCGATGACGGTGTCGTCCTCGTCCTGCTTGCGCGGGAGCGTCGCCGGCGCCTTAGGAGATGCCATGGATCTCGCCTTGTTCAGGGGCCGCTGCGTTGCGCGCGTGCAGCGCCGCCCGGATCGCGAGCGTCCAGACGACGAGCGTGACGAGCGTGATGGCGACGACCCACGCCACGTGAATGGCGCGCAGGGGGCGGAGCTCGCCGCGGCGAACGTGCGTGACCACCGCCGACGCCGTGGCCTTCGCGGTCGCGACCTCGGGCAGGGAAGCCGGGGCGCTGGCCGGCGGCGGAGCGGCAGGAGAGGAGACAGGTACTGCGGCCGGCGCCGGGATGGTGGGCGCCGTGACGGCGGGCTCGGGGTTGCGCGAGGAGAATGGCTCGGCCGGTGTCCGCGTCTCCCCGCCCCCGAAGCCTTCGGCCACCACCGCGCCGATCATCGACTGCTCGTTGGCGTCGTCCAGGGCCTCGGCGATGGCCTTGTTGCGCTCCGCGATGCGGGGACCGAGGTAGTGCTGCAAGCACGCCGCGACGTCGTCGGACGTCACGGGCGCCGTCATCGCGGCCTCGATCGCTCGCTGCATCTCGAGCGCCGTCTCGAAGCGCTGCGAGGGGTCGAACATCAACGCACGACGCACGACGTCCGCGATGGCGCGCGGAACCGTCGACGGCAAGGGCGCGGGGGGCTTGCCC
>Ga0302196_10002469_pt1 | contig 17187 bp, 17 predicted proteins | sample II_Bog_N1_3_FD_198794 | JGI IMG/M metagenome (GOLD analysis project Ga0302196, IMG submission 198794) | Peat permafrost microbial communities from Stordalen Mire near Abisko, Sweden - II_Bog_N1_3 | ecosystem: Environmental > Terrestrial > Soil > Wetlands > Peat | place: Sweden: Abisko...
TGGTGAGAACCCGAAGATGATGACGCGGTGGCCGTCTGTTATCACAGCGACACACCGGACAGTACGGGCAAAGAGTTGCCAGGCAGACAGCAGAGGTTAAACGCCAAGTTAAGGGTGTGTCCCCGAGATGTCCCCGAACCGCCGTCAACAGCCAACGACCGCCACCAGCAACCACTCATGAACATGAGGCCAGCGTGGGCTCTGAACCTGCGGCCAACGCACGGGAACACGCTCGTAATGGGTAGCTCGGCCGCGCCGCTTCCGGTCCTCGGGCCTGGTGGCCCCAGGTATTGCGTCGTGAGATCAGTTTGACGATCGCGGTGGCACGAGCGATGGCTCCGGGTTCCGGCAGCGGGAATGTGCACAGAGCGCACGCCCAGCTCCAGGGATCCCGGACCGCCTGGATCCAAGCCTTGCGGTGGTTACTGCTTGAGCGTCAGCTTCCCCGTTGTCGAGAACGTGCCGACTGCCGTCTTCGCGGACGGCACGGCGTTCTGGTTGCACTGGCCGTTGCTGAGCTTCGGCAGTTCCCCGGAGAACGCGACCACTGACGTGCCGCTGCCGGTCGCGCCCGCGAACTTGCCGGTGCTCTTGGCGCCATCCACCGTGATGGGAACCGTCGACTTGTAGGCGAACAGGCAGGTCGTGGTGGACTTGATGGCGCTGGTAGTGGTCCCGGCGCTGTCGGCCGTGACGACCAGGTTGCCCGCCGCGGTAGTGGCCGTATACGACACGCCCTTCGCCGGCGGGGCGCCGAGCGGGGTGGTGCCGGTGGTGTCAACCGGGCCGGTGAGCGTCAGGTGGAACACCAAGCTGCTGACCGTCGCGGCCGAGCCTTTGCCTAAAGTTGTCTCGGTGCCGGACACCGGCGCGGCGCTGGCCGTGGCACTGTGCGTGGCGGAGCTGCTGCTGCTCGAGGATGAGCACGCTCCGAGCGCGCCGACGAGCGCGATGGCTCCTGTGAGAGCTGCCAGGTTCTTCGTGTTTCCGCCCTGCATCAACTTCTCCTCCAACGATCGTTTCGTGACGATTCGGCCTGAGCCGGTTCGCTAATCCCGGCCTCGTTGCCCGCGCCGCCAGCCCGCTGACGTCCACGGACGCAGCGGTAGCGGCGGGACATGGGCTTGTTAACGAGGCATCATGGCCGCCAAAGGCACGGTGCGTGCACTCGCCGCGGCCCAGGCTTTACCCTTTATGTGCCTTTGCAGCGTCGCAGCGTAGTGTCACAGTTCGGTCACGAAACCAGTGCGTGGCCATCTCATTAAGTGACGACCTGACCGCACCCTGCTCACCAGCCTCATCGACCAGCACAGGCCGGTTGACACCCGCTGGTCACGTGCCGGACAGCGCTACCGATCTTGTAAGCAATAGGTCGCTGCCCCGCGTAGGGCCAGCGAGCACCCTTGCGGCCTGGGGACCATTTGGGGACCACACGTTGCGCGTACGACCGGACAATCTGCGTGTGACCGAACGTCGGGCTATACCTGTACAACCACGGTGAGCTGCGAAGACGCCTACCCCACCGTCCTGGGGGTCAAGGGGTCGCGGGTTCAAATCCCGCCGTCCCGACTGGTCAGATGGGTTTTAGATCTTAGTTTCGGGAGCCAATTAGGGAGCCAATGGGTTTCCCGGAGCAGGGGCAGGCCAACTCGGTGGCGTTCGCCTTCAGGGTGCGGTTCACGGCGGTGGCGTTATCGGTGGGGGGCGCCCGCACCTCGGCTGGGACCGGCGGCCGTCCCGGCGCGTTCGGGTAAGTCCACTTCCTGCTGACAAGGCGCCGGTGCCAGGCCAGCAGCGTGCCCGGGGTCACTAGCCGGTGCAATCGCAGGTGCCCGGGCTGATAGGTCGCGCGCCCGAGGCCGGATTGGGCTGACCGTGCCCTGCTCGCTGCTCTGGCCAGGCTGCTCGCACGCCCTCGCCTCATGCTGCCTGTACCGCTTCAAAACTAATCGCATTGATGTCTGACCTGGTGTTCATACGATCAGCTAACGCCGCCCGGCAGTACTCGTTGATCACGCCACCCAGCACCTTCCGCCGCTGAACCGGCAAGTTCAGCGGAACGCCGTCTTGGTCGTCGTGGTCGGGCGGCCGTTGCTGGCGGGACTGGTGCGGGCGGTGCCCGTTGTAATGGCCAACGTACCGGCCCAGGACTGACCGCAGGTGCCGCTCACTATAGACGAGCATTCGATCGGTGCACTCGGCTCGCGCGGTGCGTATCCACCCCTCGGCATAACATTTCGCGCGCGGCGTCCGCGGCGGGGTCTTTACCATCTTCAGGCTCTCGCCTGCAAAGATCTCGTCGAAGGCGCCGGTGAACTTGGCGTCGCAGTCCCGGATCAGGAAGCGGAAGCAGCCGATCCGGTCGCCAAGGTCCATGAGCAGGTTGCGGGCCTGCTGCACGGTCCACGCGCCGTCCGGATGGGCAGTCACGCCGAGGACATGCACCCGCCGGGTCCTCACTTCCACGACGAACAGCACGTATAGGCGCTTGAGGAAGATCGTGTCCACGTGGAAGAAATCGCAGGCCAGCAAGCCATCGGCCTGAGTGAGCAGGAACGCCCGCCAGGAGGTGTCCGTATTCCGCGGGGCCGGTCTGCGCCTCCGGGCGCGCAAGATCCGCCGCACCGTCGCCTCGCTGATCTGATGACCGAGCTGGCATAGTTCACCATGCACCCTGCGGTACCGTCAGGCCGGGTTCTCCCGCGCCAGCCGCACTACCAGGTCGCGGATCTCCTGGCTGGCCCCTGGGCGCCCGAGTCGGCTCGGGTAGGTCCATTTGCGTGTGATCAGCTGGCGGTGCCAGGCCAGCAGCGTGCCCGGCGTGACCAGCCGATGGGCGCGCAGCACGGCTGGCAGCAGCCGGGCGAGCGCCGCCAGGAGCGCCCGGTCGGCCCAGTCCGGCTTCGGCCCGGAGACCTGACGCCGGAGCACCGCGACCTCATGACGGAGCACCATGATCTCCACATCCCTGGACGCCTGGCTGCGGCCGAGCAGCACCAGCCAGCCAAAGACCCGGATCATGATCAGGTAGAGCCGGCGAAGCGACACAAACCGCGATCTTGCCGCAACCGGCTCATCCGGCCAAATAGCAGGTCATAGCACCTGCGGCGAGTTCTGAAGCGGTACAGGGCCACGCCCGGGAAAGATCACAAGTGCAGAGAAGATCACCGCGTCTGCCACGGCGCCCGCGGCCAGGAAAGACGAGCGCGGCGGCGACTCGTGGGGCTGGATCAACGTGGAGTGTCCCGAATCGGGGCCGACTGAGCGTCACCACGTGCACGTGCTGCGCTCGTTCAAAACCCGATGCCGATACCGATTGCGGTGGCTCCCTGGGGGACCGATCTCGTTGTATCAGAAGCGCTTGCCGAATGCTCTTGTCGTTGAATAAGTTGACGTGAAGGCGACAACGCGCCAGCGTCGACGACACGACGTAACCGGTGAGCGAGTCATGCGCGGACGACGAACCACGGACCCGCGTGCGCCTTTAACGGCCGGAAAGGAGAGACTGGATCATGCCACCAGCAGGTCCTGCGAGCGTAAATCCTTTAACCCTGGCGCCCTACATGTTTTCCCTGATGCTGCGAAACATCGCCACGTTCGGGTTCATGATCGCGGATCACAACGAGCCGGGTAATCCGGGAGGTTACACAGCACCAGGCTGCGTTCTCGCGTCGCCTTCATGGCCTTCCTACCCAGGAAACGTCGCGCCCATTATTGAGGACTACGTCTTCAACTGGTCTCGAGACGCCGCCATCACGATGTCGGCGGTATTGAATCAGGCTCCCGCTCAAATACCAGCCGCAGGAGCGTCCGATCTCTTGGCAAGCTATGTCAACTTCGCGAGCACGTGTCAGGCGAGCGGGGGAGACATCGGACAAGCACACTACACCCCCGAGGGAGCATCGACGGGCTCAGCGGATGAGAGCGACGGCCCGGCTCTCAGGATACTGACAATCCTGCAAGGGTTCGCCGGTCTAGACGGACCCACACAAGCTGTTGCACGCAATGTGATCGCCGCAGATCTAGCTTATCTGCTCGACAACAACCGCTACCAGAACCCGACGGACAATCTCTGGGAGGATACCTTTGGTCAATCGATATTTGCCCGGTCGGTCCAGCTTGCGGCTTTGAACCAGGTCATTAACATCGGCCCAGGCCTCGGCATTCCCGTGCCACCAACGGCGCAGGCTGCCGCCACCTGGCTCGGGCAGCAGCTGCCATTGCATTGGTCGGGCGCTCCCCACAACTACCATGTGGGCGTTCTCGATGCAAGTAGAGGCGGGGGCGACCCCCCCGCACAGTACGACCCAAGCATCGATCCAATCCTGGCGTGCATATACGGAGCCGGCATCCCTCCTTACGATCCACGGTTGCTCTCAACGGCGGCGCAGGTGCGTGCGCAATGGACGGAACCGGCGCCATCCGCATATCCGATCAACAGAGCGGACGCAAGTATCGGGATCGGGCCGTGCATTGGCCGCTACAACGGAGATGAATACAGCGGGTGGAGCTTGACGAGCAACACCGGCCATCCCTGGGTCGTCTGTACATGCGGCTTCGCCCAGCTCTATTACGAGCTCGCGACCGCCATCAACAATGGCACCCCCGTACCTACCGATCCACTGGCGACCGCGTTCCTGAGCCAGATAAACGTCAGCTCGACAAGCACCGCCGCCGATGCCGCGTCAGCGCTCCAGGCCGCCGGCGACAAGATGCTCCAAGCTGTCCTCTACCACAGCAACCGCTACGAGCTCAGCGAGCAGTTCGATCAGTCCAGCGGTGACGAGATAAGCGTCTCGAACCTGACATGGAGCTACGCCGCGTTCCTCTCTGCGTTGGCCGAACGGTAGCTGCCCGGGTTTCCTCAGCGTCAATCCGCCGCGTAGCGAGGTCGGCTCCGCCGGAGGCGGTACCTAGAATGACCTGTGCGTGCCGAGAATCCCGTCCACGGCTTTGACCAGCAGGGTTGGCCTTCCCAGCCGCCTGACGTCACGATCACCGGTCATGTGCCTGCGGTTCGCGTTCCTTCTCATCACGCGGGTGGCCACGTGGCTGCGGCTGTCCCGGCGTGAGGAGGCATGGCAGACCGCAGAGATCTTGATCCCGCGCCAACACCTCGCCGTCCTGCAACGGCGGCAACCGCGCCGCCCTCACCTGACCTGGGCGGACCGGGCACTGCTCGCGGCCCTGCTCAGCGTGATACCGAAAGCGCGGCGCCAGGGGCTGCGGCTGCTTGTGCGTGCCGAAAACCTCGTCCACGTAATGCGACCAGGCGGTACTCGTTGATCGGGCAAGCCGTGTGAGTCTGCCGTCGGACGCGGTACCGGTCGAGATCGACGGGTTCGGGCAGGGGTTTCAGGGGCGCGGCCGCGTCCAGGGAACGGTGAGGCCGGTGCTGATTGTGGTGGATCTCGTACGCGCGCAAGATCCGCCGCAGATGGGCCTGGTTCCAGACAAGGGTGCGGTCCAGGAGCTCGCGCCGGCATCCGCCGATCCAGCGTTCGGCGGTCGCGTTCATGCGGGGCGTCCGGACGTTGCATAGCACGATCCGTATCCCGGCATCGGCGAGGACCGCGTCGAATGCGGCGGTGAAGTTCGAGCCGCGGTCGCGGATCATGAACTTGACCCGGTGCGCATGCTCGCCGAGATCCATGAGCAGGTTGCGGGCCTGCTGGGCGGTCCAGTCCCCGGTGGGATGCAGCGTGACTCCGAGAATCCTGATGCGCCTGCTGGCGTGCTCGATCACGGCCAGGACATAGGCCTGGGTCCCATCGAGCAGGTCGGCTGTGAAGAAGTCGCATGCCAGGATCGCCCCGGCCTGGGAACGCAGGAACACCGACCAGGCTGGCCCGCTCCGCCGCGGCGCGGGATCGATGCCAGCCTTGTTCAAGATCTCCCATACCGTCGACGCCGAGACTCGTACCCCCCAGCCCGGCCAGTTCCCCGTGAATCCTGCGGTACCCCCAGCCGGGGTTCTCGCGGGCCAGCCGGAGGACCAGGGCCTTGATGTTCCGGCGGGTAGCTGGCCGGCCGGTCTTGCCGCGCAGGGACCTGGCGGCCCAGCGGCGGCGGACGATATCGCGGTGCCAGCGCAGGACCGTGTCCGGGGTAACCAGCAGATGCAGCCTGTGGCGGCGGGCTTCGGTATCACGGCGAGCAGGGTCGCCAGAAGCGCCCGGTCCGCCCAGTCCAGCCTCGGGCGGCGCGGCTGCCGCCGCTGCAGGACAGCGAGCTGATGGCGCAGGATCAAGATCTCTGCGGTCTTCCATCTCTCCTCACGCCGGGCGAGCCGCAGCCACGCCGTTAGCCGCGTGGTCAGGAGGAACATGAACCGCAGGCACATGACCGGTGATCATCACGGCCAGACGGCAGGGAGAGCAACTCTGCTGGCCAGAGCTGTGGACGAGATTCTCGGCACGCACAATCTGCAGGAACAGCTGGATCTGCTGGACGTCGTTGGTGTTACGGGTGATCAGGGACGGGGTCCCGAAGTGGTTCATCTCACCGGCGGAAAAGCCCTGCACCCGCCCGTAGACCGTGGCCCGCGCATCCGCGCCGACGCCCATCGACACCCGTGAGGCCCAGTACACCGCCACGATGGCGACCACCCCCAGGACCAGGGTGATGCCCAGCATGAGCGCGCCGGTCTGGAAGATGTAGCGGACGTTGCCCTCTATCACGCCGTCGTTGATGATGTCCGCGTTGAGCTATCAGGGCCCGCCGGGCGGAGGCCATGGCGCCCGGATGAGCTCGATTCCCGCGCCGTCCAGGCCGGCGAGTTCCCACCCGTAGTCCTGGACGTCGATGATCAGGCGTGACTTCCCGAGCCGCAGGTTCCTCAGGTGCAGCGGCAGGTAGCGCTCCGGGACCGCCGGCGCGCACCACACCCGCCCGGCGGAAAGTTCCGGCGTGAACCGCAGCAGGCTGTGCAGCAGCTGCAGCGGGGCGGCCGCGGCCCACGCCTGCGGCGAACAGGAGGCCGGGTAGGGCACCGGAACGGGATGGTCGGTCCGTGCGAAGCCGCAGAACAGTTCGGGCAGGCGGTGGCCGAAATGCCCGGCCGCGTCAAAGATGGCCTCGGCGATCCGCTGCGCGTGGCCGGTGAAGCCGTACCGGATCAGGCCGGCCGCGCACAGCGCGTTGTCGTGCGGCCACACCGACCCGTTGTGGTAGCTCATCGGGTTGTAGGCGGTCATGGACGCCGCCAGGGTCCGGATTCCCCAGCCGCTGAACATGTCGTTGGACAGCAGCTGCTCTGCGACCAGGGCGGCTTTGCCCGAATCGGCGATCCCGGTCCACAGGCAATGCCCGATGTTGGAGGTGTGCGAGTCGACTGGCCGCTTGGCCCGGTCCAGCGCGACCGCGAACCAGCCGCGGTCCGCCAGCCAGTAGGCGTCGTTGAACGCCTCCTTGATCTGGTCGGCTTTGGCGTCCCAGTGGCCGGCGCCCGCTGCGTCACCCGCCGCCGCCGCGAGCCGGGCCCTGGCCCGGTAGGCCGCGTAGGTGTATCCCTGCACCTCGGCCAGGGCGATGGGGGGCTCGGCTATCCGCCCGTCGGCGAAGTTGACCCCGTCCGGGGAGTCCTTCCAGCCCTGGTTGATCAGGCCGCGGCTGGTCTTGCGGGAGTATTCGACGAACCCGTCGCCGTCGGCGTCGCCGTAGCGCTCGATCCACTCCAGCGCGCGGTCGGCGTGCGGCAGCAGTGCCCGGACCTCGGCGTCGTGGCCGCCCCACCGCTGCAGTTCTCCGAGCAGCATGACAAACAGCGCGGTGGCGTCCGCGGTTCCGTAGTATGCGCTGCGTCCTCCGAGCGCGAGCCTGGCGGCCCGGCCGAGCCTGACCTCGTGCAAGATCTTGCCCGGCTCCTCCTCCGACGCGGGGTCGATGGCGTTTCCCTGTCGGCCTGCCAGCGTCTGCAGCGTGCCGATGGCCAGCCCGGCATCCCATGGCAGCAGCATCCAGGAGGTCAGCAGCGAGTCCCGGCCGAACAGGGCCATGAACCATGGCGCGCCTGCCGCCACCACCGGCCGTCCCGGGTGCTCGGGGTCGAAGATGCGCAGCGCTCCCAGATCCTCGACGCTGCGGTGCAGCACCGCGGCGAGGTCCCGGTCGGCGGTGCGCAGCTGCGGAGCGCTCTGCCGCCACTCCCGCAGCCTGCGTGCGGGAATGGCATGCTCGACGGCCTGGCCGCGCGGGTGACGCAGCGTCATCGGGACCCCATCGGTGACCGGCACCACTTCTATGCTTGCCGTCCACTGACCGCGGGCGGGGACCGCTACTTGCCACTGAATGACGCCGCCGGTGATCGAGGGCCAGCCGTCGCCGCGGATGAGCAGCCCGCGCTGGGGTTCATCCCCGCCGCTGGCGAACCTCAGCGTGGAGTCTTCGGCGCTCGCACTGGCGGCTGCCTGCGGTCGCACCCGGCCGTCTTTCACCTCGAACAGGTCAGCGAAATCGGCGTCGGCGGCGAGCGTCACAGTGCACGTGGCAGGCCGCGAGGCGGCGTTCTGGATGGTCACGTCCTCGCGCATGCCGTCGCCGACGTAACGGCGCCGCACCACCAGCAGGGTGCTGTCGGCGCGCCCGGCCGTCGGCGGCATCTGGCCCAGGAACGCGGCGGCATACGGTTCGGCTTGCTGGACCGTCAGAGGCTGCGGCGCATGGCCGTCCACGAGGAGTTCCCAGCGCGACAGCACGCGGGTGTCCCGGGCGAACAGCCCTTGGGCATGCCCGGGCCGGATATCGCCGCCGGGTTCGCTAATGCAGAATGTGGAACCTTCGACCAGCGTCACGCTGTGGCCTGCGAGTCCCTGGCTCACCGAAGGCCCGCCAGATGCCCACGGTCCTGTCACTGCTGCGCCCGTGATGCCGTCCCGCGGTATTCGCGCCGGTCAGGCGCTGCGGTCGCGCAGGCTGCGGACCGTCGGCCCAGCTGGCCGGGGTCGCACAGGATGCGGCGGTAGAGCCGCTGGTGGTCGAGCGCCATCCGTGCGAGGGAGAACCGCCGCTCCGCGGCGTCCCGGCACTGGCGGCGCTCGATCTCGGGCACGCGGCCAACTGCGGTGATCATCTGGCGCTCGTCGCGGCACAGGTACCCCGTGCGGCCCTGGTCGATGATTTCGGGCGCCGCGCCGTTGGGGAAGGCTAGCACTGGGGTCGCCGACGCCAGCGCCTCGACCATCACCAGACCGAACGGTTCGCGCCAGGTGATCGGGTTGAGCAGGGCCGCGGCCCTGCTCAACAGTTCGATCCGGGACGCCAGCGGCTGCTCGGCCGGCATCTCATCGCCGGGCTCGAGCAGCGGCCGCACCCGCTGCTCGAAGTAGGCCCGTTCGGCGGGCTCGTGCATCTTCGCCACGATCACCAGCCGCTGTCCGGCGCGCCTGGCAACCCGCACCGCGAGGTGCACTCCCTTGTCGGCGCACATCCTGCCCACGAACAGCAGGTAGCCGCCGTCCCCGGGCCCGGGCTGGTACACCTCCAGGTCGATGCCGTGATGGATGACCGCAGCGATGGGGATCCCGCCTGAGGCCAGGGCCTGCGAGTGCGAGATCGCCACGATCGAGGCGTGCCGGGCGACCTCGGCGAAGATGCGGCGTGTCTGGGAGGTGAACAGCCCGTGATTGGTGGTCACGACCGGTGGCTGGCGGATCCCGCGGCGGCCCGCCACCAGCGGGCCCAGGATGGTGTGGTCATGGATGATGTCCACATCGGCCAATGCGTCGTAGGCGGCCAGGACATGAGCGGCTTCCGGAATGTCAGCATCCATCGGCGTGACCTCCGTCGGATACAGGAACTCGCGCGATACCGGGCACGTGGAGTCACCGACCGTGAATAGCCGCACGTCATGACCCAGTGCCTGCAGGCCCCTGGCGAGGTTGTCGATGACGACCTCGGTACCGCCGTAACCGGGCGGCGGGACGGGCAGCCATGGCGGGGCAATCAGGCCGATACGAATAATTAATCTCCGATCATGTGCGGGCGAACAGGACAGCGGGTGCCGGGCACCCCGGCCCTGGCCATCGACCCTGTGGACCCATCCGAGTTCCACCTGCCAGCACAGCCCGCATGACCCGCACGAGAAACTGGTCCGCTCGCTGTCGGTCACCGCGGTCAGGCCCTCGGCGCCGCAGCCTGCGCATAGGCTGGGCGGCGCCAGCTCCAACCCGGCGTCAAGGCAAATGGCATAAACCCTCATACCGTATGCCATCAAGGCGGCCCGGCCTGCCGGCAGGGCCCGATGTCCCGTCATCCCGGGGCTATCGGCACCAGCATCACCGGGACAACGGCATCCAGCACGGCCCGCCGGATCGTGCGTGCCCGGCCCGGGTCGAGTTGCTGCGACCAGCCGAACGCGATCATGTCGGCCCGTTCGGCTTCCGCCACGTCCAGGACGTGCTCCCCGGCCACCCCGGTCCGGAGCTCCAGCCGCACCCCCGGCTGCGCGCAGTAACGTGCCAGGAACTCCTCTGCCCAGGCACGCCCGGCGTGCGCGGCCTGATCCCAGAACCTTGGCACGGTCTCAGCGTCGAACACGTGCAATACCACGAGATCGACTCCGGCGCCAGCGAACTGCTCCACCGCACCGGCCACCGCCGCTGCCGACTCCGCCGTCCCGTCCAGCGGCAGGAGCACCCGGCGGATCTCCGGCCGCCTGCCCCGCGCCGCGGCCGGCACCAGGACCACCGGCCGGGCGGACCGCTGCGCGACGCGCCGCCAGATCGGCCGCGACCGCTCATCCCTGGCCAGCACGGCCAGCACAATGCCCGGACTGTCCAGTGCGCCCAACACCTGGGCCGCGGCCTGCTCGGCGCTCAGGTCCGCGGCCAGGCTGACCCGCCGCACCCGGGCGTGCGCGATCCGGGCGAGCGCCGCCGCCGTGTCGATCACCGGGGCCTCGGCCGGGCCGCCACCGAGGACCGCGAGCACCTGCGTCATGTCAGGCTCCTCATCCGCGCCGGTCAAGACGGGCCCGGCCAGCCACCCGCCGGGGCATCGCGCCGGCCAGCCCCGCCAGCAGCGGCCCGTCGGTGCTTATCTCGACCCGCTCGGGTGTGATGTCCAGCCGCACCCGCCGTCCCAGGCAGCGGAATCGCAGCTGCAGGCTCCCCCATGCTCCGGGCAGCCGCGGATCGATGCTCAGCACCCCGGCCCGGACCTGCAGGCCGGCGAAGCCGGCCAGGACTGCCTGCCAGACTCCGCCGAGGTTAGCCAGGTGCAGGCCCGCCGCGGTCATTCCGCTCAGGTCCGCGATGTCCAGCGCGAGCGCGGTGCGCAGCATCGCCAGCGCCTCGTCCGGCCGTCCCGCGCGAGCCAGCAGCGACGCGGTGACCGCCGGTGACAGCGACGACCCGTGCGCCGTCCGCGGGCCGTAGTAGTCCAGGTTCGGTCCGAGCGAGCCGGCCGCGACCTCCCCCGGAACCAGATGGTGGAGCATCAGCACATCCGGTTGCTTGATCACCTGCGAGGCTGCCACCCGCTCCCGGCCAAGCAGCAGGTCAGCCGCGACCGGCGGGGTCGCGAAGTCCGCGACCAGCAACGGCTCAAGGCCGAAGTAGCCGGCGAACTGCTCATAACGCCCGGTTGCCGGGTCATAGCCATCCACGATCCGCTCGGCCAGGTCCCGCCAGCGCCTGCTGTCTGCGTCCGGGAGCCCGGCACGGCCGGCGGCGTCAGCGGCTGCGCGGAGATTCCAGCGGGCCATCACATTGGTGTACGCATTGTCGTCGACCCGCTCGTGGTACTCATCCGGGCCGATGACCCCTTCGATGTGCGCCTCACCCGCATCATCCAGGTGGCATCTGGACGCCCAGTACCCGGCGGTTTCCAGCAGCAGCGGCAGCGCGAGCCGGTCCGGCCGCCCGGTCCACTCGGCGTAGCGGGCAGCCGCCCACGCCACGTCCGCCGTCACGTGCTCTTCCAGCTGCCCGGTCAGGACGGGCACCACGCGCCCGCCGAGAGGCACGCTGGCCGGCGTGACATCCTCGCCGCTGGCCGCGGACTCCCACGGGAAGCAGGCCCCCCGCCGGCCAGCGGCCCGGGCCCGGGCTGCCTTGAGCCTCCGCAGCCGGTAGCGGATCATCGCAGCGGCCGCCGCCGGGTCAATGCTCACCACGGCGGGCAGCACGAACACATCCGCGTCCCAGAACACGTGCCCGGCATACCCGGTGCCCGACAGTCCCCGCGCCCCCACCGCAAGCTCACCACCGGCCCTGGTGTTGCACCACAGCTGGAACAGCGCGAACCGCAGGGCAAGCTGGGCGGCCGGATCGTCAGGGATCCGCACATCAACCGCCTCCCAGCGCGCGGCCCAGGCCGCCCGATGCCCAGCCAGGAGCCGGTCGAAACCGAGATCCTCCGCCACCCGGAGCGCATCCGCGGCCTCGCCGGGCCCAGGGCGCCGTCGCTGACCGGTGACGTAGCTAGCCACCCGCTCCACGGTGCGCAGCTGGCCGTCACGCCGCAGTCGCTGCACCGCGAGCGCACTGATGCCGCCCCCGGGATCTGCATCGACTCTCGCCCAGCGCAGGCCGTCCTGACGCCCGCCCGCCATCGCCTTCCCGAGCGGCCGCCGGAATGGGACTCCCGGGCGTAGCCGGCCAGCTAGCGCCTCGGCGCGCATCGCGACCACGCCCGGGATGGTGATGCTGGCCAGCCGCAATGACCGCAGCCGGTACGCGTCCGGCCCCTGCTCCGTACGTGCCAGCACTCCCGTCCGCAGGTCCAGGACCCGGACGTCCTGCGCCGGCGCGGGCTCGACCGCCAGGCCAGTCCACCCTGGGCCAGGCAGCAAGTGCTGACCTTGGCCAGTACCGTCATAGATGCCGGCGGCCAGCACCAACGGGACCCCGCCCGGCACCGCTTCCTCCACCGACCCGCGCGTCGCTATGCCGCCGGCACCCAGCGTGAACAGCGACTCGGTCACCCGGCGGCGCAGCGGGTCGATCCCGGTCTCCCGCAAGATCCACGCCGGATCCTCGTCCACCCCGGCGACCCGCCCACGGCTACGCCGCCGCAACTGCTCGTCGAGCAGACGCAGGAACGCCGCCCGGCCCCCGCCCACATGCAGCACGCCAGGCGGCGGCAAGCCCGGCTCCGCCCCCACAGACACGGCGATCACCCGCGCTGCCTCGGGAATCAGCAGCAGTGAATCGCTCCCGGCGACCCCGTCCAGCACGCCGAACTCAGTCCCGATGACCAGCACCAACCCTGGCCCCACACCTCGCCGGGCCGCGAAACTGAGGACGTCTCGCATGGAATCCGAGCTGCCGGCGCCGCCTCCAGCCCGCGGCGGGAGCCCGTCGGCGCGGCCGTCACGCCGGCAGCCCGGCAGCCGCAGACCATCCGGTCCCGCCTCAAACGTTTCCGAGCCGCGGCTGGCGCATAGCAGCAAACGGCCAGGGCCCGGCGGCCGCGACCGCAGCTGCCCATCGACGGACGCGGCACCTGCTTCGCTGACGACCGCAACATCCACGCCAGCGGCGCTCAGCGCCTCGACGCGCCGGCGCACGGGCCCAACCTGGCCACGCCCACCCGGCAGCGCGGCACCTTCCCAGGTGAAGGCCACCGCCTCTGCCGTGCGGCCAATCAGCCCGTCGCAGCCATCTGCCATCGTTGCCCTCCGGTCAGCAGGGCACCCATGCTGGCTGACAGATCCAGCGGGGCGCCGGCCAGCCTGAGTGCGTCATGTGACCGGCGCCTGCGGGTTCGGCGCATCCTGGAACAGCACGGGCATGTCACCGGGTACTTCCCGTAGCTTGTGCACGGTGGCGATCATGGCGGCCATCGGCTCCCTCCTTCTGCCTGCCAGGCGGTTGGCGTCCTGGCTGGCGCGCCCTGGCCCGCATTCGAGGCGTACCACCGCGGTTTGTGGTGGCCAGGGCCGGCGATCGTTCATCGCTGATCGTCCTCGCTTTCATGCCGGGCGAGGTATTACCCTGCGAGGACTTTCTCAGGGGCCTTCCCCGTCTTCTTGCCGCAACGCGCAGCCAGATGCCTAACCTAACTACCCCTTATCCAGCACAAGCCACCAGGTCAGCGGCTGTGACAAGATTGTCGGCACCCACAGGGTCCTAAGGGCCCCGCCGCGGCCACCTTCCCTGCGGAAGACCAGCCGCGAGCGGGCCGCAGCGCGCCCGTCATGTCGCTTAACCGTGCGGCTCGGCTCCGGGGACCGGGTTGGCTGCCGGGCCGGTGCTGGAGCTTCCGGTTGAGCCGGAGATATCGCCGAGGAAGCGCAGGACCTCCTGGTTGGCGGCATCAGGGGCGTCGGTGAGGTAAACGTGGCCGGCGTCCGGGAAGACCACGAGCCGGGCTCCGGCGACGCCGCCGGCGAGTCGTCGACCGTTGACAGCGGGGACAATGCGGTCCAGGGCTCCGTGAATGACCAACGTCGGAATACGGATCTCCGCCAGCCGGCTGGTGACATCGAAGCTCGCGGCGCCGATGAGCTGGCCGCGGCGTCCCCGCCCGCTGGCCCGGGTGCGCCGGACGATCTGCTGATCTTCCGCTCGGCGGCTGGCCGGGGTGCCCGGTGCATAAAGCAGCTTCCATGCCATCCGGTTGAGGGCGGCGGCGGGCACCAGGGACCGGACTCGTGCGCCACGCGACGCGCCCTCCGCCGAGGCGGCGGTGCACCCGAGGGTCAGCGACCGGACTCTGCCGGGGTGGCCGAGGGCCAGTTGAAGAGCAATGAATCCGCCCATCGACACGCCGTAAACGTGGGCGGACGCGGCGCCGGCGGCATCCAGCACAGCCAGCGCGTCGTCCGCCATCAGCTGCACCGGGTAGGGCCCAGGAGGGTCGGAGCTGCGGCCGATCCCCCGGTTGTCGAACCGGATAACGCGGTAGGAGGCCGCGAGTTCCGGGGCAATGCGATGCCACATGTCAGCCCCATAGGCATGGCCCATGATGAGCAGGATCGGGTCGCCCGTCCCGCTCTGGTCCCACCAGATCCGGGCGTCAGGGCGTTTGACGAATGGCATCGTTTCCCTTTTCACGCCGATGTGCGAAGACCCCTGGCCTGTCAGCGTTCCGTACCAGTGCGGCTGGATGTGGGCTGACCGGCAGGCGAAATCCAGGGTCCGGGCATGGCACCCGCCCGTGCGGCCTGGCGCAGATCGGCCAGGCGCCTGAATATCCCGGCAGACGGCACCTCGACCAGGACCACCCGCGAGCCGATCCGGGCCTCGCTGATGTCCTCCCACCACTCGGCCAGTTCCTTCAGTACCGCCTGCCGCGACGACCGCACTCCCATAGGAGCAACGTACGTGAGACTGCGGTGAGATAGAACGTTGAAGGCTGCGGTACCACCCGAGTTGACCAGCTAAAGCATTATCTGCGATCAGTGCGCAGTTCGCGCCAGTCCCATGGCCCAGGCATACCGAAGAAACCTGTCACCTTCCCCACGCGCAGCGAACGGGCCGCGGCGGGCACCCTTGACGCTTGATCGTGGCAAATAGGCGGCCAAACGGCGGCGGCCAACACCCAGCTTCCGACGTTCAGGCACGCAACAGGCGGTATCGATACCGCGATGAACGCTGGTCTCATAATCCGCTGATCATGCTTTCCATCACTCGGGCTGCGGCATGCCAATGGGTTCTCGTCGGCAGAGTCATGAAGATGAGGAGAGGCGAGAAGTTCCTTGGTGCGAACTGGCCCGGCGCTGCTGCCTGGCACGACGCCGCCGGTGGTGATGACGTCCTCAACGAGCAGTGCGGTATGCACTGCGGGGTCGGGTGCTGGCAAGGAGGCCGCCGCTGCGCTGTTGCCTGGCTATCCAGCACTGCCGGACTGCGCGGCGCGCTCTCGGAGTTTTATACCCTGATGAAGCTGAGCAGGTCGGTGTTGAAGGTGTCCTTATAGGCGGTGGTCTGCGCGAGGCCGTGCGGGGCGCCGGGGTAGACCTTAAGGGTCGCGTCCTTGACGATCTTCGACGACTGGAGGGCGGCGGCGCCGATCGGCACGATCTGGTCGTCATCACCGTGAATGATCAGGGTCGGGACGTCGATCTTCTTGAGGTCCTCGGTGAGATCGGTCTCGGAGAAGGCCTTGATGCAGTCGTAGGCGCCCTTCACGCCGACAGTCATGCTCAGCAGCCAGAACGAGTCACGCAGGCCCTGCGAGACGGTGTTGCCGGGCCGGTTGGCGCCGTAGAAGGGGGCGCTGAGGTCCTCATAGAACTGCGACCGGTCGGCAGAAAGGCCGGCCCGGAGGCCGTCGAACACCTCGATTGGCAGGCCGCCGGGGTTGGCGTCGGTCTTGAGCATCAGCGGCGGGATCGCGCTGAGCAGCACGGCCTTGGCGACGCGGGAGGTGCCGTGGCGGCCGATGTAGCGGGTCACCTCGCCACCGCCGGTGGAGTGACCGACGAGGACCGCGTCGTGCAGGTCGAGGGACTCGATAAGCTCGGCCAGGTCATCCGCGTAGGTGTCCAGGTCGTTGCCGTTCCACGGCTGGCCAGATCGGCCGCCGCCACGGCGGTCGTGCGCGATGGCCCGGTAGCCGCTGGATGCGACCAGGAACAGCTGGTCATCCCACGCGTCGGCGGTGAGCGGCCAGCCGTGGCTGAACACGACCGGCTGGCCGCTGCCCCAGTCCTTGTAGAAAATCTCGGTGCCGTCCCTAGTGGTGATGGTTCCCATCAGATTTCTCCTTGGTTTGTGGGGGATTGGATCTACTGGTCGGCGAGCCAGCTGCCGTGGAATCCGAGCGGGATCCGGGCGGGCAGGTGAATTCGGGCGACCGGCTCGCCGGTGAAGTCCTGCGCGGCCAGGATGACCAGGTCGGAGGCGCTGCGGTCGGGGTTGTGCACGAAGGCGAGGACGTAGCCGTCGTCTTCGGCGGCGTCCGGCGCGGTGGGGGTGAACACGGCTTCGCCGGCGGTGGCGTCCCGGCCGAAGTCGTGCGTCTCGGCGGTGCCGTGTGCCAGGTCGTGCTTGAGCAGGGCATTGGTGAAGGCCTGGTCGGCGAAGTCGCCGGTCAGCGGCGAGACAGCCTGCCCGACCTCGCCGATCATCGCGCTGTAGCCGTACCGGTGCGGGCGCGAGATGACCCGGTCATCGACCCGCGGGAATTCCTGCGCCCGGTCGTTGAGGGTCTGCTGGGCCACCGTGCCCGCAGCCGGGTCGATGACCCACCGGTCAAGGGTGGCCGGCCCGTGCCCGTCCCACAGCGTGGCCACGTCGA
>Ga0302196_10002470_pt1 | contig 17186 bp, 18 predicted proteins | sample II_Bog_N1_3_FD_198794 | JGI IMG/M metagenome (GOLD analysis project Ga0302196, IMG submission 198794) | Peat permafrost microbial communities from Stordalen Mire near Abisko, Sweden - II_Bog_N1_3 | ecosystem: Environmental > Terrestrial > Soil > Wetlands > Peat | place: Sweden: Abisko...
GCCTCGTCGAGCAGCCGCCGGCTGGATGTTCCGTGCGGTGCGGCGATGAACGGCACGCTCCCAAGTTCTGCGATGGCGAGCTGGGCTGGCCGTATGGTGCCCGGCGGCAGGATGATCAGCAGCCGTTGCCGGGTGAGTTCATGTGTGGTGAGTCCGGCGGGGAGTGAGGCGCCCTCGGCGAGCCCGACTTCGCACTGGCCGTTTGCAGCAATTCCGCCAGGTCCGCGGTGTCTTCGGGGGCGGCGAGATCGACGAGCACTCCTGGATGCACGGTGCGGAACCGGCCGACCAGGCCGGCCAGCGGGTCGGCCGCGAGCGTCGGCAGGGAGCCGAGAGTGAGCGAGCCGGTCACCAGGCCGGTGACCGAGGCCACCGCGGCCCGCGCGGTGTCGACGTCGCGGAGCGCCTGGCGGGCCGGCCCGAGGAGCGCTTGGCCGGCCGGGGTGAGCCGCACGCTGCGGCCTGCCCGGTAGAACAGCTCGGCGCCGAGTTCTTCCTCCAGTTCCCTGACGGACAGCGACAACGCCGGCTGGGAGACGAACACGGCCTTCGACGCGCGGGTGAATCCGCCGTGATCGGCCACCGCGAGGAAGTGACCCAGGCGCCGCAGATCCATAAGAAGATCGTATAGCGATCAGCAAAAACAAGTATTCGACATCTACCAGCGGGAGCCCCGACGATGGCAGGGGAGCCGGATTCGCCGGCCCGGGCGGAGGCAGAGGACGAGTGCCGGCCAGCGAAGCAGCCCAGCCAGCCCGTACTGGCGCCCGCCGCGGATTTCAGCGGTTCCTCACCGAGCCGCCCCGCCCGCGGGCCATCGCCCGGCGCCCGGGCGCCCCGTGGCTGGCCGTGGGGACCGTCTGACCTGGGTTGGCCTCAGCGGGTGCCCTTCAGCGGAGGAAAAGACCAATGCCAGCCAATGACCGACGGCACGTTCCCAGCCACCACCACGCACGGAACAGGACCATCAGCGCGGGCGCCGCGATCATCACGCTCGCCCTGGCCGCGTGCACCGCCACGACCGCGGGCAGCACCAGTACCTCCTCACCGGCACCGCCCACGGCCAGCAGCGGCGGTCCCGCCGCTACTCTTACTGGCTCCGGCTCAACATTCGACGCGCCGTTCTTCGACGCGGCGTTCGCCAGATACCACCAGGAAGACCCCGCAGTGGCGATTGGTTACTCCGCGGTGGGCAGCAGCGCGGGCATCGCCGCCTTCAGCGCGAAGCAGACCGATTTCGGTGCCTCCGACGTGCCCATGACTGCCACCGAGCAGGCCGCCGCCCGCGGCGGCGCTTCCGTCCAGGTTCCCGTCGACCTCGGCGCCGAAGCCATCGCCTATAACCTCACCGGCCTGCCCGGGCTGCACCTCACCGGCCCGGTCATCGCACGGATCTTCCTCGGCCAGATCACCAGCTGGCGCGACCCCGCCATCATGGCCCTCAACCCGCACGTCAGCCTGCCCAGCCAGCAGATCACCGTCGTGCACCGTTCCGACGGCAGCGGCACTACCTACATCTTCAGCAACTACCTCTCCAGCGTCGACCCCGCCTGGGCGGCCAAGGTGGGGACGGGCACGACCCTGCACTGGCCGGCCGGCATCGGGGTGGAGGGTAACCCTGGCGTCGCAGAAGCCGTTGCCCACATCCCGTTCTCCATCGGCTACATCGAACGGTCCTACTCCAGCGGGCCAGCCCTCTTCGACGCCGCCATCCGTAACCAGGCCGGAAACTACGTCACACCCACCACCGCATCCATCGCCGCCGACGCAGCCCAGAAACCCGGCATCACGCCGACCGACTTCTCCATCGTCAACGAGCCCGGAGCAGACAGCTACCCCATCTCCGGTTACAGCTGGGCGCTCATCTACACCCACCAGGCCAGCCAGGCCACCGGCCAGGCACTGATCAATCTCCTGGACTGGCTCACCCACAGCGGCCAGGCCTACGCCGCCGACACCGGCTACCTGCCCCTGCCGCCCCAGATCCAGCAACTCGCCCGCAGCACGCTCCAGCAGGTAACCGGCCCGGACGGAGCCCGCCTGCTGGGCTGAACGCGGAGCGCGAAGGGGACCGGAGGTCATCTTGTGACTTTTGGCGCGGCCTGGCAGGATGCCGGGCGGGCGGGTGCCGCGGCCGCCAGCGTGGCCGTGGCGGCAGCCGGGCTGATGCCCCGGCCATCGCGTGAGCTGACGGAGGAAGCGGCCCGGTGACTGGTCTGGCGTGGGTATGGGTGGCGCTGGCGGCGGGCCTGATCATTGCGGTCGCCGCAGAGGTCGTGCTGACCGGCCGGCCCGGGCACGGCTCGTTCACCGCGCGCAGGGCCCTGCGCTGGGCCGCGGTCTACGTGTCGCTGGCGGTGATCTTCGGGCTGGGCGTGGGGGTCGCGGCTGGCTGGGTGGCGGCGGGCCAGTTCTACGCCGGCTATCTCACCGAGTACAGCCTGAGCCTGGACAACCTGTTCATCTTCTACCTGATCATGAGCTGGTTTGCGGTACCGGCAGCCCGCCAGCATCGCGTCCTGCTGCTGGGCATCGGGCTTGCCCTGGTTCTGCGGTCGGCCCTCATCGTGGCCGGGGCAGCGGCGGTCAACCGGTACGGCTGGCTGTTTTACCCGCTGGGCGGCATCCTGGTGTGGACCGCGATCGGGCTGATCACCGGCCGGCCGGGCCGTCAGCCACAGGAGCAGCCCCGGCTGCTGTCATGGCTGCGGCGCCATGTGCAGCCGGCCGGGGAGGATGATGGCGGCCATCTGATCGCGTGGCGGGGCCGGTGCCTGGTGGCCGGCCCGATGCTGCTGCTGATCCTGGCGATCGGGGTGGCCGATGTGCTGTTCGCCCTCGATTCGATCCCGGCCGTCTTCGGCATCACCACCAGCGCCTACCTGATCGTGGCCTGCAACGCCTTCGCGCTGATGGGACTCCGCCAGGTGTATGTGCTGCTGGCCCGGGTGCTCGACCGGATCGTCTACCTCAATAGCGGCCTGGCCGTCATCTGCGCCTTCATTGGCATCAAGCTCTTGCTGCAGGCGCTGCACGGCTCTGGGGTGGGTTGGGCGGCAGTCGTCCCGGCCTGGCTGTCGGTCATCGCCGTCGCCGCGGTCCTGCTGCTCACCGTGGCCGCCAGCGTGCTGAGCACCAGTCGAGCGGCACGGCAGGCCACCGCGAACCCGGCAGCCACGATGATCACCAGGGATGATACGGCCGGCCGCACGCGACCGCTCACCGCCAGTGAACAGGCCGTGCTGGAGCGCCGCTTCGCCGTCACCGACACCGACGGGAACGGCGTGTGGCAACGCGACGACTATGAGCAGCTGACCCGCCGACTGTGCGGCACCTTCGGCCATGCCATCGATTCCGCGACCGGACAGGCCGTCGCTTCTGGGCAGCGCGCACTGTTCGACGCGCTGCTGCGGCACATGGACGCCAACGGCGACCAGGAGATCACCCCCGATGAGTTCGCCGCCGCCACGGGCCGCACCATCGACGACCGGCCCCGCTTTGACGCCGCCGTCCGCACCGCCGCGCACAGCCTCATCCAGGTGGCTGACCGCGACCGCAACGGGGTGCTGGACGCCGGAGAGTATACGCAGCTCGCCGCCGTATACGGGGCCAGCGCCGAGCAGGCCGGGCGGGCCTTCAGCCGGCTCGACCTGGACCACAATGGCTTCCTGGACGTCTCGGAACTCACCCTCGCGATCACCGAGTTCTTCGCCAGCCGGGACGCCGCCGCCCCCGGCAACGTCGCCTTCGGCCGCCTTTAAACCGAAGTTCCCCCCAGGCCCATAAGCCCATGCATGCAGCCGTCCCTTGGAATTGTTCATCTAACTAATGGGCGGCCTGCCCGGGATGCCGGGCCTGCTGACCAGCTACTTGGAACGCAAGTGGACAAGCTCGACATCCCGCCGATCCCCGAGTTCATCGAGATGATCGCCGATACCGGGGCCGGGCTCTACGGCTGCCAGGCCTCCTGCGACCTGTTCGGGCTCAGCAAAGACGACCTCATCGACCAGGTCCAAGCCATCATCACCGTCGGCGAGTTCTACGCCCTGGCCGCCGGAGGGCAGATCATCTTCACCTGACCCGACGGTGCTCGGCGGGCCCGGTGGCCGGGCCCTGGTCCGGTGAGCGGGGTGCGGAGGGAGGGATGGCCAGGCGGCCGTGCTTAAGCTGGCCGATCCGCTGGGCGCGGGCCGCGACGCTGCTGTCGTGGGTGACCGTGACCATGGTCAGCCCGTGCTCGCGCCACAGGTTTTCCAGCAGGCCGATGATCTCGTCCCGGGTGCCTTCGTCGAGGTTGCCTGTCGGCTCGTCGGCCAAGAGCACCTGGGGCTTCTTGACCAGAGCCCGGGCGATGGCGACGCGCTGCTGCTCACCGCCGGACAGTTCGGACGGCAGGTGCCGGAGGCGGCCGGCCAGGCCTACCGCGGTCAGCGCCTCCTCCGCGCGGGACTGCCGCTCGGCCGCGGCGATGTGCGGGGGGACCAAGGCCATGGCCACGTTGTCGGCCGCGTTCAGGGTGGGGATCAGGTTGAAGGTCTGGAAGACGAACCCGATGGAGCGGGCCCGGATCCGGGTGAGAGCGGCTTCTCGCAGCGCGCTGAGGTCAATGCCGCCGAGTTCGACCGACCCTGAGGTGGGCCGGTCGAGAGCACCCATGATCTGCAGCAACGTCGATTTGCCGTGCCCGGTGGGGCCCTGGATAGCCAGCCATTCACTGTCCCGGACGACCAGGTCGACGCCGCGCAGGGCGGCGACCGCCTGGCGGCCGCGACTGTAGTTCTTGACGACGTTCGTCAGGACGTACATGTGGCTTCCTCATTCCACTCGGGCCAGCGCCGCGGCTGGGCGGAGGCGGGCGGCCCGCCACCCGCCGAAGGAGCCGGCGACCAGGCCACCGGCGACGGCCAGGCCCACGGCGAGCAGGATGACGCTCACGGTCACAGGCGCGGTCAGCGACACCGAGACCGTGTGCGGGGTGTTGCCCAGTGACTTCAGACCTCCGCTGGCTTTGCCGCCAAGGGCTCCCCCGCCTGCGGTGGCGGCGCTGGCGGGGCCGATCGTCGCGGACAGCTTGGGCGCAAGGTGGTCGATCAGGGCTGCACCGGCGTAGCCGAGGCCGATCCCGGCCGCGCCGCCGAAGATACCGATCGTGATCGATTCCCCCATCACCTGGCCGACGATCCGGCTGCTGCGCCAGCCGAGCGCCTTCAGCGTGCCGAACTCCCGGACCCGGCGGGCCACCGCGGCCATGGTCAGCAGGCTGGCCACCGTGAAGGCCGCGATCAAGACCACGACGGACAGCCAGGTACCCAGATCGTTGGCCAGGTTCGCGGTGCTGGTCAGGGAGCCGGTCACCTCATGGGCCAGATCATCCTGATCGGTGATGGTCGCACCGGGCAGCGCCGCGGCGATCTCGTTCTGCACGGCCGGGATGTCGGCGGCGCTGGCTGCCGTGACATAGACAGCGTTCACCTTGCCGGCAGGGCGGTGGACCCGGTCTTGCCGATGGCCTGCGCCCTGGCCAGCGGGATGTAGACGTCGGTCGGGCTGCCGCCCCCGGGCAACCGGACCAGCCCGGCGACGGTGAAACTCGTCCCGCCCACGTTGACCTTGTCGCCCGTGGCCAGCTTGTTCTGCGCCGCGTAACCCGCGTCGAGCATGGCGTCGTGGGCGTGGGCGTCCGCGGCGGCCAGGATCCGGCCCGAGGTCAGCGTCGGATGCTGCTGGCGGCGGGCAGTACGCGCTGGGGATGGCGCTGCGCCGGGCACTGGCCGGCTACCGGCGGCAGATGGACGATCAGCTGGCCACGGCGGGCTTCGCCGGCCGGCAGTTCGCTGCTGGCCGGGTGCTGCGTATGTGCGCCGGCCCGGGAGCGACCACGATCTCCGACGTCGGCCGCGGGCTCGGCATCACCCGCCAAGGGGCCAGCAAGGTCGTCGCCGCCCTGCGGGAGCAGGGATACCTCTCCGTCACTCCCTCGGATGACGACGGCCGGGAGAAGATCCTGACGCTGACCCCACGCGCTATCGACGCGCTATTGGCCGCCTACCGGGCGGCGGCAGCGATCGAGAAGCGAGTCCGCGAGGAGATCGGCGACGAGGCCATGGAGCAGTTCTTCCGGGTGCTGGACGTCGTAGCCGACGGCGAACCGGTCCAGCCCGAAGACCGCCACGTCCCTCCGGGCCCAGCCCAGCCGCTGCGTGTGTGGCTCCAGGAGCAAGAGGACGGGAACCCGGGAGCGGAATGACTCTCCGGCTGGCCGCATGCTGGTTATTTCCATTTATTCAGACCGGGGTGGAGGCGGCCCGGCCATCAGCCCTTATCCGTCCCGCTGAGACGATGCAGGGGTGAGCGGGCCGGTGCAGATAGACAGCCGGAGAGCTCTGCTGCGCCGTGGCTTCGTCCTGGAATACCTCACGCTGAGCTGGAACGTGGCCGGAGTGGTGATCCTGGCCCTGACCGCGATCGCGGCCCGGTCGGTGGCCCTGGCTGGCTTCGGCCTGGACTCGCTAATCGAGATCGGCGCATCGGTCGTGGTGGTCTGGGAATTGTCCGGCACCGGGCAAGCCCGGCAGCGGCGCGCCCTGGCACTGATCGGCGTCGCGTTCGGCCTGCTGGCCATCTACCTGGCCGTGCAGTCCTCCTGGGTCCTGGCGGCCGGTGACCGGCCCCGGCACAGCATGGCCGGGATCGGCTGGACCGCGGCCACCGCGGCCGTGATGTACGCCCTCGCCGCGGGCAAGGCCCGGACCGGCGCGGCCCTGGGCAACCCGGTCCTGTGTACCGAAGGCCGGGTCACCATGGTCGACGCGGTCCTGGCCACTGCAGTGCTGACTGGCCTAGTCCTTAATGCCGCCCTTGGCTGGTGGTGGGCTGACCCTGCCGCCGGCTACGTCCTCGTCTTCTACGCGGCACGGGAAGTCCGCGACATCGTCCGCGACCACCACCTGGCCGCCGACCCCGGCGAGCCACTGAACCAGGACACGCGACCGGACTCCTGATCCAGCCTGGCCGCATCGCGGGTCCTGCGGAGCGCCAGGGCGCACGACCGCCGCGAGCCATCTCATTCCACAGGAAAATCTCCGGGGACCTGATCGCTGCCCCTGCGGAGCACCCGATCATGGTGGGCGGCTGGGGTCTCAGTGATGGCGCGCTCGGGGCCTGCGCCACCGGCCGCCAGTTCGGGCGCGGGCAGTCCGGCTGCCGCCTTCCGCCGCCCCCGGCGCTGGACAACGGCGAACCAGGCCAGGCCCGCGACCGTGAGCGTGCAGGCGACGTACATGTTGAGCCGCAGGCCCAGGAAATATTTCGACGAGTCCACCCGCAGTGACTCCTCGAAGATCCGGAACGCCGAATAACCCGCCACGTACAGGGCGAACAGGCCAGGAGCGAAGATCCGCCGGTGGTGGCCGAGCCAGACCAGCGTCGCGGCCAGCGCCACGTCCCAGATCAGCTCGTACAGGAAGGTCGGCTGGAAGTACGCGAACGCGGTGTACCCGGGCGGGCGATAGGCAACTGGGATCTCCAGGCCCCACGGCAGGCTGGTTGGGCCGCCGAACAGCTCCTTGTTGAAGTAGTTACCGATCCGGCCCATGCCTTGGGCGACGAGCAGCGCGGGCGCGACCGCGTCCATGATCACCGGGACGCTGCCCCCGGCCTTACGGACCCGCCAGGCGCCCACCAGCGCCGCGACCGGGATCGCGCCCCAGATGCCAAGGCCGCCGCTCCAGACCGCGAACACGCCGTACCAGACGTGCGGGATGTCCATCGGCGTGGTGATGTCGAAGTAGATACGACCGCCGATGATCCCGGCGGGCACGCTCCACATGGCGACGTCGTAGACGAGCTCCGGGTCACCGCCGGCCGCAGCCCACCGGCGGCGGGCGATGACGATCGCCGCCGCGATGCCAACCAGGTACATCAACGCGTAGACATGGATGAACAGCGGCCCGAGATGGATTCCCTGAATCGCCGGGCTCGGGATCATGCCGACCGACGGCCCGCGGCTGTGCGTCGCCATGACCACAGGCTATTGCGCCGGTCGTGCCGCGACGGCTGTGTGCTGGCAGAGAGGGAGGGACGCTGGGCAAGAGGTCTGGTATGCCGCGCGCTACTGTGACCGCACAGCAGCAAGTACCGAGACGCGCAGGCGCACCTATGCGCGAAGTCCAGCTAACGAAGCACACGGCACTCCCCCAGCACCGATCATGATCCGGAATATGCGCGGAACGGCTTCGGCGACTCCCTCAGCCGGACCAGAGTCCACCCAGGTCAGGCATAGGATTCGCTAGTCTCCAGAGGCGGCCTCCGGAGCCGTGTGCATAGGTTCGAATCCTACTGAGGGCGCTAAATCGAACAAAACTTCAGAACGCCTGAACTTCAGCGCACCTCGCTGACCTGCACTTGCAGAACCAGGCGAACGTGGCATGGACTTCGTTGGCGACGACGCGGTGATACACGGGTGTCTCCTTCAGGCGAGGCGATCTCCTGGACTGCCAACGGGGCCCGGCGTGGTGGCTGTGGCCTTGAAGAACGTGTAGGAGAAGACGCCGTCTGCCTCTGCGGTTCGGTGCAGGTCGCGGATGCCGGCATCGAAACGGTCGGGGGACGATAGTTGTGTCGCGATCGCCTGGTCGCGGACGCCCTCGATCATGGCGGTGAACGTCCGGCGGGTGAATCCTTCGACCAGGTCGGGACGGGACGCGTCGACATATACGTTTCGTGGTGTCACCTCGGCGGAGGCGTAGCCGGCGTCGGCGAGCAGTGGGTATAGCCGCCGGCCAATCAGGGCGTCGCCGCCGGCCCGCTGCTGCAACTCGACCTGGCAGGCAATCACCGCACGAGCAGCCTCGCTGTCGGGATGGAAGAAGGCCGAGCCGTGGTCGCCCTCGACGACGGTGACGGTGCCGCCCGGCCTGAGCAGTTCCCGCACGATCTCCAATGCTTCACGCGGTCGGGACAGGTGCTCGAGGACGAAGCAGATGAAGGCGTGATCGAACGACGCCGGCCGGAACGGCAGGGCGAAAAGGTCGGCCTGGAAGAGACCGACGTTCGTCAGCCCGGCATCGGCGACCCGCCGCCGGGCGAGGCTGACGGAGCCGGCCGAGACGTCCACGGACACGAAACGCGCATTCGGGCTGCGGCGGGCGAGGGTGACGGTCTGGGAGCCGACGCCACAGCCGACCTCGAGGACGACGCTCCCCGGCGGGTACGCGGTCCCAGCGTGCAGCAGTTCGACAAGCGCGCCGGCCTGATCGTCCAGGCGCTCCTGCTCGCACCGCCGGTAACCGTGAACGTACCCGCCGGTCGCTGTGGTCTCGCTGGCGGCGCGGATCACGTGAGCCATCCTGGGCGCACCAGGCCGGTCTCATAGGCCAGGACGGCCAGCTGGGTGCGGTCGCGGGCGGCCAGTTTGGTCATGATCCGGCTGACGTGGGTCCGCGCGGTGGCAGGACTGAGGTAGAGCCGCTGGCCGATCTCGTCGTTGGTGAGCCCGCCGGCCACCAGGGCGAGAACCTCCCGCTCGCGGTGGGTGAGCACATCGAGCTCTTTGGCGGGCCGGGATGGTTTGGCATTGGTCGCGAATTCTTCGATCAGCCGTCGGGTCATGCTGGGCGAGATGAGCGAGTCGCCCGCCGCGACCACCCGGACGGCCTCGACCAGGTCGGCGGGCCGGGTGTCTTTGACCAGGAACCCGCTGGCGCCGTAGCGGAGGGCATCGAAGAGGTACTCGTCGAGGCCGAAGGTGGTAAGGATCACGACGCGGACCGCGGCGAGGTCGGGATCGGAGGCAATCTGGCGGGTGGCGTCGAGACCGTCGAGACCGGGCATGCGGATGTCCATGAGCACCACGTCGGGCCGGTGCTGCCTCGCCAGCGCGACTGCCTCGTGACCGTCCGCCGCCTCGCCGACGACGTCGATGTCGTCCCTGGCGTCGAGAAGCGACCGGAACCCGCCACGCACAAGCGCCTGGTCGTCGGCCAGCACGACCCGGATCACGACGGGCCTGCGAATGGTAGGTGTGTGGTCACAACGAATCCCCCGCCGGGGTCCGGCCCGGCCTCCAGCCTTCCACCGAGGGCGACGGCGCGCTCACGCATCCCGGCGATCCCGTTGCCGGTGCCGGGCCGGGAGGAAGAGCCGTTGGCGGCTGGGGAGCGCCCGTCGTCACTGACCTCGATGTCGAGGCCGTCGGGATCGTAGGCGAGCCGGACCGTCGCGGTGGACCGCGCTGCGTGGCGGGCGACGTTGGTGAGGGACTCCTGGATGATGCGGTAGGCGGCCAGGTCGACCGCGGCGGGCAAGGGCTGGCGGTCGCCGACGGTCAGGACGGTGACCGAGATCCCCGCGGCATGGGTCAGTTCCATCAGCTCGTGGAGGCGGGCCAGACCGGGGGCCGGTGATCGTGGCGCGTCCTCACCATCACGCCGAAGTGCCGCGAGCATGGTGCGCAGCTCGTCGAGCGCGTCCCTCGATGCGCCCTCGATGGCGGTGAGGGCACCCCGGGCCTGTTCCGGTCGGCTTTCCATGAGGTCCAGCGCCACGGCAGCTTGCACGTTGATGAGCGAGATGTGGTGGCCGATCACGTCGTGGAGGTCTCTCGCCATCTGAAGGCGCTCCTCGCTGGCCCGGCGGCGGGCGTCAAGCGCTCGGGTGGCCCTGGTCTCCAGGGTGCGCTCCCGGCGCAATCGGACGAACTCCGCGGCGATGACCAGTACGGTCAGCCATCCAGCCAAGGCCAGAGCGAAGGTGAGCGACACCCCTGGATTTCCGAATACCAGCGGGGCCAGCCAAACCGAGCAGAGGTAGCCGACCACGATCACCACCCAGGCGGCACGACGGTGGCCGCCGATCGCGGCGAGGAAGAACGCCACGATCAGGCTGAGACTTGCCGACCAGGCCCCCGAAGGCGTGAGCGTCGCCGCCAACGCCACCCACAGCACCGCGACGGGCCAGCGGCGCCGGAACACGAGCGCCGCCGGGCCGACGACGAGCAGAACCCAGTCGGCGGCGCCGAGATGCTTGGCCGGACTGTGGTGGCCGGCCACGGTCGCCGCAGCACCCGCCAGCTGGATGACCAGCAGGACCGCCGGTAGTCCCAGGTCACGCTGCCAGCTGACCCCGCCCAGCCAGCGCGGCATCCGGCGGGTGGGCCGGGAGCCTGGGTGATCCACGTCATTCATCCTGGCCACCGTACCGACCCGGTTTCCCCCGTCGCATCCGCCGGGGAGCGGCTCTTGACGTGCGCTTTTCGACGTAACGGAATGGCCGGGTTACGTTCCCGGGCGTACGTCAGAAACCGCTCTCGGCCCGACGAAACGCCCGGCTTCAGCCGTCACGATCGTCGTCATGGAATACCACACCCAACTAAACGAGGTCGCGGGGCGGTCGGCATGGCGGTGATCGAGGTTGACGGGCTCACCAAGCGCTTCGACGGCCTCACCGTCGTCGACCATGTCAGCTTCACCGTCGAGCAGGGCAGCGTCGTCGGATTCCTCGGTCCCAACGGTGCCGGCAAGACGACCACGCTGCGCATGCTCCTCGGTCTGGTCACCCCGAGTGAAGGCACGGCAATGATCAACGGGTGCCGCTACGCCGACCTGGTCGATCCGCTCCATGTTGTCGGCGCCGCCTTGGAGTCGTCCCTCGCCTATCCGGGGCGTAGTGCCCGCAATCACCTCCGCATCGCCGCCCTTGCCAGTGGCGCCGCACCCCAACGGGCCGACGAGGCGCTCGGCCTCGTCGACCTGACCGGGGCCGCCGATCGCCGTGTCGGGCAGTTCTCCCTCGGGATGCGCCAACGGCTCGCTCTCGCTACCGCTTTGCTGTGCGACCCGGAGATCCTCATCCTCGACGAGCCCGCCAACGGCCTCGACCCCGAGGGCGTCCACTGGCTCCGTGCCCTGCTTCGCCACCTGGCCGAGGAGGGCCGGACCGTGCTCGTCTCCAGCCACATCCTCGCCGAGGTCGCCCAGACCGTTGACAGCGTCGTGATCTTGGACCGGGGCCGGCTCGTCACCGAGTCCAGCCTCGCCGACCTCACCATCAGAGGCACCCTCGTCGTGCAGGTCCGCACGCCCCGAGCCGCCGAACTCGCCGAGCTGCTCGCCGTCCAGTGCGCCACGGCCACCGTGACTGGCGCTGACCGCGTGGAGATCACCGGCGCCACCAGCGAGCAGATCGGCACCCTCGCCGCCGAGCACGCCATCCCCATCTTCGAGACCACCACCGAAGCCGCCGACCTAGAAGACATCTTCCTCCGCCTCACCACAAACACCACACGAACCGAGGTAACCCCATGACCCGGCTCATCCGCACCGAGCTGCTCAAGCTCGCCACCATGCGCCTCACCTACGGCTTGCTGGCCGTAGCTGCCGCCCTCACCGCCCTGTTCTCATTGCTGGAGAACAACCGCGCCGGGACCAGCGGCACCGGCGTGCCTCCTACCTCCATCGCCGACGGATTGCGCACCGTCACCACCGTCACCGGCTTCGCCATGCTCATCGCCGCGGTACTCGGGTCAATCGTCGCCAACGGCGAGTTCCGCCACTCCACCGCCACCCTCACCTACCTGGCCACCCCAAGACGGGCACGAGTGCTCGGGGCCAAAGCCATCGCTGCGGTCAGCGTCGGCGCAGTGTTCGGGCTTGTCGCCGGGATCATCGCCACCGGCGTCGGGCTCATCTTCGTCGCCGCCCACGGCGACCACGTCGCCCTGTCCACCAGCACCCTCATCGCCGACGTCGCCGGGGCGGTCGTTGGTGCCGCCCTGCTCGCCGCGCTCGGTGTCGCCGTGGGCTCGCTCGTCCGCTCGCAACTGGCCACCGTGATCGGCATCTTCGTGTGGGCCATCATCATTGAGTCAATCATCGGCGGGCTCTACACCTCCGTCCGCCCCTACCTGCCCTGCACCGCGGCCACCACGCTCGCCGGGGCCAAGCTCGGCAACGCGGCGTTCGGGCCCGCCCACGGTCTCAACGGCGGCGGCCCCTTGCCTTTCGCCGCCGCCGCGGCGCTCATCGCCGCAATCGCCGCCGCTGTGGCGCTCATCGCATCCCGCACCACGCTCCGCCGGGACATCACCTGAGAAGACGGCCGGCCACCACCCAGGCCCACCAGCACATAAGGGCCGGGCCCTAGAACCGACCCGCCAAGGAGAGAACCGCCATGCACCACCAGATAGTCGTAGCTGCGACCCTGCTCGCCGCCGCCAGCAACAACAGCAAGCAGTTCCATATCGGGCCGTGGATCATCGTGTCGATCCTCATCCTCATCGCCATCATCGCCACCCCGATCTACGTGATCAGGGACCGGCGCAAGCGGCGCTCCAGCCCGCAAACCCGGTGAACCACCCAACCCGCCCGGCCAGCGCGTTCCTACACCCAGACCCTCCGACGAGCCGACCGAGACGGACTCATCACCCGATACCTCGATCCCGACCGGGTCGAAAGCGCCACGGGGATCGTCAACCTTAAATATCTGAGACACTCGAAACCCTGGCAGCACGCATCGCATAAGTACCGCGCAGAACGAATGCGTGCTCGGAGCAATGACCTGCTTGGCGCCGGTCCTGGTGCACCGGTCAACCAGATCTGAATGGTGCGGGCTCGGCCGTCTTGCCTGGCCGCCAGTTCCGTGCTCGCTTGCATTCCGTAAGCACCGAGGTTTCGGTAATGCGCGGGCTCGAGCGGGATTATCTCGGGTGGCCAGCATCTGCTCGTCGAAGGTCCAGCTGGCACCCGCGTCGCGTGAACTCTCGGCGCGCCACGTGAACGCGTCCGCCGTGATGTCGGTGAAGCGCCACCGCAGGTGGGGGTCATCCTCCTCGCTGAGGAGCACAATGTCGGAGCCGTCGGCCCGGCCGATGAAGCGTCGTACCCGGCCGTTGACCGGTTCGATCCAGGTGGAGCGCCAGGCATCGATCCCGGAGTCATAGAACCGGATGGTCGAGCCGTGGAACGCCAGCGGCGGCTGGCCCTCGCCGGGTTCTCCGCGACCAGGAACGATCCAGATGTCCTGTACCGCACGACCGCCCAGTACCCAGCCGAAATGCAGCTCGCCGGTCATCGTGGCGGGCTGCCCGCCGGTGTCAGGCCCGGTCCATTCGAGACGCCAGGAGCCGACGAAACGCCCAAAGAGCATGAGCTTATCGGCGTGCTCGGCCGCCGGGCCGGTGACGTGGAGCGCCTCTATCAGGCCAGTACCTCGCTGCGCCCCATCCGTCTTGCCGGTCACTGGTTGTGCTCCTCGCAGCGCGCGTGAAAGGGCCTGGTTTACTGTAAGTCGGACCACCGGTCCGCCGGCCCTCCGGGAAAGCCCGCTCCCAACACTGGCGCCGGCCCCTGAATCGCCGCGCCTGGACAGAACCGGAGCCACGCAGATCATTCCATCTGGAAAGCCGTGACGGACGTGCAGCTGTGCCAGAGCGTACCGAATAGCGGATCTCGCACTTATCTTGAGCATGACTCCGATCACGAAATCCAACACCACGGCTTGACGGCAGACCGGACGTGAATCTCCTCGGGTACTTTCTGTAGATCGAGGACGTCCGCCATCAGCGGTGCGTCCGATAGCGGGCCTCGCCTGTGGGGATGGAGATCGGCAGCAACTAAAGTTAGCGGCCGGACCGGGCCGCAGCGCCAGTGATCCCAGTTCCGCAGGTACCTGGAGAGCTCGGTGGCCTGCCTGATGCTGTCAGCGTCTACGGGTGAGCACCGACCCGGCCGTCGTGGTGATGGGCCAGCTGGCGTGTCCGTCGCACCGGCCTTTGCTGACAGTTACGATCATGCGGTGGGGGCGCTGATCAGCTGGACAGGCGTGACCCTCACCGGCATGTTCCGTTGCGTCGTATCCATCTGGGTGAATGAAGGCTCGCTGCGCATGTGTCCCCTGCAGCGGCTGATCGCGCGGGCCGAGGTTGCGTGATCTACGATCAGCTCACTCCCCATCGGTGCGCGGCGGCGCTGCTGCTTCTCGCGATCAGCGTGGCACTCATGGTGATCGGGCAGCGCCGCAACTGGCGGCCCTCGCTAGTGATAGCGATCTGCACCGCAGCGGTGCTGCGGCTGGCGATGCTGGCCCTCGCCTACCGCACTCAGCCTTACGATCTTGTGAATGACTTCCAGGCCGCGGGTGTTGCTGTCCTGCATCACCGCGACCCGATCCTGAACAACCGGCAAAACGGGTGGGGGTCCCTGCCCGTCTATGTTTTCGTGCTGGCCGGAGCAGCCTGGACGTCTTTGCACCTGCACGTGTCCTGGCTGATCATCGCCCGGATCCCGGCGATCTTGTGCGATGTCGGGGTGGTCGTGCTGGTCGGCGCAGTTGCCGGGGCCGCCGGTGAGCGGGCGCCGCTGCGCAGATTCCAGTACGCCTGTAATCCGCTTGCCATTCTGGTCAGCAGCGTGCACGGCCAGCTCGAGCCGGCCTGCTTTCTGTTCGTCCTGGCCGCGTTCCTCATCGTCTTGCGGGCAGGCCCGCACGTCTCCGGCCTACCCGCCGTCGCTGCTGGCATCCTGCTCGGCCTGGCGATAGCCACGCAGACATGGCCGGCGGTGTTCGGCCCGGCGCTGCTGCTCGCCCTGCCATCATGGCGCCGTCGTACGCAGTTCGCGGCCGCAGCCGCTGGAATCTGGGCGCTGCTGTTCGCAACGATGCCGCTCACCGTCGGCACGCCGGTCGCCAAGCTGCCCTACATTGCAAAGCAGCTCGTTGAGACCCACCCCAGCATCGGGACCTGGGGCTGGTCAGGGGTATGGGTGACCGTTCACCCGACAAAGCTTCCGGTCTGGCAGGACCCGCTGTGGCTCAACGCGGGGTCAACTGGGACCAAGGCCGCCATCGCCGGGGCGCTGCTGGCCGTGTGGTGGTGGCGCCGCGCCCACCCGCTGGATGTCGCCACGGCCACCACGACCGCGCTTGTGGTGATCACGCCCTCATTCGGCAACCAGTACCTGCTCTGGCAGGCACCATCGGCGACCGCCCGGCCAACCCGGCTGTCGATACCGCTGCAGATCGTGCTCGGCGCCTACGCGGCCATCTTCTACCTGCCGATGCAGATGCTGACCTGGCACAACTGGGAGGTTGTCAACGACGTGATGATGTTCGTCAGCCTCGGCGTCATCGCGTTCATGATCGCCGCCTTGCCATGGCGGCGACGGCAATGGCAGCCACCCCAGCCGCAGCAGCATGGGGCTGAGCACGCCTCCGACGCAGCAGCGGCTTAACACGCCGCCCGCTTAGTCACTCAATCAACCGCTGAGAGCCGGGCTCATATCGATCATTGAGCCGCCCTTCTGAGGCGGTCCCCCTGGCCGGGGCTGCCTGCCGATAGGCAAAGGCCGGCTGGGAACTTCGTACAAGGCGCGGACCTGGCCCGGGACCAAAGGCCGTGGCGCCGCACACAGCGGCCGCATACCAGTGGCGGTATCTCGGCGGTCATCGGGAGGACAGCATGAGCTACGGAAAGGCAGTGCGCGAAGAGCTACGGGTCCCCACGCGTGAATTGCGGCACGCGATCCCGCAGGTCTATGCGGGCTACAAGGAACTGCATGATTCAGCGCTGGCGGCCGGGGTCCTGGACGTCAAGATCAAGGAGCTCATCGCCCTGGCCATCGCGGTCAGCAAGGAATGCGATGGGTGTATCGCGGCGCACGCCCATGCGGCGGTCCAGCACGGGGCAAGCCCGCAGGAAGCGGCCGAGGCGATCGGTGTCACGTTCCTGATGAACGGCGGTCCCGCCACTGTCTACGGCGCGCGGGCGTTCGCCGCCGTCCAGGAGTTCTACCGCGACAACATCGGCCAGGACCAGCTAGCCGACACGCCCAACGGGTATCACCACACCCACTGAGACCGGCCCCCGAGCAGATGCTCGGGCTACAGAAATACCCCTAAGGGCTAGATGGCTGGAGCCGGTCCGGCCGTCGTTATGGAGCCGGGAGGCACGAGGGGGTTCAGCGGCGGCGCGCTTATGCCTTGACTGCTCTGCCCTCGTACATGTAGCCGAATGGCTTGGGGCCCATCATGTAGTAGTTATCCATCCGGGTCAGCTCCAGGCCAGAGTCAGCCACCAGCTGGCTGATCGGCCGGTTGAGGTGGCACCCGCCGGCCAGACGGCGCTGGAGCCCAGTCAGCCGGTCCTGCCAGCGGGCCACACCAGGGTCCGGGGAGCGGCCGTGGTCCACGAA
>Ga0302196_10002473_pt1 | contig 17178 bp, 15 predicted proteins | sample II_Bog_N1_3_FD_198794 | JGI IMG/M metagenome (GOLD analysis project Ga0302196, IMG submission 198794) | Peat permafrost microbial communities from Stordalen Mire near Abisko, Sweden - II_Bog_N1_3 | ecosystem: Environmental > Terrestrial > Soil > Wetlands > Peat | place: Sweden: Abisko...
CGGCGAACCAGCGCCAGCACATCCTGCAGACCGCGCTCTCCCTGATGTCCCAGCAGGGGGTGGACGGGACCAGCATGCGCACCCTGGCCGCCGCCACCGGGCTCAACGTGGCCACGCTCTACCACTACTTCCCGTCCAAGCGTGACCTGCTGGTGGCCGTGCTCGAGGAGCGGGGGTTCCTCGACGACCTCGCCGCCACGTCGCACCCCTCGCTGGCCCGGGACCCGTCCCCGGACCTGGCCGACCTGCTGACGGACATCCTGGTGTCCATGCTCGAGGTCGAGGACTTCGTCCGACTCATGCTCGGCGAGGTCCTCCGGGGTGATCAGACGGCGCGCGGCGTCGGCTCCGAGCTGTTCGACGCCACCGAGGCCTCGCTGGAGCGGTGGCTGGTCGAGCACCGCCCGGGGCTGTGCGCCCCCGGCCAGGAGACCGCGCTGGCCCGCATGCTGCGCAGCCTCCTGGTGGGCCTGTTCGTCGAGCACGTGGCCGGAGTGGTGGACGGCGGACCCGCCACCCCCGCGGTGTTCCGGGTCCGGGCCGTGGAGATCGCCGCCCTGATCGAGCGGCCGCCGGCCGGCTGAACGGTCGGCCGGCTGTCCGGTCGACCGGAGACCGCAGCCGTCGGGCGGGGCGGTGCACCCCCGGGAGGAACCGCACCCCTCACAGCGCCGTGAAGAGCTCCCCGAGGCGCTGCCACTGGGTCCCGCTCCCGCCGATCAGCGTCTCGTTCTGCTTGGCCCGCTTGAACAGGAAATGGGCGTCGTTGGCCCAGGTGAACCCGACACCTCCGTGGAGTTGGATGTCGTCACCGGACACCTTCACCGACGCCTCGGCGGCATAGGCGGCGGCCATGGCGGCGGCCCGGACCCGGTCGGGCTCCTCGCCGTCGGACGACCAGGCCGCGTAGTGCACGGCGACCCGGGCCAGCTCGAGGGCGTGGAACATGTCGACGATCCGGTGCTTGACCACCTGGAACGAGGCGATCGGCTGGTCGAAGACCACCCGGACCTTGGCGTACTCGGTGGCCTCCTCGAGGGCCCGGTCGGACACCCCCACCGACTCGGCGGACAGGCCCACCGCGATGTCGTCGAGCACCCGGCGCCACAGCTCGGCGTGACCACCGGGCGGGCCGATCGGCTCGGCCGGCGTGCCGTCGAGGATCAGCCGGGCCAGCTTGCGGGTGGGATCGAGCGAGGGGACGAGCTCGGCGTCCGGGTCACGGACCAGGAACGACCGGATCCCGTCCTCGCCGAGGGCGACCACGATCACCCAGTCGGCGGTGTGCCCGTCCATCACCACCGGCTTGGCCCCGTGCAGGACCCAGTCGGCACCCTTGCGGGTCGCCCGGGTCCGGACGGTGTCCAGCGGGTCGCCGTGGCCCTGCTCCTGGACCGCCACGGTCCCCCGGACCGAACCGGTGGACAGCTCGGCCAGCAGCTCCCGCTCCCCGAGCGCCCGGGCGGCCAGCGTGGCCGCCACCGCCGAGGAGAAGAAGGGCCCGGGCAGCGGGACCCGGCCCATCTGCTCGAGGATGATGCACATCTCCAGCAGTCCCGCGCCCTCGCCCGGGATCAGCATCGAGGTCCACCCGAGCGAGACCAACCGGTCCCAGAGCGCGGGGGTGACGCCGGCCTCGTCGTCGGCCAATTGGCGCAGCAGTCCCCCGTCGACCTCGTCCATCGCCCGACGGGCGACGTCCTGGAGGGCCAACTGCTCGGTATCGAATGTGAAGTCCACGGACCACCTCGGGATCGGCACGGCTGGATGACGGCACGAGCGTAGACGCTCGCGGGGGCTATCCTCGGACCGTGGACTTCGCCCTTGCCCCCGAAGACGAGCAGTTCGCCAAGGAATTGCGGACGTGGCTCGACGACAACCTCCCCGAGTTCCTCGAACGTGAGGCACTGGGGGACGACTCCTCGCTGTCGGGACAGCAGTCCCAGCACCGACGGGCCGCCTGGCAGCGCCAGCTCAACGAGGGGCGGTGGGCGGCGGTCAACTGGCCCGAGGAGTACGGCGGCCGGGACGCCACCGCCATGCAGCGGATCATCTACTCCGAGATCATGGCCGAGTACCGCACGCCCGGCATGTTCAACACCAACGGGCTGTGGCAGATCGGACCGATGATCATCCACTGGGGCACCGAGGAGCAGAAGGCGCGGTGGCTACCGTCCATCCTCGACGCCACCGAGCACTGGTGCCAGGGGTTCTCCGAGCCCGACGCCGGCAACGACCTCGCCAACCTGCGGACCACGGCCATCCTGGACGGCGACGACTACGTGGTCAACGGCCAGAAGATCTGGATCTCCACCGCCCACCTGGCCAAGTGGGGCCTGTTCCTGCTCCGGACCGATCCGACGGCCATCGAGCGGGGGGCCAAGCACGAGGGGATCACCGCGTTCATCCTCGACCTCGAGACCCCGGGCATCGAGCGGCGCCCCATCCGGGACATGGCCGGTGAGGAGATGTTCAACGAGGTCTTCTTCACCGACGCCCGGGTGCCGGTCGACTGCCGGCTCGGGGGTGAGGGCGAGGGCTGGATGGTGGCCATGGGCACCCTCGGCCACGAGCGGGTCGGGATCGCCACCCAGTTGGCCATCCTGGCCGCCGACCTGCGGGCCATGGTCACCACGGCCCGCTCGGTGAACCCGGAGGCCCTCGACGACCCGGGCCTGCGCGACCGGATCGCCCGGGCCTGGACCGACATCGAACTGGCCCGCCTCCTGTCGCTGCGGGCCCTGTCCAAGATCATCAAGGGGGAGAAGAACTGGCCCGAGGTCCCCTTCGCCAAGTTGAGCTGGTCGGCCCTGGCCCAGACCCTGGCGGCGCTCTCGGTGGACCTGCTGGGACCGGCCGGGGTGCTGGCCCGAGGGGGACCCGACTCGGTCGACCGGGGCAAGTGGACCCGGCTGTACTCGTTCCAGCGGTACAGCACCATCGGTGGGGGCTCCACCGAGGTGCAGAAGAACATCATCGCCGACCGGGCCATCGCGCTCCCCCGGCGTTCCAGTCCCTCCTGAGGTGCCGGTCGACCCGCGCACGCCGTGCGCCATCGGTGTGTCCCGGCGGACCTGGCGGGGGAACGCCGCGCCCGAGCCCCTCGAACTGTGGGAGACCGTGGCCCGGGAGGCCGCCGACGACGCCGGGTGCCCGTCGGCCCTCGCCGACCTGGCCAGCCTGCAGGTCGTCTACAGCCAGTCCTGGCAGTACGACGACCCCTGCGCCCGCCTGGCCGAGCGGCTCGGTGCCCGGCCCGGCCACCGGCGGTACTCGGGGATCGGCGGGTCGGTTCCCCTGCGCCTGGTGGCCGACACCGCCGCGGCCATGGTCGGCGGCGGGCCGGACCTCGCCCTGGTGGTCGGGGGCGAGGCCCTGGCCACGCTGCGCCACCATCCCGGGCCCGAGTGGTCCTTCCCCCCGGACGAGCCCGCCCCGTTCCCCATCACCCTCGACCGGGACGAGGCGGCCAACGGCATCTACCAGGCGTACCTTACCTTCGCCCTGCTCGACACGGCCCGCCGGATCCATCAGGGACGGTCGACGGCCGAGTACCGGGACGGGCTCGGCGACCTGCTCGCCCCCCTGTCCACGGTGGCCGCCGCCGACCCGGTGCACGCCTGGTTCCCGGTGGCCCACGGGGCGGCCGAGCTCGTCGAGCCCACGCCGTCCAACCGCATGGTGGCCACCCCCTACACCAAGCTGATGACGGCGGTGATGGACGTCGACATGGCCGCCGGGCTGCTCCTGGCCACCGAGGCCCGGGCCGACGCCCTGGGCGTGCCCGCCGACCGGCGGGTGTACCTGTGGGGCACCGGGTCGGCCGAGGAGCCGGCGGCCATCGCCTCCCGCCCCGACCTGTGGCGGGCCCCGTCCCTGGCCGCCGCGGCCGGTGCCGCCCTCGGCCCCCGGGGCGCCGACGACGTGGCCCATCTGGACCTCTACTCCTGCTTCGCCTCCTCCCTCGGCTTCGCCCGGGACGCCCTGGGGATCACCGACGACCGGTCCCTGACCGTCACCGGTGGGCTCCCCTACCACGGCGGCCCGGGAAGCAACTACGCCACCCACGCCCTGGCCGCCATGGTGGAGACCCTGCGGGTGGATCCGGGGTCCCACGGCCTGGTCACCGGGGTCGGGATGCACATGACCAGCCACGCCGCCGCCCTGTGGTCGACCACCCCGCCACCGACCCCACCCGTCGCCACCCCGGCCCCGGACCCCGGTCCGACCGTGCCGGTGACCTCCGGGGCCGAGGGCCCGGCCACCGTGGCCACCTTCTCCACCACCTACGGCCGCGAGGGTCCCGAGTGGACGGCGCTGATCTGCGACCTGCCCGACGGCTCACGCGCCTACGCCCGGCTGGACGAGCCCGCCGAGGACGACCTCGCCGGGGTCCCGGTGACCCTCGAGGCCGGAAAGCGAGGTTCCTCCACCGCCCACCGGTGACCCGCCCGGACCGGGACGGGCCCACCGTTCGCCGCCCCGGTCGTCGGACCGGTCGCCGACCACCACCCACCGCCCGAGAGCACCGACCCGAGGAGCGCCATGCCCATCCACTACGAACTGGGGGACGACCACGTCGTCCGGATCACCATCGACCGGCCCGAGGCCCGCAACGCCATGGACATGGAGCACTTCGCCGGACTCCGCGGGGCCTGGGACCGGTTCGGCGACGACGACGATGCCTGGGTGGCGGTGGTCACCGGGGTGGGCGAGGACTTCTGCGTGGGGGCCGACCTCAAGACCTACATCCCCGAGATCACCCGGCTCCAGTCGAGGATGCAGACCGAGGGGATCACCGAGATCGACGGCTACCGCCTCGACGACGGGGTCAAGGCGGTGCTCCGCAACGTGAAGCTGTACAAGCCGATCGTGGCCGCCGTCAACGGCACCTGTGTGGCCGGAGGCATGGAGATGCTGGGCGGCTGCGACATCCGGGTGGCCGCCGACACCGCCACCTTCGGCGTCCTCGAGCCCAAGCGGGGCCTGTTCGCCGGCGGGGGCACCACGGTGCGGCTCCCCCGCCAGATCCCCTACCCGGCGGCCATGGAGCTGCTGCTGTGCGCCGACCGGATCTCGGCCCCGAGGGTGCTGGCCATGGGGCTCCTGAACGAGGTGTGCCCCCCGGGCGAGCTCCTCGAGCGGGCCTACGACTACGCCCACCGCATCACGGCCAACGGGCCGTTCGCCGTGCGCAAGACCAAGGAGTCGGTGCAGCGGGGGCTCCTGGTGGACATGAAGGAGGCCTACAAGATCGAGTCGTCGATCGCCTCGGAGGTCTTCTCGTCCGAGGACGCCGTCGAGGGCCCGAAGGCCTTCGCCGAGAAGCGCACCCCGCAGTGGAGGAACCGGTGAGCGGGCCCCAGTCGTTCGCCGGCTCCCGGGTCCTGGTCACCGGGGGGTCGTCGGGCATCGGGGCCGGTCTGGCCGAGGCCTTCGCCGCCCGGGGGGCGACGGTGGGGATCGCCGCCCGCCGCGCCGACCGCCTGGGCGAGGTCCTGGAACGCTGCCGGGTCCACGCGCCGGAGTCGAGGATGTGGACGGTCGACCTCACCGACCCGGCTGCCGTCGACCGCCTGGCCCGTGACGCCGTGGACGAACTGGGAGGGGTCGACGTCCTGGTCAACAACGCCGGCATCCCCAAGCGCCGCCACGTGACTGCGCTCGACATCGCCACCGTCGAGGCGGTGATGGGGATCAACTTCCTGTCCCCGGCCCGCCTCACCCTGGCTCTCCTGCCCCAGATGCTGGCCCAGGGGTCGGGACGGATCGTCAACGTGTCCTCGGTGGCCGCCCCGCTCAGCTCGCCCGGGGAGTCGGCCTACGACGCCTCCAAGGCGGCACTGGCCGTGTTCTCCGAAGCGATGGCCGTCGACCTGTGGGAGACCGGGGTGAAGGTCACCGTCGTCTACCCCGGGGTCGTGGACACCGAGCTGTTCACCCTGCCCGACAACGACCCCTTCGCCGGTGGGGTGGACGCCATCACCGTCGACGAGGCCGTCGCCACCATCCTCGACGGGATCGACTCGGGGTCACTGGCCGTCTACGTGCCGGAGTACTTCGCCCGGTTCGCCGCCTCCAAGGCCCAGGACGTCGACGCCTTCCTGGCCGGGACGGCCGCCTACGTGAAGGCCCGGGACGAACCGGCCGGACCGGGAGGGTCCTAACCCAGCCGCTCCAGCACGGTGGCGTTGGCCTGGCCGCCGCCCTCGCACATCGTCTGGAACCCGTAGCGACCGCCGGTGGCCTCCAGCTGGTGGAGCAGGCTCCCGGCCAGGCGCACCCCGCTGGCCCCCAGCGGGTGACCGAGGGCGATGGCCCCACCCCTCGGGTTCACGATGGCCGGGTCGACCGGGAACGCCCGGTTCCACATCAGGGTGATGGAGGCGAACGCCTCGTTGCACTCCACGGCGTCGAACTGGTCGATGGTCATGCCCGACCGGTCCAGGAGGCGCCGGGTGGCGGGCACCGGGGCGGACAGGACGATGGCGGCGTCGTCGGCGGCCACCGTGGCATGGGCGAACCGGGCGCGGATGGGCAGGCCCAGCCGCTCGGCCACCGACCGCTCGGCGATGAGCATGGCCGCGGCCCCGTCGGTCATCTGGGACGAGTTGCCCGCCGTGATGTCCGGTGCGGTCTCCGGCTCCCAGCTCTGGGCGGGAGCCAGGCCGGCGAGGGCCTCCATGGTGCCGGTCCGTCGGATGCCCTCGTCGGTCTCGAGGAAGGCACCGGTGAACGCCCCGTCCTCGTCCTTCAGCGGGACCGGCACCACCTCGGTGGCGAACGACCCGGCGTCCCACGCGGCGGCCGCCCGGCGGTGGCTCTCCAGGGCGAAGGCGTCCATGTCCTCCCGGGTGATCCCCCAGCGGTCGGCCAGGACCTGGGCCACCCGGAACTGGGCCCACAGGCGACCGTCGATCTGCTCCAGGAACGACGGGGGGAACGGGCCGGTACCCCCGCGGGCGTTGGACGCCAGCTTCACCCGGGTCATCGACTCGACCCCGCACGCCACCACCAGGTCGTAGTGGCCGGCGACCACCCCGGCGGCGGCGAAGTGCATGGCCTGCTGTGACGAGCCGCACTGGCGGTCCACCGTGGTGGCCGGCACGTGCTGGGGCAGGCCGGCGGCCACCCACCCGTTGCGGGTGACGTTGGTGCCCTGCTCCCCCACCTGGGTGACACACCCCCCGATCACGTCGTCCACCTGTCCGGGGTCGATCCCCGTGCGGTCGACCAGTGTCGTCAGCGCCAGTCCCAGCAGGTCGACGGGGTGCCAGGTGGCCAGCGCACCGCCCCGCTTGCCCAGCGTCGTCCGCACGACGTCCACGATGACCGCGTCCCGCACCCCGTTGCTCATGTCGCGCTCCCCTCGTTGCCCGGCGCCCCCGACGGCGGCTCCGATCCTGCCATCCCGGGTGGCTCCTCGGGCCCGGGCGCCGCCTCGGCCCGCTCCCGGGCCACCAACAGGGCCTCGACCGCCTCCATGGCCCCGGCCGAGGGGCCCTGGTAGGCGACCGAGCCGTGCTCGAGCACCACCGCGGTCTGGGCGATCTCGAGGACCCGGTCGACCTGCTGCTCGACGATGATCAGCGCCGTGCCGGTCTCGTTGATCCGACGGAGGCCCTCGTAGACCACGTCGGTCATCAGGGGGGCCAGTCCGAGGGAGATCTCGTCGGCCACCAGCACCTTGGGTGGGACCACCAGCACCTTGGCCAGCGACAGGATCCGCTGCTCCCCGCCGGACAGGGTGCCGCCGTGCTGGCTCCGCCGGCTCCCGAGCAGGGGGAAGGCCTCGTAGGCCCGCGCCAGCGAGTCCGCCACCCCGCGCCGTCCGCCGCGCTGACGGAAGGCGAGCTTCAGGTTCTCCTCCACGGTGAGGCTGGCGAACACCCCCCGGCCCTCGGGGACGTGGGCCATGCCGGCCCGGGCCAGCTTGTAGGCCGGCCAGCCGGTGACGTCGCGGCCGGCCAGCCGCACGGTCCCCGCCGACGAGGCCAGCAGGCCCGACACCACCCGGGCGACCGTGGACTTGCCCGCCCCGTTGGATCCGATCAGGGCGGTGATCCCCCCGTCGGGAACCTCCAGGCTGACGTCGAACAGCGCCCGGTAGGGGCCGTAGCCGGCGCTGATCCCGGACATCTCGAGGGCGGGCCCGGTACCGCTCCCGGGACCGTCGGACCCCGCGCCGTCCACCGTCGCCGTGGATCCACCCACGGCGCTCACTCCTGGATCCCCAGGTAGGCCGTCCGGACGGCCGGATCGGCCATCACCGTGGCGAAGGCACCCTCGGCGATGACCTCGCCCAGGTTCATCACCACCGTCCGGTCGACCACCTCGGCCACCATGGACAGGTCGTGCTCCACCAGCACCATGGCCATCCCCCGGTCGCGCTGGACCTGGCGGAGCACGGTGCCCAGCTCCTGGGTCTCGTGGATGTCGAGGCCCGAGGAGGGTTCGTCGGCCATGAGGACCACCGGGTCGGCCACCAGGGCCCGGGCCAGCTCCACCAGGCGGCACGACCCCAGCCCGAGCGACGCCACCGGCGCCTCGGCCCGGTCGTCGAGCCCGACCATGCCGAGCACCGAGTCCACCTTCTCCGTCTCCTCGGCCGTGGGCTTGGAGAGGTTGCACAGGTCACGCCACAGGCGGCCCTTGCGCCACCGGGCACGGTAGGACACCAGCAGGTGGTCCCGGACCGTCATGTCGGGGAAGACCTCGACCCGCTGGTAGGTGCGGCCGATGCCCAGCCGGGCCCGTTCGAAGGTCGGCATGTCGACCAGGGGCCGGCCCTCGAGCTCGATTCGACCGGCCTCCGGGCGGAGCTGGCCGCAGACGCAGTTGAACAGGGTGGTCTTGCCGGCCCCGTTGGGGCCGACCAGTCCGACGCTCTCCCCCCGGCTGACCTCGAAGGACACTCCGTTGACCGCGGCGATCCCGCCGAACGTCTTGGAGACGCCGTCCACCCGCAGCAGGACGTCACCGGAAGGGGCGGCCACCTCAGCCACCCACCGCGGGCCCCGACGCCAACACCGGGGGGCCGCCGTCGGGCCCGGGGGGCGCCGCCGACGACGGGGCCGTCCGGTCGCGGAGCAGCAATCGCTCGAACCGCAGCGTCCACCGCCGCTTCTGGAACTCCAGGATCCCCTCGGGGTGGGCCACGTAGGTGAGGGCCCCGAAGGCGAAGAAGATGATCAGCAGGCTGTTGCCGCCCAATCGGCCGGGCACGTAGGTGAGGACCTGCTGGAGCACCACGTACCCGAATCCGGCCTGGATGGCGCCCTCGGGGGTGTTCACGCCGGTGGTCACCACCACCACGACGAACACCAGGGAGAACTCCCAGCTGAACGTGTTCGGGTTGACCGCCTGCTGGTTGATGGAGAGCAACGTGCCCCCGATCCCGGCCACGGCGCCGGAGAGCCCGAACACCAGGACGTGCATCCAGGTGAGGTTGACGCCGATCCCGGACGCGGCGGTGCTGCTCCCTTGCATCGCCCCGAGGAACCGGCCGATCGAGCCGCGTCGGACCCGCAGCACCAGGAACACGCACACGGCCAGCACCACCATGGCCAGGACGAAGAAGGCCCGGCCGTTCGGGTTGAGGATCCCGAGGCCCACCAGGTGCGGGGTGACGTTGATCGGCTGGCCGTGCACCGTGTCCACCTCGGCGAACACCACGTTGTCGAAGACCAGGGCGGCGGCGATGGTCATCAGGGCCAGGCCGAGGCCGCGGAGCCGCACCGAGGCGAAGGCCAGGACCACGGCCACCAGCGCGGCCGCCACCGCCCCTACCAGTCCGCCGACGAGGAAGTTCAGCCCGAGGTGGTTGGCCAGCTGGGCGGCCATGAACGCCCCGACCCCGGCCAGCGTGGCCTGGCACAGGGACAGCTGGCCCCCCATGCCGGTGATGAGGGTGATGGACAGGAACACCACCGAGTAGGCCAGCCCGGCGTTGAAGACGTTCTCCCAGATCTTGGGCATCCAGGTCAGCATGGACACCGAGAACACCACCAGGAGGACGTACCAGGCGATCCTGATCACCCGGTCGAACTCGGGGGCCCGGAGGGCGGCCGTGGTCGGGGGGGTCGGGGGGTCGACCGAGGCCAGCGGGTCCTTGGCACCCCCGAGGGTCCGCATCCCGGGCACCAGGACCAGGGCCCCGACCAGCACGACGAACGGCAGTGAGGTCAGGGCCGCCGACGACCAGATGCTGCCCTCGGGGAGGTAGCCCTGGAGGATGGTGACGGTCATCCCCATCAGGACGCCCACCAGCACGGCGACCGACAGGGACCGCAGGACGGCCCAGGCGGCGGCGGCGAAGGCCGCCACCATCAGGTCGGCGTAGTCGCTGAACTGCAGCTGGCCGTACTGGGGGGCCAGCATGACGCCGGCCAGCCCGGCGATCAGACCCGAGACGGCCCAGGCCGAGGCCACCACCCTGCCCCCGTTGATCCCGTCCAGTTCGATCAGGCGCCGGCTCTCCACCGCCCCGCGCATCTTGAGCCCGAGGCTGGTCCAGCGGATGAGCACCAGCAGGGCCACCAGGGTGACCACGGTGGCCACCACACAGGTCACCGAGATCCCGTTGATCGGGGTCCCGGCGATCCGGAAGTAGACGACGTCGGGATTGAACAGGATGCTGGGCGGGTTGTACTGGTTGCTGTTGGTGAAGATGATGGCCAGCACGGCCGGTATGCCCACGAGCATGCTGATCCCGGTGACCAGCTTGGCGATCACGTTGGCCGGGGCGATCTTGCGGAACAGGAACCGGTCGAAGATCAGTCCGACCCCCGGGGCCACGACCACCACGGCGATCACGAAGGCCACGCCCACCGGGAGGTGCTTGTTCTGCACCAGGTAGGTGAAGATGAACGCCGACAGGTACGCCTGGGCCCCGTAGGCGAAATTGAGGACGCCGGTGGCCTGGTAGGTCAGGACCAGGCCCACGGCGACCAGCGCGTACGTGCACCCGTAGGGGATGCCGGGGAGGGCGAACCCCAGGAAGTGCTCCACGTCCGTCGCCCCCTAGTCCTGGCCGACTACTGCCCGGCTCATGCCCCCGGCGTGCCGGCGGGCGGCGTCACCGGCACCGGGTTCTTGGCGTCACCGCTGAGGCAGACGAACACCTGCTTGCCCGTGGAGAACACCGACACGAAGTTCGATCCCTTGACCTGCACCCAGGACGTGCAGGCCGGGAAGGTGGCCTTCACGTGGGCCAACGTCCAGTTTGTCGGCGCCTGGGTCTGGGCCGCGGTGTCGTCGGTGATCTTGTTGGTCGCGGCGATCACGTTGGCCTGGGTGAGATCGCTGCCGGCCGCCCGGATCCCCTCGGCCAGCAGCGCACCCGACTGCCATCCGGACAGGGCCAGGTTGCTGGTCGTGTACTGGGGCTCGTACTTGTTCATGGCCGCCACGTAGGCCGCCATCCCCGGATAGACCGAGGGATAGGCCTGGGCCGAGAAGGGCACGTTGCCGGCATTGCTCATGTAGACGCCCTGCATGACACTGGAGTACTGGTTGAGCAGGTTCTGGTCGTAGCCGTTGAGCCACAGCTGCTTGATCGACAGGCCGTACTGCTGGATGTCCCGGGCCAGGGTGACGTTGTCCGAGCCCTGCATGCAGCTGATCAGCGCCTCCGAGCCCGCCTGCTGCAGCCGCTGGACGTCCGAGGTGAAGCTTCCTCCGAGCTGGCCCCCGACATCGACGAAGTTGACGTTGACGCCGGCCGCCTTCAGCCCGGCGGCGGCGGTGCTGCAGGCGTCGTAGGACGACGGGATCGACGGCCCGTAGCTGATGAAGCCGATCGACTTGGAGTGGGTGGCCTTGACGAAATAGGCGTAGGTCGGGACGGCGCTGGAGTAGTCCTGGATCGAGCCCCCTGCGGCGAAGAGGTTCGGGTACGGCGACCAGTTGCCCGTCACGTTGTACCCGTAGGTGGGGGTGCCCGACTGGGCGAAGTAGCCAGGGGAGAAGAACGGTGACGCCGCCCCCACGGCGAACACGTGGTCCTGGTCGATCAAGGTGTGGGTCAGCTGGGTGAACTGGCTGGGTGACCCGCCGTCGTCCAGGTTGTAGGCCAGGTTGATCTTCCGGCCGTTGACCCCGCCCTTGGCGTTGAGGGCGTCGATGTACGCCGTCATCCCGGGGGCGAACTGCCCGAAGTACCCGGCCAGGATGCCGGACCGACTGGAGATGACCCCGATGGTGATCGACGTGGCCGTCACCCCCGGCGCCGCCGAACCTCCCCCGGATGCGGCCGTCGTGCTCGACGCCGCACTCGTCGTCGTGGTGGTCGTCGACGCCGTCGTGCTCGACGAACAGCCGGCCATCACCAGCCCCGCGGCCGCTGCTGCGGCAATCGGCGCCAACCACTTCCCCCGGGTGATCCCCATCAACACACTTCCTTGTGTCGGGCCGATCGCACCGGGTGTGGAACCCGATTCCCCGTGCATGCGATCGGTCGATGGAAACTTCTTACGACGGGGACTCTAGCGACAACCGCGTGTCCCCGCCGTGTCATCCCCGCGACGACCCCTGGGGACCGTCGCGGGATCACCCGAGGGCGACGTCGAGGGACGCCCCCAGTTCCTCCAGATCGGCACGGTCGTTGTCCTCGGCGTAGCGGAGGCCCTGGACGTTGAACAGCTCGACCGAGTCGGCCCCGATCGGGAACGGGCCCCAGTGCCAGGTGCCCCGGTGGAGCACCACGGACTCGAGCGGCCCGAGGACGAACGCCGTGGCGGCGTCGGCGTCGGACGCCGAGGTGAAGGGGACGTCGGCCGGGGCCACCACCACCACCGAGGCCACGTCGAGGGGCATCAGCACCTGGGTGTGGGTGGCGTGGCGGAACAGCATCTGGCAGCGCAGTCCTCCCGGGACCGCCGGCACTTCGTCCCGGCGGTGCGAGATCCGGTTGACGTGGACGTCGTCCCAGGTGAACTCGAGCCGGTGGGTACCGTCCGACGGGTCGGTGTCCGCCACCGGGATCCAGCCGAAGGGCGCCCACGACCGGTCGTCGAGCGGGATCGGGGTGAGCTTCCGGGCGGGTGCGGTCATGGGCGGGAACCTCCAGGGATCGGGTCCGTCGGCGAAGCTACCATCGACCCGACGGGCCGCCACCCGACAGCCGCGACCCGACAGCCGCCACCGGACAGAGGAGAGCACACCGAGATGGACGTACGGAACATCGAAGACGTCGCACCCATCGTGGAGCACGCCGGCACGGTGCCGGTGTGGTGGATGGTGCAGTCCCAGGAGATGCGGGAGCTGACCGACGGGGGCTTCCTCGAGCTGGTCAACGAGTTCGAGGTGGCCGCGGGCGGCCACGTCAACCCCCACTCCCACCCGACCCACGAGTTCTATTACGTGCTCCGGGGCCGGGGCGTCATGACCGTCGGCGACGAGGACCGGACCATCGCCCAGGGCGACCTCGTGTACATCCCGCCGGATGTGGTCCACAGCCTCCGGCCGCTGACCGAGCACACCGGGATCCACTGCTTCTGCTTCGCCATCGGCGTCAAGGGCGCCGGGGCGATCGACTACACCAACAACTGACCCACCCCGGGGGGGACGGACCGGTGACCGGCCTCCGCCCCCGCGGGGACCGGCCGGGTCAGGCGGGCGCCGCCCCGTCGTCGATCAGCGAGGCGTCGAGGCCCAGCAGGCCGACGGTCGTGGCCCCGTCGCGCAGTGCGGCGAAGTAGCCCTCCTCGGCGGTGGTGCGGGCCCGGCCGGCCTCGATGACGGCGTGGATCCGGTCACCGGGGACGACGACCACGCCGTCCCCGTCGCCCACCACCCAGTCCCCCGGGGCGACGGTGGTCCCGGCCACCTCGACCGGGGTGCCGACCGTCCCGCGCCGGATCTTCGAGGCCCCGCGGAGGGCGATGGTGCGGGAGAACACCGGGAAGCCGAGTCGCTCGAGGGCGGCCACGTCACGCACCCCCCCGTCGATCACCAGACCGTCGATCCGCCGGGCCAGCGCCCCGGTGGTCAGGACCTCGCCCCAGTAGCCCCGGTCACTCACGTCCCCGACGTCGACCACCAGGACCGAGCCGGCCGGGGCCCGGGTCACGGCCACGTGGATGGCCAGGTTGTCCCCGGGGGTGCACCGCACGGGATAGGCCGGGGCGGCCACCGTGGCCCCCGGCCAGACCGGCCGGATCCTCGGGGGCATGCTCCTCGCTCCCGACTCACCCAGGGTCGCGGCCCCCAGGTCGGCCAGCGCCGAGGCGGTCACCCCGGGATCTGCGGCGTCGGCGCTCATGGCCGCACCGCCACGGTGAGCTCGATCTCCACGGCCCCACCCCGGGGCAACGAGGCCACCCCGATGGCCGACCGGGTGTGGCGCCCGGCGTCCCCGAACACCCGGACCAGGACGGCGCTGGCCCCGTCCACCACGTCCGGCTGACGGTGGAAGTCCGGGGTCGAGGCCACGAATCCGGTGAGGGTGAGCACCCGTTCCACCCGGTCGAGCGACCCGAGGGCGACCTCGAGGACCGACAGCGCATTGAGCGCGCACACCTCGGCGGCCGCGGTCCCCTCCTCCACGGTCACCGTGTCGCCCAGGGTCCCGAGGCAGGTGAGCTCCCCGTCGATCCGGGGCAGCTGTCCCGAGGTCCGGGCCACGCCGTTGTGCACCACCACCGAGTCCAGCGGGTCGTGGGGCGGGTGCGGGCCGTGGAGGCGTAGGCCGAGCTCGTCGAGCCGGGCCCGGACCCGGCCACCGGGAGCCGGCTCGGTGGTGTCACGCAGGTCTGCAGTGCCGGTCACGCGTGGTCCTCCTGGTGCGGTGGGTGCGGTAGGTGCGGTGGGTGGGGTGGGTGCGGTGGGTGCGGCCGGGTTCGGCCGGTCGGACGGGCCTCGGGACCCGGTCATGCTACCGCCGGCCGGCCGTGCCCATCGGAGTCGTGCCCCTCGGAGTCGTGCCCACCGGGGCCGTGCCCACCGGTCGGGAGCACCGGTCGGGACCGACGGGCGTCCGTGACCTAGATTGCCAGGCGATGCGAGCACACCCTTGGCCCGTCCGTGCAATCCGGCAGGGGACGGTGGGTCCACCGTCGGCGGATGACCGGAGAGGTCGGTAGCCGTGGCCCTCCTGCCCGCCGAGCAGCTCCACGCCGTGGCCGAGGCGTTCGGCGACGAGATCGGCTACACGGTCGTCGGACGCGGATCGCTCACTTTCCGTCAGTGGGACGACCAGGCCACGGCCCTGGCCCGCGGGCTGGTCGATGCGGGCGTGTCCCCGGGCGACCGGGTGGCCCTCCACCTGCAGGCGGCCAACGCCCTGCGGTGGATGGTGGGCTACGCCGCCGTCCACCGGGCGGGAGGGGTGGCCGTACCGTTCAACCCGCAGCTGACCCGGCCCGAGGTCGAGCGGATGGTGGCGCACTCGGGAGCGGCGGCGGCCCTGGTGGAACGACCGCTGCTCGACCGCTACGAGCCGGGGCGTCCGGGCCTGATCGTGGCCGTGCCCGAGGCGGGGGCGGAGGACCCGGGTGCCGACGACGGTCCCGACAGCGACGGCACCGTCCGGTGGTCCTCGCTCCTGGCCCACGACGCGCCTTACTTCCAGGTGCCCCGCGACCGCGGTGACCTCGCCGACATCCTCTACACCTCGGGCACCACCGGGCATCCCAAGGCGGTCGCCGTCCGCCACGAGAACAGCTCACTGGTCCCGTTCCGCGAGCCCACCTGGAGCGGTGGGTCGTGGCTGCACGCCAGTCCCCCCTACACCTTCGCCGGCATCGCCTTCATCCTCACCCCGATGAAGCTGGGGCTCCGGGGCATCTACCTGGCGTCCTTCGACGCCGGCACCTGGCTCGACACGGTGGAGACCGAGCGGCCCGGCTCGGTGTTCCTGGTCCCGGCCATGGCCACCCTGCTCCTCGAGCACCCCCGGTTCGCCACCGCCGACCTCGGTTCGGTGCAGCTGTGCACGGTGGGCAGCGCCCCGCTGGCCCCCGACGTCCTGGAGCGGCTGCAGGCCAAACTGCCCGACGCCCTCGTCTCCAACAACTACGGGATGACCGAGGCCGGGTCGGTGTACTGCATGATGCCCCCCGGCGAGGCCGTTCGGCGTCCCGGGTCGGTCGGCAAGCCCCTGCCCCCCGCCGAGATCGTCTGCACCGACGCCGACGGGGACCCCGTGCCGGCCGGCAACGTCGGCGAGGTCCGGATGCGGATCCCCGGCCGGCCCCGCGAGTACTACGGCGACCCCGAGGCCACCGCCCGCACCTGGGTCGACGGCTGGCTGATGACCGGGGACCTCGGGCGGATCGACGAGGACGGCTACCTGTACATCGTCGGGCGCAGCAAGGACGTCATCATCCGGGGTGGCAACAACATCCACCCCACCGACGTCGAGCACGCCGTGGCCCGCCATCCCGACGTCCACGAGGTGGCCGTCCTGGGTGTCCCCCACCCGGTCCTGGGGGAGGACGTCGTGGCCTGTGTCGTCCTGCGCCCCGGCGGCACGGCGACCGCCGACGACCTCCGGGACTTCACCCTCGAGCACCTGGCCCGGTCCAAGGTGCCCCGGCGGTGGTACTTCGTCGAGACCCTGCCCCGCAACGCCACCGGCAAGGTGGTCAAGGACGAATTGCGCCGCAACCTGCCCGACGACACGGACGCCTGGGCCGAGGGCTGACGCCCACCGCCGCCGGAGGCGGTGGCGGACGGACGGCCACCGCGGCGCGGGACAGGTCCCGGCGGTATCGTGACCGCCATGTCCACCGTGATCCCCCGGCCCCGGATCGGCATCGTCGGGGCCGGCAACATCGCCTCGCTCAACGTCGCCGGCTACCTCGGCGACCCGCGCTGCGACCTCGTCGCCGTCTGCGACCCGAAGGAGGGCCGGGCGGCCGAGGCGGCACGGGAGTGGGGCGCCCCGAAGAGCTACACCGACCTGGACGCCCTGCTGGCCGACCCGGACGTGGACGCCGTGGAGATCCTCACCCCCACCTTCCTCCACTACGAGCACGTCATGGCCGCCGTCGCCGCCGGCAAGCACGTCTCGTGCCAGAAGCCGCTGTCCAACACGGTGGCCGAGGCCAGGGCGATGGGGGCGGCCGCCGAGGAGGCCGGCGTCGTCCTGCGGGTCAGCGAGTGCTTCCGCCACTACCCTCCGCTCGAGCTGGCCAAGCAGCTGGTCCTCGACGGTGCCATCGGCCGGCCCACCCA
>Ga0302196_10002474_pt1 | contig 17177 bp, 16 predicted proteins | sample II_Bog_N1_3_FD_198794 | JGI IMG/M metagenome (GOLD analysis project Ga0302196, IMG submission 198794) | Peat permafrost microbial communities from Stordalen Mire near Abisko, Sweden - II_Bog_N1_3 | ecosystem: Environmental > Terrestrial > Soil > Wetlands > Peat | place: Sweden: Abisko...
TTCTACCACCAGGTGGCGATTCCGCCGCTTTCCGGGGTCAGGCGCCCGAATCGCTGGACGGACCGGCCGGCCGCTTGGGGGCCGGTGCCTTCCGGGTGGCTGATCCTTTGGCGGGCTTTTTGGCGCTCCCCGTCCGCTTGCCCCCCCCAGCCGTGGAGCCCGATCCCCCCCGTCCGCTTCCCGACCCCGCTCGGGCCGGTCGGGTGGCCGGTGATTTGGGTTCGTCCGCTTCGGTCGGGACATCGTCCGTAACGGCGTCGCCGGGCGATGGCTGGTCATCGGCCGTCGCCTCGGTGTCGGCTTCCTCGGAACTTCCAGCAACTGCTCCCGACTCTGGTGACCCACCGGCCGGTTCCCCGTCGACCTCCCGTCCGGTCGTGCGCTCACCTGATCCGTTGCTGTCGGCCGCATGACCGTTGACCTTGGCCGGTACCAGGGTTGTGGGTTCCGTCCGCGAAAACCGCGGCACCACGTCGGTGGCGGCCATGGCCGTCGCCTCCTCGGGGGACATCGGGTGGGCGAAGAAGTAGCCCTGGGCGGCATCCGCCTCGAACTCCCGGACCAGCGCCACCTGGGCGGCGGTCTCCACCCCTTCGGCAATGGTGGCCATGCCCAGCGAGTGGGCCATATGGATGACCGTCTCCACCACCAGGCGGTTGATGCCCTGGGTGGGCTCCAATCCGGCCACAAAGGATCCGTCGATCTTCACGGTGTTGACCGCCAGTCGGCGGAGTGGTTCGAAGGACGACCAGTTGGTGCCGACGTCGTCGACAGCCAGCTCGACACCCAGGGAGGAGAGCGTCCGGAGATCCTCGAAGGCATCGCTGTCGGCCACCGTGTCCTCGGTGATCTCGAGGGTCAGCCGCCCAGGCTCCAGCCCCGATGTCTCCAGGGCGGCCGTCACCGATCGGGAGGCATCGCCGTTTCGGAGCTGGCTGAGTGTGCAGTTGACCGCCAGCTGCACGCTGGACGACCAGGTGGCGGCCAGTCCGCACGCCTCGGCCAACACCCAGCGGCTCAGCGCCAGGATGTCGCCGTTGGTCTCCGCCCGGGGGATGAGTTGGCCAGGCGTCAGCCGTCCCAATCGGGGGTGATCCCATCGGATGAGGGCCTCCATGCCGAGAAGGCGCCCGTCGGAGAGGTCGATGACCGGCTGGAACTCCAGGACCGGGTTTCCCTCCAGCTCGAAGGTGATCTCCGGGGCCATCACGTCAACACCGTCCTGACGGCGTCACCCACGCGGAAGTGCGGGAGCCCTGCGATCGATGCGACGCCGGTTCCCACAGGAAGATGATCGACGGAACATCGGTGCAGCTTGAGCCAATTTCATGGTTTGTCCTGCGGTCGGTCATGTCCCGGTCCGCCCCGCCGCGGTCAGGAACGCCGGCCACTCCCCGCCGCCGTGGGCCACCAGGTTGGCGCCGGTCACGTAGGCCGAGAGCTCGGGTGACGCCAGAAACAGGCAGAGGCTGGCCAGGTCCGACGGGGTGCCGAAGCGCCCCAGCGGCACGGTGGCGGCGATCGCCGCCATGCCTTCGGTCCCTCCGTAGTGGTCGTCGGCCCCTTCGGTGGCCACCAGTCCGGCACTGACGCAGTTCACCCGCACCTTGGGCGCCCACTCCACCGCCAGGGTCTGGGTCAGATTGATCAGGCCGGCCTTGGCCGCCCCGTAGGCGGCGGTCCCCGGCGACGGCCGGATCCCGCTCACCGACCCGATGTTGACGATCGACCCCCCCGCCTCCTGCTCCTGCATCACCGCATTGGCGGCTTGCGCACAGAACATGGGGGCCAGCAGGTTGAGCATGACAACGGAGGTCATGAACCGTGGGGAGGCAGTGGCGGCCGGTGCCTCCGGCGAGCCGCCGGCGTTGTTGACCAGGACATCCAGTCGGCCCAGTTGCGATGCTGCCGTGTCCACCACCCGGGCCGCCTGCTCCGGATCGCGGATGTCAGCGGCCACATAGGAGGCCGATCTGTTCACCCCATCGGGACCGGTGGCCGACGGCAGGGAGTCGGCCAACTCGGATCGCCCGCACACCACCACCTCGGCGCCCGCCGCCAACAGCGCACCGGTGATGGCGCGGCCGATCCCCCGGGCACCCCCGGTGACCACCGCCGTCCGCCCCAAAAACCGGAAGGGAGACGATTGGTCGCCTCGATCCGATGTGTCCACGGCTGCCTCCCGGTCTGTGGCTGGTACTGTCCTGACGCTGTATCAGATCACGCGGTGCGCGACCCCGCATCCCGGTCCGCCCCGTGGGTGCCCGGGTACCGCCCATCCGGGCGGGACGACCGCCCGGACCGCCGCCACCCCTACCGATCCGGAGCTCGCCATGCCTATCGAGACCGTCCACCGACAGCCCGGCATCGCCGAGGTGGTCATCGACCACCCACCGGTCAATGCGCTCGATGTGGCCGGCTGGTTCGCCCTGGCCGATGCCGTGGTGGCCGCCGGCCGGGTACCCGACAATCGGGTGGTCATCGTCCGGGCCGAGGGCCGGGGGTTCTGCGCCGGGGTCGACATCAAGGAGATCCAGGCCAAAGGGGATGAGGCCCTGATCGGGGCCAACCGCGGATGCTTCGCCGCCTTCGCCGCCATGTACGAGTGCGAGGTCCCGGTCATCGCCGCCGTCCACGGCTTCTGCCTGGGCGGCGGGGTGGGCATCGCCGGGAACTCGGACATCATCGTGGCCAGCGAGGACGCCACCTTCGGACTGCCTGAGGTGGACCGGGGCGCCCTGGGGGCGGCCACCCACCTGTCGCGGCTGGTCCCCCAGCACCGGATGCGGGCCATGGTGTACACCGCCCAGGTGGCCACCGCCGCCGAGCTGCACCACTACGGATCGGTGCTCCGGGTGGTCCCCCACGCGCAGCTGGTGGACACCGCCTACCAGGTGGCCACCGACATCGCCGCCAAGTCCCCGACCATCCTCCGTCGGGCCAAGGAGTCGCTGAACGGCATCGATCCGGTCGACGTGAAGCTGAGCTACCGGCTCGAGCAGGGCTTCACCTACGAGCTGCATGTGGCCGGCGTGGCCGACGAGCAGCGGGCGGCGTTCGTCGAGAAGCGCGACGCCGACACCACCCGGTAATCGGCACCACCCACTTCGAGCGCAAGGGGAACCACCCACCATGGCAGACAAGCGATCCACGCTCGACGAGCTGGTCGGCGAGCTCCGGAGCGGCATGACCGTCGGGATCGGCGGCTGGGGCTCGCGCCGCAAGCCGATGGCGGCGGTACGAACCATCCTCCGGTCAGACCTGGACGACCTCACCATCGTCTCCTACGGAGGACCCGACGTCGGGCTGCTGTGTGCTTCCGGCAAGGTGTCCCGGGTGGTCTTCCCGTTCGTGACCCTCGACTCCATCCCCACCGACCCGCACTTCAAGGCGGCCCGCCAGACCGGATCGGTGGCGGCCACCGAGTACGACGAGGGCATGTTCTACCTCGGCCTGTTGGCGGCCTCCCAGCGCATCCCCTTCCTGCCCACCCGGGCAGGCCTGGGCTCGGCGGTGCTGGAGGTCAACCCCCAGCTCCGCACCGTCACCTCCCCCTACGACGACGGCGAGGAGCTGGTGGCCATGCCCGCCCTCCACCTCGACGCCGCCATCATCCACGTGAACCGGGCCGACGCCGCCGGGTCCGGCCAGATCCTCGGCCCCGACCCGTTCTTCGATGAGCTCTACCTGGGGGCTGCCGAGCGGCGATTCGTCACCACCGAGCGGCTGATCCCCACCGAGCAGTTCGCCTCCGAGGGTCCCCTCCAGACCATGAACATCAGCCGACTCCTCACCGACCTGGTGGTGGAGACGCCAGGCGGCGCCCACTTCACCGCCTGCGTCCCGGACTACGGCCGGGACGAGGCGTTCCAGAAGGAGTACGTGGCAGCCGCCGGCGACCCCGACGCCTGGTCGGCCTTCCGCCAACGGTTCCTGGACGTCGACGAGGAGGGCTACCAGTCGGCCGTCCGGGAAGCATCCGAGGAGCTGGCGGCCCGCAAACGGGCAGAGAGGGCGGCCAAAGCTGCCGGGGAGGCGTCATGACCACCACCAGCGACACCGGGGTCACCCGGGCGGAGTTCTGCGTCATCGCCTGTGCCGAGGTATTCCGGGACGACGGTGAGGTGATGGCCAGCGCCTTCGGCACCGCCCCGGCCATCGGGTCACGGTTGGCCCAACGGACCTTCAGTCCCGACCTGGTCCTTACCGACGGTGATGCCGCCCTGATGGTGGGGGCGCCGGCCCTCGGCACCCCGACCGACTCCTTGGTACTGGAGTCCCACATGCCCTATCGCAAGGTGTTCGACGTGGTGTGGTCGGGTCGCCGGAACCTGATCATGATGGCGTCGCAGATCGACCGGACCGGCAACCAGAACATCAGCGCCATCGGTCCGTGGGCGCAGCCCAAGGCGCAACTGGTGGGGGTCCGCGGTGCCCCCGGCAACACCCTCAACCACCCCACCAGCTACTGGGTACCCAACCACTCCACCCGCTCCTTCGTCGAGCAGGTCGACGTGGTGTCCGGGGTCGGCTACCAACGGGCGGCAGCGGCCGGGCCGGCGGCCACCCGGTTCCACGCCATCGGCCGAGTCGTCTCCAATCTCGGGGTTTTCGACTTCGAGACCCCCGACCGGACCATGCGACTCCGCTCGGTCCACCCCGGGGTCACCGTCGACGAGGTGGCGGCGGCTACCGGGTTCGAACTGGTCGTCCCCGACCAGGTGCCGGAAACCCGCCTCCCGACGCCCGAGGAGCTATCCCTGATCCGGGATGTCCTCGACCCCCGGGGCCTCCGGGACCGCGAGGTGTCCGGATGAGTCCCGAGGCGGCCACCGACCGCCCGCGGGTCCACCCGGCGCTCCGCACCCGGTTCTGCGACCTGGTGGGCGTCGACTACCCCATCGTCCAGACCGGCATGGGCTGGGTGGCCGGTCCCCGACTGGTGGCGGCCACCGCCGAGGCGGGCGGTCTGGGTGTCCTGGCTTCGGCCACCATGACCTTCGACGAGCTGGTGGAAGCCATCGCCGAGGTGCGGCGCCGCACCGACCGGCCGTTCGGGGTCAACCTCCGGACCGACGTCGCCGATGTCGGTGAACGGGTGGCCCTGATGATCGACAACGGGGTCCGGGTGGCCAGCTTCGCCCAGGCCCCCAACCCCGCCCTGGTCACCCGGTGCCAAGAGGCCGGCCTGGTGGTGATGCCCACCATCGGCGCCCGTCGCCACGCCGAGAAGGTGGCCGGTTGGGGTGTCGACGCGGTGATCGCCCAGGGTGGTGAGGGCGGCGGCCACACCGGCACGGTGCCCACCACCCTGCTGACCCCGTCGGTGGTGGACGCCGTCGGGGACCAGGTGGCGGTCATCGCCGCCGGTGGCTTCTTCGACGGGCGGGGACTGGTGGCCGCCCTGGCCTACGGTGCAGCCGGCATCGCCATGGGCACCCGCTTCCTCCTCACCCAGGAAAGTCGGGTACCCGACTCCGTCAAGGCCGTCTATCTCGCCACTCCGGTCACCGGTACCGTGGTGTCGACGGCGGTGGACGGGGCGCCCCAGCGGGTGATCCGGACCGAGCTCATCGACCACCTGGAGCGGTCCAGCTGGCTCCGCAACCTGCCCAGGGCGCTGCAGAGTGCCCGGTCCTTCTCGCGGGAGACCCAAACCTCCTTCGCCGCCCTCCTCCAAGAGGGGCGGGCCATGAAGCGTGGCAACGAACTGTCGTGGCCTCAGGTGGTGATGGCCGCCAATGCTCCGGTGATGACCAAGGCGGCCCTGGTCGACGGGCGGACCGACGTCGGCGTGCTGCCGACCGGTCAGGTGGTGGGAACCATCGACGAACTGCCGACGGTGGCCGAGCTGATCGGCCGGGTGGTGTCGGAGGCCAGCGCGGTGCTCGACCGCCTCGCCCCGGCCGGCTGAACCGAACGGAACCTGCTCAACTGGCGGCGGGCCAGCCCTCGACGTCACCGGTATCTAGTGTCGACACCACGTGGGACCTCGACTGCTCCCAGGCGGCGAAGGCGAAGACCGGGCCGATGTTGGACAAGGTCACCCATCGCCGCGAGGCGTCCAAGCGGGCTCGGACCTCCATGGGGATGAGCAGCAGGGCGCTGACCACGGTGGCCACCGCCGCTACCGCCACTCCCGCCATCATGACGGTGGAGATGACCATCATGGAAGGCGGCATGGTCAACAGCACCACGATCTCCGCCACCATCAGCGCGACCACCGCCACCACCGAGGCCTTCTCACATCGTCGGGTCCGCTGGAGTTTGCGACGGGCCACGGCCGAATAGGGAACCCGGATCACCAGCCCCCCGGCCGGCCGGCGGCTGAGGGCCAGCACCACCAGGACCACCCAGCCGATGGGTCCCAGGAGAATGAGCAGCCAGGCCTTTCCCAGGTGGGTGCCGCCGGCGTTCACCTGGGCGCGGACCGCCAGTTGGTCGTCGGTCGGAACGCCCGTCCGGACACAGAGTCCGGGTAGGCAGCCCGCTACCCCGTCCTCCGCGAACACCGTCACTTCGCCCATGGCTCGCCCTCCGATTTTTCCGTCGACAGAATTCACCGGTGCCTTGAGCGATTTCCCCGGACACCCAACCCGGCATGCCATCGCCAAAACGGATACGGTCGATACCGGTTGGGGACATCGGGGAGAGCGGGGGCCAGGGCCATGATGCGGAACAGCACCGATCGCCGACTGCGGTCAAAGGTCACGGTGGCGGCCTTGGCCGGACTGCTGGGACTGGGCCTGATGACGTCACTGGCGCCGACGTCGGCCGGTGCCGCCGCCGTCCACCACACCACCGAGGCGGATACGGTCGCCATCCCGGACCAGCTCTCCTTCGGCCCGACCCGGGTCGGCGACGTCTCCAACACCGAGACCATCACCTTGGACAACCAGGGAAGCAACACCGACACCATCGCGGCGCTGAACCTGGGCGGCGCCGACCCCGACGATTTCGGCGGGTCTACCGACTGCCTCACCGAGGATGGCGACCCGCTGACCCTGGCCCCCGGCGCCTCCTGCGCCATCGAGATGGAGTTCACGCCCGGCAGCATCGGCGCCCGATCGGCCACTGTCGAGGTGGTGCACGACGGACCGCCCATCGCCATCGGGCTCAGTGGTACCGGCACGGTGGGCTACTACCTGGCCACCTCGTCCGGTGGCATCTACCCCTTCGGTGACGCCCAGAACTACGGCGACATGTCGAAGGCCAATCTCAACGCCCCCATTGTCAGCGTGCAGGCCTCTGCCGACGGGTACGGCTACTACCTGCTGGGTGGTGACGGAGGCATCTTCAGCTTCGGCGACGCCCAGTTCTTCGGCTCCACCGGCGCACTTCCGCTCAACGCCCCGGTCATCTCGATGGCGCCCACCATCGACGGTGGGGGGTACTGGCTGGTGGCCGGCGATGGCGGCATCTTCAGCTTCGGCGACGCCCAGTTCTTCGGCTCCACCGGCTCCCTTCCCCTCAACAAGCCGATTGTCGGAATGGCCGAGACCCCCGACGAAGGTGGGTACTGGCTGGTGGCCAGCGACGGCGGCATCTTCGCCTTCGGGGACGCCGGCTTCTACGGCTCCACGGGTGCGCTCCACCTCAACAAGCCGATTGTCGGCATGGAACCCACCCCCGACGGCGGGGGCTACTGGCTGGTGGCCAGCGACGGCGGCATCTTCGCCTTCGGGGACGCCGGCTTCTACGGCTCCACCGGTTCCCTCGATCTGGTCCGACCCATTGTGGGGATGGCCGCCTCGCCCGATGGGCTCGGCTACTGGCTGGCGGCCAGCGACGGCGGCATCTTCAACGGTGGCGACGCTCCCTTCCTGGGTGGTCTGGGCGGCACCGGCATCGAGAACGTCATCGGCATCGCCGGCACCGCCCCACCCACCCTGCAGGCGGCCCTCGACGCCCCGGCGGCCCGAGGACGGGCGGGCCTGGCCCGGCATCCGGGATGGGCCCGTCTGCGGGCTTAGCCCAGGCGCTCGATGATGGTGGCGTTGGCCTGACCGCCGCCCTCACACATGGTCTGGAGGCCGTAACGGGCGCCGGTCCGCTCCATCTCATTGAGGAGGGTGGTCATCAGCCGGGCGCCCGAGGCGCCGGTGGGGTGCCCGATGGCGATGGCCCCGCCATTGACGTTCACCTTGGTCATGTCCGGGTGGAACTCCTGCTCCCAAGCCAGGACCACCGAGGCGAACGCTTCATTGATCTCGATCAGGTCGATGTCATCGAGTGTGAGCTTCGACTTGGCCAGCACCAGGGCGGTGGCCGGGATCGGGGCGGTCAGCATGATCACCGGATCGTTGGCCGCCACGGCAAAGGTGTGGAACCGGGCTCGGGGGCGCAGGCCCAGCTGGGCCGCCCGCTCCTCGCTCATCACCAGCACGGCGGCCGCCCCGTCGGAGATCTGGGAGGAGGAGGCGGCGGTGACCAACCCGCCTTCCACGAACGCCGGTGGCAACGAGGCCAGCTTCTCGTAGGTGGAGCCCGCTCGGACTCCCTCATCGAAGGTCAGCGGCCCCTCGCCGGCCGGATCGCCTTCGTCGGTCCCGGCGGCAGCCACCTTGTCCACCACGGTGGCCCGACGGGTGGCCAGCGGGACGATCTCCGGTTCGAACCGGCCCTCGGCGATGGCCCGGGCGGCCCGGTCGTGGGACTCGAGGGCGAACCGGTCCATCGCCTCCCGCGAAATCCCCCACCGACGGGCGATCTCCTCGGCCGAGAGCCCCTGGTGGATGAAGTCGAACCGCTGGTGGACGGTGGGGCCGTAGGCCTCGCCGGGCCCATGGTCGGTGGTGGCCCCGATGGGCACCCGACTCATGGCTTCGACTCCCCCCCCGATGGCGATGTCCATGGCCCCCGACATCACCGCCTGGGCGGCGAAGTGGACTGCCTGCTGGGCGGACCCGCACTGCCGGTCCACCGTGGTGCCGGGTACTGAATCGGGGAACCCGGCAGCCAGAGCGGCGTTGCGACCGATGTTCATGGCCTGCTCACCGACCGTCATGGTGCAGCCGAAGATCACATCCTCCACCAGGGCCGGGTCGAGGTCGTTCCGCTCCACCAGGGCCCGGAGGGGCTGGGCGGCCAGGTCGACGGCGTGCCAACCCGACAGCCTCCCGTTCTTCTTTCCGACAGGGGTCCGGACGGCATCGACGATCACAGCGCTGGGCATGGCTCCATTGTGGCGCATCCCGCCCGGTTGCCGAAATGTCGGCGGTGTGCCAGATTGCCCCCACCGTCGACGGGCGGCACCTCCGGGGAATCCCCCTCAGGGCTGGACGGCGGACGCCGATATCCCTAGACGTGACCGAGAACGAGCCGATGGACCTTTCCTTTACCGACGCACAGGACGAGTTCCGCAGCCGGGCACGGGCCTGGCTGGCCGCCCATGCTCCCGCTCCGGGCGCCCTTCCCTCCCTGGATACGGCGGCCGGGTTTGAGGCCCATCGGGCCTGGGAGCAGACCATGTACGCCGATCGGTGGTCGGTGGTCTCGTGGCCCGAGGAGTTCGGCGGCCAGGGAGTGGGCATCCTCGAGTGGCTGATCTTCGAGGAGGAGTACTGGCGGGCCCAGGCACCCCTCCGGGTCAGCCAGAACGGCATCTTTCTGCTGGCTCCCACCATCTTCGAGTTCGGCACCGACGCCCAGCAGCGCCGGTTCCTGCCACCCATGGCCTCCGCCGAGGAGATCTGGTGCCAGGGCTGGTCGGAGCCAGACGCCGGCAGTGACCTGGCCGGCATCCGCAGTCGGGCGGTCCGGGCCCCTGGCGATGACGGCTGGCTGTTGACCGGACAGAAGACCTGGGCATCACGCGGGGCGTTCGCCGAATGGTGCTTCGGACTCTTCCGGACCGATCCCGAGGCCGAGCGCCATCGGGGACTCACCTACTTCCTGATCGAGATGCGTGCACCTGGCGTCACCGTCCGTCCCATCCCGCAGATCGACGGGGAGACCGGGTTCGCGGAGCTCTTCTTCGAGGAGGTGTTCGTGCCGGACAGCCAGGTGCTGGGCGAGGTCGGCAAGGGGTGGAACGTGGCCATGGCCACCGCCGGCTCCGAGCGGGGGCTCAGCCTCCGCAGCCCGGCCCGGTACACCGAGGCGGCCGGTCGCCTGGTCGACCTGTACGCCGAACGCCTGGCCGTCGACCCCATCCGGACGGCTCGCAACGCCGATGCCGTGGCCCAGGCTTGGATGGACGCCGAGTCCTACCGGCTCAACACCTATTGGACCGCAACCCGGGTGGTGACAGGCGGCACCGTCGGCCCCGAGGCCAGTGCCAACAAGATCCACTGGTCGGAGACCGACCTGGCCATCCACCGGGCGGCCCTCGGCCTGCTGGGGACCGGTGCCGAGCAGACGGAGGGGAACCAGTGGCTCGACGGCTACCTCTTCGCGCTGGCCGGACCCATCTACGCCGGCACCAACGAGATCCAGCGGAACGTGGTGGCAGAGCGCATGCTCGGCCTCCCCCGGAGCTGACGGTCGTGCGGTTCGCCTTCACCGACCAGCAGCTGGAGTTCCGGAATGCCCTTCGACCGGTGCTGGACAAAGAGTGCACCACCAGCGACCTACGTTCCGCCTTCGCGGCACCGGCGCCCCGGTCCGATCGTTGGAACACCCTGGCGGAGATGGGGATTGTGGGGCTCACGGTGCCCGAGGAGCACGGTGGGCTGGGCATGGGCCTGCTCGACCTGGTCCTGCTCCTCGAAGAGGCTGGACGGGCCGGGCTTCCCGAGCCACTGCTGGAGACCACCGCCCTGGCCGCCCCGCTGCTGGGGGCCACTGCCGGCTCCCGTTCGGGGACCTGGCTCGACCAGATCGCCGCCGGGGACGTGACCGCGGCGGTCGCCCCCGTTGACCCGGCCGCCGGCCCGGCGGTGGCCGGCGCCGACGGCGCCGACCTGCTGGTGGTCCACACGGTCACCCCATCGGGCCGACCCGAACTCCATGCCGTACCGGCGTCGGCCGCCACCACCACCCCGGTGGCATCCCTCGACCCCACTCGCCGGCTGGCCACCGTGCACTGGGATCCGTCCCCGGCCACCTTGTTGGCCTCCGGCGAGGAAGCCCACGTCCTGCTGGCCGACCTGGCCGACCGGGCCGCAGTGGGAAGCGCCGCTCTGCTGCTGGGCCTGGCCGATCGGATGATCGTCCTGGCCGCCGAGTACGCCAGGGAACGCCACCAATTCGGGAAGCCGATCGGCAGCTTTCAGGCGGTGAAACACCTACTGGCCGGCGCACAGGTCCGGCTGGAGTTCGCCCGTCCAGCCGTCTACGCCGCCGCCTGGTCGCTGGACGGCGGCGAGCCGGACCGATCTCGGGCCGCCTCGCTGGCCAAGGCCTCCGCCTCTGACGCCGCCACCGAGGCGGCGAGGGTGTCGCTGCAGGTACACGGGGCCATTGGCTACACCTGGGAGTGCGATCTCCAGCTGTTCCTCAAGCGAGCCTGGGCCCTGGCCGAGGCGTGGGGGTCGGCGGCCGACCACCGCCAGCGAATTCTGTTGTCGCTTCTCGACGAACGGTGACCTACGGCGCCGCGAAGGCGTAGATGGGCATGCCGTTGTAGTTGGCCGATTGAGCCGGCAGATACGGCCCGTTGACCACCACGGCCAGCGATCCGCTGGGGGCGGGACCGGCATCGCCTTCCACCGTGACGATGGCACCGTCGGGCCAACGCTGCATCACCAACCCGACATGGAGGGAGGTGGCCGTGCTGGACGGTCCCGTCCCGTACAGCACGGCATCGCCGGGCTGGGGGGCGGCGTTCGACGGCAGCACCGCGGTGTTGTCGGCCGCCCAGCTGTAGATGTCGCCGGTGAAGGCATAGGAGGGGATGGGCACTCCGGCCCGCTCCCACACCCAGGTGGCGAACAGGGCGCACCACTCTTCGCAGGGGCCGTAGGGGTTGCAGTAGGAGCCACGGTACGGATCGCTTGCCACCTGACCGTTGGCGATGGTGACGATGGAGGCGGCCAGAGGCGTCGGCGGCGAAGCTCCCGGGCTGGAGAAGGTGTACGACCAGCCGTCGGGTTCCAAGAGCCAGTACCCCTGGCCGTCGGAGGTGAGGCTGATGGCAGCCACCGGCGGGACATCTCCGGGGTCTCCCTCGTAGCCGGCACCCAGCGAACCGGCGAAGTTGAACGACCCGAAGCCGAAGATGCCGCCGTCCGTGGCCACCAGCAGATAGCCCTTCCCGTTGTGGCTCGGGGCCATCCCCACCACCGGGTCGTTCAGGTCCTTTCCTCCCTCGGAGCCATAGAAGGGGGCGTCACCGAATGCGAAGATCCCGCCGTCCCCGGCCACCATCCAGTAACCCAGCCCGCCGGAGGTGGACGCCATGCTGGTGACCGACGACACCAGCCGGGTGCTGCCCATCGACCCGAGGAACGGCGCGTCGCCGAAGGCGAAGATGCCACCGTCAGCGGCTACCAGCCAATAGCCCAGGCCATCCGGCGTGGCAGCCATCCCCACAATGGGTTGGTTGAGGGGGTGTCCTCCCATCGATCCATAGAAGCCGGCGTCGCCGAAGGCGAACACCCCGCCGTCCAGGGCGACCAGCCAGTAGCCCCTGCCGTCGGCGGTGGCCGCCATCCCCACGATGGGTCCCTGGAGGGCCAACGATCCGAGGGAGCCGTAGGACCCGGCGGCCCCATAGGCGAACACCCCACCGTCCGCCGACGCCACCCAGTACCCCTGCGCTTCGGGTGACGGGTCGGTTGCCATGGCCACCATCACCGAGCTGAGCGGTCCGGCCGGCGAGGTGGCCAGGTTGGCGGCGTTGCCGAAACCGATGACGCCGCCACCGGCGTAGACGTGGGGATGCGGGCCGATCGACGGGGTGGCGGCACCTACCCCGGGGGCAAACACCCAGCTGGTGCCCAGCAGAGCCATGGTCAGGAAGGCCGCGGAGACAAGCCGGAATCCGGACCGAACGGACCGGAATCGGAGGCGGTGCATCGATTGCCAGGCTAGGTCAGCCGAAAGGCGGGCGGGGGTCGGCTGGGACCGGATGCACGCTTCCGACACGGCCTCTTGTCCGGAAGGCGGGTCAGGGCTACGTTCGGGGGCATCGACACGGGGGGAAGCGTGGAACCGGCACCGGTGCAAGGGGACGTGATGGGGCAGCGCAACTCGGGTAGCGTCTCAGATAACTCGTTGCGTGGTACCACCGTGACGAGGAGTGACCGAAACCAGGTGAAGCCGTGACCCCACGACCGGACCAGCCGGAGCCCTACCTTCGAGGAGCGGCCTACCCCGCCTACGGGGACGTCCCGTATCCGCGTGCCAACCCGACCGATACCTCCCGTCTGCCGGCCGATGTCTGGCATGCCTCGGTGGTGCCGGTCGGGGTCCGCATCGAGGTGGTGGGTGACGCCGAGGCGATCGACATCGCCTACCGGACCACCACCGGCAACCTGGGCTATCGCGGCGACGGGGCAGGGATCACCTTTTCGGTGTGGCGGGCCGGCCACCAGGTCTGTGAAGAGGAGGCGATGCTCGGCGACGGCATGGTCCGGGTGTCGTTGGGGGCTGCCGCCGCCGACAAGCCGGCCACCGTCTACCTTCCCGAAGGGATGCATCCGCTGATCCAGTCGTTGACCCCGGTCAACGGCGACATCTTTCCCGCCCCCGCCCAACCCCGCTGGATCGCCTACGGCGACTCGGTCACCCAAGGTTGGATTGCCTCGGGGCCTTCGCGTGCCTGGACGGCCATCGCCGCCCGCAAGGCCGGTCTCGACCTGATCAACCTGGGGTACGCCGGAGCCGCCCGAGGGGAGATCGTGTCGGCGGAGCACGTGGCCGACCTCAACGCCGACATCATCACCCTGGCCTACGGGGTGAACTGCTGGTCGCGCACGCCCCACAGCATCGGGATGCTGACCGAAGGGCTCCGCGGCTTTCTGGACGTGGTGCGGACCGGTCATCCCGGCGTGCCCATCGTGGTGGTCAGCCCCATCATCCGACCCGACGCCGAAGACGCTCCCAACCGACTGGGGGCCACGCTGGCCGAGCTCCGCCAGGCCATCGAGTCGGTCACCCGTCAACGGATCGACGAGGGTGACGACGCCCTCAGCCTCATCGAAGGGCTCGGCATCATCACCGCCGAGCATCTCGACGATGGCATCCACCCCGGGGACGAAGGTCACAAGCGAATCGCCGCCTCGGTGGTCAAGGCACTGACCGCCTCGTTGAAGTCGGCTCGGTCGACCGTACCGACGGCCGACGACGGCGAGGCCGATCCGGAAACGGCCGACCAGGCCGTCGCCACCGCCTGACCCACCGGCCCACGACGTCCGCCGGTCCCGACTCCTTCGAGAGGCAGCTACACGCCATGGACGCATCCACACTCATCGACTCCTTTCGGGTCGACGACCGCATCGCCGTGGTCACCGGGGCGGGGAGCGGCATCGGTCGAGCCAGTGCCCTGGCGCTGGCCGGGGCCGGGGCCACGGTGATCTGCGCCGACATTTCGGGCGACACCGCCGAAGCCACCACCGCCGACATCCGGGCCGGGGGCGGTCGAGCCGAGGCGGTCGGGCTGGACGTCTCGGACCGCCACCAGGTCGACGACCTGGCCGCCGGGGTGGTGGCCCGGCACGGCGCCATCCACGTCTGGGCCAACATCGCCGGGATCATGGTGGAAGGCCCGTTCCTCGACGCCCCGGAGGAGGACCTCGATCGCATTCTTTCGGTGAACCTGAAGGGGGTGTTCTTCGGCTGCCAGGCCGCCGGCCGGGTGATGGTCGCCCAATCGACCGGTGGCAGCATCATCAACGCCTCCTCGGCGGCCGCTGACGTGCCGAGCCCCAACATTGTCAGCTACGCCATCTGCAAGGCCGGGGTCGTCCAGATGACCCGGTCACTGGCGTATGAGATCGGCCGGAAGGGGGTACGGGTCAACGCCGTGGCACCCGGGTTCGTGGTCACCGGGATGACCGGTCGTTACTTCGTACGCCCAGACGGCACCGTCGACGAGGACATGCAGGAGGCGGTGCTGGGGCCGATGCGCAAGGCCACGCCGCTCCGGTCGATCGGCGAGCCCGAGGACATTGCGGCTGCTGTCCTCTACCTGGCGTCGGATGCCTCGAGATTTGTCACCGGCCAGGTACTCCGCCCCAACGGCGGGGTGGCCATGGCGTGACCGACGACCGCACCTCGACCGGCATCGTGGTGGCGGGCCACTTCAACGTCATGCAGTGGACCCTGCTGTTCACCAAGCTCACCGTGGAGGTCGACGGTGCGCCCCACCCAGGCCGCTGGCGGCGACGGTTCGTGCCCACCGAGCCGGGCCGGCACCGGGTGGCTGTCTACTTCGGCTACGTCGGCGCCCCCCGGGCCGGAGAGGCCACCGTTGAGGTGGTGGTTCCCGACGGCGACACCGCCCGGCTCGCCTACCGAGCGCCGGCCCTGATGACGGCACCGGGACGCCTGGTGGTCCGTCCCCCCACCTGACGCACCGTCAGAACAGGCGGTACACTCGGGCCATGGCTGAGATCCCCCAGATCATCTCCGTGGACGACCACGTCATCGAGCCGGCGACGTTGTGGACCGACCGCCTCCCCAGCAAGTACCACGATGTCTGCCCCCGGGTGATCCGCAAGGAGTTCCCCGAGTCGGTCTTCGTGGGCGGCAAGGTCTCGATCGTGCCGGGTGGCAAGATGCTCCCCGCCGACGTGTGGCACTACGAGGGATTCAAGCGGCCCCTGTACCGCCTCGACTCGGCAGTGGGTGTGCCCCGCGAAGAGGTGAGCATCCAGGTCATCACCTTCGAGGACATGCGCCCGGGCTCCTACGAGGTCAAGCCCCGGCTCGAGGACATGGACGTCAACCACCTCGAGGCGTCGTTGTGCTTCCCCACCTTCCCCCGCTTCTGCGGTCAGACGTTCCTCGAGTCCGACGACAAGGAGCTGGCCCTCCTCTGCGTCAAGGCCTACAACGACTGGATGGTCGAGGAGTGGTGCGGCACCTCGGGAGGCAGGCTGATCCCCCTCATCATCGTCCCCCTGTGGGACGCCCAGCTGGCGGCGGACGAGGTGCGCCGCAACGCCGCCCGAGGGGTGCGGGCCACCTGCTTCAGCGAGATCCCTCCGTTCCTCGGGCTCCCATCGGTGCACGACAAGGACCGCTACTGGGATCCGTTCTTCCAAGCCTGCGCCGAGACCCAGACCGTCATCAACATGCACATCGGCTCGTCGTCGAAGATGCCTTCCACCTCGTCCGACGCTCCAGCGGCCGTCGGCAGCACCTTGACCCACACCAACGCCTCCTTCTCGTTGGTCGACTACTTGTTTTCCGGAGTCCTGGTGCGCTTCCCCGACCTCAAGCTCGCCTACTCCGAGGGACAGATCGGCTGGATCCCCTACATCCTCGAGCGGGCCGACAACGTCTGGGAGGAGAACCGGGGCTGGGGTGGGGTGGCCGACATCGTGCCGGAACCGCCGTCCACCTACTTCTTCCGCCAGATCTACGGCTGCTTCTTCGACGATGCCTTCGGTCTGAAGAACGTCGACGCCATCGGGGTGGACAACATCACCTACGAGTCGGACTACCCGCACTCCGACTCCACCTGGCCCAACACCCGCCAGATCGCCGAAAAGCAGATGAAGGACCTCACCGAGGAGCAGATCTACAAGATCGTGCGGGGCAACGCCATCAAGCTCTACGGCCTGGACTTCACGTGAGCCGCCCCGGCGGCACCCCCGCCTGACTTCTCGATGGACCTCCGCTACACCGAGGCCGAGCAGGCCTTCCGACAGGGCCTTCGCGACTGGCTGGCCGACACCTTGCCCGGGCTGCCGGCCAAGCCGAAGCCCGACGACTGGCCGGGCCGGCGCACCTACGACACCCACTGGCAACGCCTGCTCTTCGACGCCGGCTACGCCGGCGTCGACTGGCCCGAAGAGGGTGGTGGCCGGGGGTCGTCTCCGGTCGAGCAGCTCATCTTCAAAGAGGAGCTGGAGCGAGCCCACGCTCCCTACGTGGGGGTGAACTTCGTCGGCCTCCTCCACGCCTGCCCCACCGTCATCGCCGAAGGTACCCCGGAGCAACGCCAGCGATACCTTCCTCCCATCCTGAAGGGCGACGAAGTCTGGTGTCAGGGTTTCTCCGAACCCGACGCCGGCAGCGACCTGGCCTCCATGCGGACCCGGGCCGAACGCGACGGCGATCACTAC
>Ga0302196_10002484_pt1 | contig 17157 bp, 12 predicted proteins | sample II_Bog_N1_3_FD_198794 | JGI IMG/M metagenome (GOLD analysis project Ga0302196, IMG submission 198794) | Peat permafrost microbial communities from Stordalen Mire near Abisko, Sweden - II_Bog_N1_3 | ecosystem: Environmental > Terrestrial > Soil > Wetlands > Peat | place: Sweden: Abisko...
CAGGACTTCCGCGACGTCTCCGACAAGCTGGCGAAGGGCCAGGGGACGCTCGGGAAGCTGATCAGCGACGACAGCCTCTACCTGAGCGCGCAGAGCACGATGAAGAAGGCCGATCGGGCGCTCGACGGCATGACCGACTCCGGCCCGATCACCGCGGTCGGGATCGTGGCCAACGCGCTGTTCTGACCCGGGCCGCCCCGGGTCAGTGCTTCCCGCCGAAGAGCCCCTTCAGACCCGAGCTGACCGCCGCGCCCATCGTCGAGCCGATCTTCCCGGCCGCCTCGGTCGTCGCCGTGACAACGCTCTCGCTCACGCTGCGCATGATCGCCAGGGCGAGCTGGTCGGCGGTGATCCCTCCCTCCCGGGTCCCGAGGTCGGTCAGGTCGATGGTCGGCATGGGGAGGGCGATGGCGGCCGGCCCCACGCCCAGCCTGATCGTGCCGTTCTGGAGCCTGAAGTGCCTGACCTCGAATTTCATGGGCTTGCCCGAGGCCGTCGCGGGCTTCGCGGAACCGTCGTCGGCCCCGGACTCCATGCCCTTCAGCAGGGCGCCGATGTTGCTCGTGAGGACCCTGGTCTCGTAGACGAACTGCGGCCCGTCGATCAGGACGTCCTTGACGACGATGTGGTCGCCCAGGATGGAGAAGGGCGAGGCCTCGACGTGGATCTCCTTCATTGAGAAGGCGCGGTCCGAGCTCCAGCCGGGGGGATTGCCCACCACCAGGCCGCTCAGGGTCCCGCCGCCGCTCAGCGGCGAGATCCGGGCGGACACCAGCGTGACCGGCACGTGGACGATTCCCGGTGCGAAGCGATTGACGCCGGCGGTGACAATCGAGCCGAGGATGATGGAGAATCCGAAATAGACGACGGCGAGGACGACCGCGACAATCGCCATGATCCGAATGGACTTCTTTTTCATGGGCTGGATCGTGCAGCAATCGCCGGCGCCCGGGAAGCGCAAACCCGGAAAAAATTCCGGGTAAACGCTTGCCTCCGCGGCATCCGGCTTTTCGGTTGTGGGATGGCGTCGAACTATACCGAAGCGAGCATCAAGACCCTTTCCTCGACCGAGCACATCCGCCTGCGGCCGGGCATGTACATCGGGCGGCTGGGCGACGGCGCCCACGCGGAGGACGGCATTTACGTGCTGCTGAAGGAGACGGTGGACAACTCCGTCGACGAGTTCGCCATGGGCTCGGGGAAGAAGATCGAGATCGACCTGAAGGACAACAGCGTGCGCGTGCGCGACTACGGCCGGGGCATTCCCCTGGGCAAGCTGCTGGAGTGCGTCTCGGTGATCAACACGGGCGCCAAGTACGACAGCGAGACGTTCAAGAAGGCGGTCGGCCTGAACGGGGTCGGCCAGAAGGCGGTCAACGCGCTGTCGCTGGCCTACCGCGCCCAGGCCGTCCGGGAGGGGGAGACGAAGGTCGTCGAGTTCGCCCGGGGCAAGCTCGCGAAGGATCACCGGGTGGCGAAGACCGCGGAGCGCAACGGGACGATCGTCGAGTTCACGCCCGACGGGGAGCTCTTCGGCAAGGACTTCCGCTTCCGGCCGGAGTTTGTCGAGGACATGCTCTGGACCTACGCCTACCTCAACCGCGGGCTGACCCTCACCCTCAACGGGAAGCCCTTCAAGTCCGAGGGCGGCCTGCGCGACCTGCTGGAGAAGAACCTCATCGGGGAGCCCCTGTACCCGATCATCCACCTGGAGGGCGACGACATCGAGATCGCGCTCACGCACGGCACCCACTACGGCGAGGAGTACCACTCCTTCGTCAACGGCCAGCACACGACCATGGGCGGCACGCACCAGGCGGCCTTCCGCGAGGCGCTCGTCGAGACGGTCCGCAATTTCTACAAGAAGGACTTCGACGCCGCGGACGTGCGGCAGTCGGTCGCCGCCGCGGTCTCCATCCGCGTGATCGAGCCGGTCTTCGAGTCCCAGACCAAGACCAAGCTCGGCTCCTCGGACATCGCGCCGGGCGGCCCGTCGATCCGGGAATTCATCGGCAAGTTCGTCCAGCAGAGCCTGGACACCTACCTGCACAAGCACCCGGAGGCCGCCGAGGCGATCAGGCGCAAGATCGACGAGAGCGAGCTCGAGCGAAAGGAGCTGGCCGGGATCCGTAGCCTCGCCCGCGAGCGGGCGAAGAAGGCGTCGCTGCACAACCGCAAGCTGCGCGACTGCCGCGTCCACCTGGGCGACAAGGACGGGCGGGCCGAGGGCAGCGCGCTTTTCATCGTCGAGGGCGACTCGGCGGCCGGCAGCCTCACCGCCTGCCGGGACGTCCAGACCCAGGCGGTCTTCGCCCTGAAGGGCAAGCCGCTGAACACCTACGGGCTCTCCAAGAAGGTCATCTATGAGAACGAGGAGTTCCACCTCCTCCAGTCCGCGCTGAACATCGAGGACGGGATCGACGGCCTGCGCTACGGGCGGGTCGTGATCGCGACCGACGCGGACGTCGACGGGATGCACATCCGGCTGCTCCTCATCTCCTTTTTCCTCCAGTTCTTCCCCGACCTGATCGCCCGCGGGCGGCTCTTCATCCTGGAGACCCCGCTCTTCCGCGTGCGCAACAAGAAGGAGACCGTCTACTGCTATTCCGAGCGCGAGAAGCAGGCAGCCGCGGCCCGGCTCGGCGCCGCGCACGAGATCACCCGCTTCAAGGGGCTGGGGGAGATCTCCGCCGGGGAGTTCAAGGCCTTCATCGGCGAGGAGATCCGCCTGGAGCCGATCTCACTGAACCACCTCCATGACAGCGCCGAGCTGCTGTCCTTCTTCATGGGCAAGAACACGCCGGAGCGGCAGGACTTCATCATCGCAAACCTCAAGGTTGAAAAGGACCTTGTCGAAGCATGAAACTCGGCAATTCCAAGGCGCCGCTGGCGCGCGACTACCAGACGTGGTTTCTCGACTACGCGAGCTACGTGATCCTCGACCGCGCCGTACCCCACATCGACGACGGGCTCAAGCCGGTCCAGCGCCGGATCCTGCACACCCTCTGGGAGATGGAGGACGGCCGCTTCCACAAGGTCGCCAACGTCGTCGGCGCGGCCATGCGCTTCCATCCGCACGGCGACGCCTCGATCGGCGCCTCGCTCGTGGGGATGGGCCAGCGCGCCGTCCTCATCGAGCCGCAGGGAAACTTCGGCAACCCGCTGACCGGCGACGAGGCGGCGGCGGCCCGGTACATCGAGGCCCGGCTCACCCCCTTCGCCAAGGAGGTCCTCTTCAACCCAAAGACGACCGCCTGGCAGCTCAGCTACGACGGGCGCAACCGCGAGCCGGTCACGCTGCCCTCGAAGTTCCCGCTGCTCCTCCTGGACGGCGCCGAGGGGATCGCCGTCGGCCTGTCCACCAAGATCCTGCCGCATAATTTCAACGACCTGTGCCGCGCGGCGGTGAATCATCTCCAGGGAAAGACATTCCGAATATACCCGGATTTCCCGACCGGCGGGATCGCCGACTTCGGCGAGTACAACGACGGCGAGCGCGGCGGCAAGGTGAAGGTCCGCGCCCGGATCGAGGCCCGCGGCAAGCAGCTCCTGGCGATCACCGAGCTGCCCTTCGGCACGACGACCGAGTCGCTGATCGAGTCGATCCTGGGCGCCAACGCGAAGGGCAAGATCAAGGTCAAGCGCGTGGACGACAACACCGCCGAAGCGGTCGAGATCCTCGTCCACCTGCCGCCCGGCAGCGACCCGGCGCAGGTGATCCAGCAGCTCTACGTCTTCACCTCCTGCCAGGTGAGCATCTCGCCGGCGGCCTGCGTCATCGAGGACGACAAGCCGCAGTTCCTGGGCGTCCGCGAGATCCTCAAGCGCTGCGTGGACCGCGCCAAGTCGCTCCTGAGGCGCGAGCTGGAGATCCGGCTGGCCGAGCTCGAGGAGGCCTGGCACGCCGACTCGCTCGAGCGCATCTTCATCGAGGAGCGAATCTACCGGCGGATCGAGAAGTCGGCCACCTGGGAGAGCGTGCTCCTGGAGATCCGCGAGGGCCTGAAGCCCTTCGCCAAGCGCCTGCGCCGCACGATAACCGACGAGGACATCACCCGGCTCACCGAGATCCGGATCAAACGGATCTCCGCCTACAACCGCTTCCAGGCCGACGAGGCGATCAAGCGGATCGAGGCGGAGGCAAAGGAGGTGAAGGAGAGCCTGCGCAACCTCACCGCCCACGCCGTCCGCTGGTTCGAGGGCCTCGCGGAGAAGTACGGCAAGGGACGGAAGCGCCGGACCGAGTACGAGGAGATCGGGCAGATCAGCGCCGCGGAGGTCGTCTCGTCCAACCAGCGGCTCTACGTCAACCGCGCGGAGGGCTTCATCGGCCTGAACTGGCGGCAGCACGACTTTGTCCAGGAGTGCTCGGTCCTCGACGACGTCATCTGCATCATGGCCGACGGCTCGATGAAGGTCGCGAAGGTGGCCGACAAGGTGTTCATGGGCCGGGACATCATCCACTGCGCCATCCTGCCGAAGGACGGCGACACCGGGTTTTACACCCTGGTCTACCAGGACAAGGCGAGCGGGAAGGCCTTCGGGAAGCGCTTCCAGATCGGCGGGGTGACCCGCGACCGGCTCTATTCGCTGGTCAAGTCCGAGGGGTCCCGGGTCGTGCACTTCGAGCGCAGCGCCTCGGAGAAGGCCATGCCCGCGAAGCTGCGCATCCTGCTCGACGGCCGCAGCCGGGCCCGCATCCGGGAGTTCGACTTCGACTTCTCGAAGATTCCCGTCAGCACCCGGACCGCCCGGGGCCTCACGATCACCAAGTGGCCGGTCAAGGGCGTGGCGTCGGTTGCCTGAGGCCTCCGGGCAGGCCGCGCCGCGTCCCCGACTTTCCTTGCACTCCCAATCCCGTTCGGCTTCGCCTTGAGGATGTCCGGGCCAACCCTTGCCGGAAACAAAGCGGCCCGCCGGGTCGGCTGGGTGATCTTCGCGCTGGGGGCCGCCGCGCTTGTAGTCGGCCCGATCCGGTTCTCCGGCCAGTCGCGGGTCAGCCCGCTGCGGCTTCTCGAGAAGGGCGCCGATCGCATGGGAGTGGGCCGCTTCCAGCCCGCCGCCGTCTATCCGAGCACGGACGCAAGCCCTGTTCCCGCGGGGGTGCAGACCCGCGGATCGTTCCTCGGGACGAACCTCTTTGAGGGCACCCAGGTGAGCGCGTGGTTCCAGCCGCGCTCCCGGATCACGGTGATGCTCGCGGGCTACCCGGCGTCGGCTCCGAACCGGGTGGAGGTCGAGGTGCGCCTGGGCGACGGAAGCGTCGTGTCGATCCCCTTTCGCGGGGAGAATCCCCGCGAGGTATGGCAGCCGTGGTCGGTCTCGATTCCCGACGGTGCCCAGGCCGTGCGCGTGCGTGCGGTGGACGCATCGCCGGACCTCTGGCTGGCGTTCACCGAACCCTTTCCCCCGACCCTGGTCTCTTCCCCCTGCTGGCCGATAATCCAATTGCTCACGGCGACCTGCCTGGCCCTGGCCCTCCTGTACGGGCCGGGCCTCCTGTGGTTCCTGTCGTGCCCGCGCCCGGCCGGCGATCTCGCCGTCGCGCTCCTGTTCGGGCCCCTGGCGCTCGCCGCCGTGGGTCTCCTGTGCTGGGCGCTCGGCGGCTGGGTCGCCCCGGCCCTCGTCGCGCGTGTGTCGATCGGGTGCCTGCTGGCGTTCCTCGCGACTTGGGCCCTGCGGATCGGCGGCGGCCGCCCGTCCGGGCTGCCGCGGGAGGCCGCTGTCGTGATCGGGGTCGGCGCCCTGCTCGTGGGATTTGCCGTCGCAAAGGCGAACGTCTCCAACGGCCCGAAGGGCGAGCTCTACGGGGGCTCCGTCTCGCGTTCGCTCGAGGTGGGCCCCTATTCGGACAGCCGCATCTCGTACTGCCTGGTCCAGGTCGTCGCCAATCATTTCGGGCCCTTTTCCCCGCCGTCGCACCGGTACTATTCGCCCTATGCGTTCGGGAGCCGCGGGCCGCTCGCCGGCCTCCTCGCTGCGCCGCTCGTGCTGGCGACCGGGGCGCATGTGCAGGAGGAATTTCCCGACCAGGTGTGGCGGCCCTTCGATCCCCAGGGGTTTGCCGTCTACCGGATCGCCTTGATCGTGCTCGCATCCCTGGCGGCCTGGGCGGTCTTCGGGGTCGTCGCCGGGGCGCTGGACGTGTCCTGGGGCCTGCTGGCGGGAGCCACGCTTCTCCTTTCGCCCTTCTTCGTGCACGAGATGTTCTTTACCTGGCCCAAGATGATTGCCGGCGGGTGCGTCCTCACGTCCTTTTATCTGGTGCGCCGGAAGTCCCCGCTCGCCGCCGGACTCGCGCTGGGCGCCGGCTACCTCTTTCATCCGCTGGCCATCCTCAGCGCCCCCTTCCTTGGCCTCTGGATCGCGGTTGATGGCGGCGGCGCCGGCTGGAGGGGTCGAATCCGGGACGCCGTCCGGTTTGGAGGCGGGTCTCTCGCGGTCGTGGCCCTGTGGCAGTTCGTGGCCTACCTCGATCCGGACCCCACGGGCAGGCAGAGCGGATTTCTCACCTATTTTCTCATGGCCGCCGGCGCCCCCGCCCAATGGGCCGGCTGGTGGAGCTACCGCTGGGACAGCCTGGCAAACACCTTCGTGCCCTTCCATTTCCTCTCCATCGACCCGGGGGAATATGTGATCAATTCGGTGTACGGGAGATCGGACAGCTGGATCCATTTCAGCTTCCTGTACTGGTGCACCTACCCGTTCGCGATCGGGCTGCTCGCCTACATCCTGACAACCCCGGCGCTGATCGCGGCGGCGTGGCGGACCCCCGCGGCGGCCTTTGCCGTGGTTTTCGGCCCGGGCCTGCTCCTGGTCGTCTACATGGGCGCAGGGAACTCGGGGCTGATGCGCTACTGCGGGCATGCGCTCTTCCTTTCCTGCGTTGCGTTCTCAATCTGGTCGCTGGCTCAGCCCGGCATGCGCTGGCGCGCATGGGCCGCCGCGGCGCTGGCCCATCCTCTCTTCCTGGCCCTTCGGGCGCTCGAGGTCGGGTGGATGGCGTTCGCGCCAACGCTCCACGGCCATATTCCCCGGCCCGACGACCGGTTCTTCTTGAACGACCGGTTCTCCCTGGCCGTCGCCGCCGCCTGCCTCGCCGCCGCCTTCATCCTGCTGGCCCGCGGCCTTTCGGGCACCAAGTGGACGGTCAAGGCGGGGGCTCCCAAGGGATTCGTTTAGGAGCACATTGCCGAAAGAGGGAAGCGGGCTAGACATTGATTCGGCTCCCATGCGTAACCCTCTGAATGTGATCGCCATCAGTGGCGGTGGTTCCATGGGGCTATCTTCCAATAGTCCTGGTGCGGCAGTTGAAAAGGCTGTTGCCGATTTTGAAAAAATAGCGGTCAAAAGCCCACGGATGCCTCTCTGACGCAAAGGGGTCATGCCCCAACTCCTTAAATCCGACGGAACCTCTTGAACTATGGAACCATACAATAGCGAAATAGCTGCTCGAATTGAATGCCAGCCATTGCCGCTATGGGGAAATCCGATCTTAAGAACTCCCGTTTCTCGAGCGAGAGCTGCCGGAAAATTAAGGAGTTGGGGCATGACCCCTTTCCGCTGTTGCGATGAGCAACTTGCGGCGATTATTGAGGCAATCCGACAGTTGGCATTACCTCCGGGGCCGGAGCACGGACGCGAGATTGGATTCCACGCTGTCAACCGATAAACTGGGCTGTCGGCCCGCATTATGAGCCCTCGCTCACTTTGCGTTTGCGCGCATTCCCGCGGGTCACTCACTGTAAGTTGATACATGTATCTCAAGGCGCTCACTCTGCACGGTTTCAAGTCCTTTGCCGACCGCACCGTCCTGCGCTTTGAACCGGGGGTCACGGCGGTTGTGGGCCCGAACGGCTGCGGAAAGTCGAACATCGCCGACGCCATCCGCTGGGCCCTGGGCGAGCAGAGCGCGAAGGCCCTGCGCGGCGGAAAGATGCAGGACGTCATCTTCGAGGGTGCCGAAACCCGGCGTCCGGCGCAGCTTTGCGAGGTCTCGCTCCTGCTCACCGACTGCGAGAAGCAGCTCGGGAGCGAATTCCACGAGATCGAGATCCTTCGCCGCGGGTCGCGCGACGGGCAGGGCGAGTACTTCTTCAACGGGCAGCCCTGCCGGCTGAAGGACATCCACAAGCTCTTCATGGACACCGGCATCGGCCGGACCAGCTACTCGGTCATGGCGCAGGGCCAGATCGACCAGATCCTCTCCTCCAAGCCCGAGGAGCGCCGCGCGGTCTTCGAGGAGGCCGCCGGGATCACCAAGTACAAGAGCCTGCGGCGCGAGGCGCTGAACAAGCTCGCGCTCACCGAGCAGAACCTGGCCCGCGTGTCCGACATCGTCGGCGAGGTTTCGCGCCAGATCGGCAGCCTGCGGCGCCAGGCCGCGAAGGCCATGCGCTACAAGCGCCTCAGCCACCGGATGCGGCACCTGAGCCTGGCCTGGAGCGGCCGCCACTACGGGGAAATGATGGCGGCGCTCGCCGCGCTTGAGGGCACCGTTGCCGGCCTGCGGACCGCCGCGGCCGAACGCCGGGCGGGGCTCGACGCCCAGCAGGCCGCGCTCGACGCCGGCAAGGCCCGGCGCAGCCAGCTTAACAACCGGGCCCAGGAGGCCCAGCAGGGAGCCTTTGACCTGCGCTCACAGAAGGACCAGGCGGAGGGCGCGGTGCGGCTGGCCGAGGCCCGGCGCACGGGGCTTGAGGAGCGTCTCTCGTCCTCCCGGGCTGGACTCGGCGAGGTGGAGATGCAGATTCGCGAGGTCACGGCCCAGGCGGACACCGGCGAGCAGGACAAGCAGATGCAATTGAACCTGCTTGGAAGCTCGGACGCCGTCTTCCAGGAGCGCAACCGCGAGCTGGCGCTCGCCGAGGGAGCGCTGGCCAAGCTCGAGCAGGAGCTTCACCAGGGCCGCTTCGAGCTTCTCCAGCTCGAGAGCACGGTCGCGCGGCTGCGCACGGACTGCTCCGGCTACGAGGTCGAGCAGAAGACGAGCGTGCACCGGCACGATGGGCTGGCCCAGGAGCTGGTCCAGATACGGCTGCAGGAGACCGCGGCGATCCAGGCCCTTGCGGACCTCGAGGGCAGGGTGGCCTCCGCGACCGCCGGGCAGGCCACCGCCCGCGAGGAATCCGCCGGGGCGCAGGCCCGGCTCGCCGACCTCACGCGCGAATTCCGCGATGCGCAGCGCCGGCTCCAGGATATCGACCGGCAATTGGCCCAGCGGGGCGCGCGGCTGAAGCTCCTCCAGCAGCTCCAGGAGCGCTGGGAGGGATTTGGCGAGGGCGCGAAGGCTCTCCTCCAGGGAAGGCTCGACCCGGCGCTCGGCGGGAGGAAGGCCTCCCCCCTCATGCAGGGCCTGGACGTAAAGCCGGAATTCGGCCCGGCCCTCGAGGCGCTCCTGGGCACCGCCGCCGAGGCGATCGACGTCGCCGACACGGCGACCGCCCGGCGCGTTCTTCAGCAGCTCGAGGACGAGCGGATCGGCGCGGCCGTCCTGCGGATCGCCGATATCGGCCCGCGGCCCGTCGCCGGCCGCGACCTGCCCGCGGGGCTCTCGCCCGCGGTCGCGGCCCTCAACGACCCGGATTCCGCGCACCCGGTCGCAGCCCTCCTCTCCGCCTGCTACATCGCCGACGACATCCACTCGTTCCTGGACTTCTGGCGCGCGAACCCGGAGTTCGATTTCCTGGCGGTGGCCACCCGAAAGGGCGAGGTCGTCGACCGCCGAGGGTTGGTGACCGGCGGGCATCTCGATTCCAAGCGCCGGGCCCCGGGCATCGTCCAGCGGGAGATCGATCTTCGGGAGACGGGCCGGATCCTCGTCGAGGACCAGAAGGCCCACGACGAGCAGAAGGCGAAGATCGACGCGCTCAGCGCCGCGCTCGCCGCGGCCGAGCAGGACCTTGAGCAGCGCCGCGAGGGCGTCTTTGCCGCCACGCAGGCCGTGACCGCCCTCCAGACCGAGCATCGGAACGCCCGGCAGGCCTGCGACGAGGTTGCCGGCCGGCTGCGCCGCAGGGAGGCCGAGCTGACCGCGCTCGTCCAGGCGCGCGACGAGGCGATCGACCGCTGGAACAAGGCGACCGCCGGGCTCACCGAGGCCGACCAAGCCGCCGCGGCCAAGCGGATCGAGCTGGAAAGGCTGGAGCAGGGAATCGGCGAGGCCCGCGTGACGCGGGATGCGAACCGCGACATGCTCGCCCAGGCCCGGCTCGACCTCGCCGACCGCCGGCAGAAGGTCGAGGTCCTGGACCGCGGGCTGAGCGAGATGCAGCGCCGTCGGCTCCAGCTCGGCGACCTGCTCGCCCAGCGCCGCCATGAGATCGACACGTGGACCGCGCAGGCCGCCGAGCTCGAGCGCGACGCCGGGGCGCAGGCCGCGCGCGCGGTCGAGCTTTCCGCGATGCTGGTCGCCGCCCAGGAAAAGGTTGAGCAGGTCCGCGGCGAACTTCTCTCCGTCGAGCGCGAGATCGACGGGCTTGAGACGGCGCAGTCCTCCCTCCGGGTGACCTCCGACGCCGCGCAGGGCGAGCTGGGCGCCCACGAGGTCAGCCTTGCGGAGAGCCGCCAGCGGGCGGAGTTCGCCGCCGCGGAGGCGCTTCGGGAATTTTCGGCCGACATCGGCTCGATCGACTGGAGGATGCTCCTCTGGCGCGCCGAGGACGAGCCCGAGGGGCTGAAGGATCTCGATCTCGACGACGAGGACGAGACCCAGGACGCCGGGAAGCGCAAGGCCGAGGCCGCTCCCGGCCCCGACACCGCCGCGGCGGCCGAGCCGGCGAAGCCCGTGCGGACGCGCCGGCGCAAGGACAGGCAGCGGGGCGAGCCGACGGAAGCGGACCTGGCCGCGCTGGAAGCCACGAACTGGGATGAGGTCAAGGCGGAGGCCGACGCGCTGCGCCAGCGCCTCTCGGCGATGGGCGCGGTCAACCTCGTCGCCATCGAGGAATACGCGGAGCTGCGCCAGCGGCATGACTTCCTGAAGGGCCAGAGCGACGACCTCGCCGGCGCGAAGGCCGAGCTCACCAAGGCGATCACTGAGATCAACCAGACCTCGGAGCGGCAGTTCGCCGTTGCCTTCGACCAGATCCGGAAGAATTTCGCGTACACCTTCGAGACGCTGTTCGGCGGCGGACGCGCCGCGCTCGAGCTGGTCGAGACCGAGGACGTGCTTGAGAGCGGGATAGAGATCGTCGCCCAGCCCCCGGGCACCCGGCTGAAAGGGATCACGCTGCTCTCTGGCGGTCAGAAGGCGCTGACGGCCGTCGCCCTCCTCTTCGCCCTCTACATGGTGAAGCCCTCGCCCTTCTGCCTCCTGGACGAGCTGGACGCCCCCCTGGACGAGTCGAACATCGGGCGCTTCACCGACCTGCTGAAGAAGTTCGTGAAGGAGTCCCAGTTCATCATCATCACGCACAGCAAGCGCACGGTTGCCGCTGCGGACACGATCTACGGGGTCACCATGGAGGAGCGCGGCGTCTCGAAGACGATCTCGATGCGCTTCAACCACGACCGCGGCGAGGCGGAGGCCCAGCCCCGCAACCTCGCCGAGGCGGTCGTCGGCGCGCAGCCCGCGGCCCCGGCCGGGGCCTGAGCGATGAAATGCCTCCTGGTCGACGGCTTCAACATCGCCTACCGGTGCTTTTTTGCGATCCCCGAGCTGACCCGGGCCGACGGGTTCCCGACCAACGCGCTCCACGGCTGGGTGAAGTCGCTGTGGAAGCTTTCCGACCTTGAGAAGCCGGACCTCTCCCTGGTCTTCTTCGACCTGGGCGGCGCCCAGGACCGGCTGGCGCTCCACCCGGAGTACAAGGCCCAGCGCGCCGAGATGCCCGAGGCGCTGGCGAAGCAGATCCCCCACATCAAGTCGCTCACCCGGGCGATGGGCCTTGGGGGCATCGAGGCGGACGGCGTGGAGAGCGACGACCTGCTCGCCTCCGAGGCCGTCCGGCTGGCCGGCGCCGGGCACGACGTGCTCATTGTGAGCGCGGACAAGGATTTTGCGCAGATTGTCGGCGACCGGATCGCCATGCTGCTGCCCCCGCCGACCGCGAACCCGAGGCTGGGCTGGCGCCGGCTGGATGCGGCCGGGGTGGCGGAGAAGTTCGGGGTTCCCCCCTCCCAAATGGCCGACTACCTCGCCCTGGTCGGCGACACCTCGGACAACATCCCGGGAATCGACGGGGTGGGCCCGAAGACCGCGTCGAAGTGGCTGGCCGCCCACGGCAGCCTCCAGGGGATCATCGACCGCGCCGCCGAGCTCCAGCCGGAGCGCTTCCGCGCCCTGGTCGGCGCCGGGATCGACCGGCTCCGGCTCAACCTGCGGCTGGTGACGCTGAACACGGCGCTGCCGCCGGTGCCCGCGGGCAAGCGGGAGCCGGACCTCGGCGCCCTCTACCGGATCCTGGCGGAGATGGAGATGAACTCGACCCTGGCCGAGGCGAAGGCCCGCTACACGCAGCCGGAGCTGTTCTAGGCTTTTCCGGGCCGACGCCGCATGGACGATGTCCCGACACCGCTTCGGCCCGACGGCGGGCTGCGGATCAAATCGGCCGGGCGGGTCGTGGCGGCGGGTGCGCGTTTCACCTTTGACGTGGAGGCCGCGGCCGGCCCCGCCGCGGGCGCCGGCCCCCTCCGGCTGTCCTTTCCCGGGTTCCGGCCTGCCGGGTTTCCGGAAGCGCTCCCGTCCGGGGGATGGCGCCTGGCCGGGTGCCTGCCCGAACCCGGGTTTCACGCGCTCGCCGCCGAGGCGGGCGGGAGCGGCCGAGTCCTGGCGGGGCGGGACTACTTTGTGGCGCGCGGGGCCGGCCCCGCGCGCCCGGGACCCGGGGCGGGCGACTGCGCCGAGGCCGGCTACTATGTGTTCCTGGGCTGCGGCGACTACCCGATCATCACCGGCCGCGAGACGCACCCGCTGGCCGGGTGGACGGCGGACCGCTGGGGGGAACTTGTGGCCTGGATGGGCGCCAACGGGATGAACCGGCTCTGGGTGCTCCTGAACGGATACACGCTCGCGTATCCGTCAAAAAAATACCCCGGGCTCCGCGACCGGAACTCGCGCAACGCCTCGGAAGACTTCCTGGGCGGGCTGATCCGCCGCGCCCACGCCAATGGCGTCCGGGTCCACCTCGCGCTGACGTCCGACGGCCACGCGCGGGACTTCAGCCGGGCCCGCCCCGCGGCGGTCCGGCTCGACGCGGAAGGCCGGCCCGACCCGCACTTCGGGCTGGCCCTCGAGCACCCGCTCACCCGCGGCTATATTTTCGACGTCCTGGACGAGGTGCTCGGGCTCTACCCGGAGGCCGACGGGGTGGCCGTTCATCCCACGGAGAGCGACCCGGAGCGCTTCAACCCGGAGAGCCTTGCCGCTTTCCGGGAGGAGACGGGGCGGGACCTGCGGGCCGAGCCGTCCGCGGAGCGCCGGGCCTGGCACAACCGGGCCTTCGCCCGGTTCATGGGCGAGATCGCGGAGCGCTGCCGGCGGCACAACCCGGCCATGGATGTCGTCATGCTCAACTGCCCCTGGCAGGACGGGCACGCGGAGGTCAATTGTGAGCTGCTGCCTGCGGAGGTTCGCGTGGCCGTGTGGCATTACGCCTGGGAGGATACCCGGCCGCAGCCCTGGCCGATATACCGCTGGGTGGAGGCCTTCGGGCCCGGGCGGATCATCTACCTTCCGACCAGCCAGTCCTACCTGTATCCGTACGATCCGGGGCGGGTCATGGACCGGCACATCGGGACGGACAGGCTGGTGAGCACGGCGGCGGTCCTTGGGGTGCGCAACACGATGTACTTCGCCGGATGGGACATCCTGGACGAGGAGGCCCGGCTCTGCGACGCGATGCTTGTCCAGCGCCCGACGGCGGCCCTGGCCGGGCATCCGACGCGCTCGCTCATTCCGCGGCTCTACGCGGATTATTTCGGGCTCCGCGAGGAGCTGATGAAGCGAAGGGGGTCCGTTGTAGCCGGGGTCCCAGACCCCGGAATTCGAAGCTCCAAGACACCGGGGTCTGGGACCCCGGCTACAAAAAATCCGGCCGGCCTGGGTTAGCCGACTTCGGCGACGACCTGCCGCCGATTTACGCCGGCCAGGGCGACGCTTTCACCGGCGCGGCGGCCGAGGAGCTGGCGGCCGAGCGGCGAGGACGCGGTGATGACGGTCACGGACTCGCCCCCGGCGTCCAACTCCAGGCCGCCGCGGGCCGGGCCGATGAAGTAGCTCGTCCGGCGGCCCTGGGCTTCGAGGACGACAACGGAGCCCATCGCGACTGCGCCGCCACCTGCGGGCAGCACCATCAGCCGGTAGGCGGAGACCGCCTCGCCCAGCTCGGTCGCGAGCTTCGCCTGCCCGGCCGCCAGGTAGGCCGCCGTCTGCCCGCGCATGTCGTACTTTCCCTCGGACTTGCTCTCCGCGTCCGTGGCCTCGTCCTTCGCGGAATTGGCTGCCGACACGAGGACGGCGAGGTCGGCCTCGAGTCGCTCGATGATCGCCCGGCGCAGCGCTTCCTTGTCCATTCGATTCACTAATCCCGGCGGGGGTGCCCGAGTCAACCGGGCTATTGCGGGGGAATGATTGAGGGCACCGCCCGACCATCGCGGCGACGATAGATGCCGAAGTCGCGGGAGTCGACGGTGATGAGCCTGGCCCGGGGGAACAGTTCCGAGAGCACCACCAGCGTCGCGTCGCCCGCATCCATGCGGGGATATTTCTCAAGGAGTTCCCCGACCCGGCGCGGATGCACCGACAGAATCGGGGCCAGCCTGAGGCGGCCCTCGGCCAGCATGAGCATGAGTTCCTGGAGTGCGGGCCGATGGTCCCTGAGGTGGTGGCAGGCCTCGGCGAGCGCCGTCTCGGTGGAGGCCAGAGGCTCGTCGAGCACCGTCAGCGTCCGGTCGCTCCAGTCGTGCCACTGGTCGTCGGCATCGAGCAGCCCAACAAGCGGGCCGGCATCGACGAGGTAGTTAATTGCCGAAGCCTTCACGGGTCGAAAGGTCGCCCTTTCCCGACCGGACCATCCCGGAGACGCGGCGGGCCCATTCGCCAAACGACGCCTTGTCCCGGAAAACCTCCCTTTCCGCCGCCTCCCTGAGGAATCGCGACACGGGAATGCCCTTTTGCCGCGCGGCACGGCGTATCTTCTTCTCGACGTCCGGCGGGGCGTGGAATGAAAGGGTCGCCATAATACCTATAGGTTTCTGGATATTCTTCGGCCTGTCAAAGGCGTTGTTTCGCAGGCGTTCCATGAAGCTGATTATAGCAACCGCAGCCAGGTCCCGGTGAGCACAAGAAATCCGTGACATCCGCCGCTCCGGGGCTTGTAGTGGGGGGATGTCCGAGAAAAAGCCCCTTCTGATGCTCGGGTTGCCGAAGGGCAGCCTCCAGGATTCGACCATCGCCCTGTTTGCCAAGGCGGGCTGGAAGATATCGGTGAACTCGCGCTCGTACCGCCCGGAGATCGACGACGAGGAGCTCGACGGCCGGTTCATCCGCAGCCAGGAGGTGAGCCGCTATGTCGAGCTCGGCTTCTTTGACTGCGGTCTTTGCGGCTGGGACTGGGTCCAGGAGAACGGCTCGGACGTGGTGGAGGTCTGCGACCTGATCTACAGCCGCGCCTCCGCGAAGAAGTCACGCTGGGTCCTCTGCGTCCCCGAGGCCTCCGCGTTCAAGACCCCCTCCGACCTTGCCGGCAAGCGGATCGCGACGGAGCTGGTCGGCACGGTGAAGAAGTACTTTGCGGAGCGGAAAATCCCGGTCGAGGTCGAGTTCTCGTGGGGCGCGACCGAGGTCAAGGTGCCGGACCTGGTCGACGCGATCGTCGACCTGACCGAGACGGGCGGCTCGATCCGCGCAAACAAGCTTCGCATCCTCGACACGATCATCGAGACGAACACCAAGCTGATCGCCAACCGGAAGAGCTGGGCGGACCCGGCGAAGCGCCGGAAGATCGAGACGATCGCCCTCCTGCTCACCGGCGCCCTCGAGGCAGGCTCGAAGGTCGGGCTGAAGATGAACGCGCCGAAGGCGGCGCTCGATTCCATCCTCAAGACGATCCCCGCCCTTCGCAACCCGACGATCTCGCCGCTGAGCAATCCGGACTGGATCGCGCTGGAGACCATCATCGACGAGAGCGTCGTCCGCGAGATCGTGCCCAAGCTCAAGTCGCTCGGGGCCGAGGGCATCGTGGAGTATCCCCTGAACAAGGTCGTCTATTGATGTCGCGCGTCACCCTCGGGTTGTTGCAGCACTCCTGCGGGGCCGACCCGGCCGCCAACCTGAGGACCGCACTTTCGATGGCCGCGCGCGCAGCGGACCAGGGGGCGCAGGTCATCTGCACCCAGGAGCTGTTCCGCTCGCGGTATTTCTGCCAGAGCGAGGACCACGCGCATTTCGCCCTGGCCGAGCCGGTGCCCGGCCCGTCGACGGAGGCGTTCAGCCGCTTCGCGCGCGAGCGCGGGGTCGTGGTCGTCGTCTCCGCCTTTGAGAAGCGGGCCAGCGGGCTCTACCACAATACGGCGGCGGTCATCGACGCGGACGGCGCGCTCCTGGGCGTCTACCGGAAGATGCACATTCCCGACGATCCGCTCTACTACGAGAAGTTCTACTTCACGCCCGGGGACACCGGGTTCCGCGCCTGGACGACCCGCTTCGGGAGGATTGCGGTGCTGATCTGCTGGGACCAGTGGTTTCCCGAGGCCGCGCGGCTGGCCGCCCTCGAGGGAGCGGAGGTCATCCTCTACCCGACGGCGATCGGCTGGCATCCCCGCGAGAAGGCGGCCCACGGCGCCGCCCAGCACGAGGCCTGGGAACTCATCCAGCGCGGACACGCGATTGCCAACGGCTGCTACGTCGCCGCCTGCAACCGGATCGGCCACGAGGGCCCGCCCGCATCCGGGGCCGGGGAGGGGATCGAGTTCTGGGGCCGGAGCTTTGTCGCGGGGCCGGGCGGGGAGATCCTCGCGAAGGCGTCGGCGGACCGGGAGGAGATCGTCCTGGTCCCGCTCGACCTGGCCCGCGTCGACGAGACGCGGACCCACTGGCCCTTCCTGAGGGACCGCCGCATCGATGCCTACGGGGGCATCACCCGGCGCTTCGCCGACCGTGAAAAAGGCTCCTGACAGTCGATCAAAGGGGTCATGTCCCAACTTCTTAAATCCCGG
>Ga0302196_10002487_pt1 | contig 17150 bp, 20 predicted proteins | sample II_Bog_N1_3_FD_198794 | JGI IMG/M metagenome (GOLD analysis project Ga0302196, IMG submission 198794) | Peat permafrost microbial communities from Stordalen Mire near Abisko, Sweden - II_Bog_N1_3 | ecosystem: Environmental > Terrestrial > Soil > Wetlands > Peat | place: Sweden: Abisko...
GACGAACCACGAGCCGCCCAGCGGGTCGGCGACGTTGGTGACCCCGGTCTCCGAGGCGATCACCTGCTGGGTGCGCAGGGCGATCCGGGCGGCCTTCTCGGTGGGCAGGGCCAGCACCTCGTCCATCGAGTTGGTGTGGAGGCTCTGGGTCCCGCCCAGCACCCCGGCCAGGGCCTCGATCGCTGTGCGGACGATGTTGAGCTCGGGCTGCTGGGCCGTCAACGACACCCCCGCCGTCTGGGTGTGGAAGCGCAGGGTCAGCGAGCGCGGGTCGTCGGCCCCGTACCGGTCGCGCATCCACCGCGCCCAGATCCGACGGGCCGCCCGGTACTTGGCGATCTCCTCGAAGAAGTCGATGTGGGCGTTGAAGAAGAAGGAGAGCCGGGGGGCGAACTCGTCGACGCCCAGTCCGGCGGCCCGGGCCGCCTCGACGTAGGCGAACCCGTTGGCCAGGGTGAAGGCCAGCTCGTCGGCGGCCGTCGAGCCGGCCTCGCGGATGTGGTAGCCCGACACCGACACCGGGTGGAAGCGGGGCATCTCGGCGGCCGTGTAGCGGATGACGTCGGTGACCAGCCGCAGGGAGGGCCGGGGCGGGAAGATGTACTCCTTCTGGGCCTGGTACTCCTTCAGGATGTCGTTCTGCAGGGTGCCGCCGAGCCGCCGGCGCTCCGTGCCCCCCGCCTCGGCCGCCGCCACGTACATGGCGAAGCACATGGGTGCCGGTGAGTTGATGGTCATCGAGGTGGTGGTGGCGCCGAGGTCGATCCCGGCGAAGAGGTCCTCGGTGTCGGCCAGGGTGTCGACGGCGACCCCGCACCGGCCCACCTCCCCCTCGCTCAACGGGTCGTCGGAGTCACGGCCCATGAGGGTGGGCAGGTCGTAGGCGACGGACAGCCCGTCACCCCCGGCGGCCAGCAGGTCGCGGAACCGGAGGTTGGTGTCCTCGGCCGTGCCGAACCCGGCGAACATCCGCATCGTCCACAGCTTCGACCGGTACATCGAGGCATGGGGTCCGCGGGTGTAGGGGAACTGGCCCGGCCACGACACCTCGGGGTCCGGGTCGCCCGGCGGGCCGTAGACCGGGTCGAGCGGCACGCCGGACAGGGTCTCGAAGTCGACGTCGCGCAGCGGGGCGGCCCCGTAGGCGGCCTGCCAGCGGGCGAAGCCCTCGGATGCCGGCTCGTCGACCATCGGCCCAGCATAGGGACGATTCGCCACCGCGGGTGGGCCCCCGGTGACCGACGACGGCCGACGGGGGAGCGAGCCACTATCGTCGGTGGGCGTGAACGCCATCCCGCAGGCACCTGACCGCAACCTGGCCATGGAACTCGTCCGGGTGACCGAGGCCTCCGCCCTGGCCGCCTCCCGGTGGATGGGCCGTGGGGACAAGAACGGGGCCGACGGGGCCGCCGTCAACGCCATGCGGATCGTGCTGGCCTCCATCGCCATGGACGGGGTGGTGGTCATCGGTGAGGGTGAGAAGGACGACGCCCCCATGCTGTTCAACGGGGAGCGGATCGGTGACGGCACGCCTCCGAAGGCCGACATCGCCGTCGACCCCATCGACGGGACCACGTCGACCGCCCTCGGCCGCGGCGGGGCCCTGGCCGTGATCGCGGTGTCCGAGGAGGGCACCATGTTCGATCCGGGCCCGTGCGTCTACATGGAGAAGCTGGCCGTGGGCCCCCGGGCGGTCGGGGCCATCGACATCACCCGGCCGATCCGGGACAACCTGGACGCCGTGGCCAAGGCCAAGGGCACCTCGGTGCGCGACCTGACCGTGGTCATCCTCGACCGGCCCCGCCACGCCGAGCTGATCGCCGAGGTGCGCAGCACCGGGGCCCGGATCCGGCTCATCACCGACGGTGACGTGGCCGGGGCCATCGCCACCTCGTGGCCGGACACCGGGGTCGACCTCCTCGTCGGCATCGGGGGCACACCCGAGGGGGTGATCGCCGCCGCCGCCCTCAAGTCGATGGGCGGGGAGATCCAGGGGCGCCTCTTCGCCCGGGACGAGACGGAGCGGGCCGCCGCCCTGGAGCTGGGCTACGACCTCGAGGCGGTGCTCACCACCGACGACCTGGTCAAGGGCGACAACTGCTTCTTCGCCGCCACCGGGATCACCGACGGGGAGTTGCTCCAGGGCGTGCGGTACGACGAGTTCGGGGCCAACACCCAGTCCCTGGTCATGCGGTCGAAGTCGGGCACGGTCCGACTGATCGACGCCCGCCACCCGCTCCACAAGCTGTCCGAGTACAGCGCCATCGAGTTCGGCTGAGCCCGTGGGCCGGGGCCCCCGGCCCGGTCAGTCCTCCGCGCCCACGTCCACCGGGCCACTGCGCCGCACCCGGGACACTGGGGCGATCCGGACCATGGCGTTGTAGGTCACCACGGCGATGGCCACGTGCATGAGGACGAGGACGAGCACGGCCTCGGCCGGCGCCCCGTGGATCAGGATCCAGACGTCGGGCAGGAACAGCACCAGGGTGACCAGGACGGCCAGGCGCAGGTAGAGCCAGCGGGGGGCGGAGCTCACCCGGGTGACCACCGGCCAGGCCACACACGCCCCGACCACACCGATGACCGTCAGCTTGGCGTAGTCGGGGAACTGGAAGTGGACGTAGCCCTTGGTCGAGGGGAACACCTTGGTCCCGATGACCACCAGGAGGGCGTCGGCCACGAGCGACCCGACCAGCGCGACGATCGACGCCACCACCACCAGGCCGGCTGACGGCTGACGGTGCGGCGGGTCGAAGTCGAGTCGGGCGAACGTACGGATGTCCTCCTGGAGGGTGCGTGCCACCTGGGCTCCTTCGCGGTGCGGTTCCGGTCGGTGATCGTCCCCCGGCGACCGGGGTCCGGGGGACGCATGGGCGCCCCCGTCGCAACGTACGGCACCGACCTGACAGGGACATGACGGCCGGGCAGGTCGTGGCGACGGTCGGCGGCCCCCCGACGGACGGGCAGCCCCCTAGGGACGGGCGGGCACGGTGGCGGCCAGCAGGCGTGACGGGCTCCACGGGCGCAGCCCGTCGGTCCGGTCGGCGAAGTACCGGGCCACCAACTCGTCACCGTCCGGGTGGTCGGCCACCTCCAGGCCGCACCGGACCACCACCGCCTCCGCGTCCCCCGGGGACCAGGAGCCCTGGAGCGGCTCGCCCACCCGGGTGGCCATCTTCTGGAAGCCGGCGGCGAACTCGCGCCCGACGTCGTCAAGGTACGGGTCGGCCAGCCCGTACTCCATCACCACCTCGGATCCCGGGGCGCACCGGGCCACCGACCGCAACGTGGACTCGACGGCCTCGAGGGTCAGGTAGGGCACCACTCCCAGCCACGAGAAGCAGGTGGGCACCGACCGGTCGAAGCCGACGGCGTCCAGCCCGTGGTCGAGGGACTCCACCTCGAAGTCGACCGGGGCGAAGACCTGGTGCCCGCTCGCCACCAGGCCCAGTTCGGCCATCCGTCCCCGCTTCCAGGCCTGGGAGGCCGGGTGGTCGACCTCGACCACCCGCAGCGGGCCGAGGAGGTCCGGCCGGCGCCACACGAACGAGTCGAGCCCGGCCCCGAGCAGCACGTACTGGTCGAAGCGGCCCTGTTCCAGCCGGTCCTCGGCGTACCGGGAGCGCAGGGCGATCCCCGCCCGCATCTGGCGGCCCAGCTCGGGCGAGAAGTGGGCGTCGCTGTAGGCCGCCATGTCCCGCCACTCCGGCCCCACGAAGTCCAGGGCGATCGGGTCCTCCAGGACCCACGGGGGTGGTTCGACCATGGCGTGCCGGGCGCGTACCACCGCGGCCATCAGGGCGGTGCGGCTCGGGGAACCCTCCATGGCGCCAGCCTCGCCGATCGTCGGGCCCCCGGCAATCGGGGGGCCCCGGACGTCAACCCGCCCCGCCCACGTGGGCGGCGAAGCGGTGCAGGCCGATCGTCCAGCCGTCCGGGGAGCCGACCGCGCCGTGCATCTGCTCCCAGCCCTCGCCGTGACGCTCGATGTGGCGGTGCTCGAGGTCGACCCGGGTGCGCCCGGGCGACAGCTCGGTGAACCGGACCTCGACCTCGCTGGTGCGGGCCGGGTCGGTCTCCAGCTGCCACTGCAGGGAGATGTCCCAGCTGAACACCAGGAGGTGGGGAGGCTCGTAGGCCAGGACCCGGGCCCAGCGGCACTCGCTGCCGTCCACGCCCCGGTCGATGATCGACCCGCCCACCCGGGGCTCGAACTCCATCCCGGCCAGCTCGGCCCCGAGGATGTGGTGCTCGGTGGGCCACCAGGCGGCCATCTCGTCGGTGAAGGTGGCGAAGGCCCGGTCGACCGGAGCGTCGACGTCGATCGACTGGTGCACGGGAGCGGCGACGGTGGTGTCAGTCATGGGTGGTCCCTCCTGTGGACTCGACGTGCTGCTTGAACGACTGCAGGGCGCGGCCCCAGAACCGGTCCAGGTAGGCGCGGAGCGCGGCCACCCCCCCGGGGTCCAGCGCATAGAGGTGGCGGTTGCCCGAGGCCGTCACCGAGACCAGGCCGGCCTCCAGGAGCACCTTCAGGTGCTGGGACACGGCCGGCCGGCTGACCGGTACGAACCGGGCCAGCTCGCCGACGGGTGCGGGCCCCTCGGCCAGGCGCTCGGCGATGGCCCGGCGGGTCGGGTCGGCCAGCGCGGTGAGGACGGTACTGTAAGTTTCCACTTACGGTAAGCTAGTACTTACATACTTCGGACGTCAAGGACCGTGGTCCCGGCCGGGGAGCCCCGACCAGGGGGATCAGTACGTCTCGCTGGTCTGGAGCACCGGGGCGATGGTCGTGAAGTTGGCCACGTCGGCCAGCACGTCACCGGTGAGGGGGCTGCCCATGGCCTCGCCCAGGGCGTCGAGCGAGGCGAACTTGAGGTGGACGGCGGCCACGTTGGGCCCGTCGATGCCCCGGTCGATCTCCGCCTCGTCGAGGCCCCACGCCTTCATGGCCAGGGGGACGTGGACGTCGCGGTAGTAGTCGTGGTCGAAGGTGGCACCCTCGGTCGTCGGGTAGAAGACACTGACACGGATCACGGCGGGACGTCCTTCCGGGTGGCGCCGCTCGGGCGGCGGTGGCTGACCCGGACGGACGAGGGCGCCGCCGGGCCCCGTCATGGTAGCCGGGGGGCATCCGGGCGTCCCGGGTAGGTGACGCCCGTTGGTCACATTCCGGCGAGGCCGTGCGTCAATAGGGTGTGACCACAGTGGACCTCGCAGCATTCGACACCGAGCGGCCCCGGTTGACCGCCATCGCCACCCGGATCCTCGGGTCGGGGGCCGATGCCGACGACGTCGTCCAGGAGGCCTGGCTGCGGCTGTCCCGCACCGACGCGGTCGACGACCTCCCCGCCTGGCTCACCACCGTCGTGACCCGGCTCTGCCTCGACCAGTTGCGCAGGCGGCGCAGGCGGCCGATGGTCGACACCGAGCTGCCCGACGAACAGGCCCCGGGTGGACCTGAGGCCGACACTCTGCTCGCCGAGCGGGCCGGCGACGCCATGCAGGTCGTCCTCGATGTCCTGGCCCCGGCCGAACGGGCGGCGTTCGTCCTGCACGACGTGTTCGGCTATCCGTTCGACGAGGTGGGTGCGGTCATGGGGCGCTCGACCACCGCGGTGCGCCAGTTGGCGAGCCGGGCGCGGCGGAAGGTGCGGGGCGTACCGGAGTCGCCGGCCGCGTCCCAGGCCGCACGGGCCGGACACCGGCGGGTCGTCGACGCGTTCCTCACCGCGGCCCACGGTGGGGAGCTCACCACCTTGTTGTCGCTGCTGGCGCCCGACGTCGTCATGCGTGCCGACCTGGTCGCGCAGACGCTGGGCTCGGAGTCCGGCTACGAGGGTGCCGCCGCCGTGGCTGCCCGGTTCAACGGCTCCCGGGGCGCCGTGGCGGCCACCATCGACGGCGAATCGGGTGCCGCCTGGATCCAGGCCGGATCGACCAGGGTCGCCTTCGTCTTCCATGTCGAGCAGGGCAGGGTGCACGAGGTCGAGCTCATCGCCGACCCGGAGGTGCTGGCGACCATGGACATCGCCCGTGTGCGGACGACCTCCGGCGACTGATGACCGCCGGGGCACGTCGCCGCCCCCGGTGACCAGCGGCAAGCGCGGCAATCGCGACAATCGCGACAACAGAGAAAGGAGCAGACGTCCATGAAGACCATGACGTGTGGGCAACTGGGTGGGCCGTGTGAGGCCCCGCACCACGGCACGACCGCCGATGAGGTCATCAAGGCACAGGAAAGGCATCTCCAGGACCTGGTCGCGGGAGGTGACTCGGCGCACGAAGGTGCGCTCCAGGCGATGCGGGGCCGGCGGAGGAATCCCGTCAAGGGCATGGGTTGGTACCGGCAGGTCAAGCGCGACTTCGCCGAACTCCCCGACGACTGACGGCGTCGGGGGCTCACGGGGCGTCCGACGAGGGCCCCGTCCCGACCGACGTCGCCCGCTCAGGAGTCGATGGCCGCCCGCAGCTCGGCGAGTCGCTCCCGGTTGAGCGAGTACCAGACCCACCTGCCCCGGCGGTCGCCCTGGACGAGTCCCGCCTCGCTCAGGATCCTCAGATGATGGGAGACGGTGGGCTGGCTCCGGCCCACGGGCACCACGAAGTCGCAGACGCACACCTCGCCGTCGGCCGAGGAGGCCAGGATGCTCAGTACCTGGAGGCGGACCGGGTCGGCCAGGGCGTGGAACCCCCGGGCCAGTTCCGCGGCCTCGTCCTCACCGAGCGGCGCGGCCAGCACCGAGACGCAGCAACCGGCGGCCGTCACGGGTCTGATCGTGGAGGTCTGCCTGGCCATGGTCTTGATCTCCTATTGACAGTATTCAATGTATCTATGATACTCGATGAATCGACATCCGTAAATGTACAGGAGGATCACCGTGTCCCGCGTGCAACTCGCCCTCAACGTGTCCGACCTCGACGAGGCCGTCGCCTTCTACTCCAGGCTCTTCGGTGCCGAGCCGGCCAAGCTCCGTCCCGGCTACGCCAACTTCGCCATCGCCGACCCGCCACTCAAGCTCGTCCTGATGGAGGATGCCAGTGCTCGTGGCCAAGGTGTGGCCGGTGCCCTCAACCATCTCGGCGTAGAGGTCGAGACGGCCGACGACGTGGCTGCGGCCACCCGGCTCCTGGGTGACGGCGGTCTGGAGACCGAGGTCCAGGAGCAGACCGACTGCTGCTTCGCCATTCAGGACAAGGTCTGGGTGCACGATCCCGACGGTGCGCCGTGGGAGGTCTACACCGTGCTGGCCGACGCGCCGGTCGGGAGCGGGATCGCCGGTGACGGTGCGTGCTGCATCCCCGAAGCAATGCAGTCCGTCCCCGTGTCCGTGGACGGTGGCCAGCCCCCGTCGTCATCCTGCTGCTGAGCAGCCGAGCGGATCCGGGGGACGGTCGTGCGGGACACCGTGCTGTGGAGGCGCCTGCTGGCCGAGTTCCTGGGGAGCGCCCTGCTCGCCGCCGTCGTGATCGGCTCGGGGATCGCCGCCCAGACCCTGTCACCGGGCGACGTGGGACTCCAGCTGTTCGAGAACGCGGCGGCCACCGCCGCCGGCCTGTTCGCCATCATCCTGATGTTCGGACCGATCTCCGGTGCCCACGTCAACCCGGTGGTGTCCTTCGTGGACGCGGCCTTCGGCGGGCTGAGGTGGCGTGACGCCGCCGCCTACCTGCCCGTCCAGACGGTCGGGTGCATCGCCGGGGCCGTCCTGGCCAACGTGATGTTCGCCCAGGCGGCGATCTCGATCTCCACCAAGCACCGGGCTTCGGGGCCCCACTGGGTGTCCGAGGTCGTCGCCACCGTCGGCCTCATCCTGGTGATCTTCGCCCTCGCCCGCACCGGGCGGTCCCATCTGGCCCCGGCGGCCGTCGGGGCCTACATCGGGGCGGCCTACTTCTTCACCAGTTCGACCAGCTTCGCCAACCCGGCCATCACCGTCGGCCGCATGTTCTCCGACACGTTCGCCGGCATCGCCCCCTCGTCGGTCCCCAGCTTCATCTCCGCCCAGATCGTGGGCGGACTGGTGGCGTTCGGGCTCATCCGTGGCCTCTACCCAGGCATCACCCGGGCCGACGCGGCCGACATCATCGAACCGCACCTGCGGGCCGAGAGCGACCTCGAGACCCACTGATCCGGTCCCCCACCGGTCGGCCCGCCCGCGTTTGGATCATCGAAAGGAACACCTCCGTGCACCTCATCGCCATCGGTGGCAGCGACGCCGGCATCAGTGCGGCCCTGCGGGCCCGGGAGCTCGACCCCGGCGTCGAGGTCACCGTCGTCGTCGCCGACGCCTACCCGAACTTCTCCATCTGCGGGATCCCGTACTACGTGTCCGGTGAGGTCACCCACTGGCACAACCTGGCCCACCGCACCTACGCCGACCTCGAGGCCACCGGCATGCAGCTGAGGGTCGACACGTTGGCCCGGCGGATCAACGTGGAGGACCGGACCCTGCTGGTCACCGACGCGTCCGGGGCCGACGAGCTGCTCCCCTACGACGAACTGGTGGTCGGGACCGGGGCGGTCTCCCAGGTGCCACCGATCGACGGGGTGTCCGGCGAGGGGGCCCTGGGCTGGGACGACGGCGTGCACCTCCTCCACTCGATGGGGGACACCTTCGCCATCATGCGCACCCTCGAGGAGGCGGAGCCGTCCAGTGCGGTCATCGTGGGGGCGGGCTACATCGGCCTCGAGATGGCCGAGGGTCTCACCGCCCGCGGCCTCGAGGTCACCCAGATGGAGCGCCTCGACGAGGTGCTCCCGACCGTGGACCCCGAACTCGGCACACTGGTCCACCGTCAGCTCTCCGACCACGGTGTCGAGGTCCTGGTCGGCACGACCGTGCACAAGGTCAGCCGCAACACGCGCGGGGTGAGCCGCCTGGTCGTCGAGGCGTCCGACGCCGATGGCCCCGTGCGCCGGGAGGTGGACATGGTGCTGGTCGTCGTCGGCGTGCGGCCCGACGCCGCACTGGCCGCCGCGGCCGGAGCCGCGTTGGGCACCGCCGGGGCCATCGTCGTCGACCGCCACATGCGCACCGACCTGCCGCACGTGTTCGCCGCCGGCGACTGCGTGGTCACCCACCACCGGCTCCTCGGCACCACCTACCTCCCGCTCGGCACCACGGCCCACAAGCAGGGGCGGGTGGCCGGCGAGAACGCCATCGGCGGAGACCGCGAGTTCGCCGGCAGCCTCGGCACCCAGGTGGTCAAGATCTTCGACCACGCCGTCTCGCGCACGGGCCTGCGGGACCACGAGGCGGTGGCCGCCGGGTTCGACCCGGTGACGATCGGCTTCGCCGCCGACGACCACAAGGCGTACTACCCGGGCAGTCACACGATCTCCCTGCGCTACACCGGTGACCGCACGACCGGGCGCCTGCTCGGCGTCCAGCTCTTCGGACACAGGCATGCGGAGATCGCCAAGCGGGTGGACATCGCCGCCACCGCCATCTTCTGTGACATGACGGTCGACGACATGAGCGAGCTCGACCTGTCCTACACCCCGCCGCTCGGCAGCCCCTGGGACGCCGTGCAGATGGGAGCCCAGGCCTGGGTCAGGGCACCGAAGTAGCGGGACAGAAGGGTCCCGGGACGGACCCTCCGGACGGAGCGGCCGGATCAGGGCTCAGGCGGCCGTGGTGGCGGCGTCGGCCGCCTCCAGGCGCACCTGGGCCCGCAGCAGCGCGGCCTCGGCCTCGACCAGCTCGGGGTCGGCCGTCTCGCCCTCGGCCGGCGTGCGGCCGACGGCGGCCCCACCCAGCTCGGCCAGACGGGCCTCGGCGGCCTCCAGGGCCACCCGGGCGCGGTCGGCGTCGATCTCCTCGGCCAGCTCGGCCACGCCGGCCAGCACGGTCACCCGGGTGCCGGTCGCCCCCTCGGCCACGTCCCCGCCCTCGTGGGGCACGTCCAGCTCGACCTGGGTGAACCCACCGTGGACGGCGACCCGGACCACCTCGCCGTCGGGGCGGACCACCCGGACGACACCGGACTGCACCGAGCCCACCAGCGGGGTGTGCCCGGCCAGGAACGTGGCGTCCCCGTCACCGGTGCGGAGCATCACCTCGGTGGCCATCCCGGTGAGCAGGATGCGCTCCGGGGTGACCAGGTTGATCTGGAACTGTGCGTCGTCGGCCATGGACCCGTCGTCCGATCAGCCGTTGGCGAGGTCGTGGGCCTTGGCCAGCACCGACTCGGCTCCGCCGACGTTGAAGAACGCCTGCTCGGGAACGTCGTCGAGATCCCCGTTGACCAGGGCCTCGAAGGACTCGACCGTCTCCTCGACGGGCACGGTCACCCCCTTCAGGCCGGTGAACACCTCACCCACGTTGAACGGCTGGGACAGGAAGCGCTGCACCTTGCGGGCCCGGGCCACGGTCACCCGGTCCTCCTCGGACAGCTCGTCGAGACCCAGGATGGCGATGATGTCCTGGAGCTCCTTGTAGCGCTGCAGGACGCCCTGGACCCGGCGGGCCACCGCGTAGTGGCGCTCGCCCACGATCTCGGGGGCCAGGATGTTGGAGGTGGAGGCCAGGGGGTCGACCGCCGGGTAGATGCCCAGCGAGGCGATGTCCCGGGACAGCTCGGTGGTGGCGTCGAGGTGGGTGAACGTGGTGAACGGCGCCGGGTCGGTGTAGTCGTCGGCGGGCACGTACACGGCCTGCAGCGAGGTGATCGACCGGCCCCGGGTGGAGGTGATCCGCTCCTGGAGCTGGCCCATCTCGTCGGCCAGGGTGGGCTGGTAGCCCACGGCGGAGGGCATCCGGCCGAGCAGGGTCGACACCTCGGACCCGGCCTGGACGAACCGGAAGATGTTGTCGACGAAGAGGAGCACGTCCTGGTTCTTCACGTCCCGGAAGTACTCGGCCATGGTCAGCGCGGCGAGTGCGACCCGCAGGCGGACACCCGGGGGCTCGTCCATCTGCCCGTAGACCAGGGCGGCCTTCTCGATCACGCCCGACTCCTGCATCTCCAGCCACAGGTCGGTGCCCTCACGGGTCCGCTCACCCACGCCGGCGAAGACCGACACGCCACCGTGGTTGGTGGCCACCCGGTTGATCATCTCCTGGATGAGCACGGTCTTGCCCACGCCGGCCCCGCCGAAGAGGCCGATCTTGCCGCCCTGCACGTACGGCTCGAGCAGGTCGATGACCTTGATCCCGGTCTCGAACATGAGGGCCCGGGGCTCCAGGGTGTCGAAGTCGGGGGCCTGGCGGTGGATGTCCCAGTGGTCCTCGACCGCACCGATGTCGTCGGTGTCCAGGGGCTGGCCCAGCACGTTGAACACGTGCCCCAGCACGGCGTCGCCCACCGGCACCTGGAGCCCGTGGCCCAGGTTGCGGACCTCGGCCCCGCGGGTCAGTCCGTCGGTCGCCTTCAGGCAGATGCACCGCACCCGGCCGTCGCCGATCTGCTGGGCCACCTCGGCGGTGATGGTCTCGGGCACGCCCTCCAGCACCACGTCGACCTCGACGGCGCCGTTGATCTCGGGGAGGGCGTGGGGCGGGAACTCCACGTCGATGACGGGACCGGCGATGGCGACGACGCGGCCGGAGGCCAGGGTCGCGGTCCCGGTGGGCTGGGGGGCGGTGGTGGTCATGCGCGTGGGGCTCCCTTGATGTCGTCAGATGCGATGTCGTCAGATGCGATGTCGTCAGATGCAGCGTTGTCGGTCGTGATGGTGGCCCGGTGGGCGTGGCGCGGGTAGGTGGGCACCGGTCAGATCCTCGTCTCGATGACCAGGCCCGCCTCGTCGCCCTCGGCCCCGGCCCGCAGGGCCTCGGCGCCACCGACGATCTCCATGATCTCGGTGGTGATGGTGTCCTGGCGGGCCCGGTTCATGATCCGCGAGTACTTCTTGATGAGCTCGCCGGCGTTCTCGGTGGCGGCGGCCATGGCCCGCTGGCGGGCGGTGAGCTCCGAGGCGGACGCGTCGAGCAGGGCCGCGAAGATCTGGGTCTCGGCCGCCCGCGGCGCCAGGTCGACCAGGAGGAGCGAGGCATCGGGCTCGAACTCGGTGTAGCCGTGCCTGACGTCCACGTCGTGGGGGGCGATGTTGCGGCTCTCGGCGACCTCGTTCTCGTGCCCGGCCTTCTGCTCGCCGTTGCGGGGGTCGACGAGGGGCAGGAGCTGGCGGGTCTCGACCCGCTGGCTGCCGGCGCTGAGGAAGCGGGTGGAGACCACCAGCACCTGGTCCACCTCGCCCTCGACGAACGGGGTGACGGCGGCGGCGGCCACCTCCCGGGCGTCGGCGAACGACGGGCGCTCACTCATCCCGAGGAACGACCGCTCCACCTCCTGGCCCCGGAACCGGAAGTAGCCCACGGCCTTCTTGCCCACGGTGACCAGCCGGGTGGACACGCCGTCGGCCTGCTGGGCGGCCAGCAGGCGCTCGGTGGTCCGGAAGACCGAGGTGTTGTAGCCGCCGCACAGGCCGCGGTCGGCCACGATGCTCAGCACCAGTACCCGCTCCACGTGCTCGGGGGTGCCGAGCAGCCGCCCGGCGGCCGCCGGGTCGCCGAGGGCGGTCTCCAGGACGATGCGGGCCATGCCCTCCTGGTAGGGGCGGGCGGCGGCGATGCGGGCCTGGGCGCGCACGATCTGCGACGCGGCGATCAGTTCCATCGCCTTGGTGATCTTCTGGGTCGACCGGATGCTGCGGATGCGTCGACGGAGGATGCGCTCCTGGCCACCTGCCATGGGTCAGTCGACCTTTCCGCCGTCGAAGGTGTCGGTGAACGCCTGCAGCGCGTCGGCCAGGGCCGTGCCCTCGGGCAGCTTGCCCGAGGTGCGGATCCCGTCCAGCAGGTCGGCGTGGTTGGCCCGGAAGTAGGCGCGCACCTCGGCCTCGTAGCGCTGCACGTCGGCCACCGGGATGCCGTCCACGTAGCCCTCGGACCCGGCGAAGATCACCAGCACCTGCTCCTCGACCGGCACCGGCTGGTTGAGGCCCTGCTTGAGCAGCTCGGTCAGCCGGTAGCCGCGGTCGAGCTGGGCCTGGGAGACCTTGTCCAGCTCGGAGCCGAAGGTGGCGAAGGCCTCGAGCTCGCGGAACTGGGCCAGGTCGATCTTCAGGGTGCCGGAGACCGACTTCATGGCCTTGATCTGGGCCGCGCTGCCCACCCGGCTGACCGAGATGCCCACGTTGATGGCCGGGCGCACACCGGCGTAGAAGAGCTCGGACTCGAGGAAGACCTGCCCGTCGGTGATCGAGATGACGTTGGTCGGGATGTAGGCCGACACGTCGCCGGCCTTGGTCTCGATGATCGGGAGGGCGGTGAGCGACCCGCCGCCGGCCTCGTCGGACAGCTTGGCCGCCCGCTCGAGCAGCCGGCTGTGCAGGTAGAAGACGTCGCCCGGGTAGGCCTCGCGGCCCGGCGGGCGGCGGAGCAGGAGGGACATCTGGCGGTACGCCTCGGCCTGCTTGGACAGGTCGTCGTAGACGATGAGGGCGTGCTCGCCGGCGTCCATCCAGTGCTGGCCCATGGCGCATCCCGCGTAGGGGGCCAGGTACTTGAACGGGGCGGGGTCGGCCGCACCGGCCAGGACCACGACCGTGTACTCCAGGGCGCCGTAGCGCTCGAGGGTGGCCACGGTCTGGGCGACCGAGGACTCCTTCTGGCCGATGGCAACGTAGATGCACTTCACCCCCAGGCCCTTCTGGTTGAGGATGGTGTCGACGGCCACGGTGGTCTTGCCCGTCTTGCGGTCGCCGATGATCAGCTCGCGCTGCCCCCGGCCGATCGGGGTCATGGCGTCGATGGCCTTGATGCCGGTCTGCAGGGGCTCGCTCACCGGCTGGCGCTTCACGATCCCGGGGGCCTGGACCTCGAGGCGACGGGTCTCGGTGGTGGCGATGGGGCCCTTGCCGTCGAGCGGCTCACCCAGGGCGTTGACCACCCGTCCCAGCAGGGCGTCGCCCACCCGCACCGAGAGGATCCGTCCGGTCGCCTTGACCAGCTGCTCCTCCTCCAGGCCGGTGTCCTCACCCAGGATGACCGCACCGATGGTCTCCTCGTCGAGGTTGAGGGCGAGGCCCTCGGTCCCGTCGGCGAACTCCAGGATCTCGTTGACCGCACAGCCGGGCAGGCCGGTGATGCGGGCGATGCCGTCGCCGACCTCGACGATGCGGCCGACCTGCTCGGTCCCGACCTCGGGCCGGTAGTCGTCGACGTACTGCTTGAGCGCGGCCGTGATCTCGTCGGCGTTGATGGTCAACTCAGCCATCGGTTGCTTCCCTTCGTGTCGGGCTTCCCGCAACGCGGTAGGCCTCCTCGGATGCGTGGAGGTAGTCCTTCAACTGGTCGAGCCGGTGACGGGTGCTGGAGTCCACCAGCAGGTCACCGACCTGCACGACGACCCCGCCCAGCAGATCCGGCTCCACGGTGACCTGCAGGTCGACCGGGTTGCCGGTCAGGAGGGCGAGCGCCTGGCTCAGGTCGTCCCGCTTGTCCTCCCCCACCTGGTCGGCGGACTGGACCCGGGCCACCCGCCAGCCGCGGGCCCGGGCGGCGTCCTCCACCAGGGCGTCGAGGGTGGACACGATGTCCCGGGCCCGCCCGCCGCGGGCCGCGTAGCGGGCCAGCCGCACCGTGGCCGGGAGCACCTTGCCGTCGAGCAGCGAGGAGATCACGTCCTGGCGGATGACGACGGGGAGGTCGCGGTCGCCGAGGGCGTGGCGGAGCCGGCGGTCGGCCTCGACCGTGCGGGCGAAGCGGAAGAGCTGGTCCTCGATCTCCTCGAGGTCGGCGACGGTGAGGGACTCGAACACGGCGGCGGCGTAGCCCGACACCCGGTTGCGCGAGCCCATGCGGCCGAGGATCTCCTCGTCGAACGGCTCGGCGGCGGTGGCGTCGGCCCGGGAGGCCAGGTGCTCGAGGCGGGTGCCCATCCACCGGAAGGAGCTGACCACCTCACCGGCGGGCACCACGGTGACGGCCTGGTGGACCAGCCGGGTGACCTCGGGCCGGGCCCGGCCGGTCAGCAGGGCGTCGAGTACGGCGCGCCGCGAGGCCACCGGCACCGACCCGTCGTTGACCGCCAGGAGCAGGTCGGTGTTGCCCTCGACCAGGTCGGCCACGGCATGGAGCTGGGTGCCGGCGTCGGCCAGCCCGCCGGTCTCGGCCAGCGACTCCTCCATGGCGGCCAGGTAGCCCTGGAGGGCAGGGTTCACCGGGCGCCCCCGGTGGCGACTCCCGAGGTCTCGGCGCGGACGGCGGCGATGGCCTCGTCGATGAGGTCCTGGTGGTCGGCGAGGTTGATCTCGCGGCCGATGACCCGCTCGGCGGCGGCCAGGACGATCTCGCCCACCCGGGCGGTGACCTCCTCCACGGCGGCCTGGCGGGCCACGACCACCTCGGCGTCGGCCGACGCCACGATGCGGTCGTGGATGCCCTGGGCCTCGGCGGTGGCGTTGGTGACGATCTGGTCGGCGGTGGTCTGGGCCTGGGCGATGATCTCGCGGGCCTGGGTGCGGGCCTGCTCCAGCGCGGCGCGGCGCTCGGTGTCGGCCTCCTCGGCGTCGGCCTTGGCCTTGTCGGCGGCCTCGAGCTCGCCCCGGATCTGCTCCTGGCGCTCGCTGAGCACCTTGTTGAGCGGCGGCAGCACGTACTTGGTGATCACGGTCACCACGAGGATGAACGCGATCAGGACCACGATGAACGTCCCGTTGGGGACGAGGAAGTTACTGGCGAGAGGCATGGTCGTCATCCTTGGTCAGACGGTCGGTGGCTCCCCGGGTGCTGCCACGTCCGCCCGCACCTCGGGCCGGCGGTCGCTGGCCCCGGGGGGCCGGGGTCACTTGCCCAGCGAGAAGATGAAGAGGGCGGCGAACACCAGGTTGATGAAGTAGGCCGCCTCGCACAGACCCACGGTGAGGAACATCAGGGTGGTCAGGCGGCCCTGGGCCTCGGGATTGCGGGCGACGCCGGCGATCGTCTGGCTGCCGGCGAGGCCGTCACCGATCGACGCACCGATGGCACCGCCGCCGAGGGCGAGGCCGGCGCCGACGAGCCCGCCGGCGGTCTTGACTGCACTCACCATGCTGGTGGTATCTGCCATGGGAACTGCTCCTTTGTTGAGGTAGTGGGTGAAAACTCGGGTGACCGGCCGCCGCCCGGCGGCGTCAGTGGGCCTCGTCCTGGGCCATGGCCGTGTCGAAATAGAGGATGGTCAGGAGGGCGAAGATGAAGGCCTGGATGGCACCGATGGCCATGTCGAAGGTCTTCCACATCAGGGTGAAGGGGACCGAGAGGATCCCACCGATGGGGACCGGTCCCAGCTTCCAGATGACCAGGGCGGCCAGCAGCGACAGCATCAGGCCGCCGGCGAACAGGTTGCCGAAGAGACGCAGGGTCAGCGTCACCGGCTTGACCAGCTCCTCGATCCCGTTCATGAAGATGTTGGCGAAGGTGAGGGGGATCTTGGCCAGCGCCCCCTTGGCGGCGAAGGGCTGGTTGGCGTAGTGGGCGAAGTAGCCCCTGACCCCGCGGTTCTTGACCGCCGCCCGGTGGACCAGGACGATCACGTACAGGGCCATGGCCAGGGGCAGGTTGATGTCGCTGGTCGGCGCGGGCAGGAAGTCGATGGGCGACCCGATGCTCAGGACCTCGAAGAGGTTGCAGGTGAAGATGAAGATGAACAGGGTGAGGGCCAGCGGCACCACGTTGGCCCCGCGGGGGCCGATCGAGTCGTCGACCTGGGTCTGGACCGCGCCCACGGCCAGCTCCCACAGCAGCTGGAACTTCCCGGGCACCCCGCTGGTGGCCCGCGACCGGAGCATCAGGCCCAGGGTGATCACGACCAGGCCGGCGATCACGGTGGCCCACACGATGTCCATGTTGATGGTGAGCCCGAAGACGTGGCGCTGGAGGTGCAGGCCGGGCGTGATGTCGATGGCGGTCAGCGGCGAGGTGAGGAGTCCGGAGCCCACGGGGTCAGGCACCTCCCCGGCCGTCGTCGCCGGAGTCCACGGTGGCGGGCGACACGATCCGTGTGCCGTCGGTGACCGGGTGGGCGTGGCCCTCCACGATGTCGTTGCTGTCGATGATCGGGCCGAGGTCGTCGACCACGGGGGCCTCTGCCGGGTCCGCCGTGTCGCCCATGGGCCCGGCCTTGGCCATCGAGCGGGCGACGTTGACGATGAGCAGCAG
>Ga0302196_10002489_pt1 | contig 17146 bp, 12 predicted proteins | sample II_Bog_N1_3_FD_198794 | JGI IMG/M metagenome (GOLD analysis project Ga0302196, IMG submission 198794) | Peat permafrost microbial communities from Stordalen Mire near Abisko, Sweden - II_Bog_N1_3 | ecosystem: Environmental > Terrestrial > Soil > Wetlands > Peat | place: Sweden: Abisko...
CTCGCAAGCCTGTGCTAAATCGCGGGCAGCCTACCCCATTGACCACCTGAACGGGAGCGCAGATGCGTCAGGGCATCCTAGAGCTTAGGGAGTTCTACGCTTCACGCCTGGGTATGGCGGCCCGGCGCATGATCGCGCGGAAGGTCAACGAGGCCTGGGGCGGCGTCACCGATCAGGATGTGCTCGCGCTCGGCTACGCGACGCCTTTTCTCGACGACTTCGGGTCAACCGCCCGCCGCGCTGTTTCCGCCATGCCGGCCGCCCAAGGCGTTGAGGTATGGCCGGTTGGCGGGCGCAACCGAAGCTGCCTGGCCGAGGAGGCGACGTTGCCATTCCCCAACGCGTTGTTCGACCGGATTCTTGCAGTCCACGCTCTGGAGGAAAGCGACAATCCTCTAGCCCTCCTGCGGGAGCTGTCGCGTGTTCTCGCTCCGCCTGGGCGCATGATCCTCGCGGTCACCGCGCGTCATGGACTTTGGGCCAATGCCGAGGCTACGCCATTTGGCCACGGGCGGCCCTTCAGCCGGCGTCAACTCGAGCGCCTCGTGCGCGAGGCGGAACTCGAGCCTGTGGGTTGGACCCGCGCCCTCTATGTCCCGCCGGTTGCCTGGGCGTGTGGCTGGGCGGAGGGCTTTGAACAGATTGGCGCGCGACTGTTCGCCCCCTTCGCTGGTGTGATTCTCATGGAAGCAGTAAAGCAAAGCTTCGCCGTCCGACCCAAGGGCCAACGCTCGCGCGTGCGAGCTCCTATGCGACCCGCCTATCAACCTGTGCCGGTGGCGGGCCGAACAGCATCCGCCGGCCGTTCGGTTTCGCGGCTCTTGGAGCCGCGCATGAAACGGTCCAATTTGCGCCGCGCTGGCTGGAAAGGAAGTTCGTCATGAAAATGATCATCGCTGTCATCAAACCCAGCCGCCTCGATTCGGTTCTGGAGGCGGTGACAGAGGCGGGTGCAACGGGCCTGACCGTCACCGAAGTTCGAGGCTACGGCCGCCAGAAGGGCAAGACCGAGGTCTATCGCGGCGCCGAATATGAGGTGAAGCTGCTTCCTAAGGTGCGGCTGGAAATCGCCGTTTCCGAGGAGATGCTGGAAGGGGTCTCCAACGCCATCGCCCGTTCCGCCAGCACGGGCAAAATCGGGGACGGCAAGATTTTTGTCATCGACCTTGAATCCGCCCTTCGAATCCGTACCGGCGAAATGGATATGGCGGCCATCAGCGGTTGACGGGCTGATTGCGTCGGCGACTGAGCACGAACAAGGCGGCCTCGGCGCGCCAGTTCTCCAAGCGGCGCCTGGGATCGGTAGGCCGTGCCGGTCTGCCCTCGGACAAGGCGGCGCAGGCGTCGATGTTCAGGTCGAGGTCATCGCAGAGCGCAGTGAAGTCACCCATTGTGCACAGATGAATGTTGGAGGTGGCCCACCAGGGCTCAGGCAGGGCGCGGGTGACCGGCATGCGGCCTTGGGTCAAAAGGTCGAGCCTGACCCGCCAGTGACCGAAATTTGGCAAGGTGACGATGGCCTGTCCACCGATGCGCAGAAGCTCGCCGAGAACATGGCGCGGTCGCTGCACCGCCTGAAGAGTCTGTGACAGGATTACGTAATCGAAGGTTCCGGCGGGGAAGAAGTCGAGGTCGCGATCCGCGTCCCCCTGCATCACCGCCAAGCCGTGGGAAAGGCAGGCGGACACACCCTCCGGGCTGATCTCGATGCCACGGCCGTCGACGCCCTTCTCTGAAGCCAGCAGTTCGAGAAGTTCGCCCTCGCCGCAGCCGACATCCAGAACGCGCGAACCCGGCCGCACCAGCCGGGCGATCTCCTTGAAATCCTCCCGCGAACTGGCGACGCTCAAGACCGGCCCCAGGCCAGGGCGCTAGCCTCCAGGAAGCCGGCCAGGGCGTCGCGAAGCACAGGTTCGTCAAGCAGGAAGGCGTCGTGCCCGCGGTCCGTCTCAATCTCCACGAAGCTGGCGCGAGCGCCCGCCGCATTGAGCGCGCGAACAATCGTGCGGCTTTCAACGGTGGGATAGAGCCAGTCGGACGTGAATGAAAACACGCAGAAACGCACGTTTTTGGCGCCGCGAAAGGCCGCGGCCAGGCCTCCCTCCGGGCCGGTGGTGAGATCGAAATAGTCCATGGCCCGAGTGATATAGAGATAGGAATTCGCATCGAACCGATCCACGAAAGCCGCGCCTTGATGGCGCAGATAGCTCTCAACCTGAAAGTCCGCGTCAAAGCCCCACGATAGGCCGTCACGCTGAAGCTCCCGGCCGAATTTTCGTTGCAGCGCGCTCTCCGAGAGATAGGTAATGTGAGCGGCCATGCGCGCTACGGCCAGACCCTTCTCCGGTCGCACGCCCAGGACGCCGTAATCGCCGCCCCGCCAGTCGGGGTCGGCCATGATCGCCTGTCGGCCAACCTCGTGGAAGGCGATGTTCTGGGCGGAATGACGCGGCGCCGCGGCGATGCAGACTGCGGCGAACAGGCGGTCTGGGTAATCCGCCGCCCATTGCAACACCTGCATGCCGCCCATGGAGCCGCCGACGACGGCGAACAGCCGCTCGATCCCGAGCGCTGAAACAAGCATAGCCTGAGCGCGGACCATGTCGGCGATGGTGATGACCGGGAAGGTCAGGCCCCATGGCGTCCCTGTCGCTGGATTGATTGAACTGGGCCCTGTGCTGCCCATGCAGCCGCCCACGACATTGGAGCAGATGATGAAGTGTCGCGCGGGGTCGAGGGGCAGGCCTGGACCAACCAGGCGGGACCACCAGCCCGACTTGCCGGTTGTGGGGTGTCGCCCGGCGACATGCTGGTCCAGCGTCAAGGCGTGGCAGATCAGGATGGCGTTCGAACGATCGGCATTGAGAACGCCAAAGGTACGGTAGGCGAGCTCAAGGCCGTCGATGCGCCCTCCGGAATCCAGGGCGAGGGGTTGTTCCGGCGGAAAAACGATCACGCCGTCGCCCTGTGTCTCCCAAGCGTGTTGTTCCAACATGCGGCTTCTGGATCGTCAAAGGCGGGCGGTGTCAACCGCGTCCCCTCAGGCCCGCATGTCGGCGCGGGCCTGAGCATGCGTGGTGGGAAGCCAGCCGTTCGCCTCCCGCCAGTCCGCCGCCATACCCGCGAACCGCCGGATCGAGAGCTTTTCCAGATTGGCGAAGCTGCACCGTCCTTCCAGCACCAGATCCCGCACTGCGCGGCCTGTCGCCGGAGAGAGGCCAAACCCGACGCCGCTCATGGTGGCGACGGTCAGGTTGTCGGGCTCGGCGAGGCGATCCAGCACCGGACGGCCGTCGGGAGTGTTTTCGACGACGCCCGCCCAGCTTCGGATCACGCGTAGATGCGCCGCTCCTGGCAGGAGCTCGGCGACCCGCCGGGCGAGGTTGCGCAGCAGCGGTGTGGAGGGCCGTGCCCGAGGGCCCGACTGGCCCACCTCGACCCATTCATGCGGGCCGCCGCCGTAGGCGAGGTTCCCGCGCAGGGTCTGGCGGCCATAGAGCCCGTTGCCGTCCACCCCGCCGATCGCCATGAGGGGGCCGGGCTCGGTGACGATCATCTCGGCCCGGGCCATGGCCAAGGGGAGATCGGCGCCGACCTGGGCCGCCAGCAGGCCGCTCTGAGGCCCTGCGGCCACCACCAGGTGATCGCAGGCGAAGACGCCCCGCGGGGTTTCCACACCCGTCACCTTGCCGCCGGCAGTCAGAATCCGCATCGCCGGCGTGTGTTGGAGGATGCGGCCGCCCAGATCCTGAAGAGCCCAGGCGTAGGCCTGGACCGTGCGCTGCGGATTGGCCTGTCCGCCGAAGCGAAGGTGGATGCCGCCGGTGACGTTGTCGCCCGCGAACGGGACCATCTCGCGCACTTCATCCGGAGCGAGATCGTCAACCTGATAGCCCAGCGTGCGGCAGGCATCGGCCATCTGATGATAGTTCCGCAGGTGATGTTCGGTGGTGGCGAAGATCACCCGTTCCCTTCGGTACTCGGTGGAATAGCCAAGCAAATCATCCATTTGCGGCCAGAGCGCCTGCTCCTCGTGGAACAATGGGCTGTGATAGTGGGAGGCGCCGCCGCCGTTCCGGCCCGAGGCTTCCCAGCCGATCACGCCTTTGTCCAGCACCAGAACGTCGATCCCTGAACGCGCCAGCCACCAGGCTGTTGACAGGCCCGTGACGCCTCCGCCAACGACGATAACCTCCGCGCCGTCTGTCATTCGTCGGGGCCGCCGCCGAGCACGCCAGCGTGCAACAATTCGCGGTCCGTGCCGATGTCGGCGTAGGGAACCCATTGGGTGGGAATGCCAAGCCAGACGTCCCAGTGGCTCGACATGGCGCGGGCTTCCTCCCAGTCGGCGAGCACGGAAAGCGGAAGAGGTCTGACCGGCGCGCGGTATCCGGCGAGGGGGATGCGGGCGGCGCTCTCGTTGCCGGCGCAGGCCAGGGCGAGAGCGACCTGCTCGCGGCAGCGGCGCGCCTGGCAGGGGCCCATGCAGGCGCGGGTGAGGCGCTTGATCTGGTCCTGGTTGGCGGGGCCGTCGCCAAGCAGGGTGGCGAAGTCGCGACGCGCCATGCCGGCGGACGGGGGCCCCAGATAGGCGGGCTGGCGGACGGCGAGGAGCGCCTCGCGCGTCACCTCTTCGCACTGGCATATCAGCACTTGAGCGCAGTTCATGGACAGAAGGCGACGCATCCAGGCCTGTTGATAGTCGATCGAGGGAACCTGATGGGTCGCCGCAGGCGCCTTGAGAGCATCTGAGGGCGCAAAAGGGCGGCCCAGGGCGGCAAGCGCCGCGCGGCGGCCGGATTCGACGGCGGCGTCGTCCCCGAGCCAGGATCCGCCGGGGGCGCCGGCCACGTCGCCGGCCAGAAACACGTTTGGCAGGCTCGTCGTGGTCCCATCGAGGGTGACCGGCGCGTGGCCGCCGAGCGTCGGCTGCATGGCCGTCTCGGCGCCCAGCACGCCAAGAAGTTCGATCACCGGCGTGAGACTGATCGCCTGGACGATCGTGTCGCAGCCGATCTCGCGTTCCGCGCCATCGGCGGCGCGAACAGTGAGGCTCTCGACGCCATCGAGCCCGCCCCTCGCGTTCGCCGGCGCAGAGCCGGTGAGAATCTCGACGCCGGTCGCGCGGACCTGGTCGGCGAGCGGGGACGGACCCTGGACCTGGGGTTCCACCTCCACGAGGGCGACGACCTCGAGGCCGTTTGCGAGGGCGAAGAGCGCGGTCTCCAGCGCCAGGACGCCGGACCCGAGGATGACGAGGCGGCGGCCGGTGAAGGCGTCGTAGGTTTTCACCAGGGCGTGCAGGCCCTGGGCGCCCATGACGCCCGGCTGATCCCAGCCCTGGAACGAAAAGACGACGTCCCGGGCGCCGGTGGCGAGGATCAGGGTCTCGAAGCCCACCATCCAGGCGCGCTCGCCGTCAGACAGTCCAGCGACGGGGCCCGGAAGGGAGATGAGACCCTCGCCGCCGACCCAGGCGCCCCAGCAGGAGACCCCCAGTTCGATCTGGACGCCGGCCTCGAACGCGGTTTCGAGGAGGGGGCTGGCGGCGAAGACCTGCTCCAGCATCCGCGCCCGGGACTGAACGGCGCCGGTGTAGCGCGCGCCATAGTAGAGCGGCGTGTCCAGGCCCAGAAGGCCGGCGTCCACTGGGTTCTCGTCCACGAGCATGACCTGCGCTCCGCCCTCGGCGGCGGCGAGGGCGGCGGCGACGCCGGCGGGACCCGCGCCGATCACCAGCACCTGGACCTGACGCTCCGGCTCGGGGAATTTTCCGGCCACCGCCTTGGGATCGAAGCCGCGCGGCGCCATGGCTAGACGGCGTCCAGGCCGCGGGCGAGGTCGGCGATGAGATCGTCCGGATGTTCCAGGCCCACGGAAAGCCGCAGGGTCCCGTCGGTGATGCCGCCGGCGAGGCGCCGGTCCGGGGCGATGCTGTAATGGGTGGTGGTGGCGGGGTGGCAGATCAGGGTCTCGGAGCCGCCGAGGCTGACGGCGACCTTGAGCAGGCGAAGCTGATCGAGGCAGCGGAACGCCTCGGCCTCGCCGCCGCGCACGCTGAAGGAGAACGTAGAGCCGGCTCCGGCGCACTGGCGGTCGTAGACCGCACGCTGCGGCGATCCTGCCGGGAGAAAGCCCAGATAGGTGACTGCGGCGACCTTGGGATGGTCCCGGAGGAAGGCGGCGACGGCCCTGGCGTTGGCGCAGGCGCGCTCGGTGCGCACCGCGAGGCTCTCCAGGGAGCGGAGCATAAGCCAGGCGGTGAAGGGCTCCATGTGATTGCCGAGGATCATGCGCAGGGCCTTGAGGCGGGCGATCAGGCCGGCGGACCCGCTCACCGACCCGGCCAGAAGATCGCTGTGGCCGCCGCAGTATTTGGTGAGCGCTGTGACCGTGAGGTCGGCGCCGTGCTCCACCGGGTTCTGAAGGAGGGGCCCTAGAAAGGTGTTGTCCACCGAGATCAGAGGCCGGCCGTGCGGGCCCTCGATCCCCTCGGCGATGCGGCGCACGAGGGCGATGTCGACGAGGGCGGCCGTGGGGTTGGCCGGGGTCTCCAGCATGAAGAGCGCGAGGGGGCCCCTGGATTGGGCGGCCGTGGCGGCGGCGCGCACGGCGGCCTCATCGCAGGCGTCCGTGACACTCTCGATATGCACGCCGAAGTCGGTGAGGACGGTGTTCAGCAGATTGTCCGTCCCCGAATAGATCGGCCGGGTGTGGACCACGCTGTCGCCGGGCCGCAGGAAGGCCAGGGCCAGGGTGGAGATGGCCGCCATGCCGCTGTTGAAACCCGCCGCATTCTCCGCCCGGTCCAGGGCCGCCACCCGCGCCTCGACCATCGTCAGATTGGGGTGGCCCAGACGGGAATAGATGAAGCCGTCAGGGATCGGGCCGCCGGCCTCGCCCTCGGTGGCGCCGTCGAAGAAGGCGCGGTGGAAATCCTTGGCCGCCTGGGCGCTGGGATAGACATAGGTGGAGGTGAGAACGATGGGCGGCTTGGCCGCGCCCCAGGCGTCGGCCGGGTCGTAGCCGTGACCCACGGCGAGGGTGTCGGGATGCAGGGCCATTCTAGCGGACGCTCGCGAGGCGCCCGGCGCCGGCGCCCTGTGCGTCGATGAAGCTGCGGGCGGCGCCGCAGTACCAATCGACAAAGCGCAGGGTCAGGGCCTCTGCTTCCGGCGAATAGGGTCCGGGCCGATAGCCCCGGGAGTCCACGCCGCGCTGGTTGTTCTCCACCAGATCCCGGTCCTGCAGATTGGTGCGGGTCCAGAGGGCGGTCAGAGAGTCGAGGTCGTAGTCGACGCCCTCAACGGCGTCGGCGTGCACCAGCCACTTGGACGTCACGATCGTCTGGCGCGGACCGGCGGGCAGGGCGCTGAACAGAAAGGCCTGATCGGCGGTGGCGTGGACAAAGGCGTGGGGTTCGATGGCCAGACGCAGGGAGCCGATGTCGCCGCCCTCGGTCTCCACCATGAGCGGGCGCGCCGCGTGGGCGCCGTCCATGGTCATGGAGGCAAAGCCCTCATTGAGGGTGAAGCGGATGGCCTGCCACCAGTCGCCCTCCACCGGCCCGATGCCAAGGCCCGCGGCGGCCATGCGCCGCTCGAAATCCTCCTGGCGACGATCCTCGCCATAGTCGAAGTGCGCCGAGGCGCCGACAGGAAAGCTCTGCGCCAGCTCGGGATGGGACGTCGCGCAGTGGTAGCATTCGCGGGCGTTCTCCATGGCCAGCTTCCAGTTAGCGGCCTCCACCAGCACGCTCTCATGGGCCAGTTTGCCGGAGGCAAGGCCGTGCGGTGCGACTAATGGTCCGTATGCGGACGATAGATTTTCGATGGGTGGCGGATCGTCCGCAAGGCAGACGAAGAGCAGGCCGCCAACGCTTTCGACGTGGATGGCCGCGAGGCCGTGGTCGCTCCTGCGAAAGTCACGCGGCATGCGAGTGGCCTGGGCCAGTTCGCCCGAAAGCTCGTATGTCCAGCGGTGATAGGGGCAGACGAGACGCGCCGCCGCGCCCTTGCCGGCCGGGCAGACCTGGGCGCCGCGATGGCGGCAGCTGTTGTGGAAGGCGTGGAGCCCGCCCGCGCGATCGCGGGTGACGACGATGGGCCAGGGCCCGATGGACTGGGCCATCCATGAGCCCGGCCTGGAAACCTCCGCCTCGAATCCGATCAGCAGCCAGCTACGCGCGAAGATGGCCTCGAGATCGAAATCATAGGCGTCCGGATCGTTGTAGAGCGCCTGGGGCAGGGCATGGCCGGGCCGGCGGGCGTCCAGCAGGCGCGAGACTTTGTTCAGGTCGACCATGGGCTCACCCGGCGCATGGTCAGGGGAATACCAAGCCCAAGGGGTCGCGACTAGCTTGCGGCCACTTCAATCACCTCGACGATCTCGACCGTCTCCACGACCTCGGCCATCACCAGCCAGCCTTTGGACACCTGGCGCAGGCGGAAATGGTAGTAGGCCATGGCGCCCAGGAAGAGGCCGAGAAGCAGGATGATGCTGGGGCGCCCGGCGTCCGGATCCATCCAGTCGGCGATGACGGAAAGGACGGCGACCACCAGGCCGAACACCGGGATCATGGGGTGCAAGGGCGCGCGGAAGGTCTGGCCAGTTGTCCCGCGGCGGCGGCCGACGAATATCGCGAGGGAGATCAGGACATAGTCCGAGACATTGCCGCTGATCAGCACCAGCAACGCCTTTTCTCCCAGAAAGACGGCGGCGGCCGAGGCGACCACAAGCACCACCGTGGCGTTGATGGGCGTGCGCAGGCGCGGATGGATCACCGATAGGACAGCGTTCACAGGCCGGGGCCAGATGCCGTCGCGGCCGCTGGCGAAAAGGTAGCGGCTGTAGCCCATGACCGAGGCCACCAGGGCGTTGAAGATCGCCGCCGCCACCCCGGCGCTGACCAGGATGGCGATAAGCGGGCCGCCGGTCATGCGCAGATAGGTGGCGATGGGGGCCTCGGCGGCAAGCATGGCGCGAGAATCGTTCACGCTCAGCAGCATGAGCACCATGGGCCCGGCGATGGTGATCGAGGCGATAACGCCTGTCCAGGCGACCACCCGGCCGATCCTCTTGCGCGCGTCGCGCATCTCCTCGGCGAAGTAGAGCACCCAGCCCGCGCCCCCGGTGGCCCACACGCCGGAGACGACGGCGAGGCCCATTGTGGTGAGAGGCGTGGCCACCAGGGCGCCGTGGCTGAGCATCACCGGATGCGCCAGGACCGCGCCCAGCGAGCGGGACGGATGGATGAGGGCAACCACTGACAAGGTGGCCAGGGCGATCGCCTCAACGGCGAGAAAGGCCCCGGTGACCAGGGCGCTGGAGCGGATGTTCAGGACCGCGATCACCGCGGCGAACACCAGGGCGGCGAAGGTCACGGGCAGAAGCGGTGCGCCGGGCATGAGGACGCGGACGTAGTCGGCCAGACCCAGGGCCGCGAAGGCCGTGCCGGCCACGACGAGGGGCGCGAGAAGCACGATGTAGGGAAAGGTGAACAGCGGGCCCAGAAGCGCGGCGAGACTGGGATAAACGCCGCCCGCCGCCGGAAAGGCCGCGCCGATCTCGGCGTAGAGAAGGCCCACGATCGCCGTGGCCACGCCGCCCAGGATGAAGGCGATCGCCGCGCCGGTGCCGGCCATGTGCAGGACCGCGTCGCCGCCGATGTAGACGGAGAAGGCTGGAGAAAGCGCCGAGAAGGCGAGCAGCATCACCCCGATGGGGCCAAGCACGCGATGCAGGGTCGGCGCGGGCGTCTCGGCTTCCGGCATAGGGACCTTTCCGGCGGGAGGTGTTGTGACGCTTGGGGCGGCGGGAGCGTGGTGTCAACGGCGGGGGCGGGAGATCGGCCGACGCGGGAGGGGGCGGCTGAGAAACCGGGCGCCGCGTGAAACACCTCTCCCCACGAGAGAGGCGTTTTTGAAGGCGTCAGCGGCGGACGGGGAGGTCGCTGAGGGCGGCTTGCAGGTCGGACTGGCCGAAGGGTTTGCCAAGGCGTTTGAGACCGTCGTCAAGGGCGGGGTCGAGGCCGGCGTAGCCGGTGATCACAAGGGCGGCGAGGTCTGGACGGATGCCGCGCGCTTCGGAGACGAGGGCGACCCCGGTCATGCCCGGCATCATGTAATCGGCGATGAGGACGTCATAGTCGTTCGGCTGGCGCAGGATCTGCAGGGCGGCCGCGGCCGAGGCCGCCTGACGCACCTCATGACCCAGGGCCTCAAGCATGTCGGCGGTGGCGACGCGCACGAGCTCTTCGTCATCGACAAGGAGAATGCGCAGGGGCTGAGATTCGGAGGGCGCTTCGCGGGGGCTTTCCGCCTTGGGAGCGGCCTCCGACGCGGCGGCCGGCAGGTAGATTGATACGGTCGCGCCGCGGCCCACCTCGCTCTGCACATCAAGAGTTCCACCCGACTGGGCCGCCAGGCCGTGGACCATGGAAAGTCCCAGCCCCGTGCCGCGGCCTAGCTCCTTGGTGGAATAGAAGGGCTCGACCGCCCGCCGACGGGTGTCCTGATCCATGCCCACGCCGGTGTCGGTGACGGTCAGGCAGACATACCGCCCAGGCTGAAGTCCGGGAACCTCGCCGCCGACGCGCTCCCCTACGGAGATGGTCAGGTCGCCGCCTTCCGGCATGGCGTCGCGCGAGTTGACGCAGAGGTTGAGGATCGCCAGCTCCAGCTGGTTGGGGTCGGCGAACACGGCCGGCAGATCCGGGTCGATCTTATAGTGAACGGCGATCTGCGCGGTCAGGGAGCCGCCGATCAGGTCCGACATGCCGGTCAGAAGTTCGCCAAGATCCACCGTCTGCGGTTCGAGGTGCTGGCGGCGGCCGAAGGTCAGCAGCCGGTTGACCAGGACCCGGGCGCGCTCGGCGGACTGCTGGGCGCCGCTGATGATCCGCTCGGCCCGGTCATCCAGGGCGTAGCGGCGGCCAAGGATGTCCAGGGCGCCGACGATGGGCGTGAGCAGATTATTAAAATCGTGGGCGACGCCGCCGGTGAGCTGGCCGATGGTTTCGAGCTTCTGAAGCTGGTGCAGTTCTTCCTGCACGGCTTCACGTTCGGCGATGGCCCGATCGACCCGTGCGCGGAGGGCCTCCTCGGTGCGGTCGCGGGCGCCGGCGTCGTCGAACACGGTGACCGCCCCGGCGGGCTCACCGTCCGGTCCGCGGATCGGAACGGCGTCAACCTCCAGAACGATCCTCTCCTGTCCTCCCGGGCCGCCGCGCAGGTAGATCATCCGCTCCGCGTCGACGCGTTCGCCGCGCGCCGCTCGCAGGGTGGGATAGTCGGTTGGCGCGTAGGGCCGTCCGTCGGGGTGGACCGCGCCATAGGCGCTGAAGTCGGTCAAACCCCGGGCCACATGGCGGTGGCCCATGAGTTCGACCGCGCGCTCATTGAGCATCGTTACCTGACCGTCGCGGTCGACGATGGAAATCCCCACCGGCGCCTTGGCGAGGACCGAGGTCAGGAACTCGCGCTCAACCTGGAGCTTCGCTTCGCTGGCCCGCAGCTGCTCGGCGGCCAGGCGCCGCGCCCTGGCCATGTCGAGGTTGGCCGACACGCGAGCCAGAAGCTCGCGCGAGGAGAAGGGCTTTGAGAGATAGTCGTCGGCGCCGGCTTCCAGGCCCTCGACCTGCGCTTCCTCACCGGCGCGCGCCGAGAGCATGACCACCGGCAGATCGGTGAGGAGGGGGTCCTCGCGCACCGCCCGCAGCAGCTGGAGACCGTCCATGCCCGGCATCATGACATCGGTCAAAAGCAGATCTGGCCTCCGGGCGCGCGCGGCCGCAAGGGCGGCGGCGCCATCCCCAACTACGTCGACGGCATAGCCGGCCGCCTCCAGCAGGCGGCGCACATAGTCTCGCAGGTCGCCGTTGTCGTCGGCCACCAGAACCCGGCCTTCGCGGGAAACGGCCCGGGCGGCGTCGGCCGGGCCCGCTTGCGGCGGATCGATGAGGCCGCTGTCTTCCGCTCCGGGAAGCCAGATCAGGGCCTCCTGGGCGAAGGCGTGCGCCCTGCCCGACACTTGCGGTGACGCCGCCTCGGCACGGTCGCCATCCATGGGCGGGCGCTCATGTCCAAGAGGGATTTCCACGCGGAAGGTGGTCCCGACCCCCTGCCGGCTTGTCGCGGAGATCTCGCCGCCGTGCAGCTTGACCAGATCGTGGACCAGGGCCAGGCCGATGCCCGAGCCCTCGAAGGAACGGCCCTGCGTCCCCTGGACCCGGTGAAACCGTTCGAACAGCCTCGGCATCTCGGCCTCGGGGATTCCGACGCCTGTATCCTCAATTTCCAGGACCGCGCGGCCGTCGGCGGTCTGGAGCCGCACGGCGATCCCGCCCTCCAGGGTGAACTTGAAGGCGTTGGAGAGAAGGTTGAGGACGATCTTCTCCCACATGTCCCGATCAACCCAGGCCAACGCGTCGGATGCGGCGCCTTCGATGGCAAGGGTGAGGCCGGCGCGCTCGCAGGCCGATCGGAAGGTGGACACAAGTTCGGATGTCAGGGCGAACAGGTTGGTGGGCTGGTAGTCCGCCTCGGCGCGTTCGGCCTCGATGCGGGAGAAATCAAGCAGGGCGTTGACCAGTCGAAGCAGCCGCTGGGAATTGCGGTAGGCGGCGTCGGCCAGAGCCCGGTCGTCCGGCGACAGCCGATCATTCGACGAGGAGAGGATCGCCTCGAGCGGCCCGAGCATCAGGGTGAGCGGCGTGCGAAATTCGTGACTGATGTTCGAGAAGAACGCTGTCTTTGCGCGGTCGAGCTCCGCCAGCGCGTCGGCCCGCGCCTGTGCGCTCTCGAACTCATCGGCCCGCGCCATGGCGGCGGCGATCTGGCCGGTGAGCAGTTCGATGAAGCCCTTGTAGCCGGTGTCGAAGGCGCGGTGAGGGTTGAGCCCGGCGACGAAATATCCCAAAGGCGCGCCGCCTTCGGAGGCGGTGATCGGCGCGATAACGGCCTGCGTCGGCGGTTGCTGCCAGTGAGCCAGCGGCAGGCCGGCGATCGTGTCTCCCGCAACGGCGACGGTCACGGGGCCACCCTTTGCGTCAGCGAACGGCCATGGGCCCGCGGGATCGTGCAGGTTGAGGCGGGATGGCGCGGCCGGCGTGTCGGGCTCAAGCCCGTGCGCCAGAGCCCGATGCGCCTCCTCACCCTCGGGGCCGACGAGATAGATCAGGCCGAACGGCACATCCGGCGCCCCCCCGCTAAGGCAGGCGCTGAGGGCCCGCATGACGTCGGTGCGAGAGGACGCGGCGGCCAGGGACGCGCCCACATCCCGCAGCAGGGCCAGCTGGCGCTCCCCGATGACCCGCTCGGTGACCTCGGCGACGACACAGAGCATGCCGACGGTCTTGCCCAGATCGTCCGCCAGAGGAGAGTAGGAGAAAGTGTGGTAGGTCTCCTCCGGGAAGCCGCGACGAACCAGGTAGAGAAGCAGAGCCTCATCCCAGGTCGCCTCTCCGGTCGCCAGAACATGGGCGATGCGGGGGCCGATATCGGGCCAGATCTCGGCCCAGACCCGGTCGGAGCGCGCGCCGAGCACCCAGTCGCGCTTATCCCCCGTGGTGGGCAGATAGGCGTCATTGCAGAAGAAGGTGAGGTCGTCGCCCCAAGCCATCCACATGGCGAAGCGCGAGGTGAGGACGATGCGGACGGCGGTGCGCAGGCTCTGCGGCCAGGACGTCGGCATACCGACATTCGTGCACGACCAGTCCAGGGCCCGCATGCGCGCGCCCATGTCGCCGCCGCCGGCGAGGAAGTCCGCAGCGGCGGTGCGAGCGGTGTCCGAGCGAGCCTCTCCCGATGCTGTCACAAGCCTGCCCCAGACGGTGGTTCTTCGAGATCAAGTCCGGCGAAAACAGAGGAATCCAGGCGGCCGTGAGCGCAGCCCCCAAAGTGTGAAATGCAGGCCAAGCTTAACCGTTCCCCTGACTGAAATGGCAAGGCGGCATCGCGCCAATGAGCGCGCGCCTCGCCATTCTAGCCTCCGTGGTCATGCCGATGATGAAGGTCGGGGTAGTGCGGGTGCTTGTGGCGCAGGGGCGCGTGGCGATGCCAGTGGGTATGAGGCTCGTCGGCGGGCTGACCCGGTCCGTGGGCATGCCGATGGTGCACGTCGTGGGTGTGACGGTGCTCATGCGCCAGCGCCTCGTGAGCATGCTCATGCTCATGCCGTTCGGAGAGGTGGAGATAGACGCCGATGGCCATCAGGATCGCCGCGCCGATCAGCTCAGGGGTGACGGGCTCGTGGAATATCAGGAGCGCCAGGGCCGCGCCCAGAAACGGGGCCGTTGAGAAGTAGGCGCCGGTCCGGGCGGTTCCCAGATGGCGCAGGGCCAGAACGAAGAGCACCAGGCTGACGCCATAGCCGAAGAAGCCCACGATCGCCGCGCCGGCCACGGACCCCAGGTCCGGGAGGTGGGCGCCGTGGCCGAACGCCAGGGCCAGATTGACGGCGCCGGCGACCACGCCCTTGACGGCGGCGATCTGCACCGGATCGGCCGACGAGAGCTTGCGGGTGAGGTTGTTGTCCACGCCCCAGGCCAGGCAGGCGCCGGCGATGGCCAGGGCGCCCAGACCCACACCGGAAGGACCGCCACTCCAGGACAGCAGCACCGCGCCTCCCAGGATCGCTGCCGCGCCGGCGAGCAGCCGCCGATCGACGTTCTCCCTGAACACCAGCCATGCGATCGCCATGGTCGCCAGGGCTTCCAGGTTCAGCAACAGGGCGGCGGAGGACGCCGCTGTGCGCGCGAGACCCAGCATCAGCAGAACGGGCCCGATCACGCCACCAGTGAGCACCACCAGCCCAAGCCATGGAAGGTCGTTCCGGCGCAGGGGCGCTTCGGACGCCGGGGCTCCCAGACCCCGCCGCGCCAGATAGAATGCGCCGAGCCCGAGGCCGGATCCAAGGTAGAGCAGGCCCGCCAGGAGCCACGGATGGACGCCCGCGCCCAGCAGGAGTTTGGCCAGCGGCGTGGAGGCGCCGAAGAGCGCGGCCGACGCCAGCGCCATCGGCGCCCCGGGCCATGAGAGCGAGGGTTTCATCAGCGGCCTCCGGCGGCGCCAGACGCCAGTCATCGGGCTGCTGACGGCTCGATGTCAACGGCAGCGGCGATCGGGGAGGAAGCCGGCGTCGACGAGGAGGCCTGCCTCGCGTGGCGCCGCTTCACTGCGGTGGGCGAGCGGATCCGATCTAGTCGGGAACCGGCGACCGGAGGAGGGGCCTGGCTGGGGCGCGCCGCGGCTTTGCGCGGTGTCTCCTGTGAGGAGACCACGGACCGCGCCTCAATCAGGGTCCGGCACCCGGTCCCGCAGTTGGCGCCGGGCGGTCTCGGCCGGGGTGTTGAAGGGCAGGCAGACCGCGTCCGGCGCCCCGGTGAGCGGGCCGAACCTGGGGTTGGCCGCCAGCCGCCCTTGATGCGCGATTCCAAGGGCGTAGAAACCGATCGCCCGCAGCTCGTAGTCCGAATGGCGGGCCTGCTCGAGGGCCCTCAGCACCACCACCCGGGCGGCGGAGTCGAGCGGGCCCTGCCAGCGTTCCAGCAACTTCAGGTCTGTCCAGGCCACCTGCTCGAGCTTCTCCTCGTCCTCGAACTGCTGGAAGATATTGTAGAGATTGTCGAACCCGCCCTGCTCGGCCGAGGGAAAAAGCTCGGTGCGCGCGCTGGAGGTGACGGCCCGCCAACGCTCTGTGAAGGCGGGCAGCTGCAGCGGGCGCCCGACCCAGATCGGCCGCGCGCCCAGCGGCTGCGCCCCGGTCTGCTGGAGCAGGGTCCCGATTTCATCCAGCCTTTGCGCGATGCACGGGCTCTCCCTGAGCCGGGCCTTGAGGAAGGCCAGATTTATCGCCGCCTCCTCGCGCACGTCGCGGCGGGCCTGCTCGGCGATTTCGTGCCGATGCACGGCCTCAACCGCCTGTTCGAACCCGAGCGCGGTCAAGACGCCCAGGACGATAATTCCATACTCCTTCAGAAACTCCCGCAGGCTGTGCCACGGCTTCGGCTTGTGAATGTCCATTCTTGCCCCAGCCAGGAAACGCCCGCGCCGGTCCTATCAGACCCGCCCGCGGCCTTGAAGCTCAACGTCCGCCAGGGTCGATCTTCGCCATGAAAGCATGGTCCGGAACGCGGGCCCTCCGGAATTCACACCGGCCGTCGGCCAGCCTCATAAAGTGTGGGAGGGCTCGAATGGCTGCTTCGAAGGGGATTGTGTTGAAAAACCCCACTCTTGGCTGGGGGCTGCGACGGTCTGCGGTGGCCTTTGCCGAGGTTGACTAGGCCCTTGATCCCTCAAGTGGCCATCAAGGGCGGTGGAGCGGCCACCAGCTTGGCCAACCTTCTCAGGTTCTGGGCTGTGGCTGCGAGGAGGAACTCGTCGCGGGCCCCGCAGGGGCCTCGTAATCGCAGGCGGCCGAGCCCGAGGATCCGTTTGAGGTGCGCGAAGAGCATCTCGACCTTCTTCCGTTCGCGGCGAGACGCGACGTAGGCCTCGGTCCTGGCGATGGCGCGGGCCCTGTCGCGGGCGGCTTCGTGGATGGAGCGCGGCACCTTACGCGCCGGGGCGTTGGGGCAGCATCGCGGCTTCATCGGGCACACGTCGCAGTCACGCTTGCTGGCTCGGTAGCGGACCGTGTTGTCCTTCTGCACACCGGTCCGCGGCACCGTGAAGGCGCGTCGGTACTTTCGCAGCTCTTTGCCTGCGGGGCACACATAAACGTCGGCTTCCTCATCGTAGGTAAAGTCGTCACGCGAGAAGGTCCCGTCGCTGCGCTCGGACTTGTCGAACACCGGGATGTGCGGCTCGATCCCACGCTCATCGACCAGCCAGGCGAGCATCTCGGCCGAACCGTAGGCCGTATCCGCGGCCAGACGATCAGGCGTCACGTCATGGCGCTGCGCCGTGCGATCGATCATCGTCCTGGCTGCGCCAACCTCCGCCTGTCGGATGGGCGCGGTGGCTTCCACATCCATGATCACGGCGTGCTTCAGATCGATCAGATAGTTGTCGGCATAGGCGTAATAGGGAGCCTCCCAGCCGGCGGCGGTCCATCGCGCCGCCGGATCGGTGGGCGAGATGGCCTTCGGTTCCACCGGCGTCGCCGCGCCGAAGGCGGCGTCGTCGAGAACCGCCAGATACTCGGT
>Ga0302196_10002496_pt1 | contig 17117 bp, 15 predicted proteins | sample II_Bog_N1_3_FD_198794 | JGI IMG/M metagenome (GOLD analysis project Ga0302196, IMG submission 198794) | Peat permafrost microbial communities from Stordalen Mire near Abisko, Sweden - II_Bog_N1_3 | ecosystem: Environmental > Terrestrial > Soil > Wetlands > Peat | place: Sweden: Abisko...
CTGCTCGAAGCCGATGGCGGTGCTGTGGAGCCCGAACCCGTAGGAGACCGAGCCCAGCGTCCGGGTGTACCGGGCGTCGGTGGCGCCCACGGTGAGGAACGGCACGGTCGTCGCACCGGGGTAGAAGACCCGGCTGACCCGCTCGAGGGCGTCCCACAGCGGGGTGTCGATGGGGGAGGTGGACGCGGGCTCCTCGGCCTGGAAGTGGATCTCGACATCGTCGGCCAGGTCCCCCAGCACCTCGAGCAGCATGTCCCGGACGTCGTCGGTTCCCCAGCCCGGGAGGGCCCGGATGTCGACCTCGAGCTCGACCCGGTCGGGGATCACGTTGGTCTTGGTGCCGGCCCGCATGATGGTCGGGGCCATCGTGGTGTGGGTGCAGGCGTGGGCCTGGCGGGCCAGCCCGAGCAGGGGGAGCTCGTCGCAGAAGTCGTCGATCCGGTCGGGGTCCAGGAACGGCTCGGTCAGCTCGGTCGGGAACCCGAGCCCGTGGATGAACCGGACCCAGGCCTCGTGGAGCTCGGCGCGGGGCCGGTACTCGTCGATCCGGCGGACCACCTCGGCCGCCTTGACCAGGGCGTTGTCGGTCCGGAGGGGCTGGGAGGCATGTCCCGGCGTCCCCGACACGGTCAGGATGCACCAGAACACACCCTTCTCGCCCACGATGACCGGGAGCCGGGGCAGACCGTCGGTCCCGTGCATCGGGAACCCGCCCGACTCGGTGATCACGTAGTCGGTGCGGATGTCGTCGGCGGCGTTGGCGCACAGCCACTTCGCCCCGTAGGTGGACAGGGCCTCCTCGTCGGCCACGGCGATGTAGGTGAGGTCGCCCCGGGGCCGGAACCCGTCGAGGGCCAGGTGCCGGAGGCCGGTCGCCATGGTCGTCGTCAGGTTGAGCATGTCGATGGCCCCCCGGCCCCAGACCATGCCGTCGATGAGCTCCCCGCCGAACGGGTCGTGGGTCCAGTCGTCCGGGTTGGCCGGCACCACGTCGGTGTGCCCGAGGAGGGTCAGCGACGGGGCGGAGGGGTCGGATCCGGCGATGCGGGCCACCAGGGAGGTTCGCCCGGGCGACGGCTCGTAGGTCTCCATGTCGACCCCGGAACCCTCGAGGTACCCCTGGAGCAGGTCCGCGCTCCGCTGCTCCTGGCCGGACCCGGGGGTGCCGTCGTTGACGCAGCCGTTGCGGATGAGGTGCTGGAGGAGATCGGTCGCCTCGTGGGCCCGGTCGGTGTCGGTGGTCACGCCCCGATCCTAGGGTTCGGGCGGGTGCCCGTCCCGGCCCGGACGACGCGGCGTGCCGTGGTGCGCACCGGGGCGTACACGGGGCGCGCGCGGGGCCGCGCCGCCGTGCCCAGGGCGCCGTGCACGGGTGGAGGGGCCACCATACGCCGGAGGGTCGTCCACCAGGTGGTTGACTGGGCGTACTTATGGACACGCACACCGCTGACCGTCGCCGTATCGTCGTCGACGGCTCCAATATTGCAACCGAAGGTCGCACCCTGCCCAGTCTGGCCCAGCTCAACGAGGCGATCGAGACGTTCCTCGAGGAGTACCGGGGGTTCACCGCCGAGGACGTGACGGTGGTCGTCGACGCCTCGTTCGGGCACCGGATCGACCCGTCGGAGGTGAAGGGGTTCGAGGACGCCATCGAGCACGGCGAGATGGTCACCCCGCCGGCCGGGGCCATCGGCCGGGGGGACGGGTTCATCCTCCGGATCGCCGAGAAGTCGGGGGCACTCGTGCTCTCCAACGATTCCTTCCAGGAATTCCACGCCGAACGGCCGTGGCTGTTCGAGCCGGGACGGCTGATCGGCGGCAAGCCCGTACCCGGGGTGGGTTGGGTGTTCACCCCCCGGACCCCGGTCCGGGGGCCGCGCAGCCGGTCGGTCACCGCCAAGTCCAAGCGTGAGGCCAAGGCCGCCGACGTTGCCGCCGGGTCGACCGAGGAGATCGACGAGACGGTGGAGGCCGCCGGACCCGATGCGGAGTCGACCACCAGGCCGAAGCGCTCGCGACGCCGCCGGGGCTCCCGCGGCTCGGGGTCGGCCACCGGGTCGGGATCGGTCGACGGGTCCGGACCGACCGAGGGGCCCGAGGAGGCCACCGACGAGGCGGCCGAGTCCGGGGTGGGTGACGGGCACGAGGGGCCGGGCGGCCGGTCCCGGGCGGACGTGGCGGATACGGATGACGCCTACGAGGGAGTCGGGGGACGACCGAGGAAGGTGGCCGGGACGACCACGAAGGCCGCCAAGACCACGAAGGCGGCCAAGGCCACCAAGGCGACCAAGTCGATGACCGGGGCGGTGGCCGGGGACGAAGGCGCGACGGCTGAGCCCGAGGCCAGGGCGACCAGGGCGACCAAGGCCTCCAAGGCCACGAAGGCGACCAAGGCCACGAAGGCGGCCAAGGCCACGAAGGCGGCCAAGGCCACGAAGGCGGCCAAGGCCACGAAGGCGACCAAGGCGACCAAGGCCACCAAGGCGACCAAGGCCACGAAGGCCACGAAGGCCACGAAGGCGGCCAAGGCCACGACGGCCACGAAGGCGGCCAAGGCCACCAAGGTGACCAAGGCGACGGGGCCGGCACCCGCGGCAAAGGCCGCCAAGGCGGCGGCCAAGGCGGTTGCGGCCGAGCCGGCGTCGACGGCCACCGGTGGCGAGGGTCCCGTCGGCGAGGCGCTCAACGACGCCATGACGTTCATCTCGTTCGTGGCCGAGCACCCGATCGGTGCCACGTTCGAGGGTGAGGTCGTCTCGTTCACCTCGCACGGTGCCCACGTCGATGTGGACGGGATGCTGTGCCACGTCCCCCTGCGCAACCTCGGCGACCCGGCCCCCCTGAAGGCCCGGTCGGTGCTGACCAAGGGCGAGGTCCGGACCTTCGAGCTGGTCTCGCTCGATGCGCCCCGGCGGCGGGCGGAGATCGCCCTGCCCGGGTTCGGCGACTGACCGTCGGCGCCGGCTCCCCGTGGTACCGGTAACCTCGGCCCCCGTGCGAGCCACCGACTACCTGCCCCACCGGGACCCGTTCCTCTTCGTGAGCGAGCTGCGCTCGGTCGACCCGGGCCGATCGGCCGCCGGGGCCTGGCAGCTCACCGGGGAGGAGCCGTTCTTCGCCGGTCACTTCCCCGGCCGGCCGACCCTGCCGGGGGTGTTGATGGTCGAGTCACTGGCCCAGCTGGGCGCCGTCGCCGTCCTGTCCGACCCGGCCTTCGCCGGCAAGCTCCCGCTGTTCGGTGGGATCGAGCGGGCCCGGTTCCGACGTCAGGTCGTGCCCGGCGACCTCCTGGAGCTCGAGGTCACCCTTGGGCGGATGTCCGCCCGGGCCGGCAAGGGATCAGGCCGGGCCACGGTGGACGGCAAGCTGGCCTGCGAGGCCGACCTGCTCTTCGTCCTCGTCGACGCGGCCGGCGTCGACGGAGACTGAGGCCGACCGTGCGCATCGCCACCTGGAACGTGAACTCGCTCACCGCCCGGCTCCCCCGGGTGGAGGAGTGGATCGCCTACGCCCGGCCCGACGTGCTCTGCCTGCAGGAGACCAAGCAGGCCGATGCGGCCTTCCCCCACGGGGCCTTCGCCGCCCTCGGCTACGAGAGCGCCCACCACGGTGACGGTCGGTGGAACGGGGTGGCCATCGTCAGCCGGGTCGGGATCGCCGACGTCTCGACCGGGCTCGGTTCGTCCGACGACGACCAGGGCACCCGGCTGATCGGAGCCGACTGCGGCGGTGTGCGGGTCTACTCGGCCTACGTCCCCAACGGCCGGGCCCTCGACGACCCGCACTACCCGGCCAAGCTGGCCTGGCTGGCCCGGTTGCGGGCGCTGCTCGAGGAGACCGGTGACCCGACGCGACCCCTGGCGGTGTGCGGCGACTTCAACGTCGCCCCCGAGGACCGCGACGTGTGGGATCCGAACCAATTCGACGGGATGACCCATGTCAGTCCACCCGAACGGGCCGCACTGGCCGAACTCGAGTCGTGGGGACTCGTCGACGTCTTCCGCCGGATCTACCCCGAGGATGGGCTGTTCAGCTGGTGGGACTACCGCGGCGGGTCCTTCCACCGCCACCGGGGCATGCGCATCGACCTCATCCTGGTCACCGAGGTGCTCGCCCGGAACACCACCTTCGCCCTCATCGACCGTCAGGCCCGCAAGGGGGAGAAGCCTTCGGACCACACCCCGGTCGTCATCGACACGTCCCCGGACTGACCCACGCCGCACCGATCCGGGCGGCCCGAACCCGGCCTACCCCGGCGGGGGTCAGCCCTTCAGGTTGGCCCGCAGACCGGCGAAGCGGGCGGCGGCGTCGGGCGACGGTGGCCCCGGCTCACCGGCCGCAGCCACGTCGCGGACGGCCGCCAGCCACGGCGAGGGACGTCGGTGGCGCGCCGGACCGGCCCCCATGGTGCGGGAGCGGCACCAGGAGCACTCGAGCACCCGACCCGACCGGGTGAGCGCCACGTAGAGGAGCCGACGCTCCTCCTCGAGCGCCTCGGCCGTGGTGGCGTGGACGATGGGCACGAAGCCCTCCTCGAGGCCGACCACCGAGACGGCGTCCCATTCGAGGCCCTTCGCCCGGTGGAACGTCGCCAGTTCGACGGCCCCACCGGCCTCGCCGCGGCCGGCTGTCGTGACCGTCCGACTCCCCGGGCCGGTCACCCCGTGGGTCGCACGGTCGCCGGCGGTGCCCTCCGGACCAGGGGCGAACCGGTAGGGGACCCCGGCCCGGTCGAACGCCCGACGCACCACGGACAGCTGGTCGTGGGTCCGGGCCAGGACGGCCTGATCCGACCACGGGGTTCCGGCCTCGGCCCGGGCCAGTACCCGCGAGGCGACGGCGTCGGCCTCGGCCCGCTCGTCGTCGTGGGCCGTCACCGTGGGCACCGGACCGTCGGAGGCGGCCGAACGCGGCGGGGGTGTCGTCGCCGGGCCGAGGGCGGCCGAGGCCACCGCCACCACCTGGGGCGTGCACCGGTGGTTCTCGTCGAGGTGCAGGACCTCGAGGCCGGGCACCACGTCGGGCAGCGAGGCCATCAGGCCCGGGTCGGCCCCGTTCCAGCCGTAGACCGACTGGTTGGGGTCACCCACCGCGCACAGGTCCCGGCGCTCCCCCAGCAGGGACCGGAGCAGGCGGAACTGGGCCGGGTTGACGTCCTGGAACTCGTCGACGGACAGGTGCCGGTACCGCCAGTGGGCCTGCCCGGCGAAGACCGGATCGTCGAGCAGCAGGTCCGAGGCGCGTACCAGGACGTCGTCGAGGTCGAGCAGGCCCCGCCGGCCGAGACGGTCCTGGTAGCGGGCGAACAGGTGGGCGACCGCGTCGAGGGGCAGCGCGACGCTGCGCCCCGCCGCTGCGGCCGCAGCCGGGTACCCGTCGGGGGTGAGGCACCGGGACTTGGCCCAGCCGATCTCGGTGTCCGCCACCGAGGCGGTGAACCGGTCGCCGCCCAGCTCGGCCAGGGTCCGCCACCGGTGCTCGACCAGGCTCGGCGGTGCCTGCCCGGTGTCGAGCGAGCGCCGCCGGAGGAGGGTCAGGGCCAGCTGGTGGATGGTCCCGGCACGCACCCCCGAGGTGGGCACCCCGCCGGAGGTGGCCGGTACCGAGACGGGGACTCCGAACCGGAGCAGCCGGCCCCGGAGCTCGAGGGCCGCCTTGCGGGTGAAGGTGCACACCACGGTGTGGTCGGCATCGGCCGATCCGTCGCGGATGCGGCGGGCGGCGCGCAGCGTGAGGACCCGGGTCTTGCCGGATCCGGCCCCGGCCACGATGGACAGCGCCTCGGCGGGTGAGTCGACCGCCCGGCGCTGGGTGGCGGTGAGACCGGCCAGCGCGCGCTCGAACGGATCGCCGGTGCTCGGCGGGCGCGTCGGGGCGTCGGGATCCACGGGGGCCGAGGCTACTGCGGGGTGGTAACGCTCCCGTCGGCCGGCGTCGGTAGATTGGGCCGGTGCCGACCCCCGTCCCCGCCCGCACGCCCGCCACGGGCTGACGTTTGCCCGCACGACGCCCGCCGCTGCTGCCTGCCGAGCAGGTCCTGGTCGACATCCGGCCCCACTGGGTCTTCCTCACGGCCCCGCTCCTCACCGCCTTGGTGGTGGTGACGATCGGGGTCCTCCTGGACGTGAGCCTCCCCCATACCTCGGTGACCCTGCACTGGGTGGAGGGAGCCGTGGTCGCCGTGCCCTGCGCCTGGTTGGCCGTCCGGGTCGTCCGGTGGCGACGGTGCTGGCTGATGCTCACGTCGTACCGGATCGTCGACCAGTGGGGAGCCGCCCGGGGCAACCAGGTCGACATCCCGCTGGACTCGATCGAGCGGGTCGTCGTCGATCAGGGAGTGGTTCGGCGCCTCCTCGGGACCGGCGCGGTGGACATCGTGGTCTGGGACCACGGAGTGCTCCACCGCATCGAGGACGCCCGCAAGCCGGTGGTCCTGTGCCGCATCATCACCCGTCGCCTGGGACCGGGACCGCCGGAGACGGATGACGACGGCTGGCGGTGACCCACCGGCCACCGGTCATCGCCCACCCGCCGTCCTCGCCGTCACCGTCCCGTCGACGGCATCGACCCGCCAGGCGGCCGCCCCCAACCGGGTGACGTCGACCGCACCGGGCTCGCACAGGGCCACCACGCAGCCGCCGAAGCCGGCCCCGGTCATGCGGGCTCCGTGTACGCCGGGTCGGGCCCGCAGGAGTCCCACCAGGTCGTCGAGCTGCGGGGTGGAGACGGCGAAGTCGTCGGCCAGACTGCGGTGGCTGGCGTCCATGGCCGATCCGGCGACGGCCAGGTCACCACCGACCAGGGCGGCGGCGAACCCGTCCACCCGGGCACACTCGCCGACCACGTGCCGGGCCCTCCGACGCAGCAGCGGGTCCCGCAGCCCGGCCACGTCCCCGGGACCGGCCAGGCCGAGGGGGCCGATGACGGCGGCCGCCGCCCCGCACTCGGCCACCCGGGTGGCGTAGGCCGACGAGCGCAGGTCACGCCGCTGCCCCGAGTCGACCACCACGAACGAGGCGGCGGCGGGAAGGGTGACGTCGCGGGTGGTCCCGGTGGCGAAATCGATCCACAGGGCGTGCCCGGCCCGTCCACCGGCGCACACCAACGGATCCATGAGGCCCACGGGTACCCCGGTCCGGTGCTCGGCCTCGCGGCAGAGCGCGGCCACCACGCGGGCGTCGCCCTCCACCCCGAAGGCGTCGGCCAGGGCCACCGAGAGGGCGGCGCTGGAGGACAGGCCCGAGCCCCTCGGCAGGGTGGACCGGATCCGCACGGTGCCCCCGGCCCCGGGGCGGGACAGGGACACGACGGCGGCCACCAGGCGGGCCCAGGTCGGCCGGAAGCCGGTCAGGTCGTCCGCGTCGGTCACCACCGGCACCACGGCCGGATCCTCGGGGAAGGCGTCCGAGCTCACGGTCAGGAACTCGTCGTCGGACGCCGTCCACTCGACGGTGACGCCCAGCCCGATGGCCATGGGTAGCGCCCGTCCCTGGTTGTAGTCGGTGTGGTCGCCGATCAGGTTGACCCGGCCGGGCCCGGTCCGCGTGGTGGTGGGCTGGGGTGCGGTGGGTGAGGGCGGTCCCGATGGGTCCACGGCGGGCTCCTCCGAGCTCGGGGACGTGCGTGGCGTCCCGACGGTGCCCGACGCTACCGCCCCCCGGTGGGCCGATCTGGCCGACAGGGTTCCGTTCAACGTACGATGTGCACTTCATGTTCGATGAACTGCTGGACGCCAACAGCGCCTACGCCGACGGGTTCACCCTCCAGGGGATCGCCCCGCGGGCCGCCCGCGGATTCGCCCTGGTCACCTGCATGGACAGCCGGATCGAGCCGCTGACCATGCTGGGCCTGCACCCCGGGGACGCCAAGATCATGCGCAACGCCGGGGCCCGGGTCACCCCCGACGTGATGCGGTCGCTGGTGCTGGCCACCCGGTTCCTCGCCGTCGAGGAGATCGCGGTGATGCAGCACACCAACTGTGCCCTGGCCCACGAGACCGATCCCGGGGTCCGGGGCCGGCTGGCCGACCAGGGGGTGGAGGGCGTCGAGGACTGGGAGTTCCTGGCCATGCCCGACCCCGACGCGGCCCTGATCGCCGACGTCGACCTGGTGCGTGGCTGTCCCCAGCTGCCCACGGGCGTCCGGGTCGAGGGCTGGCGCTACGACGTCGACACCGGTCGGATCCTCCGGGTCGTACCCGCCTGACGCCACCGGGGCCCGCGCCGGGGCGGGAACCGAGTCCCGGGTCGACCCGGAACGCATTTGACCCCCGGCCGACGATGGGACACCATCCCGCCATGCCGAATCCCCGCGGTCCCCGCCTCCTCCCTCCGCACGCCTCCGACCGGGTCGCTCCGGCGCGGCACCGGGGAGGGTCCCGGTGAGCGGGCCGCTCGAGGGACTGCGCATCGTCGAGCTGGCCGGTCTCGGACCGGCACCCTTCGCCGGGATGATGCTGGCCGACGCCGGAGCCGACATCATCCGGATCGACCGGTCCGAGCGTGCCACCTACCCGCCCAATACGGAGCCCCACGTGGACCTCATGAACCGGGGCCGGCGCTCGGTGGCCGTCGACCTCAAGCACCCCGACGGTGTGGGCCTGGTGCTCCGCCTGGTCGACGCCGCCGACGGGCTCATGGAGGGCTTCCGGCCCGGGGTGGCCGAACGGCTCGGCTTCGGGCCCGATGTCTGCCTGGCCCGCAACCCGCGCCTGGTCTACGGCCGGATGACCGGGTGGGGACAGGACGGCCCGATGGCCCAGGCCGCCGGTCACGACATCGACTACATCGCCCTGTCGGGCGCCCTCGGGGCCATCGGGCGCGAGGGCGAGCGCCCGGTGCCGCCGCTCAACCTCGTCGGCGACTTCGGCGGTGGGGGCATGCTCCTGGCCTTCGGCCTGCTGGCCGCCGTCCTGGGGGCCCGGACGACCGGGGTCGGCCAGGTGGTCGACGCCTCCATGGTGGACGGGGCGGCGTCGCTGATGACCATGACCTACACGCTGCGCGGCGCGGGAATCTGGGGGGACGAGAAGGGGACCAACCTGCTCGACACCGGTGCCCACTTCTACGAGGTCTACGAGACGTCCGACGGGGGCTACCTGGGGGTGGGGGCCATCGAGCCGCAGTTCTACGCCGAGCTCATGCGGCTGCTGGGACTGGGTGACGAGGATCTGTCGACCCAGATGGACAAGTCGACGTGGCGTCCGATGAAGGAGCGGTTCGCCGCCATCTTCGCCTCCCGGACCCGGGCGGAGTGGGAAGCGGTCTTCGCCGGGACCGATGCCTGTGTGGCTCCCGTGCTGTCACCCGGTGAGGCGCCCGACCATCCCCACAACCGGGCGAGGGGCACCTTCACCGAGGTCGCCGGGGTACTCCAGCCGGCGCCCTCACCACGGTTCTCGGTGACCCCCGGCGCCATCCGGCGCCCACCGCCCAACCCCGGCCAGTACGCCGACGAGGCGCTCGCCGACTGGGGGGTGTCCGCCGACGAGGTGGCCGCCCTGCGGGCCTCGGGCGCCATCCGCTGAGCGGACGGGCCCGGTCCGGGCCCGGCGATCGGTCCGCTGGGGACCGATCCGGCGCTCAGCCGTGGCGCGGTGGGGTCCTCAGAGGTTGACCACCGGGCAGGTGACGGTGCGGATGATGCCCTCGATCAACTGGATCCGGCCCACCACCATGCGTCCCAGCTCGTCCATGGTCGTGGCCTCGGCCCGGGTGATCACGTCGTAGGGGCCGGTCACGCCCTCGGCTGTCACCACCCCGTCGAGGGACTGGACGGCGCGGGCCACGGTGGCCGCCCGACCGACCTCGGTCTGGATGAGGATGTAGGCACTGACGGACATGTCCGGCTCCTGGACGGGGTCGTGATGGGGTGGACGGGGTCGTGATGGGGTGGACGGGGTCGTGATGCGGGCCCGGGGCGACGGCACGGGGCCGGTGGGAGCGGTACTCCCGATCCGACCGGACGGGCCGGTAGGACCGCGGGCCTGCCGCATGATCCTACCGCCGGGGTGGGTGGGCCTACCATGCCGCCATGGGCGTCCGGGAGCGAGGAGACCAGTTCCGTCGACTGATCCGATCGGCCGTCAGCGACCTCTTCGACCAGCGGAGCCCGTTCGGACGTCTGGCGCTGACCCATGTCCTGATGACGGCGGGTGACACCCTGTTCGCCGTCTCGCTGGCCGGCTCCCTGTTCTTCTCGATCTCCCCCGACGCGGCCAAGGACAAGGTCCTGCTCTACCTGCTGCTGACCATGGGCCCCTTCGCCGTGGTCGCCCCCGCCCTCGGACCACTCATCGACCGCAGCCGCGGCGCCCGGCGGGCCATGGTGGTCACCTCGGCGCTGGGACGGGCCGTCCTGTGCCCCTTCGTGGCCCGGGACATCCACTCGCTGCTCCTGTTCCCCGAGGCCTTCCTCATGCTGGTGCTCTCCAAGGTCTACCTGGTGACCAAAGGCGCACTGGTCCCCGAGATGGCCGCTCTCGAGATGATCGACCTGGGCGGGGGGCCCGGCTCGGTCGAACCGCCCCGGACCGTGGGTGGCGACCCGCGTCCGGAGCACACCCCCCCCTACGGCACCCCACCGATCGTCCACGTGGACGACCCGGTCACCGGTAGGGACGTGGTCGAGGCGGACCTGGCCACCCTGAACGCCCGGCTGGGGCTGCTGGCCTCGCTCTCCGGATTCGTGTTCGCCCTGCCCGCCGTGATCATCCTGAAGCTGGCCGGTGCGCCGGGGGTGCTGTGGGCCTGTGCGGCCGTGTTCGTGGCCGCCGTGGTCGCCGGCTCCCGGCTCCCGGTCCGCAGGTTGGCCCGGGTCTCGGGGCCGAAGCGGCGGGGGGCGATCGGGGACGGTCGGGGGGTCCCCACCGTCGAGCACGCTCCCGATACCGACCAGGGATGGTCCGACGAGCAACGCGACCTGGCCGCCTTCCGGCCGATCGCCGGGACCCAGGTGATCCTGGCCCTGACCCCCATGTCGGTCCTGAAGGGCCTGCTCGGGTTCCTCACCTTCCTGTTCGCCTTCGGGCTGCGCCGCGAGGGCGCGGCCACCTGGTGGTTCGGCCTCCTGATCGGTGCGTTGACGGCGGGGGCGGTCATCGGTGTGCTCCTGGTCGGGCGCATCCGCCGGGTGCTCTCCGAGCAGCAGATGCTCACCGGCTCGCTGTGGTTGGTGGCGGTGGCCGGGCTGCTCGGGTGGCTCTTCCCCCACCAGGCCCTCCAGGCCCTGGTGGCGGTGGCGGTGGGAGCGGCCGGCGCCATGGCCAAGCCGTCCTTCGACGCCCTGGTGCAGCGCCACGTCCGTGAGTCGGACCAGGGCCGGGCCTTCGCCCGCTTCGAGACCCGCCTGCAGCTGATGTGGGTCCTCGGCTCCCTGGTGGGGGTGGTCCTCTCCCTCTCCATCCCCGCCGGCAACCTGGTCCTGTGCGGCGTGGCCATCGTGGGGGCGCTGTCGTACATGAGCGCCCTGCGCACCGCCGCGCCCGATCGGGTCTGACCGGGCACGAGGCGCCTCCGGCGCCGGCGGGACGGCTCGCCCCGTGGCGGTCCGCCCGGCCCGCTCAAGGAGCAGGGCCAACCGGCCGATGACACGCACAGGAGGCGTCTGTGACGGTACCGCCCGGCCCGGGCGGTGGTCCGTCGTGCGGCGGAATCGACAGGGGAAGGTTCCCGATGGCAGCGAGTACCCCGATGACTGGCGACGTGTTCGTCCACAAGAAGGGACGGGCGAAGCTGGCCCGCGGCCGGGTGGGGGCCGCCGAGGGGACGGCGCGTCCGGGACGCCGGGAGGCGAGGCGGCTGCAGGCCGCCGCCGAGCAGCGGACCGAGGAGACCGAGCGACGGATCCGACGGACCATCGAGCACCGTGCCCTGGAGACCCACTTCCAACCGATCATCGACCTCCGGACGGGGAACCCGTTGGGCACCGAGGCCCTGTCCCGGTTCCCCGGCGAGCTGAGCCGGACGCCGGACGTCTGGTTCGCCGAGGCCGCCTCGGTCGGACTCGGGTACGAGCTCGAGATCCTGGCCGTCGAGAAGGCGCTCGCCCAGTTGAACCGCCTGCCGTCCGCCATGTACCTGTCGATCAACGCCTCGGCGGAGACGATCCTGTCGGACCGGTTCCACGAGTCCCTGGACGACGTGCAGGCCGAGCGGGTCGTGCTCGAGGTGACCGAGCACACCCCGATCACCGACTACGCGCGGTTCGCCACCAGCATCGCCGGTCTCCGGGCCCGGGGTGTCCGGCTGGCCGTGGACGACGCCGGCTCGGGCTACGCCGGCTTCGGGCACCTCCTGGACCTGAAGCCGGACATCGTCAAGCTGGACATCGCCCTCACCCGGGGCATCGACCGGGACCCGGCCCGTCAGGCCCTCGGGCGTGCCCTGCTGCGGTTCGGCCTCGAGACCTACCGCACCACCATGGTGGCCGAGGGCATCGAGACCAGGGGGGAACTGGCCACCCTGCGGTCCCTGGGCTGCCGGGTGGGTCAGGGCTTCGCCCTCGGACGGCCCAGCCTGCTCGTCAACCGACCGCGTCTCCACCTGCCGACGTACCCCACGGTGCCGGCCGGTCACGCCGATCCGCGGGCGGACCGATCGGGTCGGGCGGAGCCCGATCCGATCGAGGGCGACCGGTCCGAGCCCGGTCCCTCCGAGGGCGACCATCCGGAGCCCGGTCCGGTCGACGGCCGGGCGGACTCCCCGGCGTCGGACCCGCAGGGGTCGGCGGACCGCGGGGAGCTCCAACCGACCTCGTAGCAGCGGACCACGTCGCCAACCGGAGCCGCACCCGGGCCCCTGAGCGGTGGGGACGTCACCCCCCGGTCCCGACCTCCAGCTCCCGGCCGAGGCGTCGGACCAGCGCCGCCGCCGACCCGGTGGGCACGTCGGCCCATCCCTCCCCGGCCCACAGGTTCGGCGTGCTCGGGTCCCCGGCCCCGGTGGCCGCCGCACGCAGCGGGCGGGTCAGGTGGTGGACCTCGGGATAGGCCTCGGGAGCGACATCCGAGTAGCGGACGGCGAACTCGTTGGCCAGGCCCCGCGCCCAGCGCCCGCTGAAGGCCCGGGTGAGCATCGTCCCGGGATACACCCGGTCCAGGAGGGCCCGCCGGACGACGGATGACGTCCCCGCCTCGTCGCAGCACAGGAAGACCGTGCCCAGCTGGACGCCGACCGCCCCCAGGGCGAGCACCGCGGCCACCCGGCGGCCCGACATGATGCCCCCGCTGCCCACCATCGGGACCCCGACCGACTCCCGGATCTCGGCGAGGAGTGACGACAGCGGCCGGAGGTTGGGGTCCGGGTCGAGGAACGACGCCTGGTGCCCGCCGGCCTCGGTCCCCTGCACGACCACCAGATCGGCGCCGGCCGCCTCCGCGGTGCGGGCCTCGGCCACCGAGGTCACCGTCACGGCCACGGTGCTGTCGCCGGTGTGCAGCGCATCGATCACCACCGGGTCTGGACAGCCGAAGGTGAAGCTGACCATCGCCACGGCGGCGGCGGGGGCGATCTCCACCTTGGTGCCGTAGTCGTCGTCGTCCCACCGGGGCTCACCGAGGGCCACGCCGAGGCGGTCCGCCTCCGGCCGGAGGAGCTCGCCGTAGCGGCGGACCGGGTCGGGATCGGCCGGGGTGGACGGACAGAAGATGTTGACGCCGAAGGGGGTGGCGCCGCGATCCCGTGCCCCGTCGATCTGGGCGACGAGCTGGTCGGGGGAGAGATACCCGGCCGCCAGGAACCCGAACCCACCGGCCCGCCCCACCGCCGCGGCGAGCCGGGTCGTGGACGGCCCACCGGCCATGGGCGCCTGGATGATCGGCAGCTCGCTCGGGAGCGTCACGGCGACCATGGTGTCACCACGGGGGCCGACCACGGGGGCCGACGACGGGGGCCGACGAGGGGCCAGCGGCCCCGGCGGCGCGTCACCGGTCTCAGGCGAGCTTGCGCTCCAACTCGTCGACCTCGGCGTGCAACGCCGCGGGCAGCTTGTCGCCGAACTTGGCGAAGTGCTCCCGGATCGAGGGCACCTCGGCCCGCCACTCCTCGGTGTCCACCTTGAGCAGGGTGGCCATGTCGGCGTCGGACACGTCGAGCCCGGTGGTGTTGATCGACGAGGGTGTGGGCAGGAAGCCGATCGGGGTCTCGTCGGCCTCGCCCTTGCCGCTCACCCGCTCGAAGACCCACTCGAGCACCCGGGAGTTCTCGCCATAGCCGGGCCACAGCCACCGGCCGTCGGCGTCCTTGCGGAACCAGTTGACGTAGAAGATCTTGGGGAGCTTCTCGGGGTCGGCCCCCTCGCCGATCTCGAGCCAGTGGGCGAAGTAGTCGGCCATGTTGTACCCGCAGAACGGCAGCATGGCGAACGGGTCCCGGCGCAGGTTGCCCACGGCCCCGGCGGCGGCCGCCGTGGTCTCCGAAGCCATGATCGAGCCGAGGAAGACGCCGTGCTGCCAGTCGCGGGACTGGAACACCAGCGGGACCACCGACGCCCGGCGGCCCCCGAACAGGATGGCGTCGATGGGCACGCCGGCCGGGTCCTCCCACTCCGAGGCGATGGCCGGGTCCTGGGCGGCGGGGACGGTGAACCGGGCGTTGGGGTGGGCGGCCGGGGTGCCGGACTCGGGGGTCCAGTCCTCACCCTTCCACGAGGTCAGGTGGGCCGGGGCCTCGTCGGTCATCGACTCCCACCACACGTCACCGTCGTCGGTGAGCGCCGTGTTGGTGAAGATGGTGTTGGCGTCCATGGTCAGCATGGCGTTCGGGTTGGTGTGCGAGTTGGTCCCGGGGGCCACACCGAAGAACCCGGCCTCGGGGTTGATGGCGTAGAGCCGGCCGTCGGGCCCGAACTTCATCCAGCAGATGTCGTCGCCCACGGTCTCGACCTTCCAGTCCGGGAGCGTCGGGATGAGCATGGCCAGGTTGGTCTTGCCGCAGGCCGACGGGAAGGCACCGGTGACGTAGCGGGTCTCCCCCGCGGGGGAGGTGAGCTTGAGGATGAGCATGTGCTCGGCCAGCCAGTTGTCGTCCCGGGCCATGACCGAGGCGATCCGGAGGGCGAAGCACTTCTTGCCCAGCAGGGCGTTGCCGCCGTAGCCCGAGCCGTAGGACCAGATCTCCCGGGTCTCGGGGAAGTGCACGATGTACTTGTTGTCGGCGTCACAGGGCCACGGGACGTCGGCCTGGCCCTCGGCCAGCGGCATGCCCACCGAGTGCAGGCACGGCACGAACTCGCCGTCGGTGCCCAGGACCTCGAGGGCGCCCCGGCCCATGCGGGTCATGATGCGCATGGACACGGCCACGTAGGCCGAGTCGGTGATCTCCACCCCGATGTGGGCGATGTTCGAGCCGAGTGGGCCCATCGAGAACGGGACCACGTACATGGTCCGGCCCGTCATCGAGCCCCGGAACAGGTCGGTGAGGATCGTGCGCATCTCGGCCGGGTCCCGCCAGTTGTTGGTGGGCCCGGCGTCGGTCTCGTCGGCCGAGCAGATGTAGGTCCGGTCCTCGACCCGGGCCACGTCACCCGGGTCGGAGTGCGCCCAGTAGCTGTTGGGGCGCTTGGCGTCGGACAGCTTGGTGAAGGTCCCGTTGTCCACGAGCAGCTGGCAGAGTCGGTCGTACTCCTCGGCGGAGCCGTCGCACCAGACGACCTCGTCGGGCCCGGTCAGCGCGGCGACCTCGTCGACCCATGCGATCAGCTTCGAATGCTCGGTGGGGGGCATGGGCTGGTTGTTCCTCCTCGGTTGTGGAGCGATCCGACGGGGACGCCGTCTCCAGGCGTCGGCCGGTGGCTCGGGGCACGGCGAAGCAATGATAGTGGGACGGCGTCCGGGTCAATGGTAGGCAAGACGGGTGGACAGGCCCAATTCGGGGGTTCCCGCCCCGCCGCCGGAGGATGACGAATTCGACCTGATCGCCGCCCTGCGAGCGCGGTTCGAGCGGGAGGGTGGTGCGGTCGCCCCCGGTGACCTGGGCATCGGGGACGATGCCGCCGTGGTCACCCTCCCCGGAGGGGATCGGGTGGTGCTGGCCACCGACCTGGTCGTGGCCGGGGTCCACGTGGACCCGGGGGTGAGCTCGCCCGAGGACGTCGGCTGGAAGGCGCTGATGGTCGCCGTCTCGGACCTCGGGGCCATGGGCACCGGTGCCTCCTACGCCCTGCTGTCGGTGGTCGCCCCCCGGGGCTACCCGGTCCGGCGGCTGGGTGACGGAGTGGCCGGGGCGGCGGCGGCCGTCGGCTGCCGGGTGGTGGGCGGGGACCTCTCGGCCGGTGACCTGTTGGTGGTGTCGGTGACCGCCGTGGGGCCGGTGCCCGATGACGGTACGCCCCTGCTGACCCGCTCGGGGGCCGCCGCCGGGGACCACCTCCTGGTCACCGGCCCGCTGGGTGCATCGGCGGCCGGCCTCCGGCTGCTCACCGGCCCGGGCGGCCCGGACGGGCTCCAGGTGCCCGCCGCGCTGGCCGGGGCCCACCGACGACCGGTGGCCCGGCTCACCGAGGGTGCGGTCGCCCGGCGTGCGGGCGCCTCGGCGGCCGTCGACGTGTCGGACGGACTGGTCGCCGACGTGGTCCACCTGGCGCAGGCCTCGGGGGTGGGCCTGGCCCTCGCCGTGGATCCGGTGGTGGTGGCCGACGGTGCCACCCGGGACGATGCGCTCGGCGGGGGTGAGGACTACGAACTGGTGGTGGCCACCCCGGATCCCGACAGGCTCCGGGGGGCGTTCGACCGCCACGGACTGCGGGTACCACTGGAGGTGGGGACCTGCACCGGGGTGCCGGGGGAGTTCACCCTGGACGGCGGCCCACTGCCCACGGGCGGCTGGCGCCACCGGTTCTGACCGGGCCCGGGAGCGGGCGGGGAGGTCAGCTGGGGATCGAGCGGACCGGGCGCTTGGTGACCTTGCCCGACCGGATGCACGACGTGCAGACGTGGAGCCGTTTCGGCGCACCGTCGACGACGGCCCGCACCTTCTGGATATTGGGATCCCAACGACGCTTGGTCCGCCGGTGGGAGTGACTGATGTTCATTCCGAACGACGGCTTCTTGCCGCAGACCTCGCACACCGCTGCCATGACACTCCGACTTCCTCTAAGAACCTCTGGGTAAGTCGCAAAGG